>SDBU01000568.1_pt1 | contig 51600 bp, 76 predicted proteins | sample 2277071 | NCBI WGS metagenome assembly SDBU01 (sample SAMN10397929, study PRJNA504765) | marine sediment metagenome | isolation source: marine sediment core GS08_GC12, 126 cmbsf | place: Arctic Ocean: Gakkel Ridge, Loki's castle | collected 2008
GTAATGGCACAATCATCTCCGTACTTGATCTCTTCTTCTCCTGATGCAAAATCGATTGCCATGTAATAGGTAAGGCTTCGAAACAGGTCTTCATACTGATCTTCTAAGTTGATAGTATTAGACGGCTGCCATTTCTGTACGTACCGGAAGTCAGTTTGATGGAATTTTGCGGCCTCTGCAGGTAACGGGTCATTCTCAATCTGACAATGATAGTTGTACATCCCCATACCCACTGGGGGCTCCTTTACAAGCTCTAAACAGGTCTCCTCGTCCAAAACAGATGTGAATATCTTCTCCCCCGGTCGGAACCACACCTTTTTCGTAGTGGGGTCCGCAAACATCCTCTCGTCCCCCTCAACCGCGGTCGCTCCTAAGTACCCTCGACCACAGTCCAATTTTTCCCAAATTTCATGCAGTCCTTGCTCTTTCCGCTTCTCGTCCTCGCGGAGAATCCGGCCAGTCACGTCGTCCCAATCCCATCGGGTTGCAATCCACAAAAGCTCCCCGCCGGGATTCAACACCGGCCAGAGCAGATTCATGTAATTCGCGGCTTTTTCGATGCCTTCAGGGGTGCAATTGGTCAGGCCGATAAGATCGTCACAAATTATTAAATCGAAATGCCAGCCCTGAATGGGGACTTCGAGCCCAGAGGAGTGGAAAGTAGGTTCTTTTCGTTTCTTTTTTCTAAGTGTCGTGGTAAAGTAGCTTTGTGTCCAGTCCTTCTCACCCTTCACTATCCCGTACCGAGCAGCAAATGTCTCGTCATCTATGCGATCAGCTAAATCGCTGGCGACTCGGGCTGCTAACTTCTTTTCTTCTGAAACCCATAATATGGCTATGTCTGGCGACGTTACGATTCGCTTCCCGCAATATCCAGCGGCCATTGAAGTTTTCGTGGTACCACGGGGCAGGACACACATCCGTTTTCTTCTATCAGTTGGCCGAAGGCGCTTGGGACGAGGTCTCTCAAACCATTCACACAAAGGTCGAACTTCGCGTTCAGGCATCTGAAAAAATGTACCATCGCCAAGGTCCCGGCCGAACTTCATAATATCGTAATTAAAAGTGTAAAGGTCCTCAAGCGCTTCCTCACCATGAGCTTTGAGAAGGTCGGCCGGGGTGAGTTGGGCACGAAGGTCGGATTTGATTTGCTCGATATCCATTGCGGGGAGTATAGCATAGCTACTGAACGGTAAGTAACTGGATTTGTGCGGAGGTGGACAGTTATGAAGGAATTGCCAGTTCTTAGTGAGAAAGCATTTGAAGATTGGTTAGAGGTTGTTTTTCAACCTAATCCAGATCCAAAGTATGTTCCGAGTTGGTTTTGTGTGCAATGTGGTGCTTCTCTTATTGATACCAAAAATGAATGTTGTATAGGGTTACTTAAAGAGCTAAAGACATTTGCAGCAGAAAAGATGGGCAAATGAGACTACCTAAACTACAAGTCCGGGTAGGGAAACCCCCTGTATAAGGCGGAGGTGGACAGATGCCTATCTGTGAGAAGTGCTGGGATCTGGCGTTCGCAAAGATGAAGGAAAATCCGGGGAAGAGTCAGGCTGAGCATTACGAGCTGATCGTGAAGTACCACAATGAGCCATGGCCATGTAGCCATAACAACTGGCTTGATTGCAAACACCCCGAATGCAAATTGGAGGCGGGTGACAGAGTCGAACTGTCGGCTTCTGGTCATGAACCAAAAATGTTACCGTTACACCAACCCGCGTCTAAAAAGGGAGTATAGCATGGACATGTCGAGGATATGGAACGCTTACATCAGCTCCGCCCGGGAGCAACTTGGGAAAAAGCTGCGTCCCTGCCCTAGATGCGGTAAAATGTGCACATGGGGATATTGCAGCGAGAAGTGTATGTTGGGTCAACCAGGACCAGTAATGCTTCAACCTATTCAGAACTCTTTCGCCGAGATGATTACCACCAACATGCCCCTATTGGAGAAGCGCATGGAGGACCCAACTAAGCTAAAGGTACGCATCTGGGCCTGCATTGACTGTGGGCTCATCTGGCGTCAGCCTCGTTTCCACTCCAAGCACTATCCTCGACCTGCCTGTGACGAGTGCCAAAACCTTTATTCCACGATAGAGATTACTTGGTATGAAGTGACCCTCGCGGCGCGAAGCAAGCGGCCTGGAGCGGAAGGGGTTCTCCAGGAGCTAGCTCATGAACGCGCATAACCAGAAGATAATTATCCATGGTGAGCGGATGCGCTCGAACTACCGACATCGACAAGTTCTTGACCTCGACAAACGTGAAAAGCTGATTAGAAAGGACCTCGAAAGTGTCTTCAAAAGCCAAGGCTATTTTAGGCCGGATTCATCAGGAAGTGGTTGATTGGGTATGGCTACCAAATTACTGGCTCCTCGACACCCTCTGTGCGACGGTGATTGCGAACCGATTGGAAGGTCCGCCAGTATGGCTCCTGATGCTTGGCCCAAGTGGTGGTGGAAAAAGCACTCTGATGGATGCTTTACTAGGCGTAGAGCCCTCTTACAGCATTGGGGACATTACAGCTCAGACCTTCGTTTCGGGATGGAGTGCCAGTCGTCGAGCTGCCGCCGCCTCGTTCCTTTCCCGAATATCAGACATCCAAACCGACGAGGGAGTGTGGAAATGCAACGGCCCAAAGTTCGTGATAATGAAGGACTTGACGAGCCTTCTCGACCGAAGAAACGAGGTGCGCGGTGAAATTATGTCGCAGATGCGTCACATCCATGACGGCCACTACGAAAAGGCTTTCGGTACGGGCCTTTACTACAAATGGGAAGGGAAAATGGTCATTTTCGCTGGGTGCACAACTGCTTGGGATGACTACTGGGCGGTTAACCGAGTATTGGGAGAAAGGTTTTTACTTTGGCGGGAAACCCGGAAATTCTCTCGTGAAATTACTGGTCGTGTTTTCGACTTGTCAGGTCAAAACGAACTTATGCGAAGACGTTTGGAAAGTGCCTTTAGCCTTCTCAACGAGGTACCTATCCAAGTCGTCCCTGACTTCCGGCCAGCCTACGAGTACCTTACGTTCCTCATCAATTGGTGTACGGAGCTGAAGAGAGTGGCTCATCGTGGATGGGATAGACAACTTGATAAGCTCGATGATTCCGATCGAACTGGACGGTTCGCGGGCGCGTTCGCACAACTCACCAAAGCGCTTATGATTCTCCACGACCAGTCCGATCCGATGCAGCCCGAGATCATGATCCCTGTTGCTCGGCTCGCAGCGTCTCACATTCCCCCTAGTCGGTTGAGGGTGTTAGCCAATATTCCCGAGAAGGGAATTTCTTCCACCGACCTACGGAAATTGACTCGGCTAGATCGTGGGGTGCAGGACCGAGCGCTTGAGGAGCTACGTGGATTTCACATACTAGGCCGCGACACCTCAAAGTTGTATCATGTGTTGAAGGGGTACGGGACGTGGAAGCTCCTTGCAGCTCAGATGGACTTCTTCATCCGTACCGAAAAATGGGATAAAGAGATACCGGAGCCAATTTGGGAATAAAAGGAGATAGGCCGATGGAACAAGAGCTATGGGTACCTAACTGCAGTTGTGATCCCCCATGTGAATGGGTTTGTATGAGACACGAAAAAGAGAAGTGCCAGGAGTGTTATGAAGGTGGCTTTACGATTATGGGCCGTACCCCAAAGAATTGAACGGAGGTGGACAGAGTATGACGAAGCTCCCGAAAGGGTTAAAGATAGGGGATTTGATCGAAGTCATAGGAACCGATTGGACTACCGACAGCTCTTGGTTGCATTATGACACGGCTATAAATGTTTCACTTCCTGTGATCAAACAGCCCGGGTATTTCGTAGGAGTTAGAGATGGGTGTTTGATTTGGTCTGCCCTTAAAATCATATGGTGGGACCCGGAAACTGAGGACGACGTCAAGTACACTCACATAATGAAGTTATCTGCTATCAACAAAATCCGTCGGCTGAAAAGGTAAAGGTGTAGACAATGGCGTTGGATATAAGAGTTGATGACCTTCTTGAAGATGAATGGTCTTCTATGACCACGGACAAAGCACTTGGTTTACGCGCTGAACTGTCAGACTGGATATCCAACAGAAAAAAACAAGGGTATGAGACTCGTTTACTAAAAGGGGCTATATCTGTTTGTGATGAGTACATAACTAAGAGGTAGGCAGATGACACACAAGACGATTTTTCTTAGTACAGGTAGGACTTTCACTTTCAGAGATGTTACTCAAATTGTGGAGAATGAGACAGGTCTTACGTTTTACTATACGGCCATGTCTGATAACTTGGTCAAATCAGTGACTTTCTATCGACCAGAGATTGTAGGTCACTCTACTTACACAGAAGAAAAGAGGTAGTCATGCCACAAGAAGACAAGAAATGGGTAGTAGACGCTCGTGGGAATAGGGTCCGTAGGCGCAAAACAGGTGCCCAGGGCTCTGCTCCGGCAAAACCGAAGTACTACGTGCCGAAGGGGAAAGAAGGCGACTCACGGTATAAGACGCCTGGAATCAGTCGGGCAACGGCGGGCACCGCAGGGCAAGGGATGGACCCTCGGAATGTTGTTCCTATGCCTTTAAACGATGCGCACGTAAAAGCGTACGAAAAGCAGAAGAAATGACGCTCTTCGGGATTGTAGGCGGCGCGATTTTGCTGGTTTGGTGGATCGGCTTTGTCACCCGTGGTGAAGAAAGCGGTCCCTTTACCCGGATTCACAACAAATGGGAGCAACCATGAAAGTCCTTCACTGGATCAACACAATCACCCTTCTCCTCATCCTTGGGGCAGTCGTGTACGTCGCGGATGTCGGGTTGCGCATCAATTCTGGGGTTTGGTACCAGGTCTTTCTGATGAAGGGCGGTGATGTTTCCGAGCACATCTTGGATGGAAAGCCTATTCCGGACCTTGGGGGCTTTCAAGAGCCTACGGAGGAGTGGCCCTATTGGAATACGGCAGTTCGAGCTAATCCTTCCTCAGAGGACTTGCTTAAAACAGTCTCCTTGACAAAGGAATCAGGTTGTCAAATCACGGAGAAGAACTTCTGTACCGAGATTGCCTATATCTGGCGGAAATTCGATACCGATGCGGCTACCCGGGCGAAGTTCAAGGCCGAATTCTACAATCACCTCTTTCAAGAGAGCCGTGGAGATATTGCTATCCGGCCGAGGAACCAATGAAACATAGATCTGATCATCGTGAACACTGTCTTCACCTCATTTTTGAAGGGGATACCATGACAATATCAAGATGTTGTAAATGCCCTTATGAAGAGCAGCAGTTTATCCTTCCTTTTCCCGAGGAACCAATAGCCTTAACTCGTCGCAATCGGACCCCTATTGCTATCCGGCCGAGGAACCAATGAACGAATGTGATGTAGTTCATGCTGTTAGCACCTTGGCTGGTGTAATCTTCTTTTTCGGGGGACTTATCTTCATGGCCCTTTGGATGAAATGATTTTCAGGTAGTAGTTGGGTGCCCCAAGAGTATAAGCCTGAAACGGGTCAGTTTGCTGACGGTTCGAGCGCAACTGTAAGGGCATTCGAGCCGTGACCCGTTTATTAGACGACCTCATCAAAGTCGGACCCAACACCCCAGTCCTTCGTCTCTTTAAATTCAGGCAAATCCCGGATCCAGTCCCGAATAAACTCACTTCTCGTGACATCTGCGTTCTCTGCAGCCCTTCTAAGGGTCTCAAAGTACCGACTTGGCAAAGTGGCATGTAACATCCTGCTCATAATACTACCTCCTTTAGGTATATCAATCTATATGATTTATGGCTTATAGTCAAATGGCGGAAATTTAGATTGGCCCGTGAATCACCACTATCCACAGCACCCCCACGCCAATTTGCATGCGTTTCTCAGAGTCTACATTACATCCTCTTTAATTCTTTTTACACTTTCTTGTATAGTATATATTGAGAAAAAAGAACTCTGGCCTTTGGCTGGCAACAGTTACAGGTTTTTCACTAGTTCAGGGTTGGCTCGGCTCAGACGATTGCGGCACCGCCGGACGATCAATAGAAGGATTCCCGATTCCGGGAAATTACTGTCGAATTAGGGAATTAGCTGCAAAAAGTGCAGGAATTTTGTCAGAAATTTGGGGGGAAATTTAGGACCGACTCCAGTCAACTTACCCCCCACGACCACCTCGCACTCGCTGGAGGGGGTAGGGGTAGATTGGTAACACTCGATCCAATTAATTGGAGCAGGCGAGAGTGTCAGGGTACCCCCAGTAGAAGTGAGGGTCGTCTTACTTGAGATCACAAGGTGTGATCACATGTGCTTACCCATCGTGCTAAGCTAGCTCATGCACCTTCATCGTCTCATTCGTACACGTGGCCCTAATAGCGTCTGGGTTGAGGCTGAGCCGAGCCCTCACCAGATAGCAGGTTTGGGCCAAGGTAGTGATAGAGGAGTGCTTAGGGTGTAAGCTGAGGCGTCGTATCCGGTTCCTCTACGAGCAAAGCTAAGCCCCTCGAAGGTGGCACGACTACCCTCGAAGGGCGTTAAGTGGACAGCTTGTCACCGACTAGCTACAGTTTTCCAACGTGCGATAAAGTCTGCGGGGTAATAGCCTCGTGCGATTCTGCGGGGCCAACCTTGTAATGCTGTAATCCGATACCATTTGGGGTTGATCAAATCAATCATTTGACTGTTCCTCCTACTGCTCGTTTATGCAAATGTGATGCCAAAAGGCGGGAGAGGTAGGACGCTAGTTGGTACGCCCTACCTCCATGGAGCGGGGCTATATTGTGGTGGGCAATATCTGAATAGGTGGGTAGGGTGACTCCAACCGTTTAAATACGGCCTCTTCGAACCATCTCCGGTTGAACTTAGGGTTATCGTCTGTGTACAGATTGCTAAACGCTTCATAGACGCACTGAAGCTTTAGAGCTGTCTCGTGGTCGGCCGGCCACTCCATAAAGCACTCGTTTAAAATCTGAGCTGTATCCTCATAGTGACGCTTTTGGTACTTAGTCATCCCTCACCTCCTTCTGGCTTCGCAGGTTCAATAACAGCTCTAGCAGATTGGATGTGCTTCAACACTATACTGAGCCTTTTATATTCAATTGACTCAGATGCATAGCTACAAAGCTCTGCATAAACGGAGTTTTCTGCGGCTCCCAACGTTGCTATCGCGCTTGCTCTTAAGTCAGTCTTAAAATCAGCCATTTGGTTTCCTTTCAAATGGTATACCGCTGGTCGGGGCACAACTTGTACTGGCCCATCAGTATTTTAATCTTATCCAAGGTCTCTATATCCCAACTTTTGGCCGGGTCATACATAAAGTCTTCACCATCCCAAACAAGGTATAAGACTTCCTGAAGTTTGCCAACAAATCGCTCCAGCTCTGGAACAGGCATGTCTTTTGCCCTTTTCATTCTCTTACCCTCCGCTTTGTTGGGAGTTACAACGAGGAGCCCCATAGCCCTTCGGCCGGTTTTCGTGGCTCCACGTTGCGGTATGATGCCAATTTCATACTTCCTTTATATGCAAGTCCAGTGCCACCTTTTGCCGTGCAATGGCGTAGGGTGCTCGTCCCTTTAAGGGGACACAGAGTACTCAAAAGTGGACGGTCTTGAGCCTCCTATGACTCGTTGGGACGGAGGTGGACAGTGGTATGGGGCTTGCATAAACTACCGTCGGAGGAAGGAAAATGCATCAAAATGACTGTGATTGTAGTAGCTGCGGTGGAGGGGGATTCTAATGAAAGACGTTGAGAAAGGAAAAGGTGGATAGTGAAACTAACCAAAAAATGTAAGCATATCCCGACCCTAGGAGACTTCTGTAATAGCTGTAACCTGTTGAAAGCAATCATGATAGCCAAGACTACGGCTAACGACAATTCAAATGACATGATTGCAGACACAACCTTACCCACTTGGATTGTGCTAGCTTTAGTTGCCAATCTAGATCCGAAAGTCATAAATCAATGAAACATGGTGAACCTCTATCAAGCGCGATCAAAGTGATCGTTTCTAATGGCCATCAAGCCAGCTTCCCTACCTTTAATGCCGCGGAGAAGTGGCTAGAGGAGAACGCTAAAGGGCTCTATGCGTGTGCGTGGGTAGCTCGGACAAAGGGACGGCAGTTCAGGGAGTACAACACCGAGGCCCCGATATGAGTCATCCTTTTGATTGTGACTGTCACCTCTGCCATTACGGAGAGGACCAAGATCGTTGTAATTGGTGCGACCCCCGTTGTAGTTGGTGTGACCGTAGAGCTTGCATTCGAGATCATGTTGCTGAGGATATCGCCGAGAAAGCCCGTATAAGCGCCATAGATGAGGAGGTTGAGTGATGAAAAGAGACGGTAGTAACCCACAGAATGGCGAGCGGAAGTGTGCTCCCGATCTGGACAAGCCCTGCTATCCGAGGAGTGGACCCCCACGATCCAAAATCGTCCGTTTTGCCACTGTTTGTGTATGTGGTAAGCGGTCGGACGAGTATACGTCATGGCCTACATGTCATGATTGTGGGGAATACATTTGCCCAAACTGTCAGAAACCTGGAACCGATACCGAGGACGAGCGCAATGAAGCGCTTTGCAAAGTGAAGTGTATTGAGATGCCTATGTTGAAGTTCATTTACGACGAGCCTGAAGAAGGAACGCCTACGGTAGGGGTTGTTTACCACGTGGTGTGGCAAAGCGACATTTTCAAGTTGACCGGTCACAAGCCCCTCGGGTATGTCATTGAGGACACTCCGTCCACTATTAAGGACAGTCCACGGCCCGTGGACAAAGGCTCTAAGTAGGCACGGATCATACAGTAGAACTGTTGGAGGATAATCAAAATGACAGACGCCCAAGTAACGGCTTTACTGAAGGCATTAGAGGCTCAGCTCCTCGTAATGGTGCGACAAGCCAATGCGCTTGATTCCATCGCAAACAATTTAGAGAGCTTGATCGAACGTGACACTTACGACACTGGAGGAAAAGACCAAGGTAAACGACGGGACTTCCTACGGGTAGGCGTGCGATGAGAACCCTCAGCCAAGACGCCCGTGAGCGCTTCCATATCGTGTATGAGTCTGATCGATACATCGTTGAAGAGGATGCCCGGGTATTATCAGACTACAAGGTAAAACGTGTGTATAGCGTTACAGATAAAGGCACTTACGTAAGACACACGTTCATCTCTAAAGTGGATGGTAGGGCCTATGGATATGATTGGGCTCTGACCTTGGTGGACCCAGCGAAGCTGAAGGGTGCACAACATGTCAAGCGTAGTAAGCCACACCGGCTAGACTTAGGCGGGAGGGACTGAATATGAAAGCAGAATGGGTCGATGAAAGAGTGTGTGATGATCCATGGGAAGATCCAACTGGTACCCCTTGTGGACAATGTGAGGGGTGTTTAGGTCTATAAACAAAAATTCCCTTAGAGGGGTAAAAATGATCAAAAGAGAAAAATTACCAAGAGAAGTCGAGCCGGGAAGACGAATAGTTGGCTGCGGTTTGCGGAACTGGTTAAAGATCATGCCGTTTTTTGTTATTGAGAGGATCTCTAAACGGTACAATGAAAGATATACAACCCCAGGTTTAGGTCTTTTTACATCTCCATGGCACAATGTTTTCTTTAAGATAGACTCAGAAAGTGAGAAGAAAAGGAGAACGTAAACAGCGTAAACTTCACCCTAAGATTCCCCTGTCCACCTCCGCACGAACGAGGTAGAATGGAGCCCAAAGAACGATGAACAATATTGCTGAAGTCATTGTCCATGTTCATCCTGGAGATGCTCATAACAAATTCCCAGGACACTCTGAACTTGGTGATCTGGTAGAGTTTAGGAATTTGACCTTTTACTGTCGCAACGTTGAACATGCCCGTCGGTTGGTTAATGCCCTCAACAACGTTCCCGAGAGAGACCTCAACATCAGTCTGATCGATGCGATGTTCCTGATCTGGTCGCTAAGGCTTATGACCAACCTGAGTTGGGAAGAGGTGTACGACTTTGTGTACGACGCTATCGGTATTGGGGGCGAAACATCTCTGGCCCTTTTCCATGAGGCCGACAAACGTATCGGCCCGAAAGGTGCAGTTAGTCGTTGTGATAAAGCCTTCAAGCTAAAACATGATGGTCATTCAGCGAGCTACGAACCCCGTGCCTAAAATTCCACGTGCCCCAGAGTGTGATGGGTGCATGTTGAATCCGAACGATCTGAAGACTTGGAACAAAAATAGAGGGCACTTTGTGCCACCCCACGATGGAAAGGACCCGGTGAAAAGGCCAGGAGGTGGGTCTTGGGATCAAGTGGACCTTCTGGTCATTGGCTGGTACCCCGCAGAAGACGAGGAAGAGGCTCAAGAGCCTATGGTAGGCCCGAGTACATTCGATTGGCGGCGAGCACTTACGGAGTACAAACGCATCGCTGGGGTGCGACGTGTTCGCAAGCTGAACGTGTGTAATTGTCGGACCACTGCGCCGGGTAAGACTAAACGCCGTATCAATCGTGACCCGACTGCAGCCGAGATGAAGGCGTGTGCGGTAAGGTGGTTAGTGCCTGAGCTGAGGAGTGCCCCAAAGGATGTGTCCATTTTGACACTTGGGGGGGAGGCTTATCGCTTCGTCTTTGGTGAGAAGTTCTATGGGAAGTTCAAGGACTCACGAGGCAACCGGATACTTCGGAATGGGGTTACGCCGGCCGACCTAGCTGATCGGCTAGAGGCTCGGTTGAAGGGTACCCTTAAAAAGAAGGCGAACAATAAAAACTGGCGTCACTGCGCGTGTGGCAAGATCTTGTCACATAGCAAAAGAAAATGTTCTACTTGCAAAGGGGAAAAGTGATGGAGCTTTTGATAGTAGTAGGTGCAGTGCTTTTCATTCTTCTGATGGGACAAATTGATCGTGATATGGGGGGTAACTAAATGGAAGCCCCAAACGTTCTTGAAGAAGAAGTCGGTCTTGGGATCCTCTTAGCCACTCTCGCGATCGCACTTGTTATAACGGTAGTCGGTATAACGGTGCCCATTATAGAAGCTCAAGAGCGAGGTGAGTCAGCGGATTCATCGATGGTACAAAACCAACTTGAGCAGGCCGTACTGCTTAGGCGCTATAACAAATTGGAAAGGCAGCTAGGTGCCCAGAAGCTGGACATCCAAGAGCTACAGCGTCGTGTCCATGATATCGAGATGGAGCTAAGGGCCAGCGGAGGTGGACCATGAAGGGGAAATTCAATTCAGATGACTATCAGACACCAAAGTGGCTGTTCGATGCGTTGGACAAGGTGTACCGTTTCGACCTCGACGCTGCATGCACACGAGAGAGTTGTCTCGCGCCGAACGGGTTCTATTTTGATTATGGGTATGACGCATTGAAAGAACAATGGGAGAAGTACGACCGCATCTTTGTGAACCCTCCGTACAGTAAAAGGGCTGGGCCATTAAGTGAATGGGTACGCATCATGTGGTGGACTGTATTGTTTCATCGTAAGCTGGTAGTCGCTATATTACCAGCTACCCCAAACACAAAATGGTTCGGCTATATTAAAGGTAGCGCGAACGTGTTTTATCCTGAAAGGCGTATCGCATTCAACACGCCTGATGGGAAGCCTACCAAGTCCGCTCGACACGACACCATGATTGTGACGTGGAATGGGCATGAGAGGGTAATCAATGCAAAGCTTACAAGATAAAGAGATGAAACGACTTTGGGTCGAGATACCTAATCGTCTTCTGACGGCGTCGGCTTTGAAGAAACAACTTCTACTACCTCAATGTCGATGCTATCGCCCACATCGGATGGCAATGAAGTTGGTGAGGGTGTTGGACCGGAGGTATTAGGTGCCAGACGTCGAACAAGTCCTTCTGCTAGCCTATCTAGTAGCTTCTCACTTGACTCACCCGCTGGAAGTGTCACTTTTGCTTCTAGCTCTTGGGTGGGGGCAATCAGCTTGTCTACGGCATTCATGGCGCTGTTGGCTTGCCGGTCACCGGAGAGGATAAGATGCGTCCGGACATGAGCGATAAGTTCGTCGTAGTACTTCCACGGACCTTCATCACAACCAGCCCACTCACATTTGTGTGCGATGGCTTCTTGGTCGTACGTGTAACGGAGGAATTCTACAAGCTCCCCATCACGTTTGATGGTCCTGAGTTCGAGTTCGATAGCTTTCTCTTTCTCGACCTTGGTAGTAGCTTCCTCCACATCCTCAGTCGATACACCAAACCGAACCGCTGTTTTCTGGGAATTTCTGCTACTCATAACCCAAAGTCTAACACAATTAACGGGAATTTGATGCTATGTTCGAACTAGAGGAGTGGAGACACACGGGGCTTGAAACCTTGCGTAAATTTTATCACGTTAGTTCTATAGGGAGAGTGGCGAGCATATCAAAAAAGGATGGCCATATCAGAATCCTAATTGGTGGATCACTTAGTACTAGAATGAGTTCTGAGGGGTATAGAGACTTAGGATATAGAGGTGTTGGTATTGGCAAACGGTACACAAAAGCGGGGAACCGTATTTCAGAGCAATTCTATGTCCATTATTTAGTGTCAAGAGCTTTTCTTGGTGAATGTCCAAATGGGCAACAAGTCAATCATATTGATGGCGACAAAAACAATAACCATGTTGAAAATCTGGAATACGTAACACCTAGTCAAAATATGCTACACGCTTATTCGTTGGATCTGTGTAAAAACCGGAAAATTCTTCGGGCGAGGATCACACAAGATAAAGTTTTCTACCAAAAGCTACACGATGAGCCCTTTGTTAGAAAACAAGCCATTTCCAAATTGAAAAGGGTATCCATTCTTTTAGACGGTACAACCCGCAGAAATCATATGTTGGCATTGAGAAAACTCGGGCTTACACTACACCAGGTAGGGGTGATCCATTGCGGACTGTCTAGGGAGCGTGTACGTCAAATTACGTGGTCAAAAAGTCTTGACTCTTAGGATGGAAATCTGTATTCTTCAGGGACGGAGGTGGACAGGACCTCTAGGGTGGCTAGATAGTCTAGTGGTTAGCCTGAAAAGAGAAAACGCCCTAGAGACTGGACACACGGCTTGGGGGGCGCCACCCTTATTATTCGGTAACGGGTGCCCCCAAGTCACAAAGATTTGGAGTGCTAGGTAGCACCTAGCCCATATGCCGGAGTCGCTTCCGGGGGGAGGGGGATAAGCTCCCCTCCTCGCTGTAATCAAGCAACCTACACGAAAGGTGTTGTCTTGAAGAACACGAAGAGATGCCTAGATGTTTTCCAGTTCCTGTCAAGCCCTAATATGCAGTGTGAGAAAGAGGTTCATGACTCCCATTTTCATTATGGGTTGTGGGCCAATTGGACTGTGCATTGGGAAACCACCAAGTCCCGTTTCCTTTCTATGATAGACCCTCCATTGGAAAAGCCGGAAGAAGAAGAGGATCCTATGCAGGATGATGGGCCTGCGACATTTGGTGAGGACGGGTAGAATGAGTAAGAAAGACGCATTCAATCCATCAGCAATCGCTACCTTCCTTATCTGTCAGTTCAAGTACTACGTGATTCACGAGCTAGGCTTGGACGCACCTCAAGAGAAAGAGCACTACCTTTACTTCGGTTCGTTGTTCCATGCAGTCGCAGCGGCACAAGATGCCGGTTGGGATTGGCGCGAGGAGCTACGTAAGGAAGTGAAGAAAATGAAGGTCTCGAAGCTGTACCTCGCCTATGACATGACCGGCAAACCCATCGACTCCGACAAGATCGACGCACTCGCGAGAGAGATGGAGGTTTGTCTGTTCGGTGGCGAGTACGAGGCCGCGGATGGGAAGGTGTACGCGCCTATTCAGGAGGCCCATAAAGGGGGCTATCAGGAGTTTGCCGCGAAGTTGAAGCGGACCAAGCGTTGGAAATGGGAAGCCATTGAGAAGCGGTACTACGTAGATGTAGGACCGGCTATCTTGGCACCTATGCCTGACGGCGTTGTAAGGGAAAAGGGGAAGCTCTACATCATTGAACGTAAGACATCAACTTCGAGTTCTCTTGGTTGGTACACCAAGTGGAAGACCAACCTCCAAACGACTGCGGAAGCTGTTGCTGTCTCCAAGTATTATGACGAGCCTGTAGAAGGGGTCTACTTGATCGCCATGAAGTACTCACGAAAGAAGATGAAGTTCTGGGAACCGAAGACCCCTCAACCCTTGCATCGCATCGAATATGAGGAGCCCCGACCGATCGAGAAGGGAGCTCAAGTCTACTCCCAGTTTGAGATGTTTATGGAGGACTTCGCTGCAGAGATTAAAGACAAGCGCAACACCGGTCGTTGGCTGCAGAACGGAAACAGTTGCAGTGGCTGTTCTTTGTGGAGCGTGTGTTGGGGGAACATGAACCTAGATGACCTAGTAGAGTCTCGGGGCACTTCAGGTGACAAGCTAGAGGATGCCCCGTTTCAGAAGGTGTGACAATGAAGCTAGCCATAGTCGGAAGTTTGTCCCTTCGGGACAGCATAGATGCTCAAGCTCTTATAGAGCGTTTGCTTGACGAGCTTAAGCCAGAATGGGTTATCAGTGGTGGTGCAGACGGTATTGACACTATGGCGGTAAGCACCGCTCAACTAAAAGGCATCGAGACCAAGGAATATCTACCAAAGGCCAGGAATTGGCCCGCATTCAAGGCCCGCAACATACAGATTGCTCAAGCGTGTGACAGGCTCGTCGCAATTCGTGACCCTGAGTCGAGGACATATGGGTCAGGTTGGACTGCTGACTACGCGGAAAAACTAGGAAAGCCAGTGCAACGACATATGATCATCTGGAAGGGGAAATAAAGAAGGTGTGACTGGATGAAAACAGCAAAAAAGGAAAAAGAATGCAAGTGCTGTGTAAATTGTCAACATGGAGACCTGGTGTTTGGGGTAACCCCTTGTTTCTATTGTGGAAGGCCCTGGAAAGGGGAAATAAAGATATGAGAATCAACGTCAAGTGCAAGGAGCACCCGAAGTACAAGGGCGTTCACTTTACAGGTAAATGCAACGCCTGCGATGCCATGTACGACATGAGGATGGGGGCACAAGGTCGTGGCTTGGAGATCAAGGACCTGCAGGTAAAGGTGAACTGAAGGGGTGTGATATGAAGCTGATGCAAGTGTGGGTAGCGGGTGTGATGATGGTTTCTGCTGGGATCTGGATACCAACCCTGAAGGCAACCTTTATGCAGGAACTGAGCCTATTTTTATTGGTATGGATTGTCTTCGTGCTTTTAGTGGAGGGGAAACAATGGCGATGATCTACATCGATGGAATCGAGAAGCCTGTCCCGGTACAGGACGCACCTGAATTTGAGGAAGCTGTCGCAATGATCAGCGCTCTCGAAGAAGGGTCCATGGTGGTGTTTCCAACCGCTGAGTCAGACATTGCAGTGGCTAAGAGTCGGCTGATCATGTTCGTGCAGGGTAAGGCGAAGGCCACCCGGAAGCAGTTCGTGATGCCTGTAGCTGAGACAGAAGATAAAGGGACTCCGTTGGGCCGTGGTGTTGTCCCACCAGGGGAGTACATAGCGACCAAAAAGAAAAAGAGGAAGAAACGTGCTAGATCCAAGGGCGTACAAAAAGAAAATAGCGAATAACCTCATCACTATGTACGGTGGTGAGAAGATCGGCAAGTCTACCTCTCTGTGGACTCTGTTCGACGTTGAGCCCGACCAACCTATCCCCAAGGTGTACATCGTGGATGTGGATCACGGGCTAGAACCCCTTATGAACAAACTCGAAAAGATGGAGAGGTGGAATGAGATCCAGAAATCCACAGAAGTGGTTGTTGTCGATTCCAAAGATGAATTCCACAACGCTGTATGGGACATGCCCTCGGGTTTCGATTACTACATACCCGCTGAAACAATGTCACGAGCGGCTAAGTTCTTCATTCATGCAGCACAGCCAAAATCTTTCAAAGAGACCGGGAAGAGGAAGGGCAACGTATACATCAATGCTACAGTCGCCTTCTTCTTGGAGGATTACCTTGATCGGATCGAGGAACAGGCTTGGCGCTTCAAGAAGGCCAATAACGCCTGGACGATTATCACCTGTCATCAAAAAGACATCACCGTCGTCGTTGCAAAGACTGAGGAGATAGATGAGGAAGTCGCCGCGGTCATTCCCCTTATCTATGGATCAGCAGGTAACAAACTAGACAGGGTAAGCACTTGTATTCTTCATATGGAGATCACAAAAAAGCAGGATGGAAAGGGGTGGAAGTTCGGCCGACGCTTCCGCACTGCTCAAACCGACCAGATCGTTGCCGGTGATCGGACGGACGCACTAAAGAGAACAGAACCGGCCAACTTCCATAAAATAGTCTCGAAGATTCGAGCAAAACGAGGAGAGAGTCCATGAGTAGGAGTATTGACAGCAAAATTCAGGACAGAGGAGAACGAATAGATATATTACAGGTGGCTATCTCTATGATGGCGTATATAGAGGAAGATACTGACATCTGGGATTTTGTTAAAGAGGTTGAAACGTTCATCAAGACTGGTAAAGTCCCCAAGATTGGTAAATAAAAGGAGAGAAATCACATGGCTAAGACAGGATTCAAATTCACCGATTCAATTGAAGCGTCTGCGGATGCTTCAGTCACTCAGAAATCCCCCGACGAGGGGTACCGCCTAGCAGTGTCTGGTGTCCGCGATGGTTGGAAAGATGGGGACTACTGGGGGTCGGTACAGCTCAAGCACCCGACTGCCATAGTCGAGAATACCCCAGACTTTGCTGGTCGCCGGTACGATTACTTCCTGGGCCTCGGTCTACAGAAGAAGTCTCGCCGGGAGAACCTGGTTCGCCTACAGAAGTGCCTAGGCTTTGATGACACGCATGTCATGGAGAGCCTGAAGGACATGATCGGACGTGAAGGCATGTTCGATATGTGGGTGAAAGAGGACTCCGAGACCAAAGAGAAGGTTAATGGTGTCAAGCCGAAGCTGCCCAAGGTCAACGAGCCCGACGACGACGAGATCGAGGACGACGATATTGATGAGTAGGGGCTAGCAATACTGCTAGCACCCAAGTGGGAACGTGCCATTTACCGCTCTTCGATGGCACGACCCCATTAGATGGGACGGTGGGTCCCATTAAAGTGACGGAGGTGGACAGTACAGGGGAATACTGGAGATGAGTTCCTGAGATTTCCTACCCCCGATATCCTGTCCACCTCCGCACAAATCCGAGGTATTATGACGAAACCTATTTATTTCACGGACATCGATGGGACCTTGCTGAATTTTCAGGAGAAAGCCGGCGAGGTTTTGGGGAAGCAGTATAAAGCTGTTCACCCAACTTTGAGGATGGACCCCCCTTTGCATTACGATTTCGAAGAAGCGTTTGGGATTACCCGCGGGGAGTACCTTGTGCTAATGGATGAGATGTGGGAGGTACCGTTGGAGCCGTATAAAGGTGCGGTGAGCTTTGTGAAGGAGTTGAAGAGAGACTTTCGAGTGCTTGGGATCAGCATGAGGCCCGATGCCCGGGCTCAAGTAGCAGCTTATCGGGACACTCCTATCCTTGATCTCGACGGCCTTTACCTAGTAGACGAAACGGCCAAGAAGGCCCCACTCATTACTAAACTGTCAGAAGGGGAGCAGTGTTTCTATCTGGACGACAAGATTCAGACGGCTATCGATGTGAGCCTGAAGTGCTTGAACGCTCGGGTACAGCTCATCAATAGGCCGTGGAACAAATCTATGGACCTGTGTTTGGAGTATGACCGGGTCTTCACATTTGACGCAGCAGCAGACGGAGCGAGGTTCATTTATGGACGAGGACACTGGCGTGAAGAGGACTTTCGAATCAGGAGCGACCCGTGGGACAGCCCAAGGTAAGATCGACCTAGAAGGGGCCTTTTCGGTCCTCTCATTTGAGCGGTATGGCCAGTATATGTTGGAACATACCGTCGATTCTGCTGGGGAGCGCCGAGAATCCGACAATTGGCAGAAAGGTTTCCCTCTGCATTCATACGTAAAGAGCCTTCTTAGGCATTTGTTGACGCTTTGGAAGGTCAATAGAGGATTTTGGGACCCAGAGCCTAAGTTCGTGGAGGACACGCTGTGTGCTATCATTTTCAATGCACAGGGGTACCTTCATGTCTATCTCAAGAAGCAGTTGGAAGCGAATTCTAGCGATAGTTGTGTGCCTGACGATCCTCTCCCTGCTGATGCCTTTACTTCCGGAACCGCCGTGGATAGTGACGGTCGGCCGTTGGACGTTCGTAGTGTTTCTGCGATGAGAAGAGACTGCCTCCATCGATATGTCTCAAGACATCTAGCGTGTTGTGGCCTTCACTGCTTTGAATGTGCGGACCACGACTCAAAATTCGAGGGAGTATGAACGAGAACGTCTGTCTTTGTGGGCACCTTAAAGTGCATCATTGTCGAGATCGAAAAGGGGGTCGAGGCAAGTGTCCCTGTACTACTACGTTCGTCTTCTCAGAAATACCCATCACGTTTGCTGTTCCTTCCAACACCAAAATTCTCAATCCCCGTGCGGAAGTAGACGTCAAGACCTGGACTAAAATTCTTAAAGGTTACTCAGGAACGAAGAAGACGCGAGTCAGAAAGCGTGGCTACGCCTATCTCGACTGCTCATGTCCAATGTTTCATTTGGTGGACCTTGGGCAGATTAAGTTAGAAATACCGAAGTGACGTTTGGATTGTCTTCAAAGGCGCGAACCAAGATAATGACGGAGGTGGACAGAGTGGTGAACAGCAACTCGAAGAAGTTTGGCAACCCGCATGGAATCGATTACAAGAGCATGCAGACTGCTGAGATCACAAAGGTCAGTGGCATTCCCATCGATGAAGCTCATCGTTCAACAGATCCTTTCACCCCTGAGGAGAACTGGATGTTGGAGCGGGTGACTCGGGTGTTTCGTCGGAGAAATGTTCCTTATGCAGTGGTAAACGTTCCCGATGTGGGAGCGCTTATCTATAAGCACCAATGGACCGGGGGTCAGTACGGGATTGGTGGGGTGACCCCAGGATGGTGTTGTGGAGCGAGTGGGTGATGCTATGAGTAGACAAAAGTTTTTACCAATACCTGAAAGCGAGGGGTTTTGGGATGACCCCACAGGGTACTATTGGGCTGGGTCCCCGGCGTGTATTTCCCCAACCCCTGAAGAGAAGGTAATTATTTCAGCCCGCGCTGCCGGCAGACTTTGGTTTTTGGGTGGTGTTAGTGACCCAGACCCGTGCTATAGTTATGACGAATACGTTATAGTCAAAGTGGGTAGAGTCTCATACCTACTTCGTACTAGTGGATGTAGTTGTCCATCCCCCGAAGAGACTTGGCATGTTATAAGCAAAGCTAATTCAACTCGGCGCCTTCTTCACGTCCTGATCAAAGAAAGGGATAAGGAGAAAGAAGGGGGTAGGGAGTGGGCTTACTCTGAGACAGATTGGTTTATTGTATGGGCAAAAGAAAGAATGAAGTGACCTCTTTTGAGAACCGGAAATTGGTTCCCTTTGTACCACCCTTCTGCGGTGGTAATGAACAGGGCGAAGTATGCCATTCCATGGGCCTATGACAAAAACAAACTCATCGATATTCTGAGAGGAGTACCTGCTGAAGAAGAGCCAACGATTATCCGAGCGACTACCAAAGACGAACTTCTTCGGGGCACAGATGGCTGGAAAGACTTCGCCTACGACCTTGAAACCTCGAAAACCCACCCTCGAACTATCTATACCTGTGCGTTCTCCAACGGAGACACCTCTGTGGTTATCGATTTTCAGTGGGGCGCTCGAATGTCCTGGGTGCAAGCAGTTTTCGACAAGACCCCTGGTCTTTACATCGTGCAGAACGGTGCGTTTGATATGCGCGAGCTGCAGAGAAACGGTGTTACTTTCGATTGGAGTCGAACCTTTGACACCATGATCGCCGGCCATGTTATGGACCCTAACGGGTTCGTGGCGCTGGCCAACCTCGCGGCTCTCTACCTAGACGTGTACGGGTGGAAGCATAAGGACGAGGAGGACTTGATACGGTACAACGGTTGTGATGCTGCTTACACGTACCGTATCTACACACAGCTCAAAAAGCTGCTAGAGGAGAATGAGCTATGGACCTATCTATCCCACCGTTTGATGCCGATTCTTTGGGAAGTAGTGATTCCCATGATGGATGTAGGGGTTCGGGTGGACGAGAAGAAACGCCGACGGATGATCAAGGAGTTGCGACAGAAGGTAAGTACATGGCAAAAAAGGCTCGATATTCATTGCTCATCATTGTCAAAGACTTTGGGTCAGGAAGTAAAGGCTCCGGTGGGACCGAAAGGCGGTACTTCCTCAAAACAGATGACGAATCTGTTATACAACGTGCTGAAGCTGCCGCCCTTCGTGATGAAGGGGAAGATCAAAGCCGACAAGTTCGCTTTGAAGTGGCTGAAGCCACTCGACGAGACAGGGACCGTAGAGTTGCTCCTGCAGAAGTCTGCGTTGAAGAAGGCGGAGACAAACCTAGTGTCGATGATCACGGGCGAAGATGGGAGAATCCATTCTCGGTTCATCCTCGGTGGGGACGAGAAGGCCGAGATCGGGGAACAAATGTCCCGCACGAAAAAGGGGTCGTCAGGTCCGAGGACAGGACGGCTAGCGAGTCGGAGCCCGAACCTTCAAAACGTGACGGAAGCTGCGAGAGTGATCGTTATCCCCTCCCTGGGTATGCTCCTAGTCGAGAGAGACTACAGCCAGATCGAAGCGAGGATAACTCAGCACCTTTCGGGAGACCAACACCTCCTAGAAGCGATTCACTCAGGGGACGTCTATCTATGGACAGCGTGGAAGATGAGTCAGCTCTCCACTCTGTATCCGAACCTGAACGGACTCACGTACCAGGCGGCACTCACCCGGTACCAGACCGGGGATTCTGGGGTTATGGAAGCGCGACAGGAAGCGAAATCAGTCTTCCTGGGATGGTCTTACCGGATGGGTGCGAAGACCATGGAGAACACATACGGGGTTCCGAAGGATCAAGCGGAGGTATGTCTAGCGACGATGGACCAGACCTTCCCGATGGTAACGGAGAGGTGGGAGGAGCTACAAGAGAAGGTAGCGAAGGACCATTTCTTAGTGAATCCTTTCGGACGGAAGAACTACTTCTGGGACCTGAGGAAGGACCGCCAGCAAATCGCAAACTTCGACTCACAGAGCATAGCTGCGGATATTCTGTTCGAGGCGATGAGGGAGATAAACAGACAGCTAGACGAGCCTTGGAAAACTCTCCACTCCCCTGGGATCCCCAAACCCGGAACCCTCGGACGATTGATCCTAACGGTCCACGACCAGGTCTTGGCAGAGGGTCCCGAAATACCTGCCCTCGATGCGCTATTGAAGGCAGTGATGGAGAGACCTGTTCCCGAGATGGGGAACATGGTTTTCCCGACAAACGGAAAGTGGAGTGACAAGAGCTGGGGGGAGATGAATGAGATTGCCTAAGAAACACATCCATGACACAGAGCTTCATTGGGCTGTTGTAGATCCTACAGAGCAATGGACGGATAACAACGAAGTGGAGCACAAAGGGTATATGACGATAGCACTTCATATGTTTGAAGTGGATGCTATTCAACATATGAGAGCCCACTTCAAAAAAATTAAGGAGCGCCGCCCAGTTTTTATAGAGTGGAGAGAGTGAATGCCATTACAGCATAAAGATTGTCGATGCAATCGGAATTTAGTGGCTGACTGGCGAGACCATATTCTTGGGTGCCCGGTACGGGAGACCTTGTTTGATGGAACGCCTAAAGGCGGAGGTGGACAGAAGATGACGAGAAGCTACCAAGATTGGCTGGACCTTGAAGCAGAGGGACGGGCTCGTGTAAGGGTTGGTTGTACTCAGCACGGAGGGTGCCAAAGCTGTCGGACTGATGAGTTGCAGGACGAGGTAGAGAGGCTCCGGAACAACCTGCTGAGTCTACAGGAGGAATTTCATGACGCGCAACGATCTGTTGGAGGGGATAGCAACAATCCTCGTTCAGGCGAGTCTTCCTAACGTTTGGGAGGAGTCAGAGCAGTGCTGTCCGGACCCGAGTGATGCGAAAGCCTGTGCAAATTGGGTAGACATCATCAGTACCTATCTTTACGAGTTTTCTATTCGGTTCAAGCAGAAGGGTTTGAAGTACGAACGGGCAATGGAGCTGGCAGAAAAAGCCACTTTAAAGAAGGTCAATCAGGCGGCATTCGAGCGTATCATGGCTCTGAAGCTGCCCTGGGAGGAGCAAGATGAGAGTGAAAGTGGAGAACTACCTAATGCGATTCGTTTGCGGCCGGACGGGGCACGATATTGTCCATATTGCGGACGTGACGGTGGTGGGGAACGAAGACAAGGTGGAGGACGATGTGAGGAAGGACCTGCATGACGCTCTCGATCACTTCGTTGACTGTGTAAATGAGAAATGGGACGACCTTATGGTTGATCAAGAGAAGAATCCTGCATTACCGAAGTAGTGCAAGGCTTTCTATCCTCATTTCAACTTCTCCCAAAATTCGAGTTGCTCGATCATAGAGACCATGTGCTCTTCAGCATGGACGAGCGTCTCACCGAAGCTCTTCTTCTCTTCCGCTAAGTCATTCGTGAGGGCGGTAGCTAGGTTGGTGTACTCGTTGACGAGTACGTGGATAAGCTCGTGTCTTGCATAGGACTCTTCATCACCCCGACGCTTCTTCTCGATCATCGCCCGGATGTGGAACTTGATCACAGCGATCTGATATTCCCATTGGGGCTTTGTTTCGGCCGAGCTTGACTCAAAGTCTGAGGTGATCTCTGGCTTGCCGTCATTGTCAAGCGGGTACGCATCGAAGTGGATGTGAAATTCCCAACCCTTGCGCTCAAATTCAAAAAGCCTGAAGTACTTCTTGGTGAACCGGATTAGCCGGCCGATCATCAACTTTTCGTGTTTTATGTCTCCATCAGGTGTATGAAATTCGATCATCTGTCCACCTCCGTCCCCGTCTCTACATCGTCTTCTCTGAATGCTTGGAACTGCACCTTACCTTTGCGTATTCTGAAATTCAGCCTGTGAATAAGCCTACAGTCACAGCATTGCATAAGGTAGCCACGACGGCGAGGTTGTATCCATTCACCCTCACTTACTTGATGAAACTGAAGGATCTCCACTGCCCACCTCCGCCTAGTCTAGTTCCAGATCGCTACATTGACGTTCGATCATTTGTTTACGTCGAGCTGCTGTTGTGGGTTGTCCTGCCCTTAGGTTCCCCTGCCAGATTCTGCTGAACTCATTATGGATTTCCTTGTGTGTTTTGTACCAGGTGGTAGAACGGCGATTACCGGTTTTAGCACAAGGTCTACATCGCCTTTTGCCAGGCAGGACGGGGCGTATTGCACAAGTGCAACAGAGTCCTTTTTCTATGTTATTTGCCCTTCTTTTCCTATCTACTTTTCGGCTTACCATTCTACAGTCGTGACAGAGTTTGAACCATAAACTGGTTTCTTTTCTACATCTCCGACGACGATCATGCTTTTTGCTACACTGCATGGAGAGAAATCTCCACTTCAAATTCTTGACCATAAGGTTCAACAGTAATGACTGGTGATCCCAACCCTCTAGGAGTTAGCATTCCCTTCTCAGGATAAGCGGTTCCTTCAAGAGTGTATGCTCCTAGATAGGAACCGGCATTGACATGTCCAACAGGGATAAAAACTAGTTCGTCTTTAGTTGGGTGGATAGAAGACCTACTAGCGTACAAACCCCCAAGTGCGTGAGTATGCCCCATCACAACAAGGTTTAGTCCCTCCCATCCACCAGCAGCTCTAGCTATTTTGTTGAGCCCGAACGCAAGCGTTTGGCCAGACCCATCACCATGCCAAAGCAGTACCTGGTATTGAGCCCCATTTGGCCAAACATACCGAACGACGATGGCGTACTCAACGAAAGTTTTACAAGCGAGCAGGTAAGCTAGATGAAGATCAGAATGCTCAAATACCTCTACGTCATCTGGTACCTTTAACCACTCGCGTCGCTTGTCCCGAGCAATGCTCTCCCAATCGTAAAACCCATAATGGTGACCTTGACAAATGGCGTCTATACGCCCTTGGATAGGAGCCATAAGCTCAGCGGTCTCTTGAACGAGCGGAAGGAGTGCCCGGAACGAGATCGCTCTTGTGGTGTCAGAGTACAAACCGGAAGCTCGATAGCGTTCTCGGTTGGATGGAGACATGAAATCTGTGTAGTCTCCGGTAAGTAACCAACGTGTGTCCGGAAAACGGTTGGTTATCTTGCTAAGAAATCTTTTTGCTTTTTCTTTCTCACAACTTAGGTTCCCGTATTGAAGGTCTCCAAAAATTCCTAAATGCAGTGTCTGATCGCTTTCAAGTTCGATTGTGCATATCTGCATGTCTCTCCCTAAGTTATTCGATCCACCATTGGCCGGTAAGATCGATCATGACATTAGTTTGGTCGAGTGCCCATGAAATGATCCCTACTACTTCAGCTTTGTCGTTAAAGACACACCCTCCAGAGCTTCCGTTTGTGGGAAGAGTGTCTACCATGATGTGTCCCGCGAAGGTTCGTATGACTTCTCCTGACACCTCAAAAGGTGCAAAAAAGTCATCCCCATCCCGATCGTATGCCAACCAACGAAGGGTATCGCCCACTTCAGGGACGGAGGTGGACAGGGGGAGCATGTACGGGGCATCCCCATCCCCGGGGTAGAAAATCCCGACGTCGCGATACTCGCTCCTTCCGGCCCCCACAAATAATCCCTTCAAGCCGCTGTAGGATTCCCAGGCGTAGTTCACTTTGGCTCCGTAAAGGCCGGGGACGAAGTTGAAAGGACTGATAACGTGTCCCGCGGTTACTATGTAGCCGTTCACCGCGCAGGCCGATGCTACCCCATAGTTCCCGATCACGCGAATGGTGTGTTGGGTAGGGAGTGACACGAGGGAGACCATGGGTGAGGTGTCCGGGGTGTGCACCACCTTCGGGCCACAGGCCATTGTCAGTAGAACGAGCGCGATGACAATTCTCATGGGACTGTACCTCCGTGGTTACTACAAGAAAACAAAGGGTCAATAGTAGATATCTCATACCTTATTATACTAGTTTTCTAGCGTTGGAAAAAGGCTTTTTCCACGTCCTTTACAGAGAGGGCTTTCTGGTGATCGGCTAGCCAGGTAGGGTTTGGCCCGGGCTGGCCCATCGTTTCCTCGAACCAGGCAATTACATTTCTGTCCTGAGCTGCTGTAGGGGAGAGTGTGTCATTTAGCCAATCAGACTTCCAGTGAGCGTAGTTCTCCCCCATGAGCTGGTTGTAGGTGGTGTCCTTCAGATAGGGCTTCCCTTTTTGAACCATGCGCCCGTGTAGTGGGATATGCCCACTTTCAGAGGCAGTGATAAAGGAGGCTCGTTGGGCGTCTCCTAGATCATCCCAAGCTATATGAGCGATCTCATGAAAGTCTGTGGCTATGTCGGCGTCGGTTCGAAGGCTCAACTTTCCCTGACCTGCTTTGCCAAACGGCCTTTCTGTTTTGGGATGTATGGGCCTTCTCCACTCACCGAGATGTTTAAGCGCAGGATCTTCTATGAGCTGTGTTTTAGGGTGCTCAACCTGCTTTTTGATAGCCTTTAGGGCGGATTGTCCTCCAGGCGTTTTTGGTGAGAGCTTCTTGCCGACCTTTTCTAGGGCCTTTACCACTCGGCCTGTACCACTCCCGCGAGCCGCAACTTTGAATACCCCACCCATCAGTGGCTGTCCACCTCCGCCTGAAGCGTCAAGGATGGTCTCCATGGCTCGACCAACGGGCTCAACAGCACCAGTGACTTTCTTGAAGGTTTCAGATTCGGGGCCCCCGAGGAGGTCTACTCCTTTGGCGAGTTGGTCTCCTTCCCAGCGAGTGAAAGCCTTTCGGGTTGCAGGAGGGATGATTTGGTCTCCCTTTTCAGCTAGGAAGTCACCTACGGTATCGGACACATCTTCACCTTTTTTGGTGAGCCAGTCGTAGACCAGATCGGTCCAGGTGTTTTTAGGGGGCGTTCCACCGAGAATAGGCATGTTACTTTCCTGTGAGTTTGGCGGTGACGTCGTACGGGATATTGGCCGAGACTCCTGGGATACGTCGTACTAACCAATTAGAGAAATTCTGCCATTGTCGATCATATGGTTTGCCGGCAGCTTTGCGAGATCCCATCTGTGCCAGTTTAGACCCGAGATCCGTGACATCTCCGATAGTGGGTCCAAGCAGCATGCTAGGGAATTTACCCCGCTCCGCTGCTTCAATGCTGTCGCCGACGATCCCAAGGGAGCCAACCATGAGTGTGTCACGGAGAGCGTCCGCGAACCAGTCGTCAGAGTCCCAGAACCACTCTTCACGGCTCTTCCAGTCACCTGTTGCAATACCCCGTACAGGGATTTTGAGCAAGTCGCGGATATGGGCGACCCCTTGGCCGGCCCCCACGAACAGAGGGGCAATACGGAGCAAAGGAGCGATACTGCCCTGTTTCCCCCCACTTCCGATGAATGCAAACGCAGGCTGTACCACCTCATTGAACATGAACCGAGTCTGATTGTATGCGAAATTCTTGTACTGCAGGAAGATCCGCATTTCGGGAACCTGCCACACTTTGGGTAGTTGGTGCCAGTTGGTAGCATGCTGAGTTACCTCCGCGCCAATGAGCGCTACTCTATCCGTTGCCTGCCGGCCGAGACCACCTCCGGCTTGAAGACGTTGGATGTCTGATTCATCAAGTCCGTATTTTTTAAGTCTTTCATACAGCTTTTTACTTCCAGTTCTGGTGTACTTCTCGGCCATCCGTTTTACGGTGACTACAGAACTGTTTGCTGCCATGAATCGGTTCCATTTTTCAATCCCGGTGAACCCGGTGTAATCAAGATACTTCGCCGCCATACCTTTTGTCGAGTGTCCTGCAGCTTCTGCCATAGCTTCTCGTACACTACGGTTGTAGGCAAGTAGCCCAACTCGGTGGCCCTCGTCTGAAAAGCCGTGGACAAAGCCTTTTGCAAAGTTGAAGAACCCGTCCCGAGTGATGGTGTTGATAGACTGGCTTGCGTTGGAAATTGTCGAACCAACACCCATCTTGGTTACTACTTGAAAAGCTGTCATCCGACTAACGATTTTCGACGTCTCCTGATCTGCTCCACCCCAACGCCCACGGATCATCTGCCCAACTGAGTCTATCCAGTTCCCCGGAAGGCGTTCTGCACTTTTCATACCGTCTTCCAAGATGGTTAAGGTGTCCCCATTGACCAGGAATTGCTTGGCGAATTGGAGTTGTTCTTCTGTTTGGAGCATGTACCGTGGGAACCATTCCGCTGGGTCGAGCTGGTAGCCGCCGGCGTTTTGGGTACGGCCGTAATTAATAGTGCCTACTTTAGGGGGTTTGTTGACGACGTTCATCATCAGGCGCGTCCGGGCGGCATCCATGCCAATCTCTGCCCCAGGAAGAGCAGCCTTCATCCTTTTCAGCTCCGCGCGCGCGGCTTTCTCGAACTTGGCGTTACCCTTCTTCCAGTTGGTCTCCCACATGTGAGGAACATAGTTCTTCTCTAATACCTCTTCTAAAGGTCGTACGACCTTCTTTCCAGTGTCGTCCGCCATTTGTGTCATAAAGCCCTTGCCAGTGAAGTCTCGAAAGGCCCCCATCTGTATACCTCGGGATTCGGTTGTACCTGCTAGCCACTCTGCTAGCCTCATAGCTCGGGGGTCTTTTAAGGCATCGAGAATGGCATCATCGACAACACCGTAATTCTTGACGACTGCGGCTAAAGCATCATCACTCACCGCACCAAGCTTCCTTGCTGTTGCCCCGGCTTCCACCAAGAGAGACGCTGCTGAACGTACCGCAATGTTGGCTGCTGAGCCCTTGTAAAGACCCGCCTTCTTTAAGATGTCTATGAACTGGGAATCGATTTCTCCTACGTTCGCAATCATAGTCCGTTGCATGTCGTCCAAGGAGTTGGCGATTTTGCCACCCCATACCCCCCCATGGTTCCGGAAGACACTGGAGACGGGGGAGAGCTGGAGGGCCATCGTCCGTCTGATACTCCCTCCAATTCCACCCAATTTCGCCATATGCTCAACCTCATATTGCATGAGCTTGGAGAGGGTAAGGTCTACCTGGTCGTTCTTGAGGAATTTGAAGGCTCGCTGGCCCGATTTGGCTCCAACCCCAAGTGCCTTGTCCCCGAACTCCTTACCGATGTCCTCAAGGATCTTGGATTCCCACTTTGGGTCGATTCCGAGCCCCTTCAAGCTGCCAACTAACCGGTTTCGCTTCGCGGCGGCAGGCATCGCCTTCTCCATGATGTCTACGGCCATCTCTTGGAATATCTTGGCCTTCTGAGCCTTCGGGAGAACAAAGCCGGCCGCTGCCCCGAGTTTACCAATCAGAGGCCCTAGAGCGTACGTGAGGGGGTCTGTGAGGGCATCGATTGCAAAGGCCCCTAGGTCACCGACTTGAAAACCTGGTTTCTGGGCCCCTTTGAAAACCTGGTACCCAAGGGACTCTTTTTCAGCCTGCCCATGAAGAAGGGCACTCATAGGATCCCCTCCAGTGAGCAACTCACTAACGAATCGGCCTGGGCGTTCGAGCAGACCAATTTCCTTCATACCGCTACTAGGTTTGTTGAGATCGGAGAGCGGACCTAGGTCACCCGGTTGGGCTTCACGTAGGTTTTTGAGGTAAAGCGAGAGAGAGCTATCAGCCATGGGTTACTCCCCACCAGCCGTGGCCCCACCTTCTTGAAAACCTCCACCTTGTTGCATGTAGTACATAATCAACTGGTTAAGAATTTCCTCAGTTTTTGCCGCGTCCCCACCTTCTAGCCCGGCAAGGGATTTGGCGAGTGAAGCGATTTGTTTGGTGCTCTCTCCACGGTCCTCACGGTCAAGCTTCCGCTGACGATCCTCAGACTCATACGTGGCTTGGGTCTCACGTGCTCTAGCATCATGCTCCGCTGCGATCCCTTGCGCCTCTTGCTCTGCCTCTTGAGCCTCAGCAGCTTGAAGGGTCTGGACCCCTTGTTGGTACATCATCTGAAGCTGCTTGCTGGCCTTCATCCGTTGCTGAGACTGTTCGTTGAGGTATTGTGCCGCGGGGGAGTTAGGACGCTCGTTAGCGTACGAAGCCAATGTCACCGCAGAAGTGTACATCGATTTGGCTTGCTCGCTCAGGCTCTCAAGCTGTTTCTTCTGCAGATCCTGCGCAGATGGGCCTTTTGCTGCAGTCGGGTCTCCAGTTCCGGAGAACTTACGCTCCCCACCTGGCCCAACGGACTCTGTGATCTCGTCGTATCCAGGGTCAGGAGGTGCTTGTCCGGTGACGTCTCCCATGAGTTGATTGATATTGGTCTCAGGACCCGTAAAAGGGGCCTCCTCAGGAGCTGTGATGTCTTCAGTCGGAGGTCCCCCAACCGATGGTTCAGGCGAGAATGTTTCTCCTTGCTCCTTACCAGTAGGCTGGAAAAACTCCTGGGCTACTGAAGTACCTTCCCCAACTGCCCCACCAAAAAATGGCCCCATCATCTCTTCCAGGATGCGCTCCATAAGGTTCTCTTGATCGTCCTCATCACCGGTACCGTCCTTGTAGGACTGTATGCCTTCTAGCTCATCCAGAACACCTTTCATGATGCCTTCCTGGGCTTTAGCATCACCCGTGCCACTTGCGTAGGACTTCGCGCCTTCAAGGATGATCTCTCTATAGTCCCGAGGCTTTTTAGGGGTACCAGTCGTGCCATTAGGGTAGTCTCCCCCCATGACTTTTTTGACTACTGGAGCAGAGATGACAGCCTCACCTTTATGAAGATTGGCCGGCCCAGTTTTAGGGACCAAAGCGATGCCTTCTTCTCTATTTGGAAGGTTTGGGTTTGTTGCATCATTTGGGATCATACCCATAGCCTTCATCCATTGCAGTTGCATAACCGGGTCACTAAACTGACCTTGGGACTTGGCAACATTACCTTTGTAAGTATCAGAAGGGCCAGCAGAGGGACTAGCTTCAGCCGGACCACCTGCCACTGCCCCTGATTCTGGGGCGTACGGCATCGTAGTCTCACCTGTATCAAGGTCTGTTTTATGCAAATTGCTCTGCACGATATCCCCAAAATACCCGATGGTCTTACCTCCAGGGGTATCGCCATAAGTAAACTTGCTTGACCGTCGACTGCCTTGACCCGGACCGTTATACTGAGCGTCCTTTTTCTTTTGAGCCTTGATCAACTGCTCCAGCATCCGGCTCCGGAGCATAGCGTTCTTTCGGGCGTGACCCTTCATCTCATCAATATGACTAGGACCTTTACCAACAAGACCTCCTCCAAGTGCCCCAAACCCTTTTGCAGGCGCACCAGTACCAGTACTTTTACCAGGATCCCGCGCGCTACCCTTTCGGTCGAATATGACGTCAGCCCAATTCGGCCCATAGTCCATATTCATGCTTCCGCTAGATCCTTTTGAAGTTACCTTTGGCATCTGTCCACCTCCGCCCTACCCAATAATACTTCTTGGGGATCTCGATGATATGGGAATTTCTTGACTGCCACCATAAAGTTGCTCCATGGCGAAGTCTATTTGCTGTTGAAGTTGGTCATCCTCCTGGCTTTGGGACGCGGCAAATTGGTCAGCTTGCTGCTGAAGCGCTGCAGCGATGTTCCCTTGGCTGCCTCCGTATTCGATTTGCTGTTGGCCCATACTAGTGTCATATTGACCTTGCTGTTGTGATTGGGATTGGTCGAACTTACGAGCACCTTCTGCAGATCCAACATCAAATTGTCGGCCACCTTCAGCAAGTTGTTCTCCACCAAGAGCAAGCCCTCCAGCTCCTAGAGCCATATTCGCGCCGAGTTTAGGAGCTTCTAAACGAAGATTGGCACCAGCTTCACCTTGGGCTTCTAGACCAGCCCTACCGATATTACCTTGAACGTCCATTAACTCACCACTCTGACCCCCACCAAATCCCCCTTGAGCTGCTCGAAGAGCTGCAGAGCGTTGTTGTCCAGCGGCTTCCTTACCAATACGGCCTTTCATACCTTCCATTAACCGTTGGTAGTACTCTGATCCTGGGTCAAGTAAACCTGCACCAGCTTCACCAACTGCCCCTGCCGCGCCAGCTGATCCTCCTCCAGCTCCACCAGCCCCTACCGCTCCAACCCCTGTAACACCTCCACTACCACCTTGACCACCACCAGAAGATGTACCACCCGCAGTCTGTGGTGGTTCAGCGTTCCCCAAGTCTCTGTATATACTGCCGTCAGCACTTGTGGACCACGTACCCCCATACCTTTCAGTAGCGTCTTGTATGCTAGGCATGTAAAAGTCTCCTGTGGGAATTTTACCACTTATAGACAGAACTAGCTAATAGCTTCTGTATCTTATTGTCTATCCTATCCGTACCATCCAAAAATCTTGAGCAGTGGAAATGGCTGCCGTGCCGGCATCGATATCTAGATCATTACCAGAATCTTGTCTGCCCCTTACCTCTACGTAATCGTCACCTACCATCTCCCAAATCCCTATAGCAAAGATTTGTGTGACTGCTCCCCCACCTTCGGGTGCTACTTTAGTTGATCCGATAGCACCAGAACCATTTCGGCGTAAAATAACGGTACGTTGTCCACCAGAATTTGTAGCATATTGTAGATGCGCTCCTGCCATGTAAATCCCCGCAACTTTGACTGTCAGTTTCGTGGCAGCGCCTGAGGACCACATACCAAAGGGGTCAAAACGTACAGTCGTAAACACAATAGTAGTAGCTGTGGCAGTTGTTAGGGTAGTGGCAGTATTCTTGTAAATACGAACAGCGGGGTTCGACGCTTTGCTCATAGCTCGGAAGTCATTGGGGTCGTTAAGCACCGGTGTCCACCCTTCGAATCTTGAATCGAATTATAGCATCGTCAGCTACACTAGCTATTGCCCGAATATCATCATCACCTGCGATAACACCAAGATCGCGCCAACCAGATGAGCCAGGGTATGGAATGATTTCGTTGAACATATCATATTCCGCAGCGGCAAGACTCCCACCCGCGGAAGCATCCACACCTACACTACAAGTCACCGCTGCGCCGCCAGCATCAATATTCACGATCTTGTATTCAACCCGATAGGTTTCTCCAGCGGTGCTACCTGGACTGTAAACCACACCCTCTGTTGAAGGAACAGCTACTCCAACCTGCTCAACCCAACCATCAAAAGGACGATTCCACAAAATACGATTTGGGTCTGTTCGAGCAATATCAGGGTTACCCGCTTCATCAGACCCACGAAAGTTGACCGTACCCACCCAACCAGCACCAGTAACTAGTTCAATTTCAAGCTGTTCAGAAGCGTTAGTTCGAAGCTGGTCATGATTCCCTGCAGAATCTGCCCCATACAACATCACTGTAGGTCGACCATTATCCTCAGCTAATGCAACGATTTCTGAACCTCCACCTGCCGTTCGTCGAACAACATGGAGTCCCCACATCCGAAGGGTACGATCGTCTTCGGTAAGGAGCTGGACGTCCTTGTCATCCCGGTTTTTCCCACTGAACCCAACAGGGATCGAGGGATTCAGGATATAGATTTCAGTAGGGTCTGCCATTACTCATCCCTCTTGGCACCGTGCAAAGCGTACTCGGGTTCAAAAGCTGTGATCGTGAACATCTCGTCAGGCCGCGTGTTAGCAACTTCATATGCGAAGTAGAGCCCTGAACGAGCGACAAGCATCTTCTGTTGCCAATCGTTTAACGCCGCTGTACGAGTCCGTCGGAGCTTCATCGTACGATCCCCAGTGTACACGGATACGTCTAGAACTGGAGTAGCACCAATCGCCGTCATCAGATACGTAAGGTAAAGGTGCAACATAGCCTTTCGCTCGTGTGGCCGGCCAACAGGGTCTACATGGCTCCGCCAAAAAGCTGGGATTCCAGCCACGTACCAAGCGGAGGTGGACAGTACAGGGATTTCGTTGAAGTCCTCCGTCGGCACTATCGCGGTAGCCGTGTTGCTGGCGATCACTCGGGTCTCGATAAGCCCACTGGCATGTACTAGCTCCAACCGCATCCCAGCTATCCCATCCCCTTGAGTCAGGAGAGGGTTCGCAGCAGTTGTCGCCTCCAAGAGGATTTGGGTAGAACTGGCTTGAGCTGTGCCCCGGGCAAGTGCGCCCGCAGGTAGTCCCCCCCGCTGGGAATTCAACTCGTACGCATTCACGTACCCATCATCATCTCCGAATAGCATCCGTTCTTTACGTAATCCTGGCTCGATAGGGGCCCCATCATCTCCAGGTCCAGTAACAGACATGGCCCGATCGAAGCATTGGGCTTTCGGGGAACAGAAGAACCATCCAGCGTATGGTGTGCCTAGGAACTTTTGTCCATCTGCCCAGTAGGCTACGTGGTTGTTGAGCACAGCCGATCCTCCGGTGGGGAAGATGAAGCGGACCACATTGGCGTCTAGGTCGTATGCAACTTCACTCTCTTTCGCCCGCCCGGGGGAGAGCTTGCAGAGTCCGGATGTGGGATCGATGAACATCGGGAGAAGGTTCTTCCCAATCCACTCAGGTTCAGACATTCCGTCGGTCCAGCGGTAGGGGCCACGTTCAGAAAGAAAATAAACCCAACCGTTGTTGCTATCGATCGCTGCTGCTCCGACACAGCCGACGCTCCACGGCAGCCGACGATGGACTCGATCCACTCGTCCGCTCGAATAGTTGGGCTGGGCTGCCATTTGGAACCCACCAGTCTCCGCAAGGATGAGGATACGGGAGTCGGTATGGGAAATGGCGGAGAGCACCTCGCCTTCTTCTAAAGGTAGCTCTCGGAAGTCGTTGACCTCCCACCGCTCGACATATGAGTTTTCGGCATGGAAGGAGTTGAAGAAGACACGACGGCTATCCCGAGGGACCTTTCGGGTAGCTGCTCCAGTGGTCCCCACGTCTGCGAACCTACTCACAGCGTAGAACTGGTCACGGAAGAGGGTCATCATGTTGAACTTCGGCTCGTCCTGCATGGTGCCTTGGAATGGCTGAATGCTGGCGTCGGTTGCAAGTCCGGTGTCGTCCACCGAGAAATCACCCGGGAAGGCAATATCCAAGAAATTGAATACCTCCCTGTCCGCCTCCGTGCGATAGACAACCATTGCTATATCAGTGTCGGTTACGGGTGCCGGATCGTCATAATGTCGGGCCCCTGCAGCCTCGGTGTAAGCCGTCAAAGTGAGCCGGGCGGTATTGTTGCCCCCCGATGGGGTGAAGCTCACAGAGTCACTCAACCCACTTTCCTCACCGGTGTATATGTCGAGAAAGGTATAAGCGTATCTGTAAACCCCATCTGTGATAAGGGTTCCACCGGCTTGAGCTGCATTAGTTGGGGCTGTAGGGACGGCTTCCCATCCCCAAAGGTAAAGGGCTTGGTCTGTCGGATCGTACCGAAGGTTCTTGGTGGCAAACCCTACGATGTAGAGGTTGTTGTTGTACGAGATGATAGTGGGTTTGGGATCTATATCGACTGTGGTACCAGAAGGTAAGGCAACACTTACAAACGCTTCTGTTCCTGGATCCCATCGATAGAAGGTGGAGTCGGTCAAACATATCTCACCAGACCACGTCGTCTGTCGTCGAGTGAAGTCCGCATCGTCGTCAGCAACGCTCCAGTTCCCTGCTCGGACTGTCTCGCCCCCACCAGTGTCCGCGTTCTTCCCCTTATAGGTAAACCCTTGCACTGCCATCGGGCGACCAGTCAACGCTGAAGCATTCACTCGTTCCCAACCATGATGCTTATAGATCGCACCATCCTCCCGTGGGAGAACATCCATACAGTCCATAGCCTCCCCAAGCTGCATGTTCAGTCCACCAGTAAGCCCACGGAGATTCACTCCAAGGTTCAGCTTAGCGTTTGGTGTGCTAACGAAGCGGCTAGGCATAAGGTGTCTCCGCGGCTCCCTGAGAAGGTGGCCAAGTTGGATCGGTGATGTACCCTCCACTATATGCCGGCATTCCTTCTTCAGTTACATCATTGACTCCATGAATATGGTAATGATTGTTGTTGCCCGATGTGTCCTTGATCAGTCCCCAATATCCTGCTTGGTTCTCATTCCCCTCAGGAACCGTTATCAGGTCCTGTGAAATTTGACACACCGTCTCATCGTACTCAGCTACAACAGGGGCTAAATGGTGGTCAAGAGACGCATCCACTCCTTGAGTGGGATACGAATACGTAGACGCACGAGGAGTGTCCCAATACCCTTGAGTAAACTCTTCATTGTTAGCCACTGCATCTGTCCACTCTTGGTTGACTCCTAACATCAGTCGAATGCTATTTACTGACATCCGTACCTGAGTAAGAGAAGTCCCCATGCTTTGAAGGCTATTGTTTCGGAACGAGTCTGCAATTTCTGCGGCTGTAAGCAAAGACCCCGCACCACTATGAAGCGCCCAACTTGCTATACGGTAAGGAGCCTCTACTTTTCCACTTTCAGCATTCGCTTCTTCATAGTCACAAGCGAGCACATGAAACCCAACACTTGCAGTGAAGCTCGTAGTCGAACATGCCGCGGTCCCCTGACTTACCCCATTGATGAACAGCTCCATATTGCCTGAGCGGTCGAAGTTGATGACAATATGAGCCCATCCCAAAGGAAGAGTCCCCGTAATCCGAGTACTCACCGACCCGGTCGGGTGTTGGTATACCGCTTCGAACACCGAGCCGCGGAACTGAAAACCTGCCGCGAGTCCAACTAAAGTCGGGCCCCAAGCAACTGGAAACGCTCCAGCACCACTAAGGCCAAGCCCTGTAACCCCGTAACCCGCTGCACTTGCAGCATCAGTCTGCCATGTACTGATCGAGTCAGGATAATTCCGTTTGATCCACGCCTCTATAGCAAAATCCGCTGTTCCTGGCCCAAACTCGTAAGGTGTCGGCCCCCCATCGTTCGAGTAGTCAAAATCACATATCTGGGACTGCTCACCATTTCCCCCATTTCCAGCACTATTTCGACGGATGATGAGGTTGGCCGCAAGGACGTTCCGTTGGGCCCGACTCTGATTACAAGGTGTAGCAGTCACATCATCTGGCGGTGCAGGCAACTCTGGATCGAATGGACGTTCCCCTTCACAGAACAACCTATCGGTGCTCTTGTCGGCTCCACCAGTACTCTTGTCACCGCGTGCCACTGTCCACCTCCGCTCCTTGCTAAGATTCGTCGAGCTCTAAATCTTCCTCTTTCACCTTTTTAACAACTCCACCTGGGAATTCGACAAGATACCAGTCGTCTTCTAATACTTCAAGTATTATCCCCAACATCTGCCTCCTCCACTAGAAAATCTTCTTCAATGTAAACCAAATCCCGTATAGCAACTTTTTCCACCCAGGTTCCGTTTTCGGTCCAGGAAGAGGTGGAGGAATAGCTGGTGAAGGAGGCGGGGCGCTAGGGTTAAACGCTTCCTTCCATGCTTCCTCGACCCGTGTCAACGGTCGCCCAGGATCGGTGATCATACCTGTCATGAAGTGTAAACAGTAACTCGCGCCGGCGTCAAAAGCGTTGTTCGCTTGTTGAATGATACCTTTATGACTTTTAGTGCTGAGGCCCGACAATGTCGGCCAGCGATCGTTGACCCACTCGTTCCACTCATCCCGAGTCATGTAGTGCATGTTTTCGTTGAGATAGACGGGCTTTTTGTACTTCTTCAAGAACTTCTTTATGTCAGAACCGACATCCTCCCAATCCCGCCCACGAGGAGAATGAATGTTTATATGCGAGAAGTACTTCGGGTCGTATTCGATATCCCACTTACCAGCTCCCTCTCCGCCTTCTGAAATTCCCAGCAGCGAACCAGGGAAATCTGGGAGCGGCGGATTATTCTCTGGACGCTGAACTCGGAAACGCCGGGCAATATCGGCAATTTCCTTAACTGTAAGTCTTTTTCTCGTTTCGACTGTGTCATATTCGTTCTCGATTTCGAAGAGCGTGTTCGTAGCTCCATGAAATTGTTCGTAACCGGCAAACCATTGAGCAATCGCACGACACATATGATCGCGGTACCCAGGGATGACTTCGTTTGAAAAGGCTTTCACGGTAGCAGAGACACTGTATTCCATGATCATGTCGAACTTCTGAAGCAACTCGATGGCTTTGGTAAGAACCTTTTCGTTCGCCTTTGTAATGACTACTTTGCTCCCTCGGGGGGCGTTCCAATCCCAGACGTCGTAAAGCGCGGGCACCTGCGCGAAAAAGAAATTGTGTTGCCAGTCGCGGTACTCGCCAAAGTCGCGAATGCCGTCCATACCCAACTTTGCCATCCGTTCTAACCATTGATTCGCCTCTCTGAACCTTCTCTGTCGCAAGAGCCCTAGCCAACCAAAAGACGTCGCCATATGAAGCTGCCGCCGCTGCCCATTCCACGTAAAGTCCGTACCTTTTACTCCAAGAATGACGTTCATGATTCCTCATTTTAGCATATGGACGGAGGTGGACAGCTAGGCTCGGTTATCCACCGCTCTGCTGAAGTGGTTCCAATCCCGAACCTTATCAAAATCCCCTCCCCAACGATTCTGAGAGTTAAGAGATTTCCACATGGCTCCTAAGTCCCCCCAAAGCCAGTGCTTCCCTTTCACGTACCGCCATTTCCAAACACCTACTTGATTAGGAACTTCTTCTTTGACATGCAGGTTCAGATCGATAGCCAGCCTATCATAGTGTAAAGATCCTGCCATATGGCCGGTCTTGGCCCATAGGTCTCCACCAGTCAGACGGACATCAGGATGCATCGCTGCGTAGGTAATCAGCTTGCTCAGATCCTTGAGGAACTCCCATTGGGGCTCTGTCATAGAGGTCATCTACCACCTCCATGCGGGATTCCTATAACTACGGTTGGGGTGAACACCTCTTCGGCGACCCGGCTGACGTTCCTGGTTGAACTTCATATCGGTCAGGCGAGTCATCATTCTTGCTGCGTACCGGTCGGATTCCCCAGGAGCACCTTGAAAGTCTCGGACGAGTGACAATAATCCGTACTGAAAGATGTCTTTGTACTCCCGAGGGATTCCGATGATGTTGTTCCGGGCGATCACGTCGGGGACTCGTCGCCAAGCACGGAAGGAGAAGGCAGGTCCAGAAGTGGTTGGGTATAGCTCCGCACGGATGTGCTGATGGTCTATTTCTCTGGAGGAGTCGAGTCTTTCAATGGTAGACCCACCGGCGTCCGTGACCGTGATGATCCCTTGTGTGAGGGAACTAGTATTTGTGGATCGATTGATATAGATCCGGCGTACTCCATCGACCCCTGCAAGCCATGTCGCCGTCCCCGCTGTAGACGCGCCAGAGATTGTGATGGTTTCATACTGCTCATTGCGACTAGCATCTAAACCCTCCGCAACAATCTGCATCCCATCGTCACCACTACCTGAGTCCGTGGCCACCGTGATAACTCCCTCGGTCCCCACATCTGCCGACACTCCGTAGTAGCCCCATTCCATGGCGTAATCAGATAATCCTGCTGAAACGGACGGCCCAGCGTCATCAAACTGCCGAGCCCCCAAAAATTGAACTGGTCTACGGTAACCGAAATTGGACGGGAATAATGAGAGGATTTGCCATACATTATCGGGGAAATAGACAACCCCTGTCGTAGGAATCGACAGTTGTCCCCACATCTCCAGCCATTTCCATTGCCCGAACGTGACAACTTGATCTTTGATAAGGTTGATCCAGTCGAGGGAGAGGTCGGTAACAACTGCGTCATTGGGATCCTCGTGGAGGTGCTTGGCTGAGAAATCGATCATCTCTCCGGCGCTCATCGACATGCATGCCTCCTCCTAAATTACTTCTCCAATTTCGATCCAATTGATGACGGCTTCAAGGTCTACATCGGTGGTGAGACGGTAGGCGATGAAGGGGTACATGATGTCACCTGCCTCGCAGGCGTCGTTCGCGTTAGTCACGGCATTGACTATCCCGTTTGTGTAGAACGAAGCCACACAGGCTGTGCTGAGCTGTACCTCAAACGTGTGGGTCGCTGCGTCGGCAAAAGCCGCTTGGACCGCGTTCTCGTCGCTTCCGATACCGACACCGTTCACATCGGTCTCGATGGTGAGGTTACCAGCGTTGTCATTGATGTGGTGGACAGCATAAGTATCTAGGAAGTTCGACCAAATCGCGTCAGCGATAAACGCCTGTTGCGAGTGCCATCCAATCAACAGCTCATCAGTACCAGAAACAGAAGCAAGGGTAATGTTGACCCGCATGTACATAGCCGGGGACTGACCGCGGATGTAAAAGCTGGTGTCGGCTGTACCATCTGTAGCGGCCTCTCCTACCACAATTTCTAACCCAGCGTTATCAGCTCCGCTGCTCTCGATGTCTAGGCCCTGTCCGGTCACGCTAGACAGGAACGGGCTAGTCGCTGCCAGCTCCATGCGATACGTAAAGAGGTTCAAGGTACCCCCAGTACAAAGCGCATAGTTTACGCTACCGTCAGCCACGTCTTCTACCATGTCAGTTCCGGCCGTCGCCCATCTGAGGCAAGGACCGTCAAAGTCCTGACGATAGGTGTTGAGTACAACCGAGGCATCAAACTCTGCTCCTACGACCCAATCGGTGTCGCCTGAACCTTCCTGGTATATCGCTCGATGCATTGCTGCACTACCACCAGCATCGATGAGGATAGGATCGAAATGGAGCATGTTCAGGGTCTCAGTAGCAGTCGCCCAGTCGGTCTCGTTCCAATCAAGATGTACTACATTGACAATGTCTGATCCGTTTGTGGCATTGATACCTGTTACAAGAAAATCGTACAGATCTACCCCTGCACTAGTTGTGTTTATTGCCCTAATATCAATTTGATTAGCAGCAATCGTATTTCCAAGTACAACTTCACTACTGGAAGAACTGGGTATGATTAAATGAATACCATTCGCCGCTGTAGCATCAACATCCAAAACGAGATTAATCCCATCAAAATAAATTTGAGCATCCGCTGTTCGGCTATCTCCGAGAGTGATATTCGAGAGAGTCGCAGAGCCATCGTCTAAAATACTCAACCCATAATCCCACCCAGCCCCAATAGGAAGAGCGACTTCAGTTCCAGAGTCCCCAGTGATTGCTGCGATGTTGAGACCGTTATAGTCTACGTTGGAATCGGGAGTGAACGCCTCAACAGAAAAGAAGTTGACCGTAGATCCCCCAGCCGTATCAAACTCTGTATCATTTAGGTCAGCAAGGAAAAAGTTGATAACGTCGCTTGACAACTCGTTGATCACGTCTATCTGAACTTCCAACGCATTCTGCCCCGCACCCGTGGCATTAGTCAGATCAAGAAGGAATTGGTTATTGGTAGCTATCTCTTCGATCTGGACTATAGCCGTAGCACCCAGATCAATATCGAAGTCGTTGCCAGCCGCACCATCAAGGTCTACCGTGAAATTAGCTCCATCAAAATAAACCTGTGCATCCGCTGTCGTCGAAGCGCCAAATGTAAAAGCATTGGCTGTTGCCGATCCATCTGCTCTTATGCCGACAAGCGACCCATCATCTGAAAGAAGAGAATCAACAAAAGCAGTACCAGCAGAGTTGATTCTCACCATGGTATCGGCTGTCAATGCCGAAAAATCTACCGAGACGCTAGCCCAACTTGCATCAAAACCGTTATATGCAAAAAGGACTGAATCACTTCCCGTAACCGTAGAAATTTCCACACACAACTCACCATGTGCCGGACCTATGAAATCCACTGAACAATCCACTGCGTATCCAACCCCAGCAGACTTGTTCGTATTCGAATCCCGTGGCCTCTGAATCACCTGAGCTAGCGCGGAGGTGGACAGTAGAAACGCTGCCACCCCAATCATCCATCTTTTCATGACTTCCTCCTCAAATTCCCCGCCACCAACCTACTGAGGTAACTCCTGAGTAGGATTTGTCAAAGCGCTGTTCGGATTTCCTTGCTGTCCACCTCCGCTTTGATCCCTGACCAATTCAACTAACGCTTCAGTAAGGCTGGTCAAATTGTCTTCCGCAAGGCGGTGTGACTGGTGTTCGTAATACGCTGTTGCACCTAGCCAAACAACCCCTGCGAGAACCAGTAAAGGAATCAGATCGGTCAACTTTTTCAAAGCGTTTCTAAGCAAAATGCCTCCTAGTTCGGTTTACTGCAATCCAACTTCCCAGAAAACGATGTCAACATCTACGTCGGCTCCGGTGACATCACCGATGCACCAGAAGAACGGAACTACGATATCCGTGTCGTCGAATGTCATAGCCACACCAGAGTCGGTAATGACCGTACCCTCGACGTATCCAGTGGCAACACCGGCAGCACTTACCAGAACCGAAACCGTATGGACTTGGTTATCCGTCCAATCACTTTCAGCAATATCAGTTTCCGCTGAAGTACCGTTGAGTGACTCGAAAACCTGGAAGTCTCCGGCACCGGCGTCAGCTAAGTCTCCTACGCCAACTGCGAAATAGTCGGTATAGGTGACAAGTGTTGCGTCCTGATAAGCCTCCACTACACGGAACCCAGCCAGACATTGATCAGTATTGGCTACGGTTGCAATGGCAAACCTAGTAGACATATAGAATGCAGGTGAGGTCCCAACAGTAAAGGCACCTGGACTTCCGTCCACTATGCCTTGTGTCAGCTCCCAACCCTCGTTGGTCGTTGCGTCATTATGGAGACCTAGTCCATCAGCAGCCGCATAATCATTTCCGCAAACGGTTTGGGTTCCTTTGGCATCCAACTCGAATCCGTACCCAATAATGGCCGGGCCGAGAATGAAGTTGGGGTTGCCCGTAGTGGAACATGCTGTAGCATCTCCAGCTGTGACGGGAACACCAAAAGTGTAAACGGGTGCCGTACGGAACCAAGCTTTGAACCGAGGTGCGACATTGACAGAACCACTGTACTCTCGATCGGGCAGTTCAACAGTAGGCCCTACGAGAGGAGGAAGTCCTGCGTCCAAAAGATCGATTGTTGCCGCCGTGAGCTTGCTGAGGAACCTAAAAGTAGCATCAACCGTCGGATCAACTACTGAAAGCGTAACTTGACTAGCATCATCAGTAACGCCTTCGAAAACGAGGTTTCCTGTAATGTTGCCTAAACTTAGCGCATCCAGTTGAGAATTGACGTGATCCCAGATGTACAAAGCAGGACCACTATCCGGAGCACAATCGCGGCAAACAATTAATTCACCCCCAACGCCAGAAGTAGCAACTGCTCCGCTGACGTATGTCACGCCAGCCGAAAAGCCCGTCTGAGGGTTAAGAGGGCGCTGCAGAGTCGTCTGAGCCCAAGCGATGCCGAGAGCCAATACGACCGCCGTAACACCCGCGAGAATAGTTCTCGTAAGCTTGGTCAGTCTGTTCATGTGCATCCTCCTACTGATCTTCCCTGAAGATCGTGAATACGAAGCTGTAAACAGTAAGGTTCCCAGCTCCAGTTACAGTAGCCGGACGCACCCATTGCACCCGGTCCTGAAGTTCGCGGACGCCAGTAGTGATTGTGGTGATATCTGCTGACTCCACATCCACACCGACTTCCCAATTTGCTTTGTCCTGACTGATCTCGACTCTACCGAAAGCACCAGGACCTTCAATGCCGACCGACACTCGGGCTCCCCCAACAAAGATCGGGGTCCCAGCCACGGCCGAGGCGTTGAGCGCGGTGACCTTTTGCACGACTACTCTACTGTTTACGCTCATGCTATGCCTCCTCGTGCTGGAATTGTCCACCGAACTGTATGTCGTCGATGTCGATAACCTGCGCCCCCGCGCTACCGTTACGGACCTGCCAGAGCATATGCTCTACCTCGGTTCCGCCGATAGCCGGTGGGGCGATGAATTGAATAGCGTGTTTGGTCCATTCCCCATGCAATGCGAGATCAGGGGTCTGAAGTGTGGTCTGCACAAAGCCGTTGGTATCTACACCACCGATGATGTTGTCGCTGGCATCCCTGAAAACTAGAACTACAGTGATGAGATTTCCAGGGACGTTACATCTGGCGACGAAGGAGAAGACGTGTCGCTCCATAGGATTGGCTTCAAGCTGGTCGGTAGCCGCGCCGGTCAGAGCCGCTACAAGAGAACCTCCGGGGCCCCAAAGCCGCCACTCGTCGGCAGATGCCGCGGCAGCGAGGGTTGCCCGATATGAAGAGAGCCCCTCGTAAACGTGAGGTTTTCCCTCTAAGCCACTCTGATCCATTACATGACGAATAACATGCACACCGGGGTTCTGAGCATACTCCTGATCCCGCTGCAACCGACTCACCGTAGTATTTGTGGTCTGCTGGTTGAAGTCGGTCGGTGCCGTAGCACTGTCCCACTTCTCCAGATTCCCATTGACAGGTTGTCCGCTGTAGGCCATGAAACTCCCCCTTAATCAAAATATTGAATGGTGCCGCATGTTCACTGGTGTTAGCCACGTATCAGCATCTTCAGGGACTAACCAAACATGCGCTGCAACTACCGGGCGCGTGTAGGTTCTGGGCGCCACGCTCTGATGCTCATCGGCACTGATCACCATTCAATCCTATAGAGAATCGGTTTATCCGTCATCAATACCCTGCTCCCACCGCTTCTCTGAAGCCTTCGCCAACCGGCCGAGCTTATCCAAGTTTGAAGCGTGCCCACCATCATCGTACAGTTTGATCCGCACGACATGCTCAGGTACACCAAACTCAAGAATCTCAATGCCGTATCTAGGATGATTTCGAAGAAATTTTATGTAGTCCTTGTTGCCTGTAGTATACACCCGATCGTTGAATCGAATCCACACTGGAGGCTGCATGACCCATTTGTTGGCTCCAACTTGTAAAGGGGCGCTTGGCTCGTACAGCACTTCATCGTTCTTGAAACGCGAGAAGAAAGCGACATCGCCTTCCTTCTGCTTCAACCTTTCGGCTCGGGCGGAGGTGGACAGGGGGTCTAGGTCAATCTCTGGCTCACGGCTCTGCAAGAATCTAAGGTCATCGTCTGAATCACTTCGGGCAGGAGTCGCGGTCTTTACCTCAATCTTCTGCTCCGGAGCGGTCTGCTTGGTCTTTCTGGGTCTTCCTAGTTTTGCCATTTTTCACCTCAAACATAGGCGCTTTCAAATAGTCAAGACATGATTTAAGTAGTGTATCAACTTCCTTGTCCCTTTTGGTACTGTGATCGTGAATAACATTAGCAATATCCAAAATAAGCTCGATTCTTTTCTCGTCTGTCATCTTTCACCTCAAAAAGAGTGTGTGAGAACTCCACCAGACTATAGCAGAGTCCCCACACATCTCATAGTGTTTACGCAGCGCGGTTGAGCGAAAGCTCGTAGTACCCATTAACAACCAATCCACCTTCATCGGCGGAGAAAGTTGTTCCGGTGGCTCTCACGAAGAGAGGCTCACCAGGGGTTCCACGGAACTCACCACCATCGGCTCTGCCGTTATAGATGGCAGAAACAGGGCCTGCACCAACTCCGGTGTCACCAAGCGTCTCCGTAAAGAGAGGCGTGTCAGTACCTGGGGTAAGCGAGTTATCCCAGATAGTGATGGCTACGTCGTTTCCAGTGTAGTCCATGTTGAATGCGATGTAGGTGATCACTGGGGTGTAAACAGCCACAAACACTGCCTCGTCGTTCTGCTTCGCCCTCTGGCGTGAACGATCCGGTGTGTTCGAACTGAACCCAGAGATTCCGCTGGTACCAGGAAAGTCTTCGAAGTAGTCCGGGACCTTCAAACCACCACCCGGGAGTACGCCTCTTTCTGTTCCGATACCCAGCCATACATCCCCACCTGCAGCTCCTGTCGTTACGGCTGATCGATCTGCAAACAAACTAAGACCTGCAGAACGATGCCCTAACAAAGCATTTGCTGCTGCGGTTACTAGACCTGTCGTACCGTCCAGAGGATGCAACAGGGGAAGGTCCCCCTGAGCCGCTCGCCATCTCCGATTCACAGCCTGACCGGTCCCGATACCATTAATGATATCGAGCGTCTCCTGGATACTGTTGGCATTGCCATCAGCAAACGTGAGAACACCGGCCGCAGTAGAGGCACCGGTATAATCACCGATTCCTTCCAATGAGGCATTGATCCGAAAACTTAGAGCATCCGCTGCTACTTGGACAGTTGCTGCTGTGACAGCAGTACCTGCCGCGTTGTCATCGCCAACAAAGCGAACCCTTGCGAGAACACTCTGATCGTCGGCGATAACCCTGCTAAAGGACTTCCTTCGTCCATTTGCATTAGGCATGAGTCACCTCCGATTAACCAAGAATCCCGGTAACGAGCCCGTGAGTCTTCTCCTGGATTACCTGGAGACCATACTCACTAAGCAACTCGTCTTTCCGAGCGTCTTGGTCGTTGGCTTGAATGTTACGGATTCGACGTGCGAACCGGTTAGAACCATCCTTGCCTCGCAACGTGCGGAGCACGATGTTATCGAAGTCAAGAATGATCATGTACCCGCCGTACACCTCACCCGAAAGAAGCCAATGATTTGCCAGCACGAGGTCTCCAAACGGCGACCGGTACTCACGAAGTGCGAGTCCGTATCGTTCGTCCGAAGGAATCGTAACGAGCTTGTCCTTGGCGAAGTTGTTGATAGCCTGCATGACCAACGGGCTACAAAGTGCGACCTTTCGCGACTGGCCGTATCGGAAATTGACACGACAAATAGCGTCCAGCTCGGACTCTGTAAGAATCCCGCCGATATCCACACGGTTAGTCCGGATGAACTCCAGAATTCCCCCTGTGTATCGCTTGTACTGAGTCGAACCGTCTACCGACAGAGTAGAAGTGGTGATGGCCCGCTGTCCGAATAGAAGCGTCTGCTCCATATCCTTCAAGTGGGTAATCAGCTTCTTCGCTGCCTGGTATTCCAGGTCGTTCCCATCGTACAGTTCGGTGGCAAGCTGAGTGTTCGTGGCACCCAACGACGTGCGCTGAATCTGCAGGTAGTTGAGCTGCTCGACTTCGAGAGTCGAGTTGATACCACGGGAGACGTCACCCTCGGCTCGTGCGGAACCGATGATGCGGATAACCTCGTCTGCTCTGAGAGCAGCCGGGGGCTCCGAACCAACGGACCTGAGAAGGTCAATCGTGTTGGCACCAGTATCGACACCAGTCACGGAAGCATTCTCATTGAGCCGTGGGAAATGAACAACGTCATCGACGGTGAAGTACTCGGGGTGAGCGACATTCGCGGTTGTCGCAGCAGCCGTAGCTGTAGCGGTCGTAGTGTCTACCCGAGGATCCAACTCGTCCTCCATCCACCTAACGATGGGATTCCTGGCTGGTATGACGTTCTCAAGCGCATTCAGGAACTGGGTAAACGGGTAGCTCTGGGGTTCGAGCAAGGCGATTGTTTCCGCCATGTCCGGGACTTGACGTCCTTCCAGAATCTGCCGAATGCCCCTAAATCCTGATTGTTGAGTAGGCATGAGCCATTCCTCCTGTTAGGCGGAAAGCGTTAATCGGTACGGGCACCCGGAATGCGTCGAGACCGCCCATAACCTTTGTAGGCTTTAAGCATCCCAATACGATCCGATTCATCCGTAGTCAACTTTCGCTCTCCGACGTTAGCGGTTTTAGACCCGCCTCCGATCGATGCAGCAAGAGCCTTCTTCTCCAGATTGGCTTTCGCAGTCTTCGTCGCTGCCCCTTTAGCTGCGGCTTGATAATCCGGATTACCTTGAAGCATTGTGGTATGTGCCTGCTTCATCGCATAGAACTCAGGTTCATCTGCGTACTCAGCCGGCACATCAACATTCCCGTCCCGTATAAGAGTGTTCCATACGGTTAAATGCTCCATATAATTCGGGTGCTTACTTATCAAGTCGAAGTTTGACAACTCCTTCTTCGCTTTCGCGTCGTAGGTGTTCAGTCTCCGGTTCGCCTCAACATGTGTACCAATAGCGGTACCAACCTCTTCTCTCATCATTGTGCGCATGGCGTTCATGAACTGGGCTGAGGTAGGCTTGGCTCCCGCCGCTGCCTGCTGCCCCTTGTTCCCGCCCGCGAGACGCGTTCTGACGGCACGAAGGAGTTCCGGATCCTGAGATATCGCATAGCCAAGATCAAGAACTGGGCCAAGTTCCCCAATTCGTTTCTTTTGCTCTGCAATATCCTGACGTAACTTTGCTCTATCCGTATCTGAAGCGAACAGCTTTTTCTGCAACTCATCAGTTGCGGCGTCCACTTCAACTGCTTGTTCGTCGGTAAGAGGTTCACCGTCTTTCTCGGTAGTCTCTTCCTCTGCTGAACCTTTCGCTTCTCCCTTTCCTTCTTCTTCTGCGTTAGCTACCTCGCGGGTTTCCTGTTTGTTCTCACCAGGATCGTCCATGATTGCGTTTTCGAAGTCACTTGTTTCCATAAAGACGTTGTGTTTCCCTCGTCCACGCAGTTCATCGAGGCTAGCTGCCTCAGAAGGTTCCGTACGGGAGTTGCTCTTGTCCAGGTTCTCGGTCTTTTCTTTCTCTGCCATTAAGTATTCCTTTCTGTTTCTGCAACTTTTTTAATCTGTCCGCCGAACCTACCGTTTTTAGTTCGACAAACTTTCGCCTAGCGAATCGTATTATACCTGAACTCATTGACCTATCATAGTTTGATAGATTGTTCTCAGCTACCATCACACAATAAAGCTCAGCATCTTTAATGATTTCCTCCGCATACCACTCTTGAAAATCTTCATTAGCTAAAAGACGTTTTGCTCTATGATGCTGCCGAATCTCACGTTGAATATCTTTAAGGGCTTTTTTATTCACTTACGTCCCCAATCGTCTTTTTCATAGTTGTACGGAGGTGGGCAGTACACCGGGCTTGAACAAAGCCACAATCAATGTTTTGAGAACCAATCTGTATTCTCGATCATCACCTTCCGCACAAAGACGACTTGGAGCATTTACCAATTCATTCCCATCAGATGGTTTGTCATAGAAACACAACCTACCAAATTTGTAATATGGCATCGGATACTCTATTTGAGCTGTCATACTCCTGGCCCTCCCATGGCCTGTGCTTGTAACCCACCCTCTGAAGGCATGGATTGGAATGGGTCGGTTGCTATCTGGCCGGCCCCCTGACCCGTTGCACCACCGGCCTCCTGGTTGTTCTGATTCCCCTGTCCACCTCCGCCCTCACCCTTCATCCCCATCTGCATGGACTCAATCATCTGCAGCTCCTTACTCAAAGACTCGATAAGGTTGTGGTCCTTGGCCATGATGGCCATCTGCAACATCTGTTTCAGTTGCTCAGCACTAAGGGACCACCGGTTGGGTGGCAGTAGGAACCGTGAAGGGTCTCGGAAATCGAATAGAGACATGCCCTCTTCAAGGACCTCCTGCCAATTGATCCTCTGGGCCATGATTGGATTTGTGGCGGTAGTGGTCATCATCTGGATCCACTGCTGCCGTAGGACTTCCTTGTTGGGACCAATAACGTTACCTTGAGCGAGGAAATCGTACTGGCCGGATATGTCGTCGGGGCCGATGTTCGGGAACTCGTAACCCTCCCTCCCCAGAATCCGGAAGACTTCCTCTTGGTCCAAAAACTGTTGACGCAACCCGAAGAACTTTCTCGCCAGTTTCACCACGAACCTCTGTTGGCCGATCAGGGCTTGCATCTTCAACCGGCCCTGTGCTGACTGGTTCATCATCTGGGCTTCCCTCGCCGTCCCCGCGTCTCCCCCGCCGCCCCCGATCATGTAGTCGTTCATACCTAAGGCGTTCTGCCAGTCGCGCAACAGCATGCCTTCGATCTGATACGTCTCCGGAGGGAGTGTATCCCTCGGAAACAGGGGTACTGCTAGGGGCTTCCCCCCCTCGAACTTCACCGGAGTTGCGCTCCCTGGAAAAATGTCGAAGTCCAGATCGGTAAGTCCGGATGTGCCGTCGTACGCGATCGGCTTCATCATGTTCAGTTTTCCCTGGTCGATCGCTATGTTCCGCCATGAGTTGACCTCTTCCTGGATACCTGCGACTGGATGGAGCATTCCCTGCCCATAAAATTCAAACTCAATCGGAAATGCATTAGCCGCGAAGTAGGGATACTCTTCATCGGCGAACATATTGTCAGCATCGCGAATCGCCTTTTGTCCGTTCGCAACCACGATATGACGGTCTTTTTCGAAGTAGTGTAAGAGCCAAACTTCATCACCTTTCATCTCCTGTGAAAATGGGCCACCACTTGTCGCCCCGAAACGCCGGTTTAGGCCATGGCCAAATCCGAAAATTTGGGCGGTCTCCTCGCGAGAGTCCCCCAACCACGTCCCTGCACGAGTAAGCGCTTCATGATGGCCCATGCCTTGAAGGTCGCCCAATCCGGTATACAGGTTCTTGCCGGTGAGTGCCTTAAAGCCTTCGTTCTCCATGCGGAGAGTTTCGAGATCGGTGAGGACTAGCTCCGCAACGTACCGCATGTCCTCGATGTTGTAATAAAGGGGGTCGGGAAAGAAGTTGAAAACGGAGACCGGCTCGAAAGTCGGCCCGTCGAACTTGGGCTTCATCCGGGTCGTAATGACCTCTTTTTCCTCAAAACGGATAGGAGTCCCGAAATTGTCGAATATGGGCTGAACCTCATACCCAACGTATTTCTCCTCGTACAGCTCGCGTTTCCAAGCCACTTTCCCAATGGTGATTCCATACTTTAGAAAGCTCTTGAGGGCGAGCAAACCTTTGTAAGACACTTCAGCTCGCTCGAAATCGTAGTCTAAGAGAGAAGTTGTTTGCTCGGCCTTTTTGTGATCAGACAGTTCACGTCCAACCATCTTAATGAAGGGGCGTTTCCCAAAGAGCGAGTCGTGAAGTCGTGGGAGAGCTGACTCGATTGTGGCGAACGAGTAGGGTACAAAGATGTCAGCTCGCCATTCACGACCAGCGTTGTCGATATCCGGAGGCTCCGGACGGCTAGGAGCCTGATTGGACGAAAGGTAGAAACGATGGAACTTGAGAAGAGTTTGGAAGTAATCGCCATATGACTCAACAGTATGTCGGACACGATCGAGAACAAGGTTGACCGCCTGCTGGTTCCGCGATCCGATGTTTTTCCCGACGTGGTAGACATTTGCGCTCGCCATTAATTACTCCGATTGGATTTTTAGCCGCTCTTCGATACGAGCAAGACTCTGCAGAATTTGGATGTTGACCGTCTCCAAATCCTCAACATCATCCCGAATAGACATGTGGACACGCGAAGCATAATCGCTTCGTCTGTCCATCTCCGCTTGTACTGCGTCAGAGCCAGTTGTACCTAGAAGGGTGGATGCCCCGCCGCCTAAAAGGAAAGCGGCAAGCAGACCTGCTACCCACTTCCAGACGTTGTCCTTCATAGGACCTACATCCCTTTGGCGCGTTTTATCGTAGACTTTGAACCCGCTGAAGACTTCTTGTGGGCACGAGCTTCTTTCTGGTAGCCGGCCGGAGTCGAACTTCCACCCGAAACCTTGGCGGGATACGCCGGCTCGTGATGGCCGTACTTCTCTTTGGGCAGGTAAGACATTCCTTTTCCTTTGGGCATGTGCTACTCCTTTTTCCCACCAGCCTTCGCAGGCGGACGTTGGCCGGTAGCAGCTTTGCGCGCCCCGGAACTTTTAGTTTTGTGAGCCATGAGATTCTCCTACTTCTTTTCCCGATGTCGCCACGCATCTCGCGCATACTTGATCACAAACGGCAGTGCCGGTGCAGCTATCAAACCGAGCGGGCCAAGAGCCGCGACGAGAGGAAGAAAGACTTCGGGTTCGGATAGAAAAGCAAGGCTAACAGGAACTGCGACTCCAACAACACCGAAGCCGACTTCCTTAGCCGCTTTTGCTACCGACCGCCAATTGATTTTGAACATGGTGTTTCCTCCGTAGGCTTACATTCACGTAGGGAGTATACCACGACTACTAAACGTTCAGTAAGTCCTCAAAAAAAGGTGTCCCTTGAGGTAAATCGATTCTGCAAACTAGACACCCTTTGCCTGCACGTCGGTCATGAGCATCTTCTTTATCATGTTCATGATACTTGTCATAGCACTCTCCAGAGCACCAAGGAGAATCTAAATCCCTTGGGACGAATTGAGTACACTCTATGCATTTAAAATCTTTACAGCATGTACAAGTCATTATTTCTCTCCTTTTTACCATCCGGTTACTTTGCTTCTAGGCACGTATCGAATACGTCTCGCACGTTGTGGATTCTTACGTCGCTGCCTATGGACCTGATGGGTATCATCAACCAGTTCAAGACACATAGCAAGCGAGTCTGGATAGTCGTCATGGATTTTCGACCCCGCCTTGAAGCGGATAAGCTGCTCTTCTAGCTTCCCGTTCTTCAGGTGGTCCATATGGAAAATGGAATGCGCATGGTAGTACGGCTGTAAACGGAGAATATAATCGGATTTCGTAAGCCTTCCTCCACGGGTAAGAGGACGGAGAGGTAGATAGAACCCGTCTGAAGACATCCGGTCTTGGATATACCATTTGTAGGTCTTTTGCATTCCGTTGTCGTCATGACCAACGAGTGAAGGCCTCCATTTTGCAGCCAATGCGACTAAACGATCAACTGTCTCATTCGGACGCCATTTCCCCCCAACCGACTCTACAACGTATAATTCCCGTTCGAGGTCAATTCCACGGGTACCCATAACCGTAATGGCACAATCATCTCCGTACTTGATCTCTTCTTCTCCTGATGCAAAATCGATTGCCATGTAATAGGTAAGGCTTCGAAACAGGTCTTCATACTGA
>SDBU01000569.1_pt1 | contig 51569 bp, 85 predicted proteins | sample 2277071 | NCBI WGS metagenome assembly SDBU01 (sample SAMN10397929, study PRJNA504765) | marine sediment metagenome | isolation source: marine sediment core GS08_GC12, 126 cmbsf | place: Arctic Ocean: Gakkel Ridge, Loki's castle | collected 2008
CTTTTTGGGTTAAATCCCAGTCAGTATTCGGGTCATAAACCCAATACTCATAGTGGTTTTCAATCATTTTTTTAAATGCCCGACCTACATAACCATAGCCCACAATTCCAATTTTCACTTTACCTCCTTACATATATTTTATGACTCACCTTACTCCATTTTAGCTTCCATACCACAAAATAGAAATACGGCAAGAACAGAACAAATCCAATCAAATAATCTATATCAGTAAAAGCTAAAAAGAATCCACCTATGGCTACAAGCCAAGTGTACACCTTTAAATAGTAGTATAATGTTTTCATTTCTCCTCCTCTAATAATTCTTTATTTTCATATATGTTGCCGATGACTTTAAAATAATTTTCCAAATCAGAACTACCTGTTCCAAGTTCATGAGCATTAAATTCTCCTCCTTTGAAAGTAATTACATCTCTTTCTTCTTTATCTAATGAACTTTCTACTATATCCCCCTCATATATCTCTTTGCTTTGTTTGTCTTTTAAGCCTGTGTATTGCATAAGAATAAATCTATCTGAAACATCATCTATCCCTGTTTTATTGCCTTCTACCCAACAAGTTCCATTCATATCAACTAATAACATTTTTGTATCATTGTCTGTGGGGTCAGTAAAATTATCTTGTCTAAATTCTTTTGTTTTTTTATCCCAAGCTCTAAACTTTATTGGTCTCATTTTTTACCTCCTTTAATATATTCATCTACCATTTCCATAATATAATCCATATAATATTCTCCTTCATCTTGAATCAAAGCTTTAATTTTTTTTCTTAATAATTCTTTTTTTGTCATTTCTCTTCCTCTAATAATTCTTTATTTTGTTGGTTCATTGTCTTTCTTCATTTGTTTGCTTCATAAAATGCTTTAGCGAATCCTTGTGGAGTTATTGCTCTCCGTTCTGTTCGTGATAATTTTCCATAATATTTTGGATGAATATCTTTACTTTTTAACATTGAAAATTTTATAATTTCTTTTGGTTTCTTATAAACCAATCTTTTGGGTTTGTTAAACTTTCCCCATAAATCTGTTTTCTTTTGATAAATATCTCCATACCACCAAGGTTCAAATGTTAAAATAGGTTTGCCTAAAAATTTTCTTAAATAACCTTTTGGATTTTCTAACACCCACCATTTAGGTTTTGTTGTTAAAATTATTCTCATACAAGCACTCACTAATTCCAATCCTTTTATAAAATTATGTGTGTAATTTCCTTTCCCGTGAAAATGTTTGGCAAAAGAGAATTCCGTACAAGGGGGAGCGGCTAATATGCCATATACATTTTGGGGTGGAATATATGTTCTTACATCATATTTGGGTAAGGTTATATTTCTAACATCATATCCAGCTTCTTCATATGGTTTGCTCCAACTTCCCGTTCCACCACACAAATCAAGTATTATTTTATTTCTCATTTTTTCTCCTTAATTCCCCGACTTCATTCTACTAATACCAAGTCTTTTTCTTCTTTTCTTTCTCAACCTTCTATTTCTTTTTTTGTTTTCTTGGTTCATTTAATCACCAAAAACTAACCATCCACCCAAAAATGTTATTATTATTAGTAAAAATACACCGCCCCATACACCTAATGCCATTTCCCATCCATCCTCTATAACCACTATATAAGTAATAAAAATAAGTGGTGATAAAAGAAGTAAAATACCAAACAATTTTATCTCTCTCATACTTCCTCCTCTAATCTTTTAAGTTTCTTATTATACTTTTCCTTTATATCTTCAAGCTCATCTCTTGTAAATTTATGCACTTGATTACTTCTTAAAATTAAATCTTCAACCTTTTTTAATCCATACTTTTTAACTAACTTTATACTATATTCTCCTAAGTTGCCGTGCCTCCACTTATTACAATTTGTACATTGGCAGTTTATATTCACCTCATCAAAGTCTAAACAATCCTTGTGTTTGAAATGACCAGCTTCTCCACCAGGAAATCCACAAGTATAGCAAGTCCAATTATCTCGTTCTTTTATCCACTTTGAGAAAACCTTCCAAGTGTCTTTATGTAGGGTTCTTAATGGTTTCTTTCTTTGGCTTCTCTTCAACTTCCTCCTTAATTGGATTTAACCTCTTAAATTCTCTTACTTTTTTGTTGTAACATTTGGGACAACTACAATCTCCATATTCAAATATTCCATTATCTTTTGTCATTTATCCTCCTCAATCCCAGAAAATATGTATATGTTCTACTAAATAATTAAATAACTCCCAGCCACCAATCACACACAAGCCATATAATATTATTCCCCAAAAACTAAACTTTATCATTTATTCTCCTTTATTTGGTCCTCCTCGGGACAACTATATGTTCCGTGAAATTCACTAGCAGAAAACCACTCCTTGCATTTTGTACAATAAGCCCAACCGCTCATTTATCCTCCCGACCTCATCCTACTCAAATGAAGTCTTTTTCTTCTTTTCTTCCTCAACCTTCTATTTCTTTTTTTGTTTTCTTGGTTCATAACATCTGCACTTGTTTAATTGCTTTTATTCTTGCTCTGGCTATCTTTACATACGATTTATCTTTTTCTATTCCTATACACTTTCTACCTACCTTTTTAGCTGCCATACAGGTTGTTCCACTCCCGACAAATGGGTCTAATATAACACCACCTGTTGGGGTTTGGGTGAGACGGCAGAGATATTCCATAAGTTTAAGGGGTTTGACTGTTGGATGAGTATTAGATCGTAATGTTTTGCCTCTTTGATAAGCATTATCAGCTTCTTTTTCTCTACCATCACTAACTTTCTTTTCCTCCAACCCCTCACACCCCAAGTTTCGTTCACTTTTTGAAGCCTTCGGCACATACATTATTCTGCTCTTGCCCTTATGTTTGGGTTGATGACATTTCTCGCACAAGGTGATACCATTGCTTACATCCCAAAGTTCTTTACACCTCATAGCCTCATAGGTACTTTTGATATTGTTTTCTTTTATCAAGGCATTCAATTCTTTTTTATGATGAGCATTCAAATTCCCCCCAGTTTTATCTCCACATTTTTGACAAGTGAATTTATCTCTTTTAAAAACTGCTAAAATCCACTCCACATTATTTTTCATACTTCTTATTCTTATATTCAAATCAGATATTCCATTCTTCCAATTATATGAATCTTCGCCTACTAAGAACTTTGATTGCCAATTACCAAAACATTCTCTTGAACAAAAGTTTTTCTTGGTATGAAGTTGATTGTTGGGCTTAGTAAATCCTATCCCACAATAATCACAATTTAGTAATGTTCTACCTCTTTTTGTTTTGGTTTCTTTTATCACTTTGAAGAAACGGGAAGGTTCTCCTAATTGCTTTGCACTTTTCTCATCTAATATTATATTGGCTGGGAAGCGACCTTTGTTTTCTGTATCATATTCTGCTTGTCTGTTTTTGCTACTACCCTGTAATGTGTGTCCTCCTCCACTTGGCTCATCGCTTGTCGGTTTCGTTCCTGTTTTTCTTGGTTTTGTCCCTATCCTCCCCCCATCTATATTCAATCCACTCACTCCCCACTTTAAGGCATTGTTAGCATAACTACCTTCATTGGGTTTCATTGCTACTAATATAGGTTCATAAGCTGGTTTTAAGCCGTGTGATTTCCAGCCGTTCCATTGTTTGGCTTGGGGGGTTGTAGGAGCTGTTAATCTTCCACTTCCATTCTTTTTACAAATATTTATATTCCCACAAGTTTTTCTTGCGTTAGGATGTTTACCTAAATCTATCCTTTTTGCCCCCGCCCTCTTATCCAACTGCTTTGATATATCAGTAGCTTTGGGGAAGCCTGAACCATATAACCACATAATACAATCCTTTAATATCCAACCAGCATCTTCTATCGCACAAGCTAATCTGTGATATGTTCTTGTGCCGCCAAATATTAGTAAAGTGCCACCAGGTTTAGTTACTCGGAGCATTTCTTTAGCTACTTTTTCCATCCAATTATAGAATCTTTTTTTGCCCTCTGATGAATTATCATAAGCAATCAGGGCAGGTGAAGAAATATCACCACTATATTTTTTTTCTGTTGGTTTTTTTCTATTTCTTGCCTTAACTCTTTGCTCTACTTTTTGTTGTTCAAAAGTATCCCATTCCTTACCCATAAATCCAATCCCATACGGCGGGTCAGTTATTATCGTATCTATAGAGTTGGGCTTCATCTTTTTCATTTCTGTTATGCAATCACCTTGTATTATCATTTATCTTCCTTTATAAACTTCTCTAAATATTTTAAGGGTTCTTTTTCTAATACCATTTGTCGGAGGTGATATGCCCATTCTTTTGGTTCAGAACTAAAATATTCTCCATTATGATAGATGTAGAAATTAGGGTCAATAATTCTTTCCTCTCCCCAAAAAGCCTTTGCGAAGTCGTGGGAAAAGATATATTTGGAAACATCATTTGTATCAAAATCTATTCCGCCATAATCATAATAAAAATCGACAGAATTAAATCCATTCTTTTCAGCTTTCTCTATTGCCTTTTTTAGTATCTGTTCATTTGTCATTTATCCTCTAACCATTGTTTAGCTTTTTGGGTTATAGCTTCAATATGTTCTCTCCCATCTAAATGGCTTTTTGTTGGGTCTAATTCATCTTCTAATATTTTAGCTATTGCTTTTATTGTCTCTTTGGCTATTTGGTGGGCGAAAGCATTAAGAGAAATATCATCAGTACAAAATGACTTACCATTATCAGTATTAAAATATTTTTCTACTTCTTTTTCTGCTAAATCATTTAATTTCATCTACCTCCTTAAAGCAGAACTTGTGCCAAAGGAGGGGCTAAAAACACAAGCTCTGTTCTGAACAGGTAAATCATTTTTTACTCCTCTTTTTACATATTCTGTCTTCATCATATTTCATCTTTTCCCCACAAAATCTACAATAGAAATGGAGGTTTTTATCATTATCTTTGCCATATTGTTCGCTAACTTTACATTTTCTCTTCATTTTTTACCTCCTCTAACAATTCTACTTAGTGGCTATACCTATGATAACTAAGATTATCCCAATTCCCAGAGTAATAAATGCTCCTATCATTGGACCAGTATCATAATCAACCATACCGCCTTTTGTTCCAGAAACATTTACTAATCCTAAACATATAGCTGCTACAACGGGAGATAAAAACATAAATACAAGCCCTACCTCAATAAACTTCATTTTTTACTCTCTTTTCATATCACAATCACAATATTTATTTATAAACTGAAATACTTCATTATCATACTCCTGATAGCGGATTTCCCCAATAATTAATCCAATTAATAATCCAAATAATATAAGGGCTATCCATAAAGCTATAGGAGCTAAATATTTCACAAGTTCGTCGATATTATCACCAATATCATTTCTCATTTTTTACTCCTTATTTGCCCATATAAAACTTAAAATACTCAAAATCACAGCCAATGCTATCAAAACGACAAATTCAAATCCTTGCCATTTCCAAAAGAAAAATAACATTAACCCATAAATAATAACTGTAACAATATACTTTAAAAATTCTTTCATTTTTTACTCCTTTAATAATTCCTCAGGAGAGCTATTAGGGTGGCTAACAACTCCCCTATGTTGTTGTTAATTCAATCCAACCTTCCATCTACAAGTAGGCCAAGGCGACCATCTTGTTCCACTATCAGACAAGTCCCACGCCTTCTGTATTTCCTATCAATATCAAACCAATGTTCTGGTGTTTGTCCGTGAACTCCATTTATCTGGAATATCCCTGCCGACCAATGACCATTAGTGTCCACTCTATTTAAAGCTGCTGGGTTCAAACCTGACTCGCAATAAGCTAACTGAACTACACGAGAGTCGTTGAACCTTGCCATAATCTTGTTAGCAATTACTTGCTTCCATTCTTCTGTAACTTGGTAATAATCTGCTCCCGAACTTGATTTCACTATTACTGGCTTATCTTCTGCTGGTACAATCTTAACTGGTTCTGGTCTTTTTACGATTAGAGGATTTGGGGTTTTCTTGTCCAATTTTAAAACCACATTCTGGACATTTGATACACTGACAAAGTGCGTCTGGGTTGATTCCATAGTTGGCATCTGGTTCTGGTATAATTTTTCCACACTTTTTACAAATTTCTTCCATTTAAAATCCTTTAATGTTATTGCTTTTTCCATACGGAAAGATAAAGCATTACAACCACTATGATATAAAGCAGTACCATTGACCAAAGAACTATTACACCTGTCATTATTCTCCTCTACTTTTGGTTCAACTTTCGGGCAAACCTTCCGCTCAGCCGAACTGATGGACTGAGGTGGATTAAACAGAACCCAGAATATTCCAATTAGTATCAGTAGTCCAGTAGCCTTGCTCTTTAAGTAAATAGGCATAATCGGGGTAAACTATAAACTGAAGCCCCAAAAACCTCCTATGGTTAATGTTTGTATATGTTAAAACTTTTCTTGGTTTACTTTTTTTGAATAATCTGTCGTGTCGTGAATATCATCTCCTAAAAAGTTTTCCTTGATTACTTTTTTAAGATGCTTTAATTCTTCTTCACTCTGACCGCCGACAATAACATTCCAACCACATTTACATTTAGGCAATGTGCAATGGTTAAAGTCTAAAATTTCCATCTAATCCTCCTTATTTAACCTTAGTTTTTTCCTCATATCTTTAATTGCTTGGTTGTAGCCCATATTCAATTCATCAACTATATCGTAATTATCAAATGCTTTTTTTTCTGTGTTTTCTTTTCTTCTCTTCGGCAAACACTTCAGCACTTCTTTGGAGATGAGGGAGAGGATAGATGAAGATACAACCCTATAAAGTAAGTCATCATTTGTTCTTATTTTTTTGGTCATTATCATTTTATTGTTTGCTAAGGCTGTAAAATTATCACCCAATATCTCCTCAATTTGTTTCCTTAGATTCTTTTTCACACCACCTCCAAATCTTTTAATGGAAAAATTATTAAGTGGGAATTCTTATTATCTCTCGGATACTTTTCAGCCCATTTTTTAGATGGGATTTTATATCTATTGGGATAACCCTTAATGTTAAATATAAAGTTGTCTTTTTCTAATCTGAAATCAGCGATCCCGACTGCTTGAGGCGAAGTCTTGCCTAAAAAGATTGGGTGGTTGATTGTAAAATCAGAATTATTCTCTTTTTTTTTATCTTTATCAAATATCTCTCCGACCAAATTCAATAATCCATCTGATCCATAAGTCTTAGCATCCTTATCATCTTTGCGGTCAAGCCAATATTGTAATGATTCTAGCAAGACTGATTTTTCAATCTTATCTTGAAGATATAATTTTAAAAGTCCGACAGTTAAGTTCTTTCCAGAACGAGTTAATATCCATTTTTTTTGTTTTTCAGTCAACATTTTCCCTCCTATACTTTAGATTTTGTCCAAAAATTCAAAAATTTATACCAGTGATCAACTTCTATATTTAATAACTGTGGCAAATATTTTTCGCCATAAGTTCTTTTAATCTTATCTATAAATGCCTCAGGATTTTTAAAGGTTGTTTGGTTTCGCAGAAATTCAATAAGTTTAATTTCTATTTCGGTTCTTTTTTGGGTTTGAGTATTCGGTTTATAGAAACCTTTTTTTGCTTTTATTAGCCAATTTCTAAAAAATGCCAGATAATTTTTATATTTCTTACCATTAGCTTCCAACCAATTTTTGGCCAGCTCATATTCCTGTTCAACATCTATATCAGGGAACTTTTCTTTTAATGGTTTAAAGTCTTTTTCTTTTAAAGAGAGAAATTCTTTTAAAGAACTTTGGGGGGTGTTCTCTAAGTTCGTTCTCTTAGTTTGTTCTCTAAGTTCGTTCTCTACGGATTCTCCACCACCCCTATGGTTTTTTCCACCAGTGGTAGTGTTTTTTGGGTAGGGTGGTTTTTCCACCAGTGGTTCTAATAAAGTATAAATAGTATATCTACCAGGAATAACTTTTCTTTTTATAAGTTTTAACTTTTCGCATCTTTTGGCACAGCTGATTATTGTTTTTCTATCCATTGCAGTCTCATTTTGGATTTTAGTAATAGAAGGAAAAGACTGTTGACTTGTATTATTAGCAAACCTACAAAGCGTTACATAAAAAGCAATTCCAGTAGCCCTTAATTTTTTACCATAGCCATTTAAAACAACATTATCTACCATAAATCTACCAGTTCTTTTATCTTTTATTCTTATTGTTTCTTCCATCTGCCTCCTTATAATTTGAGTTTAGCTCCACATTTCAGCCCCCTTCCCGCTACTACGAGGAATCCTCGCCCCGAGGCAGGCAAGAAAAGGGGCTAAATCAGTAGCTAAAATGGCACATCATCCAAGTTAATTTTCTCGTCATCTTTGGTTTTGGTTTCTGTTTTAACAGGTGTTTTCTCTTTTTCTTCTTCTTTAGGTAAAACTGATTGACCGGCTTCTTTCTTTTCATAAATACCAAAGAATAAGGTGCTAAAACTTCTAACTAAATCCGCAGCATCGGTTTTCTCTTTAACCTTGCCAGCTTCAATCAATGCACACACTACATCCTTAGCATAAGAAATTAACATTGTGTTCGGATTTGAAGTTCTGCCAAATCCGCCTTGACCAGTTCTTGCTCTTTTGAATTTTTTACCATACTTGTCTTCTGTAATTTCACCTTCCATTTCTTCGCCTTCACTAATCTTGCTAAAAGTTTCTACAATCTGGTCATCTTCTGTAATGAATTTTGTAACAGTTAAATCTTTGCCATTGATATTTACTGTTCTTGTGCCGTCGATCTTCTTAACTTTTACTTTCATTCTTTTTCCTTTCTTTTTTCTCGTCTGCTTTTAAACTTCGGTCAAGGGCCGCAATAAAAGCATAAGCCAATGCCCTTACTCCTTCAGGATTTTTTACTTTCATTTTTCACCTCCTTAAACTTCTTTTTTAACTTAGTATCAATCTTTTCAATCTTTGCTGGAAGCTCTGAACCATCATCAGAAAACATTTTTATTGACCAGTTATAGCCTCTGGAATTCTTTGAAACCTCAACCGAGTTTAGGTCTTCAGTAGTCTTTGTGTTAATCTTCCCTTCTGGCGTTGTTCCTTTTGTTTCTTTCATTAAATCACTCCACTAAATAAGATTATTAAACTTGCAATTGTGATCGACCATAGCACAATGCGATAAATCCTTTCTCTTTTTCTAACTCTCTGCCATTTTGTTGGATAGTTTCCTAAATACATTCTCATCTTTCCTCCTTTTTATTCTTATTTTTCTTTTATCAAAAAATCGGTCATTCTTCTTTGTTTTAGATAATTCTCAATTGCACGCTCTAAAACACGACCGATTACTTTATCTTCAGATTTGGCAAGATTACTAATAGCATCATAATGAGTTCTGTGAACTTTGATGTTTATCCATTTCTTTTCCCAATTCTTCGAATTGTCCATTATTTTTTGTTCCTTCTGATGAAATTTTTTATGGCACTTTGGACACAACCACCGGACTTGTAAAGGTATTGAATAATCATCATGATGACTCCTGTTCTTTTATCTCCACAAATTTCACAAGATTCTTTTTTAATTTTACCAGCTTTAACAGCTGCTCTTAAAACTTCTCCTGCTTTTACTTCCTCAGGATGGCTTTTTTCCCATTTATTTGTATAAATAGTTAGATTGTTTATAAGTTCTTTCCCCACAGCTTCTCCTATCTACAACCATTGTATAATGCCTTAAAAATCTTGTCAATAGCAAAACCATTTCTTTTGATTTTTAGCTTCAAAATGGACAATTATCTGTTTTTTTATGATATAATATTATTGGAGCGGGTTTTGGTTACCTCTAATCCCGCTCTATTTATTTTTCCAAGAAACCCAAGCATCCCAATAATTATCCTGCCAAATTTCATAAGCTATTCGGGTACTTCTTTCTGGATCATATAACTCATTTTGCGACATATAACGGTGTCTTTGCCAGTAGGTATTTATCTGCCACAAACCAATGTCTTTTGACTTGTGGATGTCGTGGTTGATATTAACAGCATTTGGATCACCACCCGACTCGTGTTTTATCACCCATTCACAATTAACCCATTCGCTTTCAGGAAAATACTTTTTGTAAAGCTCATTAGGAGCAAGTTCTTTAGAAGTTGGCTCTTGTCCCACTTCTACTTCTTCAACTCCTATTCTAAATGTGCTTCAGCTTGAGAAGAAATTACAAGGTTATCAACCAAGTAGTCTGAAATAGCATTCTTTAACTGAACACCTCCATATACCGCAAAAGCGACTACTAATACCAATACTATAAGTTTGGCTTTGAGCCGCTTGTTTAACAGGTCTTTAAGTCTCATTTTCCCTCCGTTAATGTTACTATCCGACCTTTACATCTTCCAGTATAGCATATCAGAAAACAAAAGTCAAGTCTTATCAAGCCTAAACCCGATTTTTGCTTTTTACGCACAATAAAATGGGGAAGAGGGACTTATTAAAACACTCTCCCCCATCGTTACTTTATTATTTCTTGAACTTATCGGCAGTTATCACGCCAATTGATATACCACAAAAGCTCTCAATTCCCACTTGGGCTGCACTGGAAATAACTTCGTACTCACCTAATAGGAAAGCAATAAAAGCTATCACCAGATACCAAAAACGAATACTACCTGAAGCCTTTTTGATTTTGTCAATCATTTTTACTCCTCTAACCAATTTAATTTTATAAGAATCTTTTTTATTATATCTGACAGCTTTCGCCAAATAGATTTTTTACTTTGACAAATCTCTAATTTTTTATCGCATTCTATCAAGTCCTCACTTAAACCATCATTAACCTTCTGGCATTTTCTCAATGCCTCCTGGAATGAAGTAGCATTTGCTTTCTCTTCTCCGAGCTGTTTCTTTAAGCTCTTTTTCTCTTCTTCTGTCCTTAAAACGTTACTTTCTAATGTAACAATCCTGCCTTCTTTTTCTTTGATAATACTTATGGCTTGATTGGGGTGCATATATTGCTTGTTAATTTTTCCCCCGTTAATTAATACCAAAGTCTCCCAGTTAGGGGTTCCTACATAAACACCAGGGTATTTTTTACCTCCATAGTCTTTAAATTTAATTGTTTCCATTCCTTGAAAAATCTCTCTTAGGTCCATTTGACCTCCTTTAGGATGTAGCCACCCTAATACTAAATTATAATTATGATTAACTAATTGACAAGGATCTAACCTGCCTGTATGGTTTTGGTCAAAACTTAAAATACCATTGACATTGGCATCTACAACGATGGCTATATGTCCATATCCACCATAGCTTTTCTGCCAGATAATAATATCACCTTTTTTAGGGACTCCTGATGGAGTGTTTCTTATTTTGTCGTAGTCTTTAGTTGAAGCTGTATCAAATACTTGATAAGCTCCTGATACTCCAGGTGATTGTGGAAGTTCTAAAACTTCGCTGACATAAAACCTATACAAATCCATACATTGGCTCTGGTAATGTCCATCAAAGTCAACTTTCTTTCCATTATATTTTTTGACAAATTCGTCTAAATTCATAATTCCTTTTTAATGCATACATCTGTTATGTATATTTTTAACTTATGTTACACAAACTCACAATTGTGATATACATTCTAATCTGCGGTCAAGCAAAATTATTATCTTAAAAGTTTTTTATAGTATTCATCTTTTTTTATTTTATTTTCTTTATACCATTCCAGTTTGTCTTTGAGATGGTCTAAATAATGGTCGGTAATGAAGTTAAACCAATCCCATAAAACGGTTTGGCTTAAATCTTTAGCAGCTTTTTCTTGTTTTTCTGGTAGCCCTAAACCATCTATTAAAGTTTTAATCTTACCCTCTAAATGACTAACATTACTTCCACTGACTAACTCACATCTTAAATTTTCTGCTTCTTCCATACAAACTCCTTTCAAACAAACTTTACCGCAGGTTAAAATGGTCGGGGAAGATAAGGTTGAAGTGCTATAAATGAATAGCCCTTACCTTCCCCTTGGTTAGGTGACAGATTACTCCCTATTATTTTTCTTGTAATGGATAATAACTCTCCAAACTGCTGCAATCAACAATCCTCCAGTAGTAGTCATTACAATCCAAAACATTTTCATCAGTATACTTATTTGGGTTTCCACAACAGCAACCCTTTCGACTAAATCGCCTAATTCATTATTCATAATGCCTGTTGAATTTCTTATCTCTTGTATCGCCTCCCAAACTAATTGGAATTGTTCTAAACTCATTTTTTACTCTTTCTTGGGTGTTTCGGGCTTCTTCGGTTTCTCAGGCTTCTCAAACCCTGTTAAATTCTGAAGAATCTGCCAACTTTCATCTACTCCGTGTTCTTCTCTTAAATAACCGACAAATTCATTTAAAGCACCTTGAGCCATGTTAGATTGTCTAACCTTATCGGTTAGCATTCTTTTTTGAGCTTTAGTAAACTTTTTTGTTTCCATTTTAACTCCTTATTTAATTATTTCTTGTCTTGAACCCAGCGTATCTCGCTCTAAATGGATGCCTACTTGTGTAATAAATATATCTCCTGCATATTCAGTTCCGCCAGTTGCCACTATTCTCTTTACTCTACATCTAATCTGGGTACCTACAATGTAATTAGTAAAAGTCAAATTTCCCAAGTCAAGATATAAGTGAGTTAAAGCCAAGGTTCCTGTTGGTATAGTATATTCTGCTGTAAGAGGTGCTTCTACCCACACTTCATCAATATCAGCATAAGCAAAGGTTACTGTAAACTTAGCAAACCTATTAGAACCCGTAGCATTGGCTGCTTTAGTTGTTATGTGTATATGGGCGTGTCCAGCAGTTCCTTGTTTCCACCAATGAGGCAATTCGTTGGCTTGGGTATCTACTTCATCATTCACGCTAAAAGCATATTCAGAAGTATTAACAGTAAACGCTTCCCACGAAGGTAAAAGACTGGCTGGAGTAACTTTGGCATAAGATATTTGAAATTGCAAGTCTTCATAAACCGAAGTTTGAAGTTCTAATGTATAATTTGCTCCACAAGTAATCCTTGTGTCTTTTGCAGAATGTAAATCAAGATAATCTGCATTATCAGAGTTTATATATTCAGTATTTTGTCTAAACTGAAATGACAAGTTATCAGAAACAAAGAAGTTCCCACTAGCATCAACTGATGCCAATACACTTGGTGTACTATCCTGCCATTCTTGCAAATTAGCTGCTTGAGAAGCATTTCCTCTTACTATTAATTGAATTGCATCAGCTGCTCCACCTATAAGTCCTGTTCCAGTAACTGCTATATTGCCTGTTAAATCTAAATCACCAGTCAGAGGGTCATTAGAACAATCAAGTTTGAGATATTGAGTATCAAGTAAATCAAGGTCTACACCTAAAATTGGTGATATTAATAAGGCATCAATTACTCCATTTGAATCATCAGTAGTATAGGCTTCAAGAGCAATAGCAAATACCATATCACCAGCTCCAGCTTTACAGGCAATACCAGCTGTAGTAAAAGTTCCAATAAAGTCTCCAATAACAATATCATCTGTGCCATCAACTTTTAATCTAACTGTTTTACCAAGAATTTGAATATAACCATAGGCATTGTCAGCGATATTTTCCTCTAACATTCCAAATACTTTATCATCTCCTTGGGCAACGGTTGTCGTTACCTCATCACCAGCCGCAACTGATTTTAAAACTACTACATCCCCAGCTACCAAAGCTCCACCTGAGGTATTTTTCATTTTACGGAAGTCTTTTTCGATAAGAGAATCTACACCCAAGTTATTTTTAATTAAATTCGCTATCCCAGCATCTACTATTTTAGTAGCAGCAGTTGACTGCGAGAAATTATTTCCAGTTATACAATGATAGTTAGAGTCAGCATAAATACTCAAATAAGCTGAGGTTTCAAAAACATTACCAGAAATTGTCCAGCCATCGTAAGTGCCAGTTATGTACGCTATTGCGTAAAACCAATTACCAATTAAAGTAGCCTCATTAGCATTTCCAATAAATTGACCCTGGATAGAATTACCAACAATAGTAGCATAATCGTAACTAACTTCAATCCTACCTGTAGTAAAATTCCCAGATATAGTCACATTTACACCATTAACAATTATACCCTTTTGGCTAGATGATGACATTGAAATACTATTGCCTATTACTTGAGAGTAGTTACTTACTCTAATTCCAAAACTACCAATTACAGAAAAAAGATTCCCAGCTACTTGGCACTCATTGCTTGCTGATACAGCTTGATAACAATTATAAAAAGAATTACCTAAAACTTTATTTTTAGAGCCAACCCTCAAGGTATAAGTATTATAAGTAAAATCTTTAAAATAACAATTCTCTATCTTGCAATAGTCGCCCGTATAATATATCCCATGAACTCTCGTTGCTCCACAAAGAAATCTACAATTAAAAACCCAGCTATATGTTGTTCCATTTAGGGTAAGGTGTCCAGAAGTATCAGTAGAATTCTTAATTGTAAGATTCTCTATTCCTATTTCTGTTAAGTTAGTAGCAAGAATCTGGTAAGCAGCATTATCAAAATCAATAATAGTGTCATATTTATTTTCACCAATTAACTTCTGTCCATTTTTCATTACAATATCTGCTGTTTCAACATAAGTTCCTGTTCTAATAAAAATACTCGCACCTGCGGCTTCAGTAGCACAAGCAGTTACAACAGAAGTATAATCTCCTCCTGATGGAGCAACAATTGCATCATAAAGAGTTTGACCACCCGCTGCTGCCCAACTCAAAGTCCCGTCTCCAGCAGTTTGAAGAAACTCGTTTGCAGCTCCGTCGGCAGTCGGTAAAACCCATATTTGGTTAGCGTCCAAAGCAGGAGCTTCAAATCCTACAAAGTTACCATTATCATAAAAACGCATTTCAGCATTACTTTCAAGACCAATATATCCACTTAAAGTAAGGTTATATGCCCCTAAATCTACATCAGCAGTAGCCCCTGTATATGGAACATAACCAGATAAATCTATGGCGGGATTAAGAGTAGTATAATTTAAAGTATTGACAGTTAAATTATGAGTTCCTAAATCTAAATCCCCAGTAAGTGGGTCATTAGTAGTATCAAGTCTTAACCATTGAGCATTTATTGCAGCAGCATCTAATCCACCTCCGCCAGGGCCAAGAAATTTAGCTTTCTGTATCTCTTTATCAACTCCTAAAATTCTATGTGCAATTTTATGTTTAGCTAATCGTTCAAGTTTCACGAGTTACCTCCAATTTTCTCCCATCATCATCAATTCGATAAACAACTTTTCTTGTACCATAATATTCAGTAATATTATTATCGGTTACTACAATTCTATCTGGCTCTTTAATATATTCAGATACCCGATTGATAAAACCAGATACTTTAGAAATAAAAGGAACTAAAAGAGTTTCAATCGACTTGAAAAGCCAATTTATAGGAGTTTTAACATTTGTCTTTGCGATATGAACATCAGCGGGTTTGACTTCAATCTTAGGATCAAATATTGGAGATTCTACTTTAACTGCTTTAGATTCAACTTTTATTTCAGGTTTTAACTCAAGCGATTCAACTTTATTTATTAAATCAGAAATTAACTTATCAGTTTGTAAGTTCGGCTTAGAGTTTATTTTTTCTTTTAAAAGTTTAATTTCTTCTATTACGCTTTTTTGATTGACTTCTACTTTAATATCTGGGGGATTGACTTTAATCTTGGGTTCGACTTTAATCTTTTTTGATTCAACCCTAATCTCTGGCTTTAATTCCAGATTATCAATCTTATCTCCTAAATCTTTCAGTACTTGAACAACCTCAGAATTATTGGGTTTTAACTTAGATATTTTCCGATTTAATTCTTGAAGCTCAAAGATTATCGCCCCAGATTTATTTAGTTTTTCGAGGAGCTTTCTTTTTAGATTTTTTAACTTTTCTTCGTTTGATATCATTTAACTCACTCTCAACTTCGCTAAGAAGTTTGTCTTCTTTTAGTTTCGTTTTTAAAATCTTGGGCTTTTGCTTTTTTTCAACTAATTTTTCAACTGATTTTAGAACACAACGACAACTGGGATGCAAAGGTGGAGATCCAACATCATCAAATTCTATTTTCATTATCCCGCCATCAGTCCCTCTAACCTTATCGCCAACTTTAAAATAAGTATCATCTAATCCTGCTTGGGCATTATATCTTGATTCCATTGATGCACAGAACTCACATAATCTATCATCAGCTGTTACAATCCACTCTTTGCCCTCTATTACCCCTGATTGTTTAAAAGCATCTATTGTCGCAAAATTAGTAGCTCTTGAAACTTCTGTTCTGGCAATTACTTCTGCCTGATAAATCTCTAAAGATTTGTATCCTTCCATTACTCTATCTTTAAGTTCGCTTATACTTTCATCAGCTTTAATACCATCAGCCAATGATGACCTGATTCTCTCATAAGAAGTATCAGTAACTGTCTTAGAAATTTTAGTTGGCTTTGAACTTAGATATTTTCTTGCAGCGTCAAGTAGAACATAAGACATAGTTGAATCAACAGTTAGCATTGCTTCACCACCTTGGATGATAAGAATATCTTTTAAAACAGGAGTTAACAAATCAATTCCAGTTGCGACATACTTACTTTTATTCCACATAAACTCATCTCCGATTTTCTTCTCTATTTTCTTAGTAAGGATAAATTTAGTTCCCTTACCCAATTTTCTCATTATTTCTTCCATTTGTGGTTGATAATACTTCCATTTCATTATATCATTCAATTTCTTTTCAAATCTATCAGAATTTCCCATAATTGATCTTGTAAATAAATCAGTATCAGCCTTAGTTTTCATATTGTTGTATTTTGGTTTATACTTTGGAACTGATTTTGGTTTAATTTTTGATTTTAAGATCTTCTTTATTGTTTTTTTCAAACTTTCTCTCATTTGTTTTACTCTTATATTTCTATTCTTTAAAGCAATTACTTTTTCTTTTAAGTCAGGAGAAAGTTGCTTTTTGCCCTTTACTTTCAAAACTCGATAAAATTGATTTCCAACTTTTACAATTTTATAACCTAATTGTTCTAATTCTTCTTGTTCTTCGTCTGGTTTGTCTTGCTCTTCTGTTGGTTTGGGGGTAGTTTGCATTTCTGGAGTATTGGGCATAGGATTTGACATTGTTGTCAAGTTAAGTGGTTGCCATATTTCATCACCTCCTTCAAGGGGTAAATCACCTTCCATATCCCTAATCTCATTTTTTGTTTTCCACTTATCAACTGCAGCGGTATATTCTGTCACCTTAGCAGCTCTATCTTTAGGAACTGGATCTACGAAATTAAGGAACAACTTATCAGAATCATCTAATAATGGCAATAGGAATTCATTAAATGATTCAACAAATTGAGCCATTTTTGGCTTTACACAATTTTTAGCAAAGACATATTCAGACGCTTCAGCATTAGCACGATTTACATCTTCAGTAATCCCCAAAGCAATTTTAGTAGTCTTAAACATCGCCATTAACTTATCTCTTAAGAATCTTTGTTGTTCAATAAAATCCATATCTTTTGAAGTTTGTTGTAGTTTTTGGACTTTTAATCCAGCTTCTAAAACGGCAGTCTTAAAAGCATTCTTTGGACCTTTATAGCTGGCATCCCAGCTATTTTTTAACCTTTCTTTAACAGATTCACTCAACTTCTGATCAGTAGATAGAACTGTATAAGGGACAGCTGAATTCTTAAAAAATGTCTGATTAAACAATTCAGAATAGTGCATTGTATCTATCGAGCCCTGAGCCGCTTCTACTACTCCGTAACCTCTCCATACACTCTTAGGATTCATATTCTTAATAAAGATAACTTCTTCAGGCTCTAATTCAATCTTATTAATTTTTCCGTTTGTCTCATCTATATAATCATATCTGATAACCATTTCGAAACCATCTGCTGTTTTTCCAATTACCGGTGTTAATTTCAATGGATTTATAGGGATTAGTTCTTTTATCTCATCTCCCTCTTTACGAATTCTAATTGGACTTTCCCCAGTCAATAATCTATAAGTTTGCAATAGATAAATAAACTCTCTTTTAGTCATTGATTGGTTGGGGCGATGTAGTAATTCTAATATAGGATGCTCTTTTACTTCTTTAACATCATCACCCTGAACCTTGTAAAGTTCAAAGTCAATATCAGCTACAGCCTCAGATATAGCTGAAATATTGGCATAAGTCCAACTTATGTATTCTTCAAGCAATGTGCTTGATTTTTCAGGCAATCCAAATCCACTCAAGCTAATAGTCTTCCATTGAGGGTCATCATCTTGGTTAATTAATTTTTCTTTTACTTCTGGTTTCTTTTTGAAATAATCTAATATTCCCATATTATCTCCTTATTTATGATACTTTAAATATTATTCCATTTAAACTTGTATGTGTTGCACTCGTAGCTTCTCCATAGACACTTCCATCTGCTTTGACATCAACTCTACCATGAGTGCTTCCAGCTATATTTATTCCAAATAGCATTTGGTAAGCTGGTCTATATCCCGCAGGAAGGACAAATATATTAGCATTATCGTTTCCGTCTTTAACTGTTCCCCTTAAATGCACAAATCCCAAGCTATCTTTCATATATCCTGCTGGGGACAATCCTACTCCAAAATTTACCCAAGAATTAAGTAAAGTTGGAGCAATCCATTTATCGGTATCAGTATCATAACTTGTTGCTCTGCCAGTTGCTTCACCTGCTTCAATTTTTCTTTGATTTTCTATTATCTCTCTACCTGTTGATACACTTAATGATTCAAGTTCAATTACTACTTTATCTGGCGTATAACTTACTGATTTTATTACTATATTCTCTGAAAATGTTTGCGAAGTAATTGTATTTAGATTAAGGAACTTACAAGTATCGCCGGGGTTTATTGATTCAATATCATATCCATCAGGGTTACCATTATTATCTAATATCTCAATTGTAGTTTTAATATCAGCATTTTTCTTTTCAGCTAATTCTGCTTCACCTGCATTGTCAGCTGTTGCACTTACTGATACTCGGTTATCAGTTATAATCTTCCATCTATCATCATATAAGTCAGATGAATCAGCATCTGAATAGAGTTTAAGTATCTGTTGATCTGGATTGTCGCCACTTGAGAATAAAACCCTATTGACTACATTTTCCATATTCTTTTCAACCTTAATCGCTTTAAAATGTCTACCAAAAACAAATGTATGGTTAGCCAATCCCGGCTTTGGTTTGAACTTCAATATATTATCTGCCCCAATATACCACCACCAATTAAACGGGGAATATTGTCTGCAAATATCTAATGCTTCATTATACATTTTAGCATTAAAAGTATAGGTAATAGTATTCCCACTATCTTCGGTTGAAGTTGAAGAATAATTGACAATCGGATTTTGTGTTTCTGCTTGATATCTATCTACTATTGCTGTAACAACATCTCTTACTTCTGCAGCTGAAGCAGTTACTCCTGTTGTTAATCCTGCTGCTGTATTAGTCTTTAATTCAATCTGAGCACTATTTTTAAGGATTGAAGTCCCTAATTTAGAAACATATCCCAAACAGATAATCTCAACTCCCTCATCACCACCATCAATAAAAGGAGTATAGTTAGAAATAAATCCTGAGTATATTTTAAGTCCAGTTGATGCAGTATCACCATCAGAACAAATTATCTCTACTTTGTTATTTAATTTAACATCACTTCCTTCCCCAAAATCATCAAATGGTCTGGCTAACTTTATTCTGCATTCTCCTAATCCGCCATTCATTGTCTTCATAAAACCATCAAAAGAAGCATCAGCCCAAGAGGTGATATAGTTTCCGTTTGATTTGTAAATCTTAAAAATATACTTTTTCATTAGAGATATCTCCGTGTATATGTTATTTTTGTATCAACTGACCAAGTTGGTGTTACATCTTTATAAACTCTAAAACAGAAATCTGCAATATAAGGATGATTCATCCATCCACCTACATCCACTTTAGCCAAACCATCGGCATATTTATTTTCAGTATTTCCTTTCCAAACAAATCCAAACGAAGAACCGAGTCCCCCTTTTATCACAATCCAATATGTTGTTCCATTAGCTAAAGCAAATAAAGCAGGAAATATAATACTAATCCATCCCAATGTAAATGGTACATCAGTAATTGTTTTTGTAGCATTTGGATCTACTAAATTACCAGAAGGCGATCCTGCGGTATCAGTTTCTATACGGAATTCAAATCCCTCTGGCTCAGAGCCAGTTTGATAACCAAGAATTTCAATTTTATTACAATCTATATTACCACTTGGTTCGAATGATTGTCCTAAATCAACACCTATTGCAGTATGATCAGAATTATTATAAATTTCTTGGCTTTGATCCAATGCTGCAATCGGAATAAAATCTGTTCGTAAATTATTCAATCCTAAATCAAACTCAGGGAAAACACCCTCAAACTCAATATCAGTACCTGATAATCGAACATATTTATCTTCTGTATCAATATCTAAAACATCAGAATCACTAAATGCTGTTCCAACTTCAATCTGAATATTAGTGGTTAAATTTTTCAATTTAATAGTATCTAAGTTTCCAACCGTATCCAACCTAAAAATAACTTTAGGTTTTGGTTCAGCAGTCCCAGAAAACATACAAGAAAATGCTTCTTCTACTAAATCTAATCTATCTGCAGAAAAAGCTTCATCTATAACTGGACTTCCACCAACCGCATCAACCTCTTCAGCAAAAGGTGGATTAGAAGCAACATAATTAAGCTCAAAAGCCGCTACCGTTATATTATGATGTTCTCTTGTTACAACACACTGCGAACAATCAACCGTAAATCTTCTATAACCTATCTCATAATCAATATCTAAATTACCTTCAATTATCATTGTATTCTTTTTGAAAGTATCAATATTTGTTTCTAAATCAGATCTTGAGGTTCCAGAAATTATCCCTGAAATAGATACTTTTTTTGGCTCATAGTTTGACGATATAAGCTTTGCTCCATCTTCTCTGGCTAACTTCATTAAATTTAATGCTTGAGGAGTTGATTCATCTAACACAACACCTGTTACGATTTGGTCACCTGATAAATTGAATTCATTTATTTGAATATTCATTATATCGCCCCTTGTCTGGCTAAAGCAATTGAACGACCAATTCTTGCCCCAATATCATCTAAGGAAGCATTTGCGGTATTATTGATATTGCCATAAAAATTGACTACAACGCTTTGGTCTTTATTGGTAACAAATTCTGATGGTGTTACTCTTTCGCCTTTGTGTAGTTGATACATTCCTGTTTCTGGAATAATACCACCACCTTGAAAACCTAACCAACCCCCAACTCTACTCAAAGCTCTACTTGGTGCTGTTCTTATGGCACTTACCATTTCTCTTGCTTTATTTATTACATTATCTATCCAGTTTATTATTGCTCTAATGGAAAGAATTGCTATATTTTTCGCACGATTCCATTCTCTACGCCATATATGACCAAAGTTCATCATTTGGTCTATACCCCGAACAAGAGGATAAATAAGCCAAGCTAATACGCTAGCTATCCCTTTAATAATATTTTTAATAATTCGACCCGTCCCAATAACCGTATACCAAACAACTAATAATTTCTCAAATTTATCGTTACTCTTTTTGGTATTCTTAGCTAGAGCATCAAAATCACCTGTCAAAAATTGAATTGTTGGCGTCAATGACTCTTTAACAAAAGTATTTATTACAGGCAATATCTCATTTCCCAACTTAATCAATGCAACATTCAAATAATTTGTTAACATTTTATATTGTGCGTCAAAAGTATCCGTTTGTTTTTGAACAGCTTCATCAAGCAATGAAGTTCCGTCTCTCATACCTTCTAATGTTTCTTTAAATGCTTCGCCCTGTGGACCAGTCAAGGCTAAAACAGCATTAAGTGCTTCTACTGAACCAAAAGCCTTAGCCAACATTTCTTGATTACCATCTGCTGCCTCTGTTAGTTTTCCAAAAAAACCAACTAAACCCCATTGAGCAATACCTAATTGAGCAGTCTCTACCTCCAATATATCAAACAATTCTCCCATTTCTTTAGTTGGTTTTATCAAACTAGTTAATGATGCTCTAATTTGGGTTTGAGCAACTGATGTCTTCATACCAGTAACGGTCAAAGCTGCTGTTGCTGCCTGAAGTTCATCAAATCTAACTTTCATCGAAGCAGCCATAGGAGCAACCATTCCAAATGCCTGAGCTAATTCTCCTACTGTGGTTTTACCCGCTTTAACTGTTTTAAACAAAATATCTGCAGCCTTATCTGCTGTTAAATTTTCTGCTGCAAAAGAGTTTAATGAAGAGGTTACCAAGTCAACCGCCTCTTCAGTAGTTCCCAAACCAGCTATTGCAAGCTTTGCTGATGCTTCAAGGACATCCATAGCATCTGCTGCACTTACACCAGCTGACCTGACCTGATAAAGGGCAGTCGCTAACTCATCAGCGGAAACAGGTAATGTAGTAGATAACCTTAAAACCGCATCACTCATTTCATCCATACTCTCTACATTAATATCAACCAATGTAGATACATCAGCCATCTTTGCTTCAAAAGAAGCCGCAGCCTTTACTGCTTTAACACCAATAGCAATAGCAGCTCCTGCTGCTGCTACCCCTACTGCTGCTATTGTTTTAGCAAACTTCTTAAAACTCTCACTACTTTTTTTAATTTTGCCAGAAGCCCTATCATCTGCTGTGATAACTGCTTCTAAATTAAACTTAGGCATTTTTCCTCTTTATATCATTTAATTCTTGTCTATCTCTAACGCCTTCTAATTCTTTTATTTTAAAAAACCAACCAATCCTATCAGAGGGCTCATTTAAAAACTCTTGGGTCGTTAAACCATATTCTTTTTTGTAATAATGTTCTATCAATTCAGACGGTGCTTTTTTTTCATAACCATTAACTATAATATCTGCAAGCACCTGAGTTATTTTGGGGATATTTCTCCTGAAATTGCTCTAAAACAATCAGTCAAAACCTTTACTGGTATATCTTTGAGGTCTTCCTTTTTTACTTCTATTCTCTTACCCTCACTCATTCCAAAACCACTCTTAAAAAGTTTCTCAATCGTTTCTAACGCCTTTTTTGCCTTTTCAGAATCTTTGATATCTCCTTTAGTGATATCTTTCAAATCACCAAAAGAAGGAAGCGAGAATTCAAGATAACAATCTTTCCAACCCTCATATTCCAAGGGAATTTTCTTTGTAATTTCAAATTTAGTCATTTAACTCCTCTCTTTAATAACTTGCTGTTTGATTTTTTAATACTAATGTTGTAATTACATCTGCTGGAGATACTACATCATATAATCCTTTAAATTCAATCTTTTCAGAGGCAATATCATCAAGCCCCTTGCTTGGCTCCCAGTTTGCAAATCTACATATTGGAATTGTAATCTGTAAAGAATTATTTGTACTATAAGTAAAGGTGATATCAACTGGTTTCTGTGTATCGTCTAACATATAGTTTCGGTAGGTATTATCGTTAAATCCTAATTCAAAACTACCTTCTACTTGAAGTTGTTTATTTAGAATATCAGTCGGTGTTGCTGTTCCTAAGTCCTGGAAATCTTCAACATTCTTAGAGATAGTTAGCTCAACATTTTTTACTTTAATGACAGAACCATCTACACTGAAAGCCATCGTATCGTGGATAAACTTGTTGCCCAAAGAAGTATAGACAGTTGTTTCTGCTGTCCAATTTCTACCCTTTGCTCCTCTAAAACTAACCGTACATTTAGCCAATCCTTCAGGTTCAACTCTGATTGTAAAAGTATCAACCATACAAAGAGCAAAGTTTTTAGTTTGATTTGGGTCTTGAACTACAATTGATAAACTTTGGTGTTGATTAGTGTTTGCTAAAGTATAAGTATGGGTAAAGTTTGTTGGGCCAACACTTGATGGAACTGCTCCAGCCACACCAGCCAAGATAAGCCCTATTGCTTTATCATCTAAATCAAATTCAAATTCACCTTCTGAGAATTTTTTGACTACATAACTGTCATAAGAATCAGCAATCTGACCAAAAGCCCCTGCTGAATCTACTATAACCGCTTTCTCGTCAAATGAAATCGAATTGTAAGGAATCCAAAAAGTAGGTGCAACTGGTACTCCTCTTGCTCCAGCACCTTCTTTCCCTATTCCTAATGATCCTCTTCTTCCTACATAATAAGTCATTTTAACCTCCTAAATTTTAAGTTGTATATAATTGAACTACCTGTAATTTAATTTTTGCATGTCTCATATATCCTTCTGCACTTTCCATGTGATCCCAATCTGATGGTGCAGCTCTTAAAAAATCAGCCGCTCCGCCAAAAGTTACAAAAGAATCAAAAGCATCTATCATATCAGACACAACATTACCCATTATTCTTTCCGCACTTTGTCGGGCATTGTCATCGACCGTTTGTGTACTCTTTGATATTTGTTGATATATATCAATGTCAAAATTGAATGCTCTCTGATTCTCACCAACAGACCAAAACTCATTCTCATTATCAGCAACAGTTACTGTAACTGCTGGAAATCCAGAAAACACAATCTTATCATAATTTGCTACATCCTGAACTGTCGTCACTTCTGATGATATTCTATTCATAATTTGTTTTTTAAGATGATTTATATCTGTCGCCATTAAGCTCTCCGAGCAATTTCTGTCAAGGCATTACTTAAACCTTTTCCAAAATTATTTTGAACTTTATTTTCAGCTTGTTTAACCGCTTTTTTAAGAAATGGATTTCCTTTAACATAAGGTGCAACTAATCTTTTACCAATTGCTGGTACAAACCTACCCACTTCCTGCCTATGCCCTTCGTGGACATAGATTGCATACTTGGCAGCTGGTCTTAATTGACCCCTAAGCATTCCAAATCGTGTATCATAACTTCCTCTTAATCTGCCGGTCTTAACTGGAGTGGTATCTATTGCTCTATTTCTAATATCGAAGATTGATTTCTTAATTGCTTTGTTTATATGCTTTGCAACTATTTGTGGGCTTTTTGCCAAAGCTGCTTTAATTTTATCTAAGTTTTTAATTTTAATCTGTATCATTAGTATTCCCTGCCTTTACGATTGTTAATCTCTTATAATGCTGACTACCAAAATCCATTACTTTTACATTTTGGACTGAATAAATAATATTACTTATTACTACTTGGTCTGCTTCTAATACAGGGCATTCTTCTTCGACATAGCACTCCCATAAATTGCCTATCTGTCCTTCATACATTGCTACTTTTTCTGGTGATGGTTCTTGTAAAGAAGCTGGATAGCCATCAGCTGTTCCTGTTGCTGAATAAGCAGTATTATCAGCATATCCAGTTGCTCTTAACCTACGCAGATTGATAACTTTTGATAAAAAATATTTCATAATGTCCTTTATACTGTTGGGACACGATATTTTTCTAAAATTAGATCAAGCCCTAAATTCTCTATAACATTCCCAGTAAAAGTTTCTTTAGTATATGAATACTCACCAAGAGTTTCAGATTTCATTCCTTTAGATTGTCTATCCTTATAAATCCAAGAACATAGCTGCAAACAAGCTTCTTCTAAATCATAGGGAATAGTCGCATAACCAGCAGTATAAGAAAATCTGAAATTTCTTGCACCATCAACAAATCCATAAGCATAAAAGAATTGTCCCGGCCCATCTCCACTATCTATATATTTGACATAATCACTTTGTAAGCTATCCCAGTCAGGAGTTCCCGGAGTTCCATTATTCTCTTGATAAGAAGTAACAGCGGTTATGGGAAAATGTGTAGCGTTTATATATTTAGTTCCAGTCCCGTCATATTCTTCGTTAGCATAGATAGTTGATTTGAATCTTCTATCATTGCAATAACTTTCTATTATATCAGTAGCTCTATTGATGATATTAGTAAGAAGAACATCACTTTCACCATCAGTTATCCCTAATACTTCTTTTAGATTTGCAAGTGTAGTTAGTGCATACGCAACTAATGCCATGTTTACTCCTTTTTTTAGATCTCATCATTTTATCTAAATAATCTCTAACTCCGATATGATACCATTTTTTCTTTCTCATATATCTCCTAAAGCCAGCCGCCAAAGATGATGGTCTAATCCACCTACTCCGCTCTTAGCGGTTCGTCTATTTTAGTTAGACTACCCAAAGGCTTAATAGCGGCTGTATATCAAGAGATTATGTATTAATTAGCTCCAGTTAAAGCAACCATACTATCTAAATCAGCTAATTCAGCGTCAACCCTTCTTTCAACTCTAATGGCAAACATGTTTCTCTCAAACAAGTTTCCAATACCTTCAATAGTAGCGTCAGTTGATTTAGCAACATTGATACCACCTCTATAACCAATCCAATAACCTTTAAGATCACCGAACCAAATATTTGCATTTGGTAGGGCATCTACACGAAGAATTGGATAGCCAAGAATTGTTCCAGGGGTTTTACCTGAAGGATCTGCTATAAAGAGATATCTGTTTTGACTGTCTTTCAACTGCATTGCTACTCTCCAAGCCTTAGAATTCATTAACCAAACAGCATTCTTTAAGTATTTCTGTCCTAATCTTGAAATTACATCGATCATTGAATCTGAAGTTAAGATGTTAGCAGGAGTTGCAACTATTCTATGTACAGTAGCCGCATAAGCGTTTATTCCGGTCGGCTGAGTTGTACCAACACCAACAGCGAATACTCTTTCAAGTTCTTCGTTTAGTGCCGTAGAAATCAAACCCGTAACATATTGAGAAATAGGTGCAATAACCTCAGCGTCTTCTTCAAGTTTGTTAGTGATAGCAACAATACAAGTAACTGAATAAGGTGTCAAGTCAATCTGGTTGAAAGTAGCAGTTGAAGTATCCTTTACCGCTTTTTCAGCTGTCCAAGACATTTTCGGTCTACCAATTAATTGGTCAATATCAAGGTGAGCTGGGCAATTGTTAATAACATTTGCTTTAGAAGCAATAACTTGATCATCTCGCATTTCTTCAACGATTTGCTGATAGAGTATTGTCGGTACAAGAAAACCACCATCAGCGTTAGTTCCAGCAGACATTACTTTTAATTTAACCATTTCAGGAACTGTGATATCATCAATAGCTTTTAGTGTGCTTTTATCGTCATCACGCAAAGCTTTTAACCAAACCAGAGTTTTCTCGTTATCACTCATTCCCTTGTATTCTGCTCCAAAGCCAGATTCTTTTTCTGCTTTTTTTTCTTCAACTATTTTTACTTTGTCTTTTTGTTTAGCTTCCATTATATCGATTAATTTAGTAGCAACCTTTTCTAACGATTTTTCGTCTTCTTTTGCTTCCTTATCTTCTTCTTTAGCTTCAGTTTCTAATTCTTTTAATTCAACGGTTTCTTCATCAGTAGCTTTCCCTTCTGAAATTTTCTCTCTTAAAACTTTAATTCTTCCCATTTTACTCCTTAGTCCTATTTAATATTTCTGTAATTTTATTCAAACTTTTGATTGCTAAGCGACGAGTTATGTCTGACTCTTTGTCTTGACCTTCCGCCATCTTAGGTTCTCGACCGATAACCCCTTTCCCCTTAGGTTGGGAGGTTAGATATGTCCTCATATCATTAGCAATTTTTGCAACACTTTGTTCAATATCCATAAGTCTCTGTTCAAGCCCTTTATCTGAAGGTTTAATTCCTTCAGTTAAGCCCTGTATATTAAACTCAATGTCTTCAAACCGTTTCGTAATTTGTTCTTGAAAAATCTTTGTATTCGTTTCAGCGATTTTCTTTTTTTCTTTTGTTTCTTTTCTTTGTTCTTCAATCCAAGTATTAACCGTCTTGGTAAGCTCAATAAGTTTTTCATCTGCCCCTTTCTTTTCTACATATTTTTCAACTATTTCCTCTGCCATTTTGAATTCAGGTGCTTCTTTGTCAAAGTCAGCATAATGTCTGGCTAAATGGTTGTATATTCCTTTTCTATCTACATCTGGAATATCAACTCCACCCCTTGCTCCAAATAAAGCTGCCATTGCGGCTGTAACTCCACGCCAGTTTGTTTTGTAGCCCGAAAGTTCATGATGAGGTAATTTATAACTTGACTTAATATCTGGTTTTTCTGAATCATACCAAGTACACATTTTTCTTAAATCAGCATTGTCAGCATTCTTAACTTCTACTCCAGCATCCCAAGAATCAGCACTTGATAAAGGATATTTCGTATACCCTATTACACTTTTATTTTTAAAGTCAATATCAGGCATTATTGCCTTAATAGTTTCTTTGTCATAACCTTTTGTTAACCCCAAAGCAAGGGCATTTTGATTGGAAGGAATATTAACAAAAGAAATCTCTAAGAGTTCTGTTTTAGTATAGGTATCTTCATCTTGTTTTATCGGTCTGAAACCAACTGAAGACGCCTTTATTATTCCTGCTTCAACCAAATCGGCAATATAGTTTGACATCGGAGTTTTACGATGGAACAATGGCCTAAAAACTAATTTCTTTTTTCCATTAATAGTTTTAAATCCAATCTTTTTAGCCGTAGCAATGGCTGGCTCATCAAAATTGTGTGCCCATTGAATGATTGGGTTCTTTTTAAAACCAGACAAGTCCCAACCATCCTGCATTATTATTTCACCTTGTCGATCTTCTACTTCATCAGAAGCAACAAATAATTTTTCATCATCTATTGTTTCTGACATTGCTTTTGTAAATAGTTTTTTCATAATTAGATCCTTTCTTGATTATAAAAAAATCCGTCTATTAAGGGCGTTTTAACGCCTCAAACGGATCTCTAAGGATCTTATTTATACTAATTGTTACAAATCTGCTGAAAATATACTATCTAATAACTTTGATTGATAATTTAAATAATTCATAAAATTACAACGATAACATTTAACTTCTATTTCACCTATTTCAACATTCTCTTTGAATAATAAAGTCCCACAATTTTCACATTTAATTTCGTGTAACATACTTCATCCTTTATTATACTATATCGTTAAAACTTGTCAAGTTTTTATATAAAAGTAATATCTGGTTCATCTACATTAAGATGACTATGGACTGCATATCTTAAAGCATCCATTAGATGATCATTGTCTTTTATTGGTTCGTCTAAACTTTTATCATCTTTTTGTTTCCAAGAATAAGTTTTGATTTCTTTCAAAAGATTAATTGATGATTTGGTAATAAAAATTTTTCTACTTCTTAAAGTATCAATTCCCTTTTTAACATCCTTATCAGATGGTTTAACATTATAACCAGCTTGAGATATCTCCTCGATTCGTTGCGGCTCTGCTTGATCAGGATAAATATAGTCTTCTTGATTAACATAGTCTGACAACTTCTCGATTAATTGACTATTCGTTATATGGCTTTGATATAGCTTTTCTTCCACATAAATATCTTTATCTTTAATCCTTACTTCTATTAATGCAGTAGGATTATTAAAGCCAAAGTCTAATCCATATATTCTCTCGTCATATTCTTCAGGTAAAGAATCTATATAATCCCAATTCTTATAAATTGTCGCCTCAGCTATACCTCTTTCACCCAAACCATATATTCGCCAATAATTCTCATCAACTGATTTCAATCTTTCAATTTCTTTTATAATATTTTTATCAAGATAAGGATTGTCTAAATAGGTTGACTTGATAAAAGTCGTGTCATCTCTTGTTAAAATATCGTCATAAATCCAGTGAAATTCCATTGAAGGATTAAAATCCATATATATCTGTGTATCAGTTCTTAAATTCAATTGTCTAAAATCTTCATAAGTAAATTCATTTGTCTCATTCATCCATAAGTATTGTCGTTTTCTACCTCTCACTTTCTGCGGCTGGTCAAGAGAAATAAATTCTATTTCGTTATTATTATAAGTATAAGTTAATTCTGTCTTATTATGTCTATCTGGATTATACATATTCTGTTCTTGTATTATAGCAAAGAAATCCCGATAAGCTGATGCTTTCAAAGAAGGAAGTGTTTTTCTGCAAACAGTCAATAGAGCACTCTTTTTAGTTGTTAAAATAATCAAAAATAATTGTGCCAAAGACCAAGTCTTACTTGAACCACGACCTCCTTGATTAACTACGAATCTTGTTTTTTTTTGATACTCAGTATAATTCCGTTTGAATATATCAGTTGCCTTTAGATTTATTTCCATTTTTACCTTGAGTTATTTCTACATTTATTTTTTCTACCTTATCATCAAGAGAATGTTCTATTTGTTGAGATGGCATACCATCTAACATTTTCCAAAGTAATTCTCGCATCTTCTTATCGTTAAGATAATAACTAACCAATTCATCTAATTTTTCTGGATTCTTCTTAAGGTATTGAGTAATTCTTGCTTTAATAGAAATATAACCCTTTGGTTTGCCACTACCTAATTTCTTATGACCCTTGACAAATCTACCTTTACTATCTCTTTCCACTGTTTTACCATTATTTTGTGGCTTGTTCATAATTTCTCTTTTTTAACTTTTACTTGAATATCTAAGACACAATCTCTTGTCGTAATTAAATCCTTGATTTTTTCTAATTCATATTCACCAACCTCAAACGAAACGACATAAGTGCCATCAACCTTTGGGCCTCTTAATAAGACCTTATCAGCTTTAAAATTAATCATTTTTTACTCCTTAACTTTTTTAGTTTTATTCTTTTCTGTACTGCTCTCTTTCTTTTTTCCCAAGCATTACTCTCAAATATCGAAACACGCCTTCCAACTTTTCTACCTTTAGTTTCCTCTTGTGTCCGCATCTTTCTTGCCATTTTAACTTTATCTTTATGTTTCATTTTTTCTCCTTTTTTAATTTATTTATTAAATCTTGCATTTCTTTTACACTTTGTTTAACATCATAGTTTTCAACTGCAAACTTATATCTCTTATCAGCTTCTTTTTGTCTCTCTGTTGGATCTAAGAATCTTTCAAACTCCTCAACACAAGTAGCCACGGGCATACGCAGTAACCAAGCATTGACTGTTTTATTGTCAGACTTGAATCTTGAGTTTGGATCTCTACTTCCCGGCATTACTACAAAATCACTTTTAACTATTTCTTTATTAACTGTTTCCAATTCCCATTTAGTATAACGCTCCTCAACTGGTTTGATATCATCTGATAAGATAACTGGCTCTTCTGATATAATTGATAGTCTAATATTATAATCTATTAACAAATCTTTTATACTTTTTAAAGAAGCTACATTATGAGAATAACCATACCAGCAAACCTCTTTTGCTTTTTTTCTATGGATTTTCTTCTCTTTGAAAAATTCTAAATCGTGTCTATCAGGTATTACTATTACTGGTTTTTTAGTCCATCCCTGTATTGCCTGTTGTAAATAGAGTGTTGAAACTGTTACTGCATCACAGAGTTCTACCATTTCCATAAAAGCAATCTTACAATCAGTATAGTCAGGATCACAAATATCTAATATCTTAATTCCGGGAAATATCTTAGCGAATTTAGTTTCATATACTTTTTGGAATATAACAAATGAATATTTACGTCCATAGTGCAACTCCTCAAGTTCTGGCCAGTAATTAATAAGCCAAGTTCCCCTTATACGGGATGAGGCTGTATCTGGTCTATTGTGAATATCTTTATAAAGTAATATACCACCTTTATTTGTTTCGTTCATTTTTTTCCAATCTTTATTATGATATTCAGTTCTTGGGTAAATTCCTGTTGGCATTTTTCCCTCTCTTTCCCCCTATTTTCTTAAATTCTTTTAACGACATAGTCTTTTTATTCTTTGGTATTATTCTACCAACCGTTTGAAACTTCTTAACAAGCTCAGGAAGTTTCTTTGCATTTATAGTCATTGCTTGAGTGATAATCCAAATCTGATTACAATTTGTACATCTATACCAAATATCAGCAGGGAACAAAGCTGACAGCATTTTGTGGTCGCATTCTTGTTGTTCTTCAACTCTTGTCGCTTGTTTTAACAACTTGACAATCTCTTTCTCAGGTTTTGTTTTTTTAATACCAATCCAAACATTAAATCTACGCCAATACTTTTTTAGATTCATTTTTCTCCTTTATTGCTTTTATCATTTTGGTTTTATAACGATTTCTACATATATCTATTGGAGTTTTGCTTTCTAAAGAAAGCAAAGTAATCAATCCAGAAATTGCTCCCAAATATCCTGCTTTATTTTTATTAAGTTTCATAAAGAAAATTAACTCTTTAATCATTTGTTTGATTTCTGACACTAAATTATCTTTCATTTTTCCTCCAATGTTTTATTTAATAATTTAGTCCAATCATTATCAAATCGTTCTTTAGAAAACAAAAGTTTCGCTATTTTCTTGCCTTCTTGTCCGATTCTCAAACAGATATCAGGAATATCATAAATCAAATGATTGATTACCGCTGCTACTGCTAAAGGATTCTCTGGTACTATTATTCCATTAACTCCTTTAATATTGATAAATCTATCAATTTTATCAATGAAATCCTTTGTGCCTTCTGATTCAGCCCACAAATCCCTAACATCTAAGTTTATAAATTTATCTTCATCTTGATATGCAGTTGTTAAAATACAACAACCTGAAAGCATTGCTTCAGTTCTTGCACGAGGCATTGGGCTTTCTCTTGTAGGATTAAAAAATACCATTGATCTCCCAATAAAGTCCCTATAAGCATCCCAGCCACCACCAGTAGGAAGTAAATCAGAATCGTAGATAGTCCAACTACCAGGATGTGAAACCCAAATATGTCTTAACCCAAAATCTTCTCTTAATCTTGATATTGTTGAATTGAGAAAATCACGACCATAATAATAATTAAGCCCACCAGTTGAAATCATTGAAACTGAACGAGGTTCTTTTGGTAAATCCCACCATTCATCTGCGTCTAACCCATGCCAAATTACTTTACCCCATCCCCATTGTTCTCTTGCTCTAAACGAATTAACTATCATCTTATTTCTACCAATCATTCTTTCCATTCCTTCAGTCTCTACATCTATTCCAGATATAGTTGTTTCACCGCCTTCAATTAGAAACTTCTGTTGAAATTTTAATATTTTCTTAAAATTACTATTATCAAATCCAATTGGAAGCTTCCAATGCTTAACACTACCAGCTTCCCAGTTCTCTGGCCAGATAGGAGTACCATGGTTAATTACTATTTTAGGTATATCTTGTATTTCTTCGTTTAATTTACGATATAACTGACCTTTACCAATTCTTTGATCAATACATTGCTGATCAACATCTAAAACTGATAAATCGTACTTTCCTTTTTTATAATATGGCACCCAATGAACATTTTTAGGGAGCGGTCGAGCAAACCAATTCCATCTTTTAACATTGTTTTGAATCAAATACCACTCAGTATTTGGAATATTGAATAATGAATAACAGTGTGGAACTTGTTAATGCCACGACGCTGAGACTATTTTAATTGGTCTCTTGATCGTGGCTTTTTTTCCTTTCATTTTTACTCCTTTAATAATTCTTTATTTTCATATATGTTGCCGATGACTTTATGTATATTATTTCTAAGAAATGGTGGGCAACACCTTATTACAAAACCCCCATCAATAAACATAACTTCTTTATTGCCTTCATTGCTTGTTACTATATCCCCTTCAAATATTTCTTTTCCTTTGTGGTCTTTTAAGCCTGTGTATCTACACCAATGTTCTAATGCATCATAACTAATCATAGAACCATTATCATCAACCATACCATTACAACTATACATAATTAAATATTCTAAATTAAAATATCTCCATAATTTTTCTTTTTTATCCCAAGCTCTGAATTTTATTGGTCTCATCTTTTCTCCTAACATTCCATTTTGTATAATATATTTTTTGCTCGTCTTATTTCATCTTTTTTCCTATATTTTGCTTTACTACCAAGTATTGTTTCACATTTTGCTTTATCAACATATTCTAATTTAAATCCTTGTTTCATAAATCTTTCTCTTGTTTCTTGTGTTAAAAATCCATAAAATTTACAACTGGTATTAAACATTCCTGCATTTACAAATTCATTCTTATAAATACAACTAAAATTCTCAACAAAACTTCTCTTGCCAACTCCTTTATTCCCATAAAGAAATCTTCTTGGATATAATTTTTCAACAAATCTATAAATACAATTTTTTTCAATTTTGTATCTATCATCTAAAAAGACTAAAATTTTACCAGTAGATTCTATAACTCCTAAATTTCTGGCAAAACCTAAATTATAGATATTTGGTGTATTAGTATTTACATATTTAATTGGATAAAAAGTTCTTTTTCTTAATTGATCAATCATTTCTTTTGTGCCATCAGTCGAACCATCATCAGCTATTACGAGTTCTATTGAAGGATAACTTTGCTGAACTACTGATTCTATTATTTCTAATAAAACTTTCTTGCGATTAAAAGTAGGGATTATAACTGAAACTAAAACTTTATCAGTTATAACAGAATACCAAAGCCTTTCGTAATCTCTGGCTCTTCTGATATCGTCTTTAACTTTTGCTGATTTCCAACCATCTTCTCTGATTTGCTGTCTTTTAATTTGATTTTCCATTAAATCTTTTAATTCTTTTTCTAAATCTTTTAAATCTTCTGGCTGACCTTTTCTGACTACCATATTTTTACCATTATTAAGTTCAGGTATTTGACCGACATTTCTTGTCAAAACTGGAACTCCTACGCACATAGCTTCAAGATGAGGCAATGTTCCTGATTCATAATCATCAACTGAATTACAAACATGAATCGCTGATTCCTGATATGCTTTTAAAAGTTCTTCTTCGGTTACTTTTTCTCTAAATTCTACACAATCATTTTTCATTATCTCTTTAAAATAATCCCCATCTGATATTGAACCAATTAATAATAACTTGTATCCTAGTTTCTGACATATCTGAGCCACTGGTAGCACACCTTTTTTACTTTCAATTCTTGAGCTAACCATTAATACAGTTTTTGAATCTATAAATTCTCTGCTAAAAGGAAACTTTTCAATATCAATTGTATGAGGAAAATGCCTAACTTTTTTATTTTTTTCCATTTTTTTAGCCATTGTAGCATTATAAGCAATAATAGCATCAAATTCTTTCCAATTCTCTTCAAATAAATTATATGGATTATGATGAGCCAAAACTTTCGGTTTATTCATTAATTCAAAATACATTTCTCTTAACTTTACATAAGTTTTCCAATACTCAAAATTTAAAACATCTGCTTTTGGAGCTAATTCTGTAAATCTATTAAGCTGTTCCATATCTGGTCTTTTTGGATGAACATCAACAATGTCTATATGCATATGCGGTAAATACTTTTTAATACCTTCTGCCATACGCCAGATGGCACTACCTTTTTTATCAACTACGATTAAAATTCTCATTTTTTCTCCTTTATTAGCTTCTTTATTATTTTATTATAAGCACTAACTGAGTGTCTAATATCAAAATATCTTCTTACTCGATATTGTCCTTTTTTAGCGTTATATTCTCTAGCATAACAATTCCAAAAACTCTTTAAATCTTTAATATCAAAAGCTACTGGCATTCCTAAGGCGTATCCTAAATTTGCCCGATTATCAGACTTAAATTTTGACAAATATGGATCAGGGTCTTTACCAATAAACACAGCATCACGATTGATTATCTGTTTGTTTATTCTTTCAGGACGCCAAACTTGAAAAGTTATTAATTCTTTTGGATCGTGTTTGCAACCAACCAAAAAGAAATTCTCAAAGAACTTATCACTTATTATAGTAATCTCAAGTCCCATATCTACAATATCTTTTAAGTATGGCTCTAATACTCTTAAATTCTCACTATATCCATACCAGACAATTTTTCTAAATGTTTCATTATGTTTTTCTTTTTGTGGCTGACAACTATCTAAATCTATCCTATCCGGAATTATCTCTATTTGACTTTTATAAACCTCTCTAACTGATTTCTTCAACTCTTCACTATTAACTACTATTAAATCAGCATATTTCATAGTTTTCAAACAATCACTTTTCCTTTGTTTCGATGAATGGCTACTTAAATGGTCTGGATCGCACATATCAATTATTACAATTTGATTATTTTCTTGTAAAAGTTTTGCTAATTTGTGTTCATAAGTTTTATTTAAAATTACAACATTATATCCTCGCAGAACTTTCATTTGGTTTATGGGATTAAAGAAATCGCCTTCATATTGTAGAAATTCCTCTGGATAAAAACAATCATCACATTCATCCCAATACTTACTCAAATAATGTCCTCTTATTCTGGATGAGGCAAGATATCCTCGTTTCTCTTTGCCATAAGCGTCAGCTAAACGAAATGCAACACGATAATTGTTCATAATTCCCCTTTTGATTTTATAAATAATTGTCCCCAATCAGTATAAAAATCATAATAACAATTAAAATATTTCTTTAAATCCCAATTCCACCTGCCACAATGAGAATCAGAAACCTTTTCGCCATTCTTTGTATCTCGCCAACCTTCCATACACCAAACTTCTTTACCCACTCTTGTTAATTCTTTACAAGCCTTCTCAATCTCACTCGGTTCAACATGCTGTAAAACTTCGTGAGTAAAAACCAAATCAAATTCTTTATCTTTAAAAGGTAAATCTATAATTTCGCCAACATAAGTTTTAACTAATGGGTATTTTTCTTTAACATATTTTGAAAGTTCTGGATTTATATCTATTGAATAACACCAAGGTTCTATATCAATTTCAGATAATAAACCAATAATCCTACCATCACCAGCTCCAACCTCAAGAACTTTAAGAAAATTATTTTCCCTTATTTCATCAATCAAAAAATCTCGCTCTTTTATAAAATTTCTTGTATTCCCTTTATCTACCTGCGGCCATTTTTCCATTTTATCCAACCAAGCATCTGCATTATATTTCCACCAGTTTTTTGCTTTCATTTTGTACACCTAAATATATGTTGTGGTTCTCTATCTTTACTATAACCTATTAAGTCGACCTTTTTAAACATTGTTTCTAATTTTTTTATAGTGTCTTTAGTCACTTGTGGGTCTTCTTTGAAATTCCTTGAATTTTCTTCAAATATAAGGGTTTCATTTGTAACTTCACCTAACCAATTCGGAATCCCTATATGAAACGCCATACTCAAAAACAGAACAATTTGGGCAGGTTCTGGTCTATATTCTCTTAAATCTTGTGCTTCAAATTCAACATCAAAATATCCCAATTCCCAAGAAATAAGATAAGCTGCTAAGCGTGTATCTGTTCCTTTAACATCCTCAAAATCAATACCCATAACGCTTTTAGCTCCTCTGTCTTGAGCATACCTACAGAAAGCCCCTGTTGCACACCCTAAATCCAATACACTCTTTGTCGCAAAATCTAATTCATCTAATTTCATAGCCTCTATCCTATGTTCTGTATCTCTTGTTGTACTTATAATATCTAACTTTGGTTCTCTTTGATAAATCGTTTTACCATAATGCCCCTTATCTCTAATTATTTCTTTGACTTTATCTAAATGATCATCTTCAAAATGGAAAGTATTAAAATCAACTAGCATCCCACCCATTACATCTTTTCCTGATACATCATCTTTTTCAGTATGAAACCCATACTCTTTCCCTAACTCTTTGATTTTCTCATAAATTGGCTCAGCGTCTGTATGTTTATCAAGATAAGGCAAATGGCTTAAATCCTCAATTCTTTGTGCAAAGTATTTTTTATCATTAATTTCAACTCCCACTATCTCATAAACTCTTGGAGCTAATCCGTGAATCCAACAAATATTTTGGATTATAGTTGCCTCTTTAAGTCCCACCCATCCGTGATGAGGTTTAGTATCACAAGGATAATCTCCCCAATGAAATTCATTCATTGATTCTTCAGTTAACTCAGGCATATTTAAAACATCAAAGATACGATAAGTATCACCTTTTATCCTACCAATAAAACAATGCTTTCCTCTATCCGGTAAAATCTCAATTTTAGGTTGTTTAATTGTTCTCATTTTATTCTCTAATTTTTTTAATCTATAATTTAATTATTTTTATTATTTATTTCTTTTAATTTTTCTTCAATCCTGATTAACCTTTTAGTATATCTGCGTTTTACTATTTGTGAAAAAATATCAAGTTTATGGATATGAAACTCACAAAAAATGTTCTTAGGAATAAAAATTGTTTTATCTTTAATCATCTTTTCCAGAACTTCCAATTCAGCTCCTTCAATATCCATATCAAGCACTACCTCATTACCTTCAAATTGCTTAATCCATTTGCTAAAATTAAAACATTCTACTTTTATACGCTTCATTCTATCAGTACCTCTCTTACACTTAATCAAAGTAGAGCCATAAGCTAATTTATTCTGGTCTTGATAAAATAGTTTTTCACCATTATAAATCCAAGCTGCCTTATTAATAAAATGGATATTCTTAACAATTTTCTTTATTTTTTTCCATTTATTCAATAAACAATCGAAGGATCAATCGCATAAAAAACATAATTCTTATTTTTATCGTAAAAATCAAGTAAACTCAAACATTCACCACAACCAACACTAATATATATTTTATTCAAAGTAACTCGCTTTCTTATAACCAAATAATGAATATCCCATTTGTTTATCATTCATATTTCTTATTTTTTCTTGTATATATTCAGGATGAGCTTCTATTGGTATCATATTTTGTTCATGGACTTCATATCGTGTTCTAACTGTATTGATCATAAAATCAAGTGCTGCTTTCTCTGATTCGTATCCCCAATTCTTGCCATACTTTTTATAACAAGCTTTGGCAAACTTGTACATTACTTTTCCGATATTCTTTTTTGTTTTAAAACAATTATCATATACATACATTCTGATTCCAGACGGGACCCAAGTTTCTTCTTCTAGGACTATATCACCACTTTGGTATCTATCATTAGTATTCCAGTGTATATTTGGATCAAGTTTCTTATTAACAGCTACTCCTATTTTTGTTTTTACTCTATATCTATCTATTAAGTTAAAGCTACATTTTTCAAAGGATATTATTTTCTTATCCTGATTGTCTTGTAAGAAGTCCCTAACTCGTTGTAAATCGTTCTCGTGAAATATATAATCAGCGTCCATTTTAACTCGCCAATCAGTTGTTAAATTCTGTAAACCACAATCATATTGTTGAGTCAGAAAATCCCACGAAGCGTCATCTGACCAATCTCTTTTAACAAATTTAATCTTGTCTGTCTTCGGTAGCAAATCAAACGAACCATCATTAGTCCCACCATCAACTATTGAAATCTCATCAAACAAATCTAAGCAACAATTAATAACCTCTAAATATGGATAGTTATTTGTTTTTGGGTTTTGTAATAAGATGTAAGCCCCCATACTACTCATTTTAACCTCTCTGTATAGAATGGATTATCATCATAATATTCTTGATCCCACTCTAATATCTTTTCTCTAAAAAAGTTATGCAAATGTTTACAAGATTCACCTTCTTCTCGTCCCCACCAAACTGGGTGTGTTAGTAATTGATAATTCTTTTTATTCTCTGTATCTAAGTTCTTACAAGGACAACCACTTCGCCAAGTGCCAGTAGAATCAGATAGATACTTGACATCTCCAAAAAATGGCTTATTATAAGTGTTTATAAATTCTTTGTAGTGTTTGTTAAATACATCTTCTTGTGGTCTATGGAATGAAACTATATTCTTAATTGGGAAATCTTTTAATATATCCATTTGCTTTTTGATTATCCTGACTATATCACCTGTCCAAGATTCTCTCTCAAAATGTAATGCCAAATCATGTCCTCTATGGTGTATTTTTAATATAGCTTCTCTGTTTTTTCTTGAATATACATTATCAAATGGCGAAGTAAATCTAATACAATAAGTGGCTTTTGCTCCAATACTTCGTTCCACATCAGCCATTAAAACTGCTTTACTAATTGAGTGGTCTAAATCGTGTCTTAAATAAACTTTCTTATCTTTTGTACCATCATCAAATCCGGCAAAGGAATATCCTTTTTTCTTAAACTTCTCTAAAATCTCTAAATAATGTTTATAAGAAAAATCACATTTCATTTATTCCTCCTGAAACAACGAATAGCCAAATTGCTTTGGTGTTATCTCTTTTAATTTCTCTTGTATGATTTGTGGCTGTTCAGATATTGGCATAAATCGACCATCTTCTTCATTTTTCTCTACCCTCTCTTTTATAAAGTCTTGTATGTATTCTTTTAGAGGAAGTACTTTATTGGCAGATGATTCCATTATTCGTCTTTGTTTTATCTTATATTCAAAGATTTCTCTTGTATCCCAGCATCTCTCATAACCATATACATAGACATCTGTATTTTGTCCTCTCTGCTGTTCTTCTGGGAGCATTGCCCAATTAGGTACATAGTTTCTTTGACCACCATAGAAATTAAAGTTATTTCCTAATATACTCTTGTTATAAAGTCCTGAATGTTTGGCTTGTCTAACCCATTTTTCTCTCTGGTTGATACGATATTTCATCCAAAAGCCATAAGCTACCTTATTATCATACATACTTTGTATGGCTTGCCTTGCCTTATCAATATCCTTTTCGTGTAATATATCATCAGCGTCAACCATTAAAACCATATCACCTGTTGAAGCGTAGTATCCATTAGTTCTCATTATTCCCTGAGAAGCCCAATCAAGTCTCTCATAATCAAACAATCCATATATTATATTAACTTTTGGATCTAAGTTTTTAAGTTTTTCTAATGCTTCGTCATCTTCTTTTAATAGATTGAATACTACGATAATCTCATCACACAATGGCAAGAAACTTTTAACTGCTTCCAAGTAGGGAAAGCAAAGTTTCTCTGGTTCTGACATAATGAAAAAAGCTGAAATTTTCATTTATTACTCCTTAATTTAATATTTCTCTCTATACAAGGTGGATCAACAGCGTGATTCCAATCACTTCTTGGCACTTTCCAATCTCCATATTCGCATTTTAAATAGTCTTCTGGTGGATTTGGTATATTGTATTTTCTACCATAAATTTGTAATTTTTTAAAATTCCTGAATAGTTTTTTAGGAAAAGCGTGATAAGCATAACCGACCTCATCATCCTTAGTAACAAAATAGTATTTATTCCCCTTGCCATAATGTACAAATATATCAATACTTGTATCGTCTATATAGAATTTGATTACTCTTATAATATCTGTACCATCTATTGGTCTCAGCACGACATTGCTATCAACTGCCTCTAAACTTACTTGTACCTTATCACCATATCTTTTCTTTAATACTTTAATCACCTTGTCTAAATCTTTCTCGTCAATCCCTAAATCTATATCGTGTTCATTCTTTAAGAAATCTCCCTCTCTAATAAATCCAAGTACAATTCCACCACTAACCCAATATCTTATTCCTTTTAATAAATCATCTACTTGTTCTAATACTTTTATAAGTTCATTTTTCATAAAACCTTTTTGATACTTTCTTTTGTTTATCTTTATATCCAAAATAACAACTTCTATTCCATCCTAAGTGAAAACAAACTCCTTTATAAGGTATATCAAGTTTTACTGCACTAAGTCTCATATCCTTCCATCTATCCCAACCTGTTTTTTCAGCTATATTACCAGATAAATCCTTTTCGTCTAATGGTATTATTTTTTTAAGTGTTTCTGTTCTCATTAAAGAGGGATTGATCGACCAGCCTCTATTGTCCCAAGCGTTATATATATAAAAGTGGACTCCTTTGACTTCTTCTCTACCACCAAGCGTTCCAAGTTCCTTGTAGTCATTTTCTTTTCTCAAATGTATTCTACCTATATTAGATCTATTTTTTAATATAATTATTCCTTTTTCAACCCAATCACCATTTGGGAAAAAGCCAAAATCATCTAATACAGTTATTACATAATCAGTTTTAACTTGTTCTGCTAATCTATTATACCCAGCACCAATTGTCAGTCTAGAACAATCTAATTCCAGCCATTCGTAATCAATATCACCCAAACTTTCCTTTAAGAAATCCCTTGCGATCTTTTCAATATATGGCCTGCCTCCGTATTGGAAGGTGACACTCAAACGATTTTTATTTTTCATATAACCTCTTCAAAATATTTTATCCAATTTTCACGATTAAGATTAGTTTTTAAATGACAAATATTCCTTCACGATTCATCTTTTATCCTTTCCCATATTAAATCATGTATAACAAACAAAAAGTGTTTAATTCCTATATAAGTTAAGGTAATTGCTGCCATTTTTTGTACATCGCCTGTAATTATTAAAGTGATAGTTCCAAGAATAAAAGTACCAAGTATTGTTTCATAGGTAATACACTTAATAATTGATCTTTTTAATCCTGTAAAATCTACATGTTGATAGAATCGTTCATGTAGATAGAAAACAACGAGAAATACTGTATGATGTAAAACAGTCACCCAAGTTGTTATGAACCAACTTCCAGTATAGGCGTAAGTTATAATTGCTAATATTAAGATTCCAAACGATCGCCAAAAAATACTTTTAGTTATTGACCTAAAATGGCTTTCTTTCATCTTTAATCCTTTCAATGACAGTAGTTGTTGATATTCCTTTTGTGTATTTTGGTTCAATTAATTTTATATTATTTGTTCTACAATACTTAGCAACTTTTATACTCTCTTTATATTGTGCTGAGTTTGGGTTTTTCCAATCATCACCATGAACAACATAATCTGGTTTAACTTTCTTTATCATAGGAACATAACTTAAACTTCTGCAGGGGATTATTTTACTAACTCCAACTATGTTTTTTACTATTTTTTTTCTATTCTTATAAGCAAGGATTGGTACTCTTTTATAGCTTTTCATTGCCTTATCGGTCATAAGACCTACAACGACTTTCCCTAAATTTCTTGCTTTAATAATTATATTCAGATGCCCATGATGGAATAAATCAGCACATAAGCAAACATAAACTATTTTATCCATTTTCCTCTCCCATGTTCTTGTTCTATAAAAACTAAATTACAATTAAGACATTGGTGGACACACCTCACCCCATACTCAACAGCCCATCCCAATCTAAATTTAGGCTTCATGACAGCACTACATTTCTTACAATGATAATGTCCATAAATAGATATTTTCATTTTTTCCTCTTATGAATTTCCAAATGATGTTTACGACATAACCATTTTATATCTAGTGGTTTATTATAATCATCGTGATGCATCTCTGCCTTATTACCACATATTTCGCAATCTAATATCTTTATTAATCCCATATGTTTAGCATTTCTTGCCAGATAACGAGATATGTATTTTTTAATACCAATAGTCGCATTATAATTTTTTATATATTCACAATGATATTTTTTATAATCAGTAGTTTTTCTATATTCTTTCATATATAAACTTCTATTATCCTTATATTCTTTTCTCCCTCGAAGTTTTTTAAGAACAGAATTTTGACATTTTTTACACCAACTCTGTCGTCCAGAAGATGCTCTTCGACTAATAGCAAAATAATTAATTTTCTTATTATTTTACATTTTGAACATTGCATTATCGTTTCCTCAATATATAAAATCCTATTGCATTAGGATAGGAATCCCATTTTCCGTGAATCCCTTCCATTTGATAAAAATTCTTAACATTTCTCCAACCACATCCCTGGCAAAAATTAATCCATTTCTCATTAGGCCATTTCAATTCATGTGTAGTATCAAGTGCCTGCATAATATATTCACCATCCATACTTTTAGCCAATGGAACTGTAAAGAAAATTGTATTAGTCATCTCTTTACATACTTGTAATATTTCTTTTAATCGCCATTCTTTTATATGCTCAAAAGTATTTCTTGAAACTATATAATCATATCTCTTATAGGGCAAAAACTTATATAGGTATTTTTTAATTTCTTTATCAGCATTATTATAGGCATATTCAGAAGTATCAAAACCATAAGCTTCAATATTATAATGCCTAAATCCTTTAACCCAATAACCCTTAGCTGAACCTATATCTAATACACTTTGCTTTGGTTCGATATCAAGCTTAAATATAACTGACCTAACCTCAGCATAAATTCTCTCAGGAAGCCAACGATAATTCATATAACCAGACTTGCCGGTTTCTAACCCTCGTTCAAAATATTCTTTATCGTAAATTTCTTTCATCATGGAAAATTCTTATCCTTTATATCTTTAATTATTGTATGTAAAATCTTATTGTTGTTATGAAATAAGCAGTGGAAACAACTCTTGATATTAACTTTGTATGGCTTATTAGTTTCTTTGAACATTTTATTAGCTCGTTTATACATTCCTTTTACATCTGTTATATGACCGATTATAAACTCATCTTCATATTTTCTTTTTCTCAAAAGATAACTATTACAGATATGGATATTACCATCTTCAATACAATAAGGTCTAATCAAACCTATCCCGCAAAAATTAGGATAAGCTAAAAAGGTCTCACTCATTTCTTTTAAGAAGAATTTATTATCTATATTATATTTTTCAACTAATCCTCCCCACTTTTGTTTAAAAGTCTTTATCAACTCTCTATCAAGACAATCAGGAGCTATACGAACAAACTTAACATCAGGTCTTTTTTTAACTTCTTCAGCAATCTTTTTTAAAGTACTTTCAGTTGTTTTATTATTTAGAATATATGAAAATCCTAATTTACCTTTTGGAATAATATCAAAATCATATTCAATCTGATCAAAGTTATCAAAACCACTTAAACTTGCCCGATACCAAGTTAGTTTTTTAGTTGTTTCTCCATTTATAAACCATGAAGGAATTGGGCTATTTGAAATCAATCCTATATCAAATCCTAATCTATAAGCTAATTCTATTATTTCATTTATTTTAGGATGTAATAATGGATTACCACCACCTGTGATTTCAACTGCTTTTGCTCCTAAATCTTTGAAATCTCTCATTCCTTTTTCGATCCACTCGAAAGAAAGTGATTTTGTCTTATCTCTATACTTGACTGAACACATTTCACAATTAAATTCACAAGCTCCAGTAGGCGATAATTGAAACATTATAGGACGCCATTTGCCTTTTTTTTGAATATCACTTAATGTACCACAATGCTGTAAAAGTTTATCGCCAAAAGTTGCATAGTTTTGAGTTTGCTCTTCATAATTTTTCATTTAAATCCTCCGAAAAGTGAATAACCAAGTTGGTCTAGCTTCAAATTTTTAACCTTATCTTTTATATGCTTAGGGTGTTTATCTAACTCCATCATAGCCCATCCCTGCTTTAATCTACCTCTCTGCATCCCTACAAAGTATTCTAAGGCATCTTTTTCTGTCTGTCCCCAATCACTACCTGTTTTCTCAAACCTCGCTCTACTTTGCTTCAGGAACTCTCTACCGATAGTTTTCTTATCCTTAAAACACATATCGTAATTGAAGACACAGATTCTACGATTTAAAGTATAAACCTCATCATTCTTTTCAATCACATCCGGAAGCCTTTTTCTAATCTGCTCATCTGTTACATTATCACCAATAACTACATATTCTTTTTTACATACTGATTTACTCTTATCAGTTACATCCTGACCATCTATTCTCGGCCAGGTATAATCCCCACCTGAATCAAATTTAACTCTCCCCCTTAATTTACCTTTAAATACAATCGGCATTAAAGCTTTAACCTTAAACCTATCAGCTAAAATAAATTGCTTTTTAGCCATAAATAGGACATCTTCGTCTGAACTTTCAAGACAATTTCTAATATCTTCCCAGTCATTTTCGTGAAACAAATAATCTATATCAGCTTTTATACACCACGAACCAGTAGTATTCTCAAATCCTATCTTATATTGCTCGCCATAAATCATATAGTCATCAGATCGCCATTTGTTATAAACTAATTTTATCTTATCTTTGTTTGGAAAATCTAATTTTAAATCTGATTTATCACCACAGACTATTACAACTTCATCAGCAAATTCAGTAAAGTTTGCGATTGATTCTCGCCACTGGTCTTGCCTTTTCTCTGGCTTAGTTATCATTGTAAAAATTGATATCATTTTAATTCCTTTGGTAGTCTCGGTTTGACTTTATTAAAAATTGATAAAGCAATATTCCTTTTATCGAAGCCAAGAAACTCTATAACTAAATAAAACATTTTTTCATAATAATCATTATACTTCTTGTATGGAAAATCTATTTTAGTTTTTTTAAATATATGATAAGTATATGCTGCCCTATTTAACTTCCCAAGTGCTTTTAAAACATTCCTTTCAGGAATTGATTTTTCCTCTGGATAATTAGCTACATAATAAGAGAAGAATGAACGGCGTCCTATATGTTCTCGTTTAGGCAAATCATCAATTGGAATTTCAAGTATCTTATTAGTCACTTTGGCAAATTTCGTATTAAGTAATTCCATAACATCCATAAATTTATCATTTTCAAATTTATATTTATCTACTTTATCTCCTTTTTTAAAATGATGTTCTTCAAAATCAACTTCTGTTTTGTCTAAAGTCTTTTTGTCCCAAAATGACATAAATGGTTTCTTTGAACCAACATAATCATAATGTCCTTCTTCAACCATTTTAGCGTGTTTATTGATTACTCCTTTTTGGTAAATAAAGTTATCAGAATCCATAGTCATTAAAATATCACAATTTATCTGCGGGTATAATTCATTAAACGCCTCACCTTGACGATAAACTCTGTATTTTTTAACAATCTGTTTGGCATCTTTTTGCCATAACTTCTCTATAAAATCTATAATAAATTTCTGTTTGCCATTTATATGGATATGAAGTTCATCAACTTCATCTTTCCAGTATAAATCATAGGTTTTCTTAAAATACATAGCCAGATATGGATCTGCGGCAAAAGCAATTAAAACAGCTCTTTTCATAAATCTGCTCCTGTCTTTGGCAAAGCTTCAGGCAAAGTCTCTCTTTCAGCTGGAGCATTTCCCCGTCCCTGATTTGGGTGAAAATAATAAATACAGCCATCACTCTTCTCAAAGGCAACTGTCCAATTCGGGTCGTAACCAAGACTTTCGTCTAGTTCAACTTCCTCATACTTTCCGTTCCAACTTTCATCCCAACAACATTTCTCTGTGTTCCATTTGTGAAGCATAAAATCTGGGTCAGAATAATCATATTCAGGAATTGGACAAATCGGTTCAGGGGGAATCCCGATAGCCTTTGCGTTCGTATAAATTGCCAAACAAATCAGTCCAACAAATATAGCGATTATAACCCAAGCCATTACTTTTGCTAATAATAATTTTTTCATTTTACTCCTTAGTTTTATATTTTGATCTCATTATGTAATATACTATTAATTGTATGTATTCCTTCATTATGATTATTACCTTCACCTTCACCACAATCTCTACATTTAGTTTCTGTATTCTTCATAACTCCTTTTATTTTTTTTAAAATTTCAATTTCTTTTCTTGTTAATTTTTTCATTTTGATACCTCCACGATCCAACCAATTATTCCATGATCTACCTCTTTAGCTGGATGCATTCCCTCTTTAATATAGAATTCTTTTAATAAGTCTTGATATTTAGCATATCTTGGATATAAATTTACTAACTTTAAATTTGCCTCATCAATCAATTTTAATATTTTATTCTTAGGGTATCTTGAATAATCTATCTCTTTTGGATTGTGAATAGGATAAATAAAAGGAAATGACATTATTGCTCTACCGTTACCTTTTAAAAGTTTATAGATACAACTAAATGCAGCTGTTGGATTCCATATATATTCAAAAACTTCTAAACAGAAAATTAAATCATATTTCTTATATTCAAAGTGAGGTTCAGGGAAATAAGCGTTTGTATGTTTTCCCCATTCTTTTGTAATTGGGAATACAGCTGGTGGTTCATTCAAATCCCAAACTAAATCTGGCTCTACCCATTCTTCACGAGATTCTTTTTCAAAACCATTATCCATTATTTTATATTCTTTTACATCCCATTCTTTAACTCGACTTTTAACAGGATTAGCCGATCCACCAATATCAAGAACAGAGTTTACTTTTATCTCTAATTCCGATAAATAAGATTCGAGTTGTTCTCTATAATAACTCACAAAATGCTCCTTTATATTCTTTTTTTAATCTTGGCAATTTAAAGTATTTAGCATTATGAATTTTAAATTTATTTATTATCTCTTTAGCTCCACCTGACTCATCAACCATTATTGGCTCACAACCACAAAGCAAAGCTTCAATCAATGTATTGCTACAACAATCCATAAAGTAGGTATAAAGAAAATATCTTGCTGTTCTATAATAGGTTGCCATTACTTCGGGATCAGTAACAAAACCTAAATATCTCACTACTTCATTATTAAAAAAATCAAAGTTATTAGGTACATTCTCTGGGCTAAATCTACCTGTAATCCATAACTCCCTATTTGACTTCTCTTTATGTAAATCTTGATAAAAATAATATGCTTGATGCCATTGTTTATTATCGTGGTTTGATGACCGAGAATACAAATGGATTTCTTTATCAGTAGGGATCTTTGCTCCATCTGGATTGAATATATCCTCATCTGCACTATTTAATATAACTACACTCTTTTTAGGTTTTAAAAAATCATCTAATAAGTTTTTAGCCCAAGTTGATTGATAAACTACTAAGTCAGCTTTTTGTGCTACTAATTTCATTGCTTCCATTATTGTAATCTTATCACCTTCAAAAGGATACATTTTTCTATTACAACTATTCTTTAAAATATTATCAACCCTGAGAACTATTTTTTTATCTAATAGAATCCCTGATAGCTTATTAATCATTGAAAGTCCGGCAATAAAATAAATATCAGCTTCTTCTGGTGTATCAACTAAATCGTCTTTAAAGCATTTACGAAAATTTCTTAAAAACGAATGGCCACCACCTTGTTTTTTTGAGTTATAGCCTACTGTGAATATTTTCATATTATCCCATTCTCAATTTATTTAATTTTTCTGAAACATACATTAAAAACTCCTCTAAAGATTCCCACTCATTATATTGCTCAATTTCCCAACCATGCCCCCATAGATGAAAATAATCTCCATCACCATCCATCACTTTATCAAATAATTTCTTTGCTTCAACAAACCAATTCGTTCCTTTATATTCTAATCTAACTGGACATATATGAGCAGAAGTGTAAAGTCTAAATAGATTTTTGGGCTTCTTAATATATCCGATATCTGTCGTTCTTGCTTCTTTATAACCAGCTTTCTTAACCAATCTTAAAACACTATCATTATATTTTCCCTTTGGATAACAAAATGATTTTATCTTTTTGTTGATAACTTTCTCAAGTATTCTTTTAGATCCATATATCTCGTGTTTAGCTTGTTCATAAGAAATATTCCTTAAAATTGGGTGTGTCAATGTATGAGAACCAATTGTAAAATCTTGTTTTAATAATCTAATTAAATCTTTATTCCAAGGCATAACATAGAATATAACATTCTTGATTCCGTATTTTTTTAATAAGTTTGCTAATTTAATATCATCCGAAGTATTCTCACTCGCACCAGCATCGTCAAAAGAAAATCTAATCTCTGGATTCATATTTTACTCCTTTCACTCTGGGTTCGTATCCCAAAGTCTTCTTAGCTTTTGAATAATCAGCTAATGTATCCCGAGCCTCGCTAGGTCTTGGAGGCAAGTTTTTAGTCTTCCCTCCTACCATCTTGGCTATCTGATTAACTGAAGTCTGTACTCCAGAACCGATATTAAAAACCTCGCCATTACCATATCTTTTCATTGCCAAAATGTTAGCATTTACTACATCTTTTACATTTGTAAAATCCCTTGTCTGCTCTCCATCTCCGACAATAGTTAACGGTTTATCATCTTTCCTTTGTCTTTTGAAAATTCCAATCACAGTAGCATAAGCTCCTTTTTCTGGTTGTCTCGGACCCCATACATTAAAATACCTAAAGATGGTCGTATCAAGCCCGTAGAGCTCCGTAAATAGCTGACAGTACTGTTCCCCTATCAATTTGTGTAGTGCGTATGGATTTAAAGGATTTGGTTTGAAATCTTCCTTTAGTGGTAACTTCTCTTGAATCCCATAGACCGAAGACGAACCAGAGAAAATAACTTTCTTGACCTTATACTTTTTAGCAGTCCATAAAACATTGAGTATCCCGTTAACATTAATATCGTGAGACTTGATTGGATCTTTAATAGAGGGTTGGATTCTCGGCATCGCCGCCAAGTGAAACACAACATCTACCCCTTCCATTCCCTTTAAGTCTTCTTTATTCCGAATATCACCAACTCTTAACTTTATTTTTGAGATTGACTTATCTAAATTCAAAGTACTCCCAGTAGAAAAATCATCAACCCCAGATACTTTATGACCATCAGCAACCAACTTATCTGCCAAGTTAGAACCGATAAATCCTGCAATGCCTGTTACGAAACACCTCATTTTTTACTCCTTAATAGTCTGATTATATCAAAAGCCTTTTGGGTTATTTGGTCTTGGCAAGCATTGAAGCCTTTTTCAAACTTTTCACCATCAGTTGTTTTCCCCAAATTTATCTTCTTCGGCACTATCTCTTTTATTGTCTCTTTGGCAACTATACGAAGTAAAGATTTTAAATTTATTTTTCTAAATTGTTTCCAAGTATCAACTTTCTTTATTTGTTTTTCTATTACATCATCTAATTTCATTCTAACTCCCCATTTTTAAACTTTTCAATATCACTTATTGCTTCTTTATAAACACTACCCTGACAAAATCCCTTTTTAACCAAATCAACCCCCGTCCAACTACTATCCCTAATATCCATTTCATAATTTTCAATAATCATTATGGCATGCCCCAATGCTTTCTTTAGTTTCTTTTTCATTTTCCCCCTTAATAATCTAATAGTAAATTATGTCTCTTCCTTATTTCTTTATTTGCCTTTAACATTGCTTTTAGTAGTGTTGGATTATATCCTTTGCTCTCACAAGCTTTTAATAAACTATTATTATCTTTTGGTAAACATTTCCCTGAAAAACCTTCTTTACCAGGGAATACGATTGCGTGGAACTTACTCACTCTTGGATCTGCCAACCAACCTTCCCTTACTCTGTAATAGTCAGCTCCAAATGCTTCACAGATTTCTTTCATCTCATTTGAGAAGATAACCTTTAAAGCCAAAAAGTAATTCTCAACATACTTCATTAGTTCAGCTTCGGTAGTAGTCATCCTCATATATTGTTTTGTCGGACCTAAAATGGGAACTAAAATATCCATAACATAATTAACATCTTTTTTAGAACCGCCAACTACTAAGAATGGTGTAACTTTCATATCCTTACTAAAATCCATTTCAATCGGTACAAAGTAATTTCCCTCACCGATTAACTCAGGGCTCATTACTATTCTCTTTTTATATTTCTTTTTTAGATACTCGGTAGTTCCAGGAGGTATAGTTGACTTGATTAAAATTACCGGAGTTTTGAGCCACTTGATTGTTTCCTCAACAATTGAAGTATCACAAGAGCCGTCCTTTGCCATTGGGGTTGGGACACAAACTACTGCTAAATCGCAGTTATTTACATCTTTTTGGGTTAAATCCCAGTCAGTATTCGGGTCATAAACCCAATACTCATAGTGGTTTTCAATCATTTTTTTAAATGCCCGACCTACATAACCATAGC
>SDBU01000570.1_pt1 | contig 51549 bp, 44 predicted proteins | sample 2277071 | NCBI WGS metagenome assembly SDBU01 (sample SAMN10397929, study PRJNA504765) | marine sediment metagenome | isolation source: marine sediment core GS08_GC12, 126 cmbsf | place: Arctic Ocean: Gakkel Ridge, Loki's castle | collected 2008
TCATTTCATAGGGCAGAGATGAGGGATAGGTGTAGATCTTCTGGTTGTTGTCCAGTGTAAGAATGTCACTGGCGAACTTTTTTGCTCCCTGGTTGTCCGTCTTAGAAAGAAATACGCCGATCCGGTTATCGTCGAACCAGCCAAGTAGGTCCGATGAGCGCATGCGCCTGATTATGCTCAGAATGAAGTGATTAACGGTCCGGCTGTTGTTGTGGTTTCCAATGTCAATGAGGATTATTGAGAACTCGTGGTTATCGCGGTCACATCTTGCGCACTCGTGCCAGATGATGGTCCTGAACTCCTCCTCGGACAGAAGTGGTGAGGCGGACCACCGATCTCGTTTTTTGAATGGATTTAATGATTTGAGAAATTTCATGATACTTGATCCGGACCTGAATAAAATTTTGCTCTCATAATTCCTTTTATCTCCATAATCCCATTGAAGAAGAAGTGCTTTTGCTCCCGGTTTTACCTAGTTATATTCAAGAATAGTGCCAAACTTAAAAAAATCTTGTTTTTCAAGGCGTTATAAAGTTACTGTGAAAAACAGGGGTCTAATTTTGAGGATCATCAGCTCGGATTGGGAAAAAAATTACATACTTTGTGGTTTGGTGGCCATTTTGTGTACATTTTTACACTCAAATTACGATTGGATACAGCTCCGCCGGACCGTGCATTTGCCGGTATGAAAAAATTCTTTTTGTCAGTCGACATTAAATGGTTTCTACCTGGTAACTATCGACTTCCACTTTTGCCTGATAGAGCAGATCCATAAGGACGACTATACGCTCTTGAACCGTATCAGTTTTCAGAATGGTGCCCATCAGGTCCTTAAAGGGTCCGGTTTTGAAACGCACCGGATACCCGGGTTTGAATTCAGATGTCCGGTCTATGATCCCCTCGCTGTCCATCCTGCTTAGGAAAAACTCGACAACAGATTCAGATACCGAGGGAGGGTCATCCACGCCGAACTTCACAAGCTTGCTCACACCCCTGGCCCAAATAATATCGTAGTACTGGTCTGGATAGATAAAGCGACAAAATATATATCCAGGAAAGAGGGGAACAGTCTCGGTCCGCCTTCTCCTCAACCTGTACTCTTTTGTCATGGGGCAGAAGACAGGTATCCCCTTTCTGGTGAACTCCTCAATACAGATGCTCTCTTCCCTGAGTTTTGTCTTTACGACATACCACAGGGCAGGGTCGGTTCTTTCTTTGTTACCACCAGATTCGCTTTTAATTTCCTGTGTCACGACACTTGACATTCTGCGAATGCTCCCTATTCCACCTTTGACGTCCTGCTGTAGTATCCGTAGGAACCGTACCTCTTTAGTGGTGACGATTTTTTTACCTTATTAAGGATGACTCCCATTATGTTTGTGCCTTTCAATGCCTCCATGGCTTGGGTGAGTTGATCTTTTCCATCCACCCCCGCTCCCAGTACGATGAGTACTCCGTCACAGTGGTTTGCCAGGATGCCGGGTTCGGGCATGGGAAATACGGGTGGGGCGTCGATGATTATATAGCGGAACCTGTTTTTGAGGCTGTCTAGGAGTATAGTGAGCTCCTCGCTGCGGAGGCGGTCCACAAACTCCTCGCTGAAATCCCCGGAAGGGAGGTAAAGCAGGTTTGAAAGACCTGTATTAATAAGTAAACTCCCCGCCCTCTGGTGGTGGATCAATACATCGGTGAGCCCCGGAAGGACTTCTTCCCCAAGCCCGAGGTTTTTCTGGCTTGCAAGATGCCTGCAGTCTGCGTCAAGGAAAAGGATCTGGTTGCCGTAGGCTTTGGCGAACGCCATGGCAAGGTTCAACGCACAGGTTGTCTTTCCGGCTCCCAGTGTGGCCCCTGTTACCAGGATGATCCTGCCTGTTTTGGGGCTTGTAAAATCATCGCTGAAATAGTGTTCGATCTTGGTCTTGAGGAATCGGAAGTGTTCGGCCTCCATTGATCGCGGGTTATGATGGACAACCAGCTTTTGGTCCAGTCCTCTATGCTTTTTTTCAAGCTCGCGGAGATCTCCATCCTCGAGGTCTATGGAAATATCAGTCAACTTGTCAAAATCGAGGATCTTTGAGATGGCTTTGACCAGGTCGTTCTCGCTCATAGACGCATTCTCCGCATATTTTCCCCTATCTGCACAGCTACTTTCCCTAGATCGAGGACGAATTTATCCAGCAGTATGAGGACCACCACGGTCACTACTGCCACGGCAGTGGTCCTGAGAAGGAGACGGATCATATTTTCCCTCCTCTCTCCTTGTATAACAATTTCAGGGATGGCCATAATTATGGGTATGTCCAGGTTGCTCTGGAGAGATTTGAGGCTGTGGAACGCAGGGAATAGTGATTCCAGCAGGAAGACAAGACCGGTCCCAAGTCCCAGTCCCCCAACAATTCCCAACAGGATGATCTTTATTCTGTTAGGCCGATGCGGTTTTTCCGGAAGATTTGCCGGGTCCAGGACACGGAATCTCTCTCCCTCCTGCCTCTTTTCAAGGTTCTGGGACAGCTGGGCCTCCAGCTTCTTCCCGAGCAGATCCTGGTAATTCTGCCTGGTATTATCGTAATCCCTGGTGAGGGTTAGTAGCTGCTGTTCCCTCTTGGGAGCGGCCTCTACTCTTGCCTGGTACATTAATATGCGTGCCCTAATGTCTTTGTCTTCTCCCAGAAGGGCCGCCAATCTGGGCTTGTTTACATTGAGCTGTCGAATGAGGTTGTTGAGTTCGGGTGCAAATTGCGCTGAAGCTCTGACCGGTGAGATGGCTGACGGGGTCTTGGGTTGAGAGTTGAGGTTCTTCTGTCCGGTGTGTATCTGTCCCTCTGTCTTTGCCAGTGCATTTTTGGCAGAGATCAGATCCGGATGGCGCTGGGTGTACACAGACTCGAGGCGGCTGATCTCCTGCCGGAGGGCGTCCCGTTGCTGCAAGAGTCCCAGCAGATTTGAACCGCTAGTCACTGAGCCGGCCGCCGTCACCGATGGGAGCTGGATCTGCCCTGCAAACTTGAAGATTTCCTGTTCGATCAGGATCACCCTGCTTTCCACCTCGCGCAGGGATTCCATGTTCTCCTGAAGCTGGAGGTTCAGGTTGTCCAGCATTCTCAAGTTAGAGTCCAACTGATCAGGAAGCTCCCCGATGTGCTGCTTTTTGAACGACTGGATAATGGCCTCCTGTTTTTCCAGCTTCTTCTTGACACTTTCAAGCTCATCTTCCAGGAAGCGGGTCGTCCCCACAGCCTGATCTTCCCTGATCTTCAGACTCTCCTCGATAAAGAGGGAGACCAGGCGGGATACTCCCTGCATGGCCTTGGTGGGATCTGTGTGTGTATAGTGGACCATGAAAAAATTTAGATCTCGCTGGTTTGTGACCTCGATTTCCAGGTCATCCCTCATCTTGGAAACGAGAACTTCGTTCACCGCCTGCTTCTGTACGTCTTCTGAGTAAAGGTCCAGGTCGTTTATCACTTTGAGAAGTTTCGTGCGGCTCGTTAACTGCTGCTTGATGGTACGGATCCGGCTCTCCATATTCGTGGTAATCGTGGAGCGAACATAATCTTCGGGAACCCTCTGGGATTCCAGATAGATCGACACGCTGCTGCGGTAGAGGTTGGGCAAATACAGCCCATATAAAGCGACCAGAGAACTGATTACCAGGAAGGATGTGAGGACGACCCGCTTCCTCCTCCAGAGGGTGTCTAAGAGGTTTGCCAGTTCGTTTGTGTCAACGTTGTGTTCAGTTTTCATTTTTCTCCTGGATCAGAACATTATGGATGCTGCAAACTCCAGACGGTTCTCCTCAAAAACTGCTGTCGGCAGGTTGCTTTTAACCTCCTCGTTGATTACGGAAGCCGAGAACTCAGAATTGCGGGACGGCTGTCCCCTGAATCCCCACTGACTGATGAAGTTTTCATCACGTCGTTTGAGGCCGGGGTTCATCCCGGCGGTGCCTTGGGGAAAATTGTCCTCCCTGTAACTGGCAGTTGCGAAAGCCCCCCATAACCTGAGAATGCTATAGTCAAGTTCCATGCTGACCTGGGTAGTCCTGCTCCATTCCGGGCTTCTGTCTGTGTTTCGGAGCACCCGATTGGATGCAGAAGAATCCAGATTGAAGTTCAATCTCCTGGCCAGTTGAGAATTGAAAGTAAGCTCGGCCTGACCACTCCATTCCCTCTCTTCGCCCTCAGTTTTAAGCCCGTTCACCCCTAGGGAAGCTCCAACTCCGCTAACCGCAGAGATCTCTGATCGTCTGAAAAGACGGAGACTGAGGTTGTCTATTCTGGACGGTGTTGAACTAACGTTGGCCTCGGTTTTGGACTCTGACCAGGACAGGTTCACACCTCTCACGGTACGCCGGCTAAGGGTCTCGGTAAGCTCGGCTGAAAATTCTCCCTCTCTCCAGATGTTGTTCGTCTCCTGGTCGTCACCCCTCAGGGCGAATCCGGATAATTGAAATTCCTCTCTCGGTCCCGGTTTCCATATTTTTCGAGCATTGAGCCTGACAGATTCGCTCTGTGTGCTTTCACTGTCCACATTTTCCTTTGTGAGGCCAATTTCCCATGAAGAAGTCGTCCTTCTCTGGCCTGTAGCAACAGAGACTGTCAGTATGTCTTCCTGCACTCTGTTCGAGTCGAGAAGATCTTCTTGAGGGGTCATGGTGTCGCTGGATGCGTTTGCTGTCACATTCACATAGTGGTTTGAGCGCCTAAAGAACTGCAGGTCAGTGTTGAGACGGTAGACCAGGTTCCGTCTGTCATAGCGGCTGTCCAGGTATTCTCTACCTGCTTCGCCTCTCACGGTGTAGGAGGAGCCTCCCTGGCTCCAGTTCAGGTCTAAACCTGATGTTAGGGTGTACAGATTCTCGATAACTCCAAGCCCGTTGGGAACCCTGGTGAAGTTATCGCTGCTAACGACTCTCGTATTCACGAACCAGTCAACATTTACCGCCTGTGCCGTGCCCAACAGGCCCTGGAGGGGTACCATGGTTAAAATTGCGGCCAGAAAAACCGTTTTGATGATAAACATGCTGGCTCTTTTCATCAGGAACGACCTCTTTTCATCAGGGAACGACCAGCGTATCACCCCTCATAAGAAGGATGTTTCCTCCTCCTTCGGGGGACATGATCATCTGTTTGAAGCTGAGGTTGAATTTTTTCTGTACGCCTTTTTTCAGTCGGATAAGGACCATCTTTTCCCTGTTGGCAAACTCCGTAAATCCTCCTGCCAGGGCAATTACCTGTAGCACTGACAGGCTGCCCTGGATCCTGTACACACCTGGATTTCTGACTTCACCCAGCACATAGACCATGTTAGAGATCGCATCTCTGACGATCACTGTAACGAAGGGAGACTCAATAAACTCCTTCAATTTAAGCTCGATCTGGATGCTGATATTGTCTGTTATTTTACCTGCGGCAATAATGTCTCCGATAAGGGGAATTGTGATCTTCCCGTCCGGTCTGACGATGTAGTCGTCTGATAGTTCCTCGTTCTTCCAGATGACTATTCCCAGCAGGTCTCCTGCTTCCACCAGATAAGAGGCCGTCTTTGCGTTTCCCTTCGCCTCGGCTGATGGTTTTTCCACGGATTGGGCGATAGCAGGTAAGCACAGGAGCATCATTAGTAGTGCCAGGAGGCAGGTCTTAGCGTACTTAAGCATGATCCAACCCCGTTTCTTTGATCTTGGTCAGGAGTGTTTTGTAACTGATCTCGAGAATTTTGGCGGCCTGCTTGCGGTTCCACCTTGTTTCACCAAGAACTTTGGCTATGATTTCTTTTTCAGCCTCAAGGGCAGCAGCTTTGGCGATCTCCTTTAAGCTTCTGCCCGCGCTCATGGCTTCATTTACTGAGTCCAGATTAGAGGTTTTGTGTCTCATTTCAGATCGTTCTGTTTCCACTGGAGGGGTCTCTACCCACCCGTTGTCCAGCATCTCTTTTGTAATGGCCTTTTCTTCGCCGAGAATGGTGGCCCGTCGTATGACATTTTCCAGTTCACGGATATTTCCCGGCCAGGGGTAGAATCGTAGTTTCGACATTGTGTCCTCGCTCAAATTCAGCGCCGGCCTGTTGTAAAGGATTGAGTACTTATTCCTGAAATAGTCGGTGAGTTTCTGTATTTGCTCAGCCCGTTCCCTGAGAGCGGGGACGTGGAGATTCACGACATTGAGGCGGTAATACAGGTCTCTTCGGAAGGCCCCTTGAGCAACCGCGTCCTCGATAACTACATTAGTAGCCGCGATGATCCTTACATCCACCGAAACATCAAGAGTGGATCCCAGAGTTGACAGCTTGCCATCCTGGAGAACATGCAGGAGCTTGGATTGCAGGGAGAGGGGAAGGTCTGTTATTTCATCAAGAAACAGGATACCCTTGTTTGCAGCTTCGAACCTGCCTGGTTTTTTCTTGTAGGCTCCAGTAAACGCGCCCTTTTCGAAACCGAAAAGTTCACTCTCGAGCAGTTCGGAGGGTATGGCCGCACAGTTGACCTTTACGAATGGTTTATCTCTTCTGGTCGAGTTCTTCCAGATGAATTGGGCAGTCTTTTCCTTACCAGTGCCGCTCTCGCCGCTTAGGAGAATGGGAAGATCGGTTTCTTTTATCTTGTAAACGATCTGTCTGAAATTTTGCATCATGGGTGAGGAACCAAAGAGGAGCTCTTCAGGAATATCCTCTAAATGGTCAGGATTGGAATGTGAGTATTCCTTCGTACTGGAAGCAGTGTTCCTTAGTTTTGCCGAATGCCTGATATTGAGGACTTTAGCCTTGAAAGAAAGCTTGTCCACAGGGACAGTCATGTAATCGGCAACGCCTAATTGAAATGCGAATATCGCGTCATCAACCTGATCACTTGGAGAGATGACAAAGATGGGGATGTCAGGATGATGTCCGTTGGCCTGGGTGAGAGTTTGCTCCAACTGGAAGATACCATCTCTCAGGTCCACCAGGAGCAGATCGGGATCGTCAGTGGTAATCCTGAACAGAAAGTTTGCCGGATCGAAACACATGGAGACTTTGGCCGGAATAGCATCAGTTACCCAGCTGCAGCATTCGTCTGCATATATTTCAGTGCCGGCGTAAAGAACTTTCACGTGTTCTTAACTCACTTCCTGTAGTAAAGATTTAAAAGATACCTGCCCGAGGAAGTCAACTACATCGCAAAGGTTGTGCCATAAGTTTGATGATCCCTACCAATTGGGCGGGGTTTCCCACAAAAAACCGGTATTATGCCGATGTTAATGGACGCGTACAAAGTCCATCAACGTGACCATTGAAGGGTGTCCAAATTAATGACTTGCACCGCAAGTTGTTGATTTGGAAGAAAAGTGAAAATGACACTTTTCACTTTCCGAAGAGTAAAAAGCCATGGATGGACTTTTTACGACCCTGTCAATGATGAAGATATAAAATTCCGAAAGAGGGAAAAACAGGTAGTCAATAAGTGGAAGCTAGAACGTAAATTAGGAATAAGTTTACCGTATAAAGCGAAACACTTTTCCTAGGTGGGTAAATAATTGCCAGTTTTTGGCTTCGTTTCAATTCCGCAATCCTTCATCTTGTACAGAAAGGCCTTGTAACTGATCTTAAGCAGCTTGGCGGCTCGGGACTTGTTCCAACCTGTTGCATCCAGAGCTATAAGGATAGCCTCCTTTTCTGCCTTACGGGCGGCTGATTTGGCGATCTCTTTAAGAGAGCGTATACCTTCGGATGGGGTCTTCTCAGGTTGTTCGTTTAGATTTTCAGGTTGTTCCTTCGCCGAACCCTGGGGAGCTGTGAAGTCCTCATTAGTGTTGAACGGAATTGGTACGGAAGTGAGGTCAGACAGGCTGCCCGTGCTGTCGAATTCGAGACGGCCGAGAACTATATAGCGGCGAAGGACGTTCTGAAGTTCCCTGACGTTACCCGGCCAGGGATGGTGGTAGAGTTTGCTCAGTGTCTCCTCATCAAGATTCACGCTGCGTTTGTATTGTCTCGAGTAAAACTCAAGAAAATAGTTTGCCAGCAGGGCGATATCCACGGGCCTTTCACTGAGGGGAGGAATGTGTATCCGGGCAACGTTGAGGCGGTAATACAGGTCGCGGCGGAAGGTGCCCTTTTTTATGTTCTCTTCCAGATTCTGATTTGTAGCAACTATTACACGAGCGTCCGTCTTGATCATTTTGTTGCTGCCCAGCCTGTTGAAGGTCCCGTCCTGTAAAACATGTAGGAACTTGGCCTGGATGTGGGGTTCCAGCTCGCCGATCTCGTCCAGTAACAGGGTTCCTCCCGAGGCGCTCTCGAACTTGGAGGACTTCGACTTCGTAGCGCCTGTAAAGGCGCCCCTTTTGTAACCGAAAAGCTCGCTTTCCAGCAATGATGCGGGCAGAGCAGCGCAATTAACCTTAAGGAACGGACCTGATGCCCAGGGGGAGCGCTGATGTAATTCTCTTGCTACAACTTCCTTGCCCACCCCGCTGTCTCCTGTTATGAGCACCGGCATATTGGTGGATGCCACCATCAGGATGGTCTCCATAATATTGGCCATTTCGTTGCTGGCATAGAGGAGGGAGTAATCTTCCGTATAGAGCTGCTGACGCTGGAGTCGCTTTAACTCGTCCTCCGTTTCCTTGAGGTGAATGGCCTTGTTCACGGAGATCCCCAGTTCAGCTACGGAAAAGGGTTTGAGAATGTAGTCCAGGGCCCCCAAACGCATGGCCTCTGTTACGGTCTCTACATCGTCTTTGGCGGAAATAACGATGGTTTTGAGATGGGGGTACCTGGTATTGAGCACATTAAGGAAATCGAGACCACTCATTTCTGGAAGCATGAGGTCAAGGAGGATCAGGTCCGGGGATGTTCCGCCCTCCAGGAGTTCTATGGCCTGTTGGCAGTCAGTGCATGTAACTATAGTATAGTTTTCGCTTGAAAGGCCTTCAGTGATCAAGTTGAGGATCTGCTCGGCATCATCTATGGCGAGAAGTGTTCTCTTGCTGGCACTTTGGGATTCTGGAGGTGAAACCATTTCCATCAGGTACCCTTGCATCTGGTGCTCAAGCCTTGTTATTTCAGGATATATTTTTCACTTCTTGTTTTATTGATGTCGGTTATTCGGGAAATTTCAATACTTTGATTGCAAGAATAACAAAAGAAATCCAAATAAGCAAATGTTTTCCTAATAATGGTGGTAAATATTTACCCATATCTGGGATAACATATTGCCTAACCCCGTAAATTTATGTGTAAATAGCTGTTTTTCACGCTCATTTCGTTGCCAGCCGCCGGCTGGAGTCCAACGTCCAATGTCCAACGACCAACGTGTATTGATCCAAAGTCCCCTGGGTAAGTTCAGGGTGTACAGGGCAGACTAGGAATGCAAAAGATGGGTTTTGAACCACAGAGTGCACAGAGATCACAGAGAAAGGCATCTCTCCCTCACCAAGATCCCCTTGATCCTTGCTGCCCGGTATCAAAGTTTACTTTTATACAGGTCTGCAAGGATCCAAGGTAGATTTTGAAGAAATCCCTATCCTGTCCAGGATAGGCCTGATGAGTGAGAGTAGCTGACATGTTGCTTAAATTTATCTATGTTCGTGGTGTAACCCAACCCTGTGTCACCCTGTGTTGAATTAGCTTTGTTCTTCTGCATTCTATATGTAAAATCCAAAGCCCGGGTTTTCCTCGGTGATCTCTGTGTACTCTGTGGTTCAAAGCATTTATCGTTTTTCATAAAACCAAAGCCTAATTCTTTCTCCGTGCCTCCGTGGTAAATACCGCTTTATTGCTCTTTTGCATAAGCCGAATCCTTGCGCCTGGTGAGTCAATATGATAAGGGTTCGCCCGTGTGTACTTCTATTGCTCATGAGCACGATAGGCAGGCCTGTGGTCGTAGCTCTATCCCGTCTTTTTCCCTGATGTCAGGTCCTTTGCCAAAATCCAGACGAGCGATATATTTCCTGTTTGCTGCTGCCATGATCTTATGGATCGGTGCAGTAATATATCCCGTTAAAGCGAAGGCTGGATCCGAACCTGTTATCAAAGTGCTGGTGAACGAAGGTAAAGGGCAGGTCCTTTTTAGAGGGAAGAAACTCCAGGTTCTGAGATTATCTGATAACAGGTGGACCGCGATCGTGGGGGGCCTTTCCCGGGCCTCAGTCAGTTACCGGAATGGATTAGTCGCTCTGGATGGGACATCTGTTCGCGAGGGCCAGCTCGCTGTCCACTCAAAGAGCGGTACTGTAACTGTAAGTGGACGCAAGTATAAGGGCCGCATATTGATCCTGCCTGACGGCGGCGGCCTTGCTGTAGTCAATGAAGTACCCCTGGAGAAATATCTCGCCGGGCTTGTCAACGCTGAGATCTCCTCAAAATGGCCCATGGAGGCGGTGAAGGCCCAGGTTGTGGCAGCCAGGACCTATGCGCTGTATAAAATGGGGAAATCAGAGGAGTTTTACCATTTAAGATCAGATGTATCCGACCAGGTTTACCTGGGCGCGGCGGCTGAAGATAAGAGGGCCCTTAAGGCGGTTCGCAGCACGAGGGGAGAGGTCCTAAAATACGGAAATGAGCTGATTCCAGCATTCTATCACTCCAACTGTGGAGGAATAACTGCCGACGCTGCTGATGTCTGGGGAGTTCCCCACCCGGCCCTGAAGAGCACCGAATGCAGCTTCTGTAGTGACGCGCCCTACGGGCACTGGAGGCTGACCTTGAGCTGGGCAGAATTGCAAAAGGCCATCAACGGTCTGTACCCTGGAACCGGCCGCGTAAAATCCATAACGGTGAGGAAAAGATCCGGGGATGGAAGGGTTACTATACTTGCGGTGGTGACGGAAAAGGGCAGGATTCTTGTGGACTCCGGGGATTTCAGGAAAGAGGTGGGCTACGATCGTCTGCCCAGTACCCTGTTCAGAATGGGCGGGGGCGACGGTAACGTTATATTTGAGGGAAGGGGTTTCGGGCACGGTGTGGGGCTCTGTCAGTGGGGAGCAAAGGGTGCCTCCGAAAGGGGATGGGATTATGTGCGCATATTGGGTAAGTTTTACCGGGATGCGGTGATCAATAAAGTTTATTGATAGAGATCAGGCAGGAGGCAAGAGGCAGAAGGCAGGAGTTTGGACTCCTATGTTAAGGCAACTGATTACAGATGCGGAAACCGGAAACTGCACCGATGAAATTAACGGAAAAGAATAAAACGCTTACACGAACAGATTTCTACTACGATCTTCCGAAGGAACTGATCGCGCAGCATCCTGCTTCCGAGAGGACAAAATCCCGTCTTCTGCACCTGGACAGGGATTCTGGAAAGTGCCGGCATCTTATATTTGCCGACCTTGAGAATCTCGTCAGGAGCGATGATCTCCTCATCGTTAATAACACACGGGTTTTTCCCGCCAGGCTCATGGCTACCCGCTCGAGCGGTGGCTTGGTTGAGATATTTCTCCTGGAGTACCCGGGTGAGCGGGATGAAGTCCCGTGCTTTGTGAAGCCTGCCAGGAAGATAAAGGAAAATGAGGTCCTCAGCCTGGATGATGACCGGAAGGTCGAGATTGTTAAAGGCCGGGACGGTTTCGGGGTCAGAGCCCTTGAGGGGTATCTTTCAAAGGTTGTGGAGGATCAGGGATATGTTCCCCTGCCGCCGTATATCATGAGGAAGGGCAGAGAGCACGAGGATGAAGACAGGAAAAGGTATCAGACTGTTTTCGCAAAGGAGTCGGGTGCAGTAGCGGCGCCCACTGCCGGACTTCACTTTGATGATGGTCTTCTGGATTCCATCCGCAGCAAGGGTGTCAATATCGAAGCCATAACCCTTCATGTCGGGCCGGGGACTTTTCAGCCGGTGAGAGTCCGGGATGTCCGGGACCATAAAATGATGAGTGAGGTTTATGATATTCCCGCGAAGGTTGCACAAGCCGTAAAAACAACCAGACAGTCGGGGGGGCGTGTTGTTGCAGTTGGAACTACCGTGGTGAGAGCTCTCGAGACCGCATCTTCGGGAAGTGAAATGATGGCTGGTGCTGGTGAGACTGACCTCTTTATCTATCCGGGCTATAAGTTTAATGTAGTTGATGCGATGCTGACGAACTTCCACCTTCCGGAATCGACGCTCCTTATGCTCGTCTGTGCGTTTGCGGGTAAGGATAAGGTAATGGCAGCTTATAAAAAGGCCGTTAATGAAGGTTATCGGTTTTACAGCTACGGGGATGCGATGATAGTGACCTAGCCCGAGCGCGACCAACGTCCAACGTCCAATGACCAACGTGTTGATAACTCGATATAGAATAGAGAATCAGTATTTAAATGAAATTAACTTAAAATATCTGATTAGGGGTTCTTGGGTAGAAGATTTTGAAAATATTAAGTTATAAGTATTTTGATTTTACGTTGGACGTTGGACTTTGTGCGTTGGACGCAATTGTGCCGTGATCAGAAGTTTTCAGGAGTAAAAAACAGATGAAGTTTTCAGTAGTAGCGAGCGATGCAAGCAAGGCCCGAGCCGGCACACTTGTAACTGATCACGGCACGATCGAAACTCCCGCCTTCATGCCGGTGGGTACTCATGGAGTTGTTAAGACGGTTACTCCGGACGAATTGAGGGAGGCCGGTGTACAGGTAGTTCTCTCCAATACCTACCACCTTTACCTGCGTCCCGGATCCGATCTGGTCCGAAAGATGGGAGGTCTTCACAAATTCATGGGATGGGACGGCCCGATCCTCACCGACAGCGGTGGTTTCCAGATAGTGAGTCTTTCCGAACTGGCCAAGGTGAGCGACGAGGGAGTCGAGTTCAAGTCTCATCTGGATGGCAGTCGGCACTTTCTGACGCCGGAGCTTGCGGTGAAGATCCAGGAGGAGCTTGGAGCAGACATCGCGATGTGCCTGGATGAAGTTGTGGGGTACCCCGTGGAAAAGGTTTCCATGGAGTCTGTAGTCAAACGTACCCTTGCCTGGGCCCAGCGCTGTGCCCAGGCCCGGACAAACAAGAGCATGGCCCTGTTCGGGATAGTCCAGGGGGGAGTTTTCGACGACCTCCGTACATCCTGCGCTGCTTCATTAGTTGAGATGGATTTCGACGGTTACGCTGTAGGAGGCCTTGCGTTAGGCGAGCCCAGGGATTTGACGTGGCAGGCTGTTAATGTTGCCGGTAGGGCACTGCCCTGGGAGAAGCCCCGCTATTTGATGGGAATGGGTACTCCCGATGATCTGCTCACCGGCATAAATTACGGTATGGATCTTTTCGACTGCGTTATGCCGACGAGAAACGCAAGGAACGGAACGCTTTTCACAAGCAGGGGCAGAGTATCCATCAAGATCGCGGCCCATAGAGAGGATCAGGCACCAGTAGATCCAGAGTGCGGTTGTTATACATGCAGGAATTTCTCCAGGGCCTATTTAAGACATCTGTTTGTAAGTGGTGAGATGTTAGGATTTAGGTTGAATACTATACATAACATAAGCTACTATACCCAACTTGTTTCAGGAGCCCGGCAAGCCATTGTAGATGGAAACTTCGAGGATTATCTCCAGGCTGCAAGGGGACGCTGGGAAGAATCAGTTGGATGACGATCCGGAGATCTGACTCCCGGATTTAAACAAGAGAAAATGGCATCATTTGATACCATCGGATAAGGAGGATTTACAATGTTCGTAGCCACTGCACATGCTGCCCAGGGGGCATCGGGTTCACCAGGGGGATTAACGGCATTCGCGCCGTTGATCATCCTGTTCATAATCTTTTACTTTCTTCTGATAAGACCGCAGCAGAAAAGAGCAAAGGAAACACAGGCAATGCAGGATTCCATTAATGTTGGCGACACAGTTATCACCAATGGCGGTATTTATGGGACCATCAAGCGAATAGACGAACACGTTGTAACCCTGCAGTGCAGCGACAGGGTTTTCATAAAGATCATAAGAAAAGCCGTATCCTCAAAGGTAGATCCCATTACCATGGCGGGGGCCGAAGAGGAATAACCATGGGGGTCAGACCTCACATTCTTACTTTTTTAAACATTCACTAAAAAGTAAGAATGTGAGGTCTGACCCCAACGCCACCAACGCCAACTACGACACAATGATCAGGAGAAATGATGCGTGGTAGAGTGAGAACAAAATTTATTATCGTCATGGCAGTGCTTGTAGTTGCCCTTGTTTCAGTTACTCCATCGCTGACGTCCTCTTTGCCGGGCTGGTGGAAAAAGGTCCTGCCCTCAAAAGCTGTACAGCTTGGTCTCGACCTCAAGGGCGGAATGGAACTCCTGCTGGAGGTCCAGACCGAGGAAGCCGTAACCAATGCGCTTGCCAGGGTGGTAAGTGACTTGAAAACGGCCATGAAGAAGGAGAGGGTCCGATATACAAAGGTGGAGCCCGCAGGTAAAAACAGTATTATTATCGAGGTACGCAGGGAAAAGTACAGGGACCCTGCGGCCCAGCTTATCAGAGAACAGTTTCCAACCCTGTTTTTAGCCGAACAGACTCCCACCCGTCTCACAGTGAGCTATCCGGAAAAAGAGCGGCTAAGACTCATGGAAAGCTCTGTTGTACAGGCACTGGAGACGATCAGGAGCCGCGTGGATGAGTTCGGGGTTACGGAGCCTACGATACTCAGACAGGGGACTGATCGCATATTGATCCAGCTGCCTGGTGTCAAGGATCCGGCAAGAGCTGTTCAACTGGTGAAGAGAACCGCCGTCCTGAAGTTCATGCTTGTGGATGAAGGCGCGTCCGTCGACAGCCCTCCCCGGGGGGATGTGGTCTTCTACTCCAGGAACTATGATGCTTCCACAGGTCAGGTATCAAGGATCCCCTATGTTTTGAAGGACAGGGTCCTGCTTACCGGAGATACGATCCGGGACGCCCGGGTGAAGTACGATTCCCAGTTCAACCAGCCGTATGTATCGCTGACCTTCGACAAGGTGGGAGCGAGGATCTTCGAGCAGTTAACGGGTGAACACGTTAAGGAAAGGCTTGCCATTGTACTGGATGATAACATCTACTCTGCTCCTGTGATCCAGGAGAGGATATCGGGAGGGGAGGCCCAGATCTCGGGAAGTTTTACTCCTGAAGAAGCAACGGACCTTGCCATTGTACTGAGGGCAGGATCACTTCCCGCACCGGTCAAGATCCTCCAGAAGTGGACGGTCAGCCCCACTCTGGGAGCGGATTCCATACGCAAGGGGCTGCTCTCCATAGCTATCGGTTTCGCCCTCGTTATAGTCTTTATGGTTCTTTACTACGGACTTTCCGGCGCCATCGCCAATGTTGCTCTCATTCTTAACATTATTCTCATCATGGCCGCTCTCGCACTGCTTCAGGCGACGTTGACGCTACCCGGTATTGCGGGGATCGTTCTCACGATCGGTATGGCAGTGGATGCCAACGTCCTCATTTTTGAGAGGATCAGAGAGGAACTCAGAACAGGCAAGACGATCAGGGCTGCTATCGACGGCGGCTACGGTAAGGCGTTCCTCACCATCGTAGACGCCAATGTTACGACACTCATTGCCGCAGTCGTTCTTTTCCAGTTCGGTACCGGTCAGGTAAAGGGATTTGCAGTGACCCTGAGCATCGGTGTCATTGCCAGTATGTTTACGGCGATCTTCGTCACAAGAACCATCTTCGAGGCCTATCTGGAATCCCGTACTGTGGAAAAACTCAGTATCTGAAGCCAGCCTGGAGACGCAAAGGGAGAAGTCGATGGAGTTTATCAGACCTGATATCAATATAGATTTTGTCGGAAAGCGACTTGTAGCCATAATAGCTTCCCTTGTCCTTATTTTCCTGGGACTTGGTACCATGGTCCTTAAGGGAGGCCCCCTTTACGGTATAGATTTCGCCGGGGGTACCCTTGTTCAACTGAAGTTTACCGAGCAGCCCGACATCGGAAGGATACGGCAGGCTCTTGACGAAAGGGGGATGGGGGCCGCCATCATCCAGTCCCTGGGCGAAGAGAAGATCGCGGTTCGCGTAAAGAGCGAGATAGGGCAGCAGGATACCGTCTCCGATGATATACACGGGGCACTGGTGGCGGATTTCGGTGAAGACGGAGTTTCAGTTGAGCTCGTTGAGATGGTTGGTCCACAGGTAGGTGCTGATCTGAGACGGAAGGGGATGCTGTCGATCGTCTATGCCATGATGGGTATACTTGTATACATCACGTTGAGGTTCCAGTTCAGATTCGCCCTGGGAGCCATTGCGGCGCTTGTTCACGATGTATTGTTCACGATCGGTGTTTTCAGCGTTTTCGGGAAGGAGTTCACCCTTCCTGTAGTCGCAGCGCTGCTGACGATCATAGGTTACTCTCTTAACGATACTATTGTCGTATACGATAGAATAAGAGAAAATATGCGCAGATCACCCAAGGATAACCTTGCGGGAGTTGTCAACAGCAGTATCAATCAGACTCTTAGCAGGACTGTCCTCACATCCGGTACGACCCTCTTCGTCGTAATGTGCCTGTTCTTCTTTGGCGGCGAAGTGATACACGACTTTTCCTTCGCCCTGCTGGTAGGAGTCCTGGTGGGAACTTACTCTTCTATCTACATAGCAAGTCCAATTCTTCTGCTTGGTTCGAAACCTCTGGAGGTATCGAGGAAAAGGTAGGCCATGATCGCGGTTCTGGGATGGTTTGTCTTCTGGGTGGTTCTGGCAGTGTCTGTTCCGGTGCAGCTTATGGGCCTTCCGGGAATCTGGATCATATTTGCAGATGCCCTTGTGTTGAGGCTCCTGGCCGGGCCCGAAGTGCTTTCGTGGTATGTACTGTTAGTGCTGTTTTCGGCGGCTCTGGTTGGGGAAGTGCTGGAGTTTTATTCGACTGTTGCCGGTGCAAGGGAGAAAACTGATCTGAAAGGTATAGCCCCTGCCGCTATCGTTGGGGGAATTCTGGGAGGTATCGTGGGCGCGGCCTTTCTTTTTGGCCTGGGTGCCCTCCCGGGTGCTGCCGCTGGGTCTTTCGCCGGCGTTTTCATACTTGCGCTGGTGTCGGGTAGTAAACCCGGTGAGGCCCTGGGTATCGGTACCGGAGCCCTGATAGGCCGTATCAAGGGGACTGCTATCAAGCTTGTTGCTTCTGTTGCAATGATAGCAGTGCTTATTGTTTCGCTTGTAAGGGGATAGTAACAGTGGTTGAGAGGAAAAAATGGGTCTTACGGACCCAGGATCCGAAAGTAGCTGATGAGCTGGTCCAGCATCTGGATATAACGCCCATGATGGCTCAGGTCCTGATCAACCGCGGTCTTGATAATGTTCAGGAGGCCAGGGGATTTATCGACTGCCATCTGGGCGATCTCGACGATCCCTTCATGGTTGGTGATATGGAAAAAGCTGTGGCCAGGATCATCTCGGCCCTGGGAAAGGAAAAGATCCTGATTCACGGTGATTATGACGTGGATGGTGTTACGGCTACCTCCCTCCTCGTTTTGTTTCTCAGGGATCTGGGTTTTTCTGTCTATTACTATATTCCCAATCGTGTGAACGAGGGTTACGGAATCAACATCGAGAGCATCAAACGGTTCCGACAGGAGGGAATAAGCCTCATAATCACCGTGGACTGCGGAATCTCCTCGATCCAGGAGATCAAGTACGCCAAGGCCCACGATATTGACGTTATTGTAACCGACCACCACGAACCGCCTGCCAAACTTCCCTGTGCTGATGCCCTGATAAACCCTCTGCTCAGCAGCTGCTCCTTCCCATATAAATCCCTTTCCGGTGTCGGTCTTGCTTTTTATTTAGCTGCCGGTCTCAGAAAAGGGCTCAGGGACAGCGGCTTTTTCGATGACCGCTCGGAACCTTCCCTCATTGATTACCTTGACCTGGTTGCGGTGGGTACCATTGCTGATATTGTTCCTTTAACTGGTCTGAACAGGATCCTGGTTAAAGCCGGCATGGAGCAGTTAAACAAGAACCCCAGGCTGGGAATAAAGTCCCTTCTGTCTGTCTGCGGGGTTCAGGTTGGGCAGGTGGATTCCTCATCTGTTGCTTACAGAATAGCGCCAAAGATCAACGCAGCTGGCAGACTTTCCGACGCTTCAGCCGGAGTCAGGCTGCTTACCACCGATAACAAGGATGATGCTGATCGTCTTGCAGGCTACCTGGACGTGGAGAACGTGGAGAGGCAGCGGATCGAAGAGAGGATCTTTAACCAGGCTGTGGACAAATTACTGGGCAGCAGCAGCATTGAGAAGAGGCAGAGTATCGTCCTGTATTCATCTGACTGGCACCCGGGGGTAATTGGTATTGTGGCATCCCGACTGATGGAAAGATTCTACAGACCGACGATCCTTCTTTCCATGGAGGATGGAAAATGCAAGGGGTCAGCCAGAGGTATCCCGTCCTTTCACCTTTACCAGGGACTGTTGGAGTGCCAGGATCTGTTGACGGAATTCGGCGGTCACAAGTACGCAGCAGGGGTCAAATTGGATCTGAAAAATGTCGACGAATTCAGTGAGAGATTCGACCAGGTAGTACGTGAAAGGGTGCCTGAGGGCGGCTTCACTCCCACCCTGACACTGGATGCCGAAACAGATCTGGAGACACTTACCTTAGATGAAATCGACAAGCTTCATTCCCTCGCCCCCTTCGGAGCGGGAAATCCCGAGCCTGTTATTTTCGTTTCTGAAGTGGAGGTCCAGTCTCCCAAGGTTGTCGGCAAGGACCACCTGAGTTTTCAGGCCATCAAGAACGGGACCGCAATCTCCGCAATAGCCTTTCGCCAGGCCCACAAATTGGAGAGCCTGGAGCCTTTGATGGACCTTGCGGCCTATCCTGAGATCCAGACCTGGAGGGGGGTGAGGCAAGTGCGATTGCGCGTAAAAGGGATGCGTGCATGTGAACAAGTTTAAAATAATTTGTCCAAATCCAAGATCCAATGTCCAAGATCGTAATGCGTGATGCGTAATTAGTGATTGGTGATTAGTGAAAACCGATAACAGGCGCTTGGCACCAGACGCTGGGCTCTGGGTTTCATTCAATACTATCAACTAACAACCAATAACTAACAACTGGTTACCCATCACGATACTGGATCTTGGATTTTGGGCCCTGGATCACACACCTGGAGCCTGGAACTTGAAACCTGGAACTCCGCGCCTAAGGCGCGGCCGGGGACTTGTAGCGCAGTTATTGCTGTGATACTTTCAATAAACCAATGATATTTCAGAAGAACAGAAAAATCTGGTTAACTCTTCTGCTGATTACAGCAGCTCTTACGATATACAGCTTCGTCGGTGAACAGGGCCTTTGGGAACTGAACAAAATGATCCACCACCGAAATGAGCTGAAGACAGAGATCAGCGCCCTTGAACGTGACAACAACTCTCTGGCTGAGCAGATAGGCCGTCTGCGAAATGATCAGGCAACCTTTGAGGCTCTGGCCAGGACGAAACTGGGTATGGTACGACCAGGCGAAGTTGTTTACATTTTCCCTGAGGAGGAGGATCAGAAGCGGTGAAAATCCTCGCCGGTTGGTTTAATCCCCGCTTCATCTTCCCTCTGACCCTTTTCCTCTTATTTCTGTTCCTTTTTTTCCCGACACCACTGGATGGTCTTTCCTGGTTTCCCTTGCATTTGGCTATGTCAGCAATTGTTGTTGGCTCTTCGGTGCCCGTTTCCTACAACAGGAAGAAGAAAAAAGAAGTACCCTATTTTCTCCCGTTCCAGACCGCTCTTTGTGCTGTTGCTGCCCTCGCGGTGAAGGTCCTTTTCGACACCGTTCCCCTTATGCCGCTACTTTTTTTCGCTGGCTTTCCCTTAAGTGTCTACAGGAACAGGTTTTATAAATCCTGGATTCCCGGCGCCTCCCTCGGCGCCGTGGCGTTGGGCCGATGGGTTTTTTCTGGAAATTGGGATCTACTGCCGTGGACAGCTATTTTCCTGATCTTCAGTATTTACCTCGCATGGATGCTTTCCAGACAGGAGATAAGCTATAAGGATCTGAAGAAGAAGCATGAAAGGATGATAAGCGACGCGAGCCGGGTAAGCAGCAGGGCTTCTCACGTGGACTTCGGTCCTGAAGATCTTCCGAAGAGAAGGGAAATGGCCACATCAGCGGTCATTGAGGAAGATGATCTCCTACAGATGTTTCTGCAGGTAGGGTCGAGGCTCATGAGCGCCAGGACGGGATTGCTCCTGGTACCTGATGCATCAGGCGGTTACAAAATAAGGGCGGCTGTTTCCAAGGGGTACGCTGATAGTCTGAACGAAGATATTATTTCTGGAGATAAAGGTATCCTGTACCTTGCTCTTCAAAGATCAGGTTTTCTGTGTGTCTCCGACTGGACCCGATCAGAAGATTCCTCAGAATCGATCCCCTTCTACACCGAGAGTGTCAAGATCAGGTCCTTTATCCTCAAGGCTGTTTATGAGGAAATAAATAGAGGCGGGCAGCAGATGCCTGGTGAAGGTAATGTCAAATGCATTCTTTACTTCGACAGCCCCGAACCCGAGACATTCAAGGATGAGGATTGGCTGCGAAAGCAGGTTTCTGATGTTGCAGAATCAATTTCCCGGGCAATGGATCGGAGCAGCAAGATCCATGCAATGCGCAATGCTCTGGCAGTCAAAACAACAGTGGAAGAATACGCGAAATCGCTCACCGAGGACCTTGATATATCCAAGATCATCAAAAGAGCAAAAGAGGCCATCGAAAGCATCATTAAGGATCCTGGGGGGATCGCTGTACTCATTGGTGGCAAGGGGGAGCTTGCAGTCTATACCACTGGCACGATGCTGAAGGACCTGGAAGGTCAGATAATAAAGGAAAGCGAGGCGAGTCACATAGGGCTTCTTTCCAGAAACGAGAGAAATACCGATCTGATATACCTGGAAAAGCAGAGGAAGGGGACCCCTTATTTCCTTGAAAATGAGAAATTGGGAAAGACAGCCTCCTTTGTGGCAGTTAAGGCCACAACGAAGGACGACAGGGGCGGCCGGTTAAAGGTCATTCTTGCTGTACTTTCCAGGAACGAGAACGCATTTGATAACGACACCAAGAGTGACCTGCACATGATCGCTGATATTACTGCGCCTGTGCTTGCCAATGCGCTGCTGCATCACAGGGTCAGGGAAATATCTCGCAGAGACGGCCTCACCGGGCTACTGAACCACCGTGTTTTCCATAAGGTCCTGGAGAGCAAGATGAAAGAGACGGATCGTGGATACATAAAGGGGCTTGCGGTCCTTATGGTGGATGTGGACAACTTCAAGGTGATCAACGATACTTACGGCCATCCTGTGGGAGATGAGGTGCTCGGGGAGTTAGCCGATCGGCTGAGTGGAGGGATCAGGGAACTGGATACGGTTGCGCGGTACGGTGGCGAGGAGTTTGCTGTAGTATTGCATAATCTGCCCCGAAAACAGGCTGCGAAAATAGCTGAAAAACTCAGGAAGTCAATTTCAAACAAGGCCTTCAAAACCGACGCCGGAGACCTGGACCTGACAGTGAGCATAGGATATGCTCTTTTCAGGGAGGGAGATGATATAACCCTCCAGAAACTGGTTGGCAGAGCCGATAAAGCTCTTTATGAGGCGAAACGGTCTGGTAGAAACAGGGTGGTGGGGGATATTGAGATCATGGGAAATGACAGTCCTTAAATAGGTTGGCCCTTCAAAAAGCCTTTAACGCAGAGACCGCAGGCCGCCCATTTGGGCGGACCGCAGTGGGCCGCAGAGAAAATATTTTCTTGGGAATTACTAGAAACCAGAAACCCGAAACTGGAAACTCCAGCCGTAGGCTGGCCGGGGTGTCGAGGTATCGAAGTAGAACATTAGAGCATTAGACATTAGAACATTAGAGCATTGGAAATTGGATATTGATGGCCGTGGGTTATAAGCAATGGGCTATGTGTTTTAGATAAATGATGTAACTGATAATATACACTAATTTTTGGCCCAAAGCCCAACGCCCAGAGCCCAGCGCCTATTTTTACCCATTACGCATTACACATTACGATTCAGGATATTGGACCTTGGATTTTGGATCGATGATAAGCACGGGAGGACAAGTATAATGTTGAAGGTTGCAGCAATACAGTTCGCAGCCAAAAGTGATGCTGCCCAGAACGTTAAAAAAGCCACTGAACTGGGGGAGCTTGCAGTGGAGAGGGGGGCAAAGCTTATTGCCTATCCCGAACTGTGTACAAGCCGATGGTTCCCTGCGAGCATGAGGGTCGGCAATTTTGAGCTCGCTGAAACGATACCGGGTCCCTCTACCGATATAATCTGCCGATTTGCGGCAGACAATAATACAGTCATAGTCTTTCCACTTTTCGAAAAGGCTAAAGAAAAGCGCTTTTACAATAGCGCGGCAGTTGTTGATGCTGACGGTAAGCTACTTGGCGTATACAGGAAGGTCCACCTTCCAAATGTGAAGGGATGGCACGAGAAATTCTACTTTCTTCCCGGGGATGCCGGTTTTCCTGTATTCAAAAGCAAGGTTGGAACGATTGGAGTACAGTTAAGCTGGGATGTTTTTTTCCCGGAGGGTTCACGGATCCTGGCCCTTAAAGGCGCCCAGTTGATCGTTGCACCTACTTCAAATGCCTTTGCGAGCCAGACAAGGTGGGAGAAGATGATCGCTGGTAATGCTATTGCCAATAGTGTTTTCTACCTTCGGGCCAACCGTGTCGGCAAAGAGGGAAGTAAGGATTTTTACGGCAAGAGTTTCTGTATGGATCCCCACGGTGAACTGCTGCACAAACCCGCCGCCAAAAGAGACGCTGTTTACCTCACAGATGTGGATCTCAAGGATGTGGAGAACACAAGGTACGAGTGGGCCTTGTTCAGGGACCGAAGGGAAAATCTCTACAGGGGTGTAATGGAACGAATGCCGGGTGCTGATAACCTGGGACTGCCCTCCGGGAAGTATGGAGGCAGTACCCTTAAATCAGGTGGTTAGGGCTGGCACAGGCACCTGATATGTATCGGGGTAACGGCGTGCCGGAGTGTTGGCGATTTAGATAGGCAAGAGGCAGGAGGCAGAAGGCAGGAGTAGTGAAGTAGGACATTAGAGCATTAGAAATTAGTTTGCAGATATATTTAGTAAATGGTTGTGTTGTAAGGAGGGAGATTTCTGTGAAACTACGGTGGATTATACTGTCATTTGTCGCCCTGACACTGACATTTGGATGCCAGAGTATCAATCCTCTGCCACAGTTCAGCTTTTCCGGAGAAACTCCAGAGGAGCGCAGGATCTCGGAGTTGATGCAATGGCATTCGTCGAGAGTTGAGGTGTACAAGGGATTTGAAACAGTTTTTACGGCGAGGGTGTTATTCCTTTCGGATGAAGTGAAGAGATTAACCCATGAGTGGGAAGCCAAGACCAAGCTCCTTGACCCGAAGGAGAAGGCCGAACTCTTTGAGAAAACCGCGGCGCCCCTTGAGAACCAGATCGAGTTTCTCCTTGGTTTTTACACCTCTGACGACAGTAATGAAAAGCTTGAGCAGGGTGATGCAGAGTGGAGTATAAAACTCCAGCTTCCCAATGGTGAGATGATCAGTGCGAGCTGTTTCGGGGTGGATCCCACGGAGGAGAACATGTACATGAGCATCCTGCGCTGGGACCTTTCCTGGTCAAAACTTTACAAACTGTGTTTTCCTCGCTCCAGGGGCTGGGTTGACCCTGAGGCCAAGGGTGTAACGCTGGTGATCTCAGGCACCCGGGGGCACGGTGAGATGTACATAAAAACCCAGCCGCCGCTTTATTATTAATTTGTAAACGTTCAACGTCTTGTTCTAACTACTTATATTAATAGTTACATGTGTCTGATCTGAAAATTGGCCCGGAACTCGAAACTCGAAACCCGGAATTATCACTGACAACTCATGATCATAGTCAGCATAGAAACATCCTCCCAGAGGGGGAGTGTTGCGATACAGGCGGATGGCCAGATCCATGAAGCTGCACTGCCTCTCGGGGAACCCCACAGCAGCACTCTTCTGCCCGCCGTAGAGGAACTTCTGAATAAGGTCGAAATCAGTAAAGAACACGTTGAGGCCCTGGCAGTGGGCACCGGGCCGGGTGCTTTCACCGGTTTGCGGGTGGGGCTGGCCACTGCCAAGGGATGGGCTGATGCGGCCGGGATTAAAGTAGCTCCAGTACCGTCTCTTTGTGCCCTGGCTTTTCCTCAACTGATCCGGGGGCTGGACGTTCTTGCTATTAGCGATGCCAGGAAGGGTGAAGTCTACGCAGCCTATTTTCCCGGGTTGGGACCCTCCGGACTACCCGAGGCTTATCAGGGTCCTGTTCTGCTCTCGCAATCGGACTTTTCCAGTTGGCTGGACGGTCTTGTAACAGGAGAAAATACAGTAGTTTTGGGTACCGGTATGGAGATAGTGCGTGATGAACTCGGGAAAAAGCCTGAACTTGATTTGGATCAGGATTTGAATCCGTATCCTGAAGCCAGGGTTGTTGCCCAGATCGGTAAGATCATTTTCGAACTGGGCCGAAGTATAAAGGCAGTTGACCTGATACCCTGCTATGTGCGGCCCCCAGATGCGAGCCTGCCGGGATAAACATTAATGACTTCACAAGAAGTCATCAATGGACTTTTTACGACAATTTATTATCATCGCGCCCGAGCATGGGCGCCCGAATCCATAACCTTAATAGATAGTTATGGATTCGTGAGGGAAGGGAAAACGACGATTTTCACTTCCTGAGGAGCAATAAGTCGCTCACGAACTTATTGCGACAATAACAATGGAAAGAAAAACCCCATGCGGACAGTATTTCCTCAGGCCAATGAAGGAACAGGACCTGGCTCATGTTCTGGAGATAGAGCGGGATTCTTTCTCCCATCCCTGGAATGAGTCCAGTTTCAGGGAGGAGCTGCGCAGGGGAGAGATCTCACGATGTGTCGTGATCGAGAAAGGATCTGAAGAGCCAGGACTGATCGCTGGATTCATACTTGCCTGGATGGTGGCTGACGAACTTCACATTACCAACCTTGCTGTGGCGCCTGAAATGAGACGAAAAGGGATAGCCGTTTTCCTGCTCACCCACCTGCTTGATATGGCCGCTGAAGAAGCCGCAACCTGGTGTACACTTGAAGTCAGAGTTTCCAATGCTGCAGCAAGAAGCCTCTACAAAAGGTTCGGGTTCAGAGAAGTGGGAGTAAGAGAGAGTTATTACATCGACGGCGAAGACGCAGTAGCATTAGGATTGGAACTTTAAAGTAAATCCAAGCCAAATTTTTTCTGCGGCCCCCTGCGATCCGCCCAAATGGGCGGCCTGCGGCCCTCTGCGTTAAAGCCTTTCTCGGTTTCTCCAATCTTCAATTTCTAATTTCCAATTTCTAATTTCTATGCTTTAATGATATACATAACCGATTTCGAATTATGAACAAAAACATTAAAAAACACGTCTTTACGCTCTTGACAATCTGTTGGAGAGCGACTTATAATCCTCGAATATTTTTTTCAAGGAAGTGAGATGGATAGAGAGAACAGGGAAAAGGTACTAATAGACAGGCTCGTTAAGGAAAACGACGAGTTCAGCAAACTTTACAATGAGCATCAGGAGTACGAGCGAGAGCTGGAAAAACTCATGAAAAAGAAACCACAGACGACAGAACTGCACTTCGAAATAGAGACTCTGAAGAAACGCAAGCTCCTGGGGAAAGACAAGATGGAGAGGGTTCTTATTAAACATCGCTAGTTGTTCCGCCATTGGCTTGATGTATCCGGCGAGGCCATTGGCCTCGCTTTTTTTTCTGTAAAGGGAGTATAGACGGATGACTAAGGCAAGGATAAGCGACCGTGTGAAGGTGGGACCGGAGAGGGCTCCGTCAAGGGCCCTTCTGTATTCTACAGGCGTTACCAGACGTTCTCTCGACAGGTCTTTTGTGGGTGTCTTCACCAGCTTCACCGATATAATCCCCGGGCATATCGGGATGAGGGAACTTGAGCGCGCGATAGAAAAAGGCGTCCATACGGGCGGCAGTGTATCATTCCTGATAGGAATTCCCGGTATCTGCGATGGAATAGCTATGGGGCACGAGGGAATGAAGTACAGTCTGCCGACCCGGGAGTGGATATCCGATCTTGTTGAGGCTGTAACTCTTGCCAATGCTCTTGACGGAATTGTCCTGCTCACCAACTGTGACAAGATAACTCCCGGTATGTTAATGGCTGCTGCAAGGCTGGATATACCAGCCATTGTAGTGACGGCGGGCCCCATGCATTCGGGTATGTACGACAATACTCGACGGTCCCTTGTAAGGGACACTTTTGAAGCTGTGGGCCGCTACCAGGCCGGAAAGATAAGCGAAGAGGAACTGGAGTGCCTGACCATGGAAGCCTGCCCGGGGCCAGGTTCGTGCCAGGGTATGTATACTGCCAACACGATGGCCTGTGTGACTGAAGCTCTTGGAATGTCCGTGCCGGGCTGTGCCACAGCGCTTGCCGGCTTTGCGGCAAAGCGCAGGATGGCTTTTGAAAGCGGTGAACGTATAGCGGCAATGATCGAGGAGGATCTCAGGCCCTCTGCCATAATGACCAGGGCCGCCTTCGAGAATGCCATTGCTGTTGATATGGCCCTGGGTGGATCAACCAACACCGCGCTGCACGTTCCCGCGATCGGGCACGATGCCGGCGTGGACGTCCCCCTCGATCTCTTTGACGAGATCAGTGCAAGGACGCCGCACCTGTCAAACATCAGGCCCGGAGGAGAGCATTTCATGGAAGACCTGGACAGGGCAGGCGGTGTTCCGGCTGTTATGAAAAGCCTGAAGCCACTTCTGTCATCGTCCATGACCGTTTCGGGCAGGGATATTATTGATATAGCATCCGATAGTGAAGTTCTGGATAGTGAAGTCATAAGGAGTATGGATAACCCATACCACGCGCAGGGAGGTATAGCCGTTCTCAGGGGCAACCTCGCCCCTGACGGCAGCGTCGTCAAGCAGACAGCCGTGGCTGACGACATGCAGGTCTTTGAGGGCCCGGCCAGGGTTTTCGAGTGCGAGGAAGACGCGATGAAGGCCGTAATGGAAAGAGCGGTCAGCGACGGCGATGTTCTGATCATAAGAAACGAAGGCCCCAGGGGCGGACCTGGAATGAGGGAAATGCTCTCGGTTACATCCGCTATATTCGGTATGGGTTTGAAAGTGGCGCTGATCACTGATGGACGGTTTTCAGGAGGCACAAGGGGACCGTGTATCGGTCACGTGTCCCCGGAGGCGGCCGCGGGAGGTCCTATAGCTCTTGTAAAAGAGTCAGATACGATAAAGATCGACATACCGGGACGTGAGATGACCGTTCAGGTCTCCGATAAGGAACTAAAAGAAAGAGCGTCATCCTGGACGCCACCCGAACCCAAGATCACCAGGGGCATTCTTGGACGCTACTCCAAGCTCGTAAAATCTGCGAGTACAGGAGCCATCCTGGAGTAATGTATATGGAGTCGGATCTCGGATTATCAGGTTTTGTAATGAGAAATTTCTTGCTGGAAAGAATATGAGAATCTGAAGTTCGACTCCTGAAGAAAGGTATTCGATATGAAGATGACAGGCGCTGATATGTTGGTAAAGAGCATCAAGGATGAGGGAGTCGAGATCATGTTTGGCTACCCGGGTGGGGTTCTGCTGCATTTCTACGATTCCCTTTTCAACAGCGGTATAAAGCACGTACTGACCCGACACGAGCAGGCGGCGGCCCACGCGGCCGATGGCTATGCCAGGGCTACCGGTCGGGTCGGGGTCTGCATGGCCACATCCGGACCAGGCGCGACCAATCTGGTCACCGGTATTGCAACGGCACAAATGGACTCTGTTCCGCTGGTTGCATTTACGGGACAGGTTCCCACCAACATGATAGGTGGAGACGCCTTCCAGGAGGCCGACATAATAGGGATCACCCGGCCGATCACCAAGCACAGTTACCTGCTGCAGAAAGCCGATGACATTCCCAGGGTCGTTCAGGAGGCTTTCCATCTGGCAGGAACCGGACGTCCGGGGCCGGTTGTAATAGACCTTCCCAAGGACGTCCTTGTAGAAGAGGGTAAATACAGTTTCCGGGAGAATGCGGAGATCAGAGGGTACAAACCCAAACTGGACGGACATCCCGGACAGATCAAGAAGGTATTGAGCGAGCTGAAAAAGTCCAGTAGACCTGTTATCTACGCTGGCGGGGGAGTAGTTATCTCTGAAGCCACCGAGGAGATAGTTGCTTTTGCCGAGAAACATCAGATCCCCACGACCACAACGCTTCTGGGACTTGGAGGTTTCCCCGGAAACCATCCGCTTCATCTGGGAATGCTGGGGATGCATGGTACTTACCAGGCAAATATGACCATTCACGAGTCCGATCTTATCCTGGCAATAGGCGCCAGGTTCGATGACAGGGTAACTGGTAATGTGGAGAAGTTCGCGCCCAACGCCAGGATAGTCCACATAGATATCGATCCCTCGGCGATAAGCAAAAATATCGAGGTTCATGTGCCGGTGGTAGGAGACGTCAAAAGAGTGATGACCGTCCTCAACGAGATGGACAAGGACGCCAAGACCACACACAATGCAATCCGCGGCAAATGGCTTGACAAGGTCAACGCCTGGGGCAAGGAGAGACCCCTTACATATGACAGGGAAGGTCCGACAATAAAACCGCAGTACGTAGTTGAGAAGCTAAGTGAACTGACACCGGACGACGCTATTATCACCACCGAGGTGGGGCAGAATCAGATGTGGGTCGCCCAGTTCTACCGCTTCAATAAACCCAGGACCTTGCTGTCTTCAGGGGGCCTGGGAACTATGGGATATGGTTTCCCGGCGGCAATGGGGGCCCAGTTTGCATATCCCGACCGACTTGTGGTGGATGTTGCCGGGGATGGCAGCATCCAGATGAACATCCAGGAGCTCGCTACAGTTGCCCAGCACAACCTGCCGGTGAAGATCGTTGTACTGAACAACTGTTTCCTTGGCATGGTCCGTCAGTGGCAGGAACTTTTTTTCCAGAGCCGCTATTCGTCTACCTGTCTCATTTCCAACCCTGACTTTGTGAAAGTCGCCGAAGCATTCGGTGTGAAGGGGATACGGATCGAGAATAAGGCTGATGTGGAAAGCGGGCTTGCTGAAGCCATTGAGCATCCGGGTCCTGTCCTGGTGGACTGTATGGTTGACCGTGAAGAGGGCGTTTACCCCATGGTCCCGGCCGGCGCCGCCTCATCGGAAATGATCTTCGGACCGGAAAAGAAAGAGGAGAAGAAATTAAAGGCCGTAAAGTAGGGTGCGATCGGTCTGGAAATTAGAAATTGGAGCATTGGAGATTAGAGATTAAGTTACAGGCGCTGGGCGTTAGGCTCTGGGCGTTGGGGTGAAAATGACAGGATAGGGTGACAAGCTCTATGGATTTACCTGGGACCTGGGTCTTGGGTCATGGGACCCCACGCATAGGCATGGCCGATCTTGGATCTTGGACATTGGATCTTGGATCAGCAAACAAGAAACTAGAAACCAGAAACTCTAATAATGGAGTGAACCATGAGACACACCATTTCGGTTACAGTTGAAAACAGGTTCGGTGTTCTTTCCAGAGTTGTGGGGCTCTTTTCCGGACGAGGATTCAATATCGAGAGCCTCTGCGTGGGTGAAACCGTTGATCCCGAGGTGTCCCGCATGACCATTGTTACCCGGGGAGACGACAGGATAATCGAACAGGTTACAAAGCAGCTCCGCAAGCTGGTGGACGTGATCAAGGTGGCGGATCTTACCGAAACGTCATTCGTGGACAGGGAGATACTCCTCGCCAAGATCTCGGCTACCGAGAAAAACAAGGCGGAAATTTTGAGAATTAATGAGATCTTCCGAGGCAGAATAGTTGATGTTTCACCCAAAACCTATACCTTTGAGATCACTGGAGACGAGGGAAAGATAGATGCATTCATGAAGCTTATAAGGCCCTTCGGTGTCAAGGAGATCGTCAGGTCGGGAAAGATAGCCGTCTCCAGGGAGATGTGACCCGTTCGGCTCAGTACCCGCCTGATCAAGGTATTTAGGAAAGGAGAATGAAGGAATGAATGTGCTGACTGACAAGGATGTAAAGGGAAAGCCCCTTGCAGAGAAAAAGGTTGCGGTTATCGGTTATGGAAGTCAGGGCCACGCACAGGCGCTGAACCTTAAAGACAGCGGTATTGACATCCGAGTCGGGCTTCTGGCCGATGATCCAGGCAGGAAGGCCGCATCGAAGGCCGGGATCGAGGTCATGTCCATCGAAGAGGCCTCCTCCTGGGCGGATCTTGTGATGCTCCTTGTCCCTGATGAGCTTCATAAATCGGTATTCGAGGGCGCTGTACTTCCCAACATCAAGGATGGGGCAACTCTGGCGGTATCACATGGCTTTTCCATCCACTACGGGCAGATCGTTCCTCCGGATACAATGGATGTCATTATGATCGCCCCCAAAGGTCCTGGCCACCTGGTGAGAAGAGAGTTCGAACAGGGCAGGGGAGTGCCATCACTTATCGCGGTGCATCAGGATGTTTCCGGAGAAGCCAGGCAGTCCGCCCTGGAATACGCAGTGGGTATCGGTGCAGGCCGCGTGGGAATACTTGAAACTACCTTCCGCGAAGAGACTGAGACCGATCTTTTTGGCGAGCAGGTAGTTCTGTGCGGAGGAGTAACAAGGCTCGTGCTTGCCGGTTACGAGGTCCTGGTTGAGGCGGGATATTCTCCCGAGATGGCCTACTTCGAGTGTCTTCATGAACTCAAATTGATCGTGGATCTGATGTACCAGGGCGGCATCTCCACAATGAGGTATTCCATCAGCAACACAGCCGAATACGGAGACCTGACCAGGGGTGACAGAATAATCGATGAGGAAACGATGGATGAAATGAGGGAGATCCTCAACGAAGTTCAGTCCGGGGAGTTTGCCAGGGAATGGATCCTGGAGAACCAGGCCGGACGTCCCGTGTTCAATGCACTGAGAAAGGCGGGGGAAGAACATCCCATCGAGGAGGTAGGGCGAAAGTTAAGGGCCCTGATGCCCTGGCTCAAGGAGGAATCAGCTGTCAGGGAAGATGATTGAGTAGGGTACCGCTTATCGCCCGTGAAGGGTTGATACCAACCCTGATCCCGGCAGTTTGCTCAATTGTTCTTCTGTCAGCCGGTATCAAGGGGTTCTCGCTGTTGTTGGCTGTATTGGCAGTGGGGATAGCTCTTTTCTTCAGGGACCCGGTCCGAATAGTGAATATCAGGGATAATGATATCGTATCCCCGGCAGACGGCAGGATCGTGGCTGTTGACAGAAGAGAGGAAAAAAAGCACCTGGGAGGCGACTCCCTCAGGATAAGTGTGTTCATGAGTATATTCAACGTCCACATCAACCGGATTCCCGCCGATGGCAGGGTGGTTGAAGTTAACCACATACCGGGAGGGTTCAAAATGGCCCATCTGGAAGAGGCGGGACTTGAAAATGAGAGATCCGAAGTCGTACTTGAAGACGAAAAGGGCCGCCGCAGTCTTATGGTACAGGTGGCCGGACTCGTGGCCCGCAGGATAATCTGCCATCTGTCGCCAGGCGATCAGGTGAAAGCAGGTGAACGATTCGGACTTATCTGTTTCGGCTCGCGGGTGGATGTCTACCTTCCTCCCGAAACTGAACCGAGGGTTTCAGTGGGTGACAGGGTTAAAGCGGGCATATCGGTGATCGGAGCGCTAGATTGATAGATAGATCAGAACATGAGGAAAGAACAAGTCGCAGAGCGGTTTATCTGCTGCCTAATTTCGTGACCACCTTGGCCCTGTTTTCGGGTTTCTACTCAGTGGTGGCGTCGCTGAACGGGGAGTTCGGGAAGGCTGCTATAGCGATCCTCGTAGCAGTCCTTTTCGATACACTGGACGGACGAATAGCCAGGATGACGCGGACTGCCTCTCTTTTCGGAACGCAGTACGATAGCCTGTCCGACCTGTTTTCCTTCGGGGCAGCACCTGCTCTGCTCATGTACACCGCAGTGCTAAAACCCTTGGGCCGTTTCGGATGGCTGGGGGCTTTCCTGTACCTGGCATGCGGAGCTTTGAGGCTTGCCCGTTTTAACGTACAGGCCCAGAAAGTTGGTGAAAAGCATTTTACCGGTTTGCCTATACCGGCAGCCGCGTCAATTATCGCGTCAGGTCTGATACTGATGCTGAGCGGGGGCGTGAAAAGCGACATGATGAGATTTGCCATGATACCGGGTATCTATATTCTGTCCTTCCTGATGATAAGCACGGTACCCTATCCTAGTCCAAAGCAGGTGGTTCTGCCCAACAAGAGAGCGTTTCACGTTCTGGCCGGCCTTGTTCTGATACTCGTTCTCGTAGCCAGCTATCCGGCGCTCTTTATTTTCACCTTCTTTACAACCTACGCCATACTGGGGCCGTTGCTGGGCGGCTGGATACTCAGGAAACTGGGTGTAGTAGATGTAGAGGAGATGAAGAGCTTTATGCTGGATGACGAGGACATACTGGAAGACACTGGAGAGGAGGAGGTGGCGCATAATGGATCTAAGCGAGAGTGACCTTAGGTACTTTGGAACCGGAGAGATCCAGGCTTCTGCCACCGTCTTCGAGCTTGTGAGGATGTGGAGACGCTAGTTGGCTATAAAATAGAGAACTTTCCGGTCGAAATCAGGGTATTTTGTTTCAATGGATTCCGGGAAACGATCCGGGACCGGAAGGAGGAAAGGGATAATGTCTGAAAAAATAATTATTTTCGATACCACGTTAAGAGATGGTGAGCAATCTCCAGGCGCTTCCATGAACCTGGAAGAAAAGGTTCAGGTGGCAAAGCAGCTGGAGAAACTCAACGTTGATGTCATCGAGGCCGGATTCCCCATAGCCTCGGAGGGTGATTTCGAGGCGGTCAGGGCAGTCGCCGCAGCCGTGAAAAAGCCGCAGGTGGCAGGTCTGTGCAGGGCCAGCAAGAAAGACATCGACAGGGGCTGGGAGGCACTAAAGGATGCAAAGAAACCCAGGATCCATACTTTTATTGCCACTTCGGATATACACATAATACACAAGTTCGGCAAGACCCGCGATGAGATCCTCAAAGCAGCGGTGAATGCCGTTGCCCACGCGGCGGGTTATACGGATAACGTGGAGTTTTCCGCCGAGGATGCGGCAAGAAGCGATGTGTCCTACCTTTGCGATGTGATAGAGGCAGTTATAGAAGCAGGAGCCACTACCGTGAATATTCCCGATACGGTGGGTTATGCTATTCCCGATGAATTCGGAAATCTGGTGGCTACCATCCGTGAAAATGTCAGCAATATAGACAAGGCCGTGCTGTCCGTACACTGTCACAATGACCTGGGTCTCTCGGTGGCCAATTCACTGGCGGCCGTCTCCAATGGAGTCAGGCAGGTCGAGTGCACCATCAACGGCATAGGCGAGAGGGCCGGAAACGCGTCTTTAGAGGAGTTCGTAATGGCTCTTCGGACCCGCCGTGATCACATGAAGGTCCACACGGATATAAAGACGGAAGAGATCTACCGGAGCAGCCGCCTCGTATCCACTATTACGGGCATCCTGGTACAGCAGAATAAGGCTGTCGTGGGCGCAAACGCCTTCGCGCATGAAGCTGGTATCCACCAGGATGGGATGCTCAAGGAAAAGACCACTTACGAGATCATGACGCCTGAGTCGGTGGGCATCAAGGAGAGCACACTGGTGTTGGGTAAGCACTCGGGACGCCACGCTTTTTCCGACAGGTTAAACGACCTGGGGATCGAGCTGACGAAGGAGGAGCTGGAGAAGGCCTTCTTTGCGTTCAAGCGTTTGGCGGACAAGAAAAAGACTATCTACGACGAGGATATCGAAGCCATTATCGCTGACGAGATATTCAGGCTTCCTGACCGTTTCCGTCTTGTATCAATAACCTTCACCAGCGGATCCGAAGTAGTTCCTTCGGCCACGGTGGAGATGGAAGTAGATGGCAAGAAGAAGGTAAAGGCCGAGTTCGGTGACGGAGCTGTGGACGCGGCCTTCAAGGCGATCAAAAAGATCGCCAAGAGCAAGGCCAAGCTCATGAGGTTCACAGTGTCCGCCATTACCGGTGGTGCTGACGCTCTCGGAGAGGTGACTGTAAGAATACGCGAGAACGGCATCACGATAATCGGACAGGGTACATCGTCGGACATTATCGTCGCGTCTGCAAGGGCCTTCGTAAACGCCCTGAACAAGCTGGAGTACCGTAAGGGTACACGTGGCAGGGAAGTGGAGAGGCCAACTTTGTAAATTGCGACCAACGACTAAGGACCAATGCCCAACGTGGAACAGTTTGAATCTATTGACAACTTGCATTGGGCGTTGGGCTTTGGGCATTGGGCTCATTGTGAGGTAACACAATGCACATGACCATCACAGAAAAGATACTTGCGGCGCATACAGACAGGGATACCGTTCATCCGGGTGAAATAATCATGGCCAGGATCGACCTTGCTCTGGGCAACGACATCACAGCTCCCATTGCCATAAAGATACTTCGAGAGAACGGCATTAAGGATGTTTTCGATAAAACCAAGATCGCCCTGGTGCCCGACCATTTTGTTCCCAACAAGGATATCGAGTCAGCGGAGCAGTGCAAGATGCTCAGGGAGTTTGCACACGAGCACGACATCACTCATTATTTCGAGTTGGGAGAGATGGGCGTTGAACACGCTCTGCTGCCGGAGCAGGGGATAGTCCTTCCAGGGGACCTGGTCGTTGGAGCCGACAGCCATACCTGTACCTATGGCGGACTCGGAGCCTTTTCCACCGGTGTTGGGAGTACAGACCTTGCCGGGGCAATGATAAGCGGCAGTAGCTGGTTCAGGGTTCCCGCAAGTATGAAGTTCGTCATCGACGGTGAATTGAAGCCCTGGGTGGGAGGCAAGGACCTGATCCTATACATCATCGGGCAGATCGGAGTGGACGGTGCTCTTTACCGCTCAATGGAGTTTACTGGAAGCGTTATCGAATCTCTGGGCATGTCGGACAGGCTTGCCATGTGCAACATGGCCATTGAGGCTGGCGCGAAAAACGGGATAATCGCTCCGGATGCCATCACCGAAGAGTACGTAAGGGAAAGGTCCGAGAGGAAGTTTACCATTTACTCCTCCGATGTGGACGCCACGTACGATGAGGTCATTGAGATCGACGCGAGCCGGATCGAGCTTCAGGTGGCCTTTCCGCACCTTCCAGAGAACGCGAAACCTGTAGGTGAGGCAAGGGATATCGCAATCGATCAGGTGATAATCGGCTCATGCACCAACGGCCGCTTTGAGGATCTGGAAGTGGCTGCCTCATTAATGAAGGGAAAGAAGGTAGCTGACGGCGTCAGGATGATAGTCATCCCGGCTACCCCAACAATTTACAGGCAGGCAATGGATGAAGGATTTTTTGCCACCTTCCTTGAAGCAGGTGCGGTTATAAGTCCTCCCACCTGCGGCCCCTGTCTGGGAGGCCACATGGGAGTACTGGCGGAAGGTGAAGTAGCTGTGGCCACAACCAACAGGAATTTTGTGGGCAGAATGGGACATCCCGGCAGCGAGGTCTACCTCTCAGGCCCCGCAGTCGCGGCAGCCAGCGCGGTGGTGGGGACTATAAGTTCGCCGCATGATCTTATGTAGCTTCGATATTAGAGCATTGGAGCATTAGAACATCAAAACCACGTTGGACGCCTGCCACGCCAGAGGCGTGGTTGGACATTGGACGTTGGACAACTGCTGATAAATGAGTGCAGAGCTCAATTTCAAACACGGAGCCATCATGAGTGAATCGATCTTTAAAGGAAAAGCCTGGCGATTCGGGGACGACATCGACACCGATGCCATCATCCCGGCGAGATATCTGAATACTTCCGATCCGGAGGAGCTGGCGGCGCACTGCATGGAGGACGCGGACCCCGATTTTGCATCCAGGGTGTCAGCCGGTGACATGATTGTCGGAGGCAAAAATTTCGGTTGCGGCTCCTCCAGGGAGCACGCGCCTATTGCCATAAAGGCGGCAGGAGTGTCCTGTGTTATAGCCCCGTCCTTTGCGCGGATCTTCTACCGGAATTCCTTCAATATGGGCCTTCCTATCTTCGAGTCGGCCCAGGCATCTGCCCAAACGGCGTCCGGCGACGAACTGGAAGTAGACCCGGCTACCGGAGTTATCCGCAATCTCACCAAGGGGAAGGAATTCAGGGCTGAGCCATTTCCGCCATTCATGGTGAAGCTTATCGAGGCCGGCGGCCTCATACCCTTTGTCCTCAAGGAGGCCGGTAAATGAGCGGAAAAAATTTCGACATTCTTGTTCTGGAAGGCGACGGAATTGGACCCGAAGTAACTGCAGAGGCCATCAAGGTCATGGAGATATGCGGTGAGCGCTTCAGTGCAGGGTTCAACCTCTCATCGGCGCTGGTGGGCGGGGCCGCTATAGAAGCCGAGGGAGTCCCTGTCTCCGATGAAACTGTTCAGGCGGCCAGAAACGCTGATGCGGTGCTTCTCGGGGCCGTAGGAGGTCCTCAGTGGGATGATCTGCCCACCGACAAGAGGCCGGAAAAAGGACTTTTGGCTCTTCGGCAGCTCCTGGACCTTTTCGCCAACCTGAGACCTGCCAGTGTTCACGAATCTCTAGTGCACGCATCCACTCTTCGTCCGGAAGTTGTGTCCGGCATTGATCTGCTGGTTGTCCGTGAACTGGTCTCTGATATCTATTTCGGGGAGCCCAGAGGAAGACAGACTGGAAGTTCAGGGAGGGAAGCCGTCAACACTATGCGGTATAACGAAGGGGAAATTGAAAGGGTGGCCAGGGTGGCCTTTGACGCTGCCGGGAAGAGACGAAAAAAAGTTACATCGGTAGACAAGGCCAACGTCCTTGAAGTGAGCGGACTCTGGAGGGAAGTGGTAATAGAAGTTGCCGCTGACTATCCAGATATTGAGCTTGATCACCAGTACGTAGATAACGCCAGCATGCAGCTTATCAGGAATCCCGGTCAGTTCGACGTAATTGTCACCGGTAACCTCTTTGGGGACATTCTGTCCGACGAGGCGGCGATGCTCACAGGTTCCATCGGAATGCTGCCTTCTGCAAGCCTTGGCGGCGGCTGTGCCCTTTACGAGCCTGTTCACGGAAGCGCCCCTGATATAGCCGGCGAGGGTAAGGCAAACCCGCTGGCCATGATCCTGTCCATGGCGATGATGCTGGAGACCTCCTTTGAGATGGATGAAGCTGCCGGGTCTGTACGTAGTGCGGTAAAAGAGGTTCTTGGCAACGGCTACCGTACAGGTGACATTATGAGTGAGGGATGCAAACTTGTCTCCTGTGCGGCCATGGGAGATCTTGTAGCGGATGCGGTAGGGAAGGATGGTTAATGAGGCCCGTTAAGATTGGGATTATAGGTCTTGGTACCCTGGGAAGCGGAACGCTCCAGATCCTCAGGGAAAACGGGAATATCCTGGAAGACCGCCTGGGCGCGCCGATCGAGATCGTTCGAGCGGCGGATCTGGACAAGGAACGTCTTCAGGCCTCCGGACTGGATAAGGGTGTTCTCACAACGAGCGCAGAGGAAGTCGTTCGGGATCCGGAAGTAGAGATCGTCGTTGAACTCATAGGAGGTATTGAACCAGCCCGGTCTCTGATACTGGAGGCATTTGGTCAGGGTAAACATGTCGTCACGGCTAACAAGGCTCTACTGGCAACTCACTGGTCCGAAATTGTTGGCGGGGCAGAGGAGAAAGGCGTTACGCTTGGTTTTGAGGGCAGCATCGCCGGGGGGATTCCCCTTGTGCGTACGATCAAAGTTGGTCTCGTTGCCAACAGGATCCGGTCGGTAACCGGAATTATAAACGGTACATGTAACTACATACTCACCCGGATGCATCGTGAGCGAAGACAGTTCGATGAGATTCTCGAGGAGGCAAAGGATAAGGGTTATGCTGAGGTGGACCCATCTATGGATGTGGAGGGTGTGGATGCCGCTCAGAAACTGGCCATCATAGTCAACCTCTGCTTTAACGTGCCGGTTTCCCCCGATGACCTTCCCCACCTGGGGATCTCCGGGATCACTTCCATGGACCTGGAAATGGCCGAGGAGTTCGGCTACTGTGTGAAGCTTCTGGCTTCGGCAGATCGTGTTGACGACAGGGTAGAGGCCTGGGTACATCCCACGCTTGTTCCCTTCGGCCACCCCTTGAGCGCCGTGGATGGTGTTTTTAATGCCGTATATATACAGGACGACAACCTTGGGCCGTCTCTCTATTATGGCCGGGGCGCGGGGAGTCTGCCTACGGGAAGCGCTGTTGTAGCGGATATAGTTTCTTGCGGGCGGGACATCCTCTCAGGAGCTGTGGGCCGCGTACCTGTGGCGGGCTATCGGCTGGGAGATCATAACGACCCGGTTCTCACTCTGGTGGATGATACTGTTAGTGAATTTTACGTGCGCATAAACGCCCACGACAGGCCGGGAGTTCTCTCGTCGATATCCGGCATACTCGGATCCCACGATATAAGCATTGCCTCGGTGATACAGAGAGGCAGGGAAGATGTGAAGGGTGAGGGAGTACCACTGTTCATCCTCACACATGAGGCTTCCTACTCCAGTATGATGACGGCTATAGAGGAGATCGACGCCCTTGATGCGGTGCTTGGCGGGAGTTTTCTGATGCGCATGATCTCATCAGGAGATGTGGTTTGAGCGAGAACTACAAATACATGATCCTCCTCGGTGACGGGATGTCGGACAGACCTCTTGTGGAACTTGACGGAAAGACCCCGCTGGAGGAGGCGAAAACGCCCAATATGGACAGTATCTCCTCGCGAGGGGTGATCGGACTTGCCAGAACGATACCGGAGGGGATGGTCAAGGGAAGCGATATAGCGAACCTTTCCGTCCTTGGCTACGATCCGGCCTCTATCTACACGGGACGGTCTCCACTGGAGGCTGCCGGGATGGGTGTGGAGATGCATCCCGATGACGTGGCCTTTCGCTGCAACCTTGTGACACTGGGGGTTGCGGGCGAAAACGGGATTGTTACCGATCTTCCGCCTGGAGAACTTGATCCCGGCTGGATCATGGTGGATTTTGCAGGGGGACATCCTACCGCCGAAGAGGCAGAGGGGATAGTAATTTCCCTTGCCAACGGACTGAAGGAAGAAGGTGTTGAACTTCACCTTGGAGTCTCGTACAGACACCTCCTTGTGTGGAGAGAGGGAATAGAGGAACTGGAAGTGGAGGCGCCTCACGATATTACAGACTGCCCTGTGGGAGATGGATGGCCGAAGGGTCCTGCCGCTGACAAGGTACTGGGTATCATCTCAAGATCAATGGGGATACTTTCAGACCATCCGGTAAACAGTGAAAGGCACAAAGCAGGAAAAAGTCCTGTTAACTCCGTCTGGTTGTGGGGGCAGGGCAAACGTCCGGTCCTTTCCGCTTTTATTAACAGGTATGGTCTTACGGGTGCGATGATCACGGCGGTGGATCTGTTGCGGGGTATAGGCGTTTCACTGGGGTTTAAGATCATTAACGTCCCTGGAGCTACAGGGTATCTGGATACCAATTATGAGGGCAAGGCGCAGTATGCGTTGGATGCTCTCGCTGATGTTGATCTTGTATATGTGCACGTGGAGGCTCCTGATGAAGCCTCCCACGGAGGTTCACTGTCCGACAAGATCAGGGCTATTGAGGACTTCGATGCCAAAGTAGTGGGTCCGGTTCTTGAGGGGCTGAAAAGTGCTGGACCATGCCGGGTCATGGTTCTGCCGGACCACGCGACACCTTTGGCCATGAAGACTCATTCGGGTGATCCCGTTCCTTTTGCCGCCATGGACTCCAGGTCGTCGGGCTTGGGTTCGGGACCTGGATATTCGGAAAAGAGCGCACTTGCAGCTGGGCTTAAAATTGAGAACGGCCATGAATTGATGGGCAGGTTTATCAACTGGGATCTTGATGACTTTGCAAAAAGTCATCAACGCGCCCGTTGAGGGGCGCCCAAATCAATGACTTGCACCGCAAGTTAACATAATTAACATCGCGCCCGAGCATGGGCGCCCGGATCAATGACGTAAATCTTGAGTTATTGATCCGTGAGGGAAGCGGAAACGACGCTTTTCGCTTCCCGCGGAGTAAAAAGCCACAAATGGACTTTTTACGACCCTATCAATCTTATGAAAGGATGATTAAATAAAGATGTCACTTATTGTACAGAAATACGGGGGTACTTCCCTCGGGGATATCGAAAAGATAATGAAGGTCGCTTCCAGGGTAAAGAGTTCAAAAGACGCCGGGAATGATGTCGTTGTAGTGCTATCGGCAATGGCGGGAGAGACGGATAAACTGGTGGACTACTGCACATCCATCAGCGAAATACCCGACCCCAGGGAGTACGATGTGGTTGTCTCAACAGGTGAGCAGGTTACCATAGGACTTCTTGCAATGGCCTTGAAAACCATGGGGGCAGATGCTGTATCCCTCACAGGATCGCAGGTTGCGATACACACCGATTCGGCTCACGAAAAGGCACGTATAAAGAAGATCGAAAGTGAGAAGATCATGGACCACCTGAAGGCCGGCAGAATTGTTGTAGTGGCCGGTTTCCAGGGGATAAATGAAAGAGGCGAAATAACTACACTGGGCAGGGGTGGATCGGACACTTCTGCTGTAGCCCTTGCGGCGGCCCTGGGGGCCGACGTGTGTGAGATCTACACGGATGTGGAGGGTATCTACACGGCCGATCCAAATGTTGTCACCAAAGCACGGAAGATAGGACGGATCTCCTACGATGAGATGCTTGAGGTTGCCAGCCTGGGAGCGAAGGTCCTGCAGATACGATCGGTAGAATTTGCGAAAAATTACGGAGTTCCCATCCACGTCCGTTCAACATTTACAGAGAACGAAGGTACATGGGTGACAAAGGAGGACAGTGAAATGGAGAAGGTTAAAGTATCGGGGGTGTCCTACGACAAGAACGAGGCGAAAGTATCGATCCTCCACGTTCCGGACAAGCCAGGTATTGCAGCGAAGATCTTCGGACCTATTGCCGAAGCCAACATCAATGTGGACATGATCATTCAGAATATAAGTATTGATGGATTTACAGATCTTACCTTCACGGTGACCAAGGCCGATCTTCCCAGGGCCATAGAGATCATTACTGGTGTAAGTGGCGAGATTAAAGCTCAGGAAATCCTCACGGATGACAGGGTTTCCAAGGTCTCTGTCGTCGGGACAGGAATGCGGAGCCACTCAGGTGTTGCATCCACAATGTTCTCTGCGCTGGCTAAAGAGGGGATCAACATCATGATGATCAGCACTTCCGAGATCAAGGTCTCATGCATAATCGAGAGCAAATATACTGAATTAGCGGTCAGGGTTCTTCACGAAGCGTTCCATCTGGGACAGGAGACCGTTTAGACGCCTTTGAAAAGAGGGCAAGGCAGGGAATAGCTATGTCAGCGAAGAAAAAGACGAAAAAAAGGCAGGTAGTTGTATACGATACGACATTAAGAGACGGTACACAGGCGGAGGAGGTCAGCTTGCAACTTGCTGACAAGATCTCCATTGCTCACAGGCTGGACGATCTGGGCGTTGATTTTATCGAGGGCGGCTGGCCAGGGTCCAATCCCAAGGACATGGACTTTTTCGATGAGGCCAGGAACCTTAAGCTGGCAAATTCACGCATAGCTGCATTCGGTTCCACCCGCAGAAAAGGGATCAAAGCAGCCGACGATCCGCAGATCCAGGCGTTATTAAAGGCTGCAGATGTAATTACCATTTTCGGAAAGAGCTGGCATCTTCACGTTGCCGAGGCGCTTAGGACGACACTGGAAGAGAACCTGGAGATGATCAACGATTCTGTGTCGTTCCTCAAGTCAAATTCGGATATTGTTTTTTACGATGCAGAACACTTCTTCGATGGATACAAGGACAATCCCGAATACGCTATTCAAACTCTCAAGGCTGCTGATGACGGTGGAGCTGACTGCCTGGTCCTTTGTGATACCAACGGCGGTACGATGCCAGGAGAACTTACCAGGATCGTAAAGACGGTGCTAAAAGAACTCCCCAAAGCTTCAATAGGGGCTCACATGCACAACGACTCGGAATGTGCGGTGGCAAACTCCCTTGTACTTCTGGAGTTGGGAGGAGAGCATGTCCAGGGAACCATAAACGGGTGGGGTGAGCGGTGCGGTAACGCAAACCTGTGCTCTATAATTCCGGCTATCGCTCTGAAAATGGATCTTGAGATGGGTATCACCGAAGATCAATTGACAAGGATCAGGGAGATATCCCGTAACATCTCCGAGATCGCCAATATGATCCCATATTCCCACCAGCCGTATGTGGGCAGGAGCGCCTTCGCCCATAAGGGCGGTGTGCATGTGTCTGCCATGCAGAGGAACAGGGAGACTTACGAACACATCGATCCGAGTATCGTAGGGAATCACACCAGAGTTCTGCTTTCGGATCTTTCCGGCAGGAGTAATGTTATCTACAAGGCCCAGGAGTTCGGGATCGAAGTGGACGAAAAGGATCCGGCAATAGCCGATGTTCTGGTGCAGATAAAGGATCTGGAAAACAGGGGTTTTCTATATGAGTCTGCAGAAGCTTCCTTCGAGCTGTTACTAAAAAAAGCACTTGGCAAGCATCGACGCTTTTTCGAGCTAAAGAGTTTCAGAGTTACGGACGAAAAGAGGGAGTGGGACCAGCCGCCCCTTTCAGAAGCCACGATCATGGTAGTAGTAGATGGAAGCGTGGAACACACGGCAGCGGTGGGTCAGGGCCCGGTTGATGCCTTGGATGTTGCGCTTCGAAAAGCGCTCAACAAGTTTTACCCTGTACTTGATGAGGTGAAGTTGCTGGATTACAAGGTCAGGATACTGCCGGAAGGGAAGGGTTCAGCGGCGGTAACCAGGGTTATCATTGAGTCCGGGGACAGTGGCGGTAAATGGTCCACTGTGGGAGTCTCCGACAACATTATAGAAGCATCATGGCAGGCCCTGGTGGATTCAATTGAATACAAGCTGCTGAGGGAGGAAGAGGCGGGTCGTTTGGACTAAAAAGCGATCGCGTCCAAGGACCAAGGTCTAACGTGGTCTGAAACTGCTCAATTATAAGAGTGACCTTGGATCTTGGATTTTGGATCTGGGATCTCTAATCACAAACAACGCCCCCATGAGCACATTTTCATGGGGGCGTTGTTCTTTAGAAGTGCCAATAGAGCCAAAAAATCACCTAAAAAAGCTTGTGAAAAACTTCCCTACCGTATTTGTCAAGTTTACCCTTGACTGATTCTCATCGTTGTGCAAAATAGCACAGGATTGAGGTGGGAAGGGTAAATTTTCATTTGTGAATAATCATATTCTCAGGGGGTCTTCGTGACTGCAGAAGGAACCAAGTTTCTGGACAGGGGTTTGTGGCGTAATCCCATGAGCTTCCTGGGCATATCCATGTCAGTACTGGCTGCTTTGCTGATAGTCATCCTTTTTATCATCGACATGCTCCGTACTGCACACTCACCCTATCTTGGTGTGTTAATCTTTTTTATCCTGCCTATATTATTTATGGCGGGATTTTTACTTTTCGGATGGGGTATGTGGGATGAACGCAATAAACGGAGAAAGGAATCAGTAACCGATATCCCAAGGTTTCCGATCCTGGATCTCAATATCGGAACCCACAGGATCCGCTTCATCGCCTTTATGGCGGTTGCTGTCGTAACAGCCCTGCTTCTTACGGTGATCGCATACGAGGCATACCATTTTACAGAGTCTCTGACTTTCTGTGGAGAGCTTTGCCATGAGGTTATGGAGCCTGAAGCAGTGGCCTCCCAGAACTCCCCACACGCCAGGGTTACCTGCGCAGGGTGCCATGTGGGTCCGGGGGCGGGATGGTACGTAAAATCAAAACTGGCCGGAACAAGACAGATGTTCGCAGTGCTTCTGGACAGCTTCCCCAGGCCGATACCCCCTGCTATACAGCATCTGAGACCGGCCAGGGAAACGTGCGAGAAATGCCACTGGCCGGAAAAGTTCTACGGAAGCAAGCTTCGCGTAAAAACTCATTACAGCTTCGATGAGAAGAACACCCCTCACGACATTTCCATGCTCGTTAAAATTGGCGGCGGAGATGAAACGGAGGAGGGTGGTTCAGGTATACACTGGCATATGCTGGCGGAAAAAAACGTGACTTTTGTCGCCGCGGACCCCGGTCTCCAGGTTATTCCATTAGTCTGGGAGGAGTTTCCGGATGGCAGGGTTGTGGAGTACAAACTGGAAGGCTGGGAAGGTGAGCTTGAAGGTAGCCACGGAGAGGATGCCAGACTTGTTGACTGTGTGGTCTGTCACAACCGTCCCACCCACATATACAGATCCCCCCAGCGAAGCATGGATATGGCCCTTCTGGCGGGAGCAATAGATGTGACGCTCCCTTATATTAAACGGAAAGGTGTTGAAGTGCTGGTAGCAGAGTATGAGAGTCGCGAGAAGGCTTTCCCGGCGATAGAGAAGGGTATAAAGGATTTTTATCAGTCGGAGTATCCTGAAATGGCCACAAGCCGTATTGAGGATATCGACAAGGCTGTGGAAACGTTACAGCATATATATGAGAAAAACTTTTTCCCGAAAATGAACGTCTCATGGAAGGCCTATCCTGATAATATTGGTCACCGTGATTTCCCGGGGTGCTTCAGGTGCCACGATGGGAAACACGTAAGCGAAGACGGCAAGGTCATCCGCAGGGAATGTGTGATCTGCCATACAATGCCTGAGAGGGGGCCATCAAAGCACTGGGCGGAAGGCTATCCGGAGGGAGAGAACTGGGAATCCTTTCATCCATGGGATCTGAAGGGTAAACATGCCGAGATGAACTGCAGCCGGTGTCATTCAGGTGGGATCCCTCCGGCGAGAGACTGTGGAACCTGCCATGAGGAACTTGGGGTTAGCGATGGCGGTCACCCCACCGATGTTGGTATGGGCGATTTCATGTGCACAGACTGCCACATGGATGAGCAGAAGGTAAGGCCTGTTATCGATTGTATGGAGTGCCATGATGATCTTGAAGAACTGCACGTTGATATTGAAGATCATTCCGATGAGGATTGCATAACGTGTCACGAACGGCACCGTTGGGCGGTGAAGGACAGGGATACATGCTACCAGTGCCACGATGATAAGGAAGACCACAACGTTGAGGATGACTGCTGGGATTGTCATGAATTTACTTAGTGAATTGTAAATAGTATTCAGAATTCAGGAGTCAGAATTCAGAATCTTGGCAAACGCTGGTTATTAGTAAAAAGCTGACTACTGAATTCCCGGTATCGCACCCTGAATCTGCACACTTAATACCCATAAGAGACCTTCTTATGACTGATAACAAACGGGATCTCGAAACAAGACTCGAGGAGCTCACCTCCCAGATAAGGACCCTGGAACGGAGGATCGAACAGCTCGAATCAGGGGAGGGAAGGATTAGGGCAGTTCCAGATAAAGGGCCTTCGGCTCTGTCTGCTGAAAAAGCCGATTCCACAGCTGCTGAAAAGCCATGGACCATGGGTGGTATGACCGCCATCTTGTCCCGCATCGCCACGATCTGTTTTCTTCTTGCTGTAGCGCTGATCCTGAGGACGATATCCGATAACGGTCTGGTTAGTATGCAGATCGGTTCGTTTCTGGGTATTAGCTATTCCTGGCTTCTTGTGGCAACAGGCTGGTTTCTCTATAGAAAGTCGCACCAGTTCGCTCCCATATTTGCCATCAGCGGCGCGATGCTCTTATTTTCTGTAGTTCTGGAGACCCATGCCCACTTCGGCGCCCTCTCGTCTCTAACCGCTTATCCTATGTTGATGATAGCCGGAACTGTCCTGGCGACGATCAGCCGTTGGCAGAAGGTTGCTGTCCCTGTGACTCTTGCGACAATCGGGGTGACTGTGACAAGCCTCCCGCTGGACTTTCCCAATCCCATTATTCCCTACCTCGCCCTGATACTCCTGTTTGTGAACATAATAAGTTACATGGCGATGAATATCCCCCGCAGCTGGTGGCTCAGGATATTCGCAATGTTAACTACGATGGCTGTTTTAACCGGCTGGACTTTCAAGCTTTACGTCGTCCTGAGGCGCGGCGGACAGTTACCCGATACCCTATACCAAAACTGGTTTTTTCCTGTACTTATGGTTTTTGTGATCTTTTATATCACCACCTCTTATCTTTCGGTGAAGCGTTTCAGACCTGAGAGTGCCAGGCTGTATAACAGCCTTCTTCCAACAGTACCGATAGTTTGGATCTACCTTGACATGTGGTTGGTCATTTCGGCCAGGGGTGCGGGTTTTGCGGCAGTTGGAATTATGGGTGTTATCCTGTCGGTGGGGCTTTTCGGTATTGCTGCTTATCTGGCAAGAAAGGCTGAAAACAAGGGTTCGGGTGTCAATTTATTCGCCTTTCCGGCTGCCGCTCTGCTGGCGTTGTCGCTGCCGTCGCTTCTGGGCAAGTTTGTATATGCAGTACCCTTGCTTTCGGGCGTGGCCCTGGGTTACGGCATCCTGGCACGAAGGTGGAAGCATGATGGAGTCCGGATCACCTCATACATTCTCCAGGCATCTGTGATAATCGCTACAGCTGCCTCAGGCGCTTTTTCGGTAAAGGATGTTTCTCTTCTGGCCGGTCTGATGGCAGCCGCTGTTTTCTCCGCTATATCCTATATTCATTTTGGCCGGAGCCGAAGGTTCGGGCCCATAGCGGAGTCAGGGTTTTTTGCAAAATTTGACAAAAAGGACCGCACCGCGGTCATACTTTTCCTCTCTTCGCTTCTCGGGGCCTTTATCTTTCTCAGGATTGGTATTTACGGGTTGCTCTCTGGTATGCAGGGAGACCTGGCCAATGCCTTTACCTGTGCCCAGTCCATTATCATTAACATTGGCGCTATAGCACTGATCCTGATGGCCTATTTCAGGAAGGATTATGAAATCAGGGCCGTGGCGATCACGGTGACGGTTGTCGGTGCGCTGAAAGTGTTTGTTGTGGATCTTTTGAACGCCCAGGGCGTTCCTCTCGTTCTTTCCGTGCTTTCCTTCGGAGTAGCCGCTGCTTTGGGATCTGTGGTGCTTGGGCGATGGCATCGGAGGGAAAAATCTGGCGTTTAGCCAGATTTTTCCCGAGTTCCAGGTTCCAAGTTCCATGTCAAGAAAAATCGAACCGGGGTTATTTCTAATTGATAAGAAATAATCACGTTGGACATTGGACCTTGGACACCGGCCATAAGCCAGCACACTCCTGCCTAGCCGGCCCATGGTCGAAGTTTCAAGTTTCTGGTTTCTAGTAATCACTAACAACCAGCTTTTAAGTGCTTTTATTCTGGATTCTGACTTCCCTTCGGCAGGCTCAGGGCCCGAGCTTGTCGAGGGCTGGATTCTGACTTCTAGTATTAATTACTATCAAAAAACTCGTCTTTGCCCCTCCACATATTTTTCCCTTTACAATTAAAATACTCAAGTTTAAGATACCGAACTTGCACACCCGCAAGAGCATGCTGTAGAGCCATAATATAATCTTTTCAACCGCTTTACAAATGCCGGTGTATGTGGATAGAATCCGCTGGAACCAATTGCATATCATTCGTGTGCGGATAAAAGTCCGCTTTTTGAAGGGGAAGAAGCATCCGTGAAGAAAATCTCAATAATACTGTCGGCCGCTCTGGCCCTGATCGTTCTTGTAGACATTCCTATCTTCGCTTTCGATGACAAGGGCGAGGTGATCGGAGAAAATCCACCTGTCACCAGGGAACACAAGATACCGGAGTTTTTTGTGCCGCCACCGCCTTTTTCCGAGGATATATTCCCGTGCTCGGATTGCCACGATGATATGGATGTCAACCCACAAAGGCGTGTTTTAGAAGAGTTCCACGAGGAAATAGAGCTCAAAAACCACGATGAGGCAAACCGATGGTGTCTTGACTGCCACAATCCGGATGACCGCGATGTTCTCCGGCTGGCAAGCGGCAAGCTTGTAAGATTTGAAGAATCCTACCTCCTGTGCGGCCAGTGCCACGGCACCATCTTCAGGGACTGGAAGGCGGGGATCCACGGCAAGCGATCCGGAGAGTGGAACGGACAGAAACTCTACAGATTGTGCGTCAACTGCCACAATCCTCACCAGCCCAGGTTCAAACCGATAAAACCCATGCCACCTCCGATCAAACCCGCGTACATAAAGTAGGGGCCTGACGGATATGAATAAAAAGTGCAACGTCTCTGTACGGGAAAACAAGGTCAGCAGGAGGTCCTTCCTGAAGAGTGCAGCACTGAGCACCGCAGCTATTTCCGTGCCGGCCAGGAATGCGAGTGCCTCGATCTGGGATGCGTTCTTCCAGAAACACTTCCGGGAGATGAACGCAATAGAGCTGGAAGCAGTCCTGGCGCGTGTTGAACGGGAGAACACCAAGAAGTACGGCAAGGAGTTTACAGTCAGCGCGGACAAACCCATTCCAGGTGTGCTCTTCGGCTATGGACTTGATATCTCCAGGTGCATCGGCTGCAGAAGGTGTGTTTACGCCTGCGTGGATGAGAACAACCAGTCCAGGGACCCGCAGGTCCACTGGATCACTGTCCTCCAGTTCAAGAAGGGGGACAAGTGGGTGAGCGATCTTGAAAGCTCCGACAAATACTACAACCCCACTAAAGTGCCCGAGCCGGGATATTTCTATATGCCCACGCAGTGCCAGCAGTGCGAGAAGCCGCCCTGCGTCCGGGCCTGTCCGGCCCGTGCCACGTGGAAAGAGGACGACGGGATCACCGTTGTTGATTACAACTGGTGCATAGGCTGCCGTTACTGCATGGCGGCCTGTCCGTACGGCGCCAGGCATTTTAACTGGGCTGCTCCGAATATTCCCGATAAAGAACTGAACACCGACACGCACTACCTGGGTAACAGGCCAAGGGTTGTCGGGATAGTGGAAAAGTGCACCTTCTGCATACAGAGGACCAGGAAGGAGCCTGGAAGGTATCCGGCGTGTGTTGAGATCTGTCCGGTTGGCGCCAGAAAGTTTGGCAATCTTCTGGATCAGGACAGTGAGATCCGATACTGCATCCAAAACAAACGCGTTTTCAGGCTGAAAGAAGACATAGGAACGAACCCGAAGTTCTATTATTTCTTTGCGACGTAGGTTGAGAGGTCCATATGTTTGATCTGGTTAAACACTTTTTTATAGCTGTCAAGCAGGTTTTCAAGGGTTCCCGGAATTACTACATCTGGGTTGGGTTCCTGTCCCTCCTGATACTGATAGGCGCCGGAACTTACGCGATGCAGCTCAAAAAAGGACTCATCGTAACAGCAATGAGGGACCAGGTCTCCTGGGGCCTTTACCTGTCGAATTTCACGTTCCTGGTGGGTGTTGCCGCCGCGGCGGTTCTCCTGGTTATTCCAGCATACATATACGATTTCAAACCCATTAAGGAGATAGTGCTCTTCGGGGAGCTGATGGCCATTACCGCCATATCAATGTGCATCCTGTTCATAATAGTGGACCTGGGCCGCCCGGAAAGGGTCTGGCACCTCATACCCTTCCTGGGGACCATGAACTTCCCTGCTTCACTCCTTGCATGGGATATCATCGTTCTCAACGGTTATCTCTTTATTAACCTGGCCGTGGTTCTGTATGTTATGTACAGGATCGCCCACAATATGGAATACAGCATGGCTGTTGTAAAACCCCTGGTTATGCTCTCCATACCGTGGGCCGTTTCGATCCACACCGTGACGGCATTCCTGTACAACGGCCTTCCGGCAAGGCCCTTCTGGAACGCGTCTATCCTCGCGCCCCGGTTTCTTGCTTCAGCGTTCTCTGCCGGCCCGGCCCTCATGATAATCGTCTTCCAGCTGATCAGGAAGTTTTCCAAGGTTGAGATCGAGAATACGGCCATTCACAAGATCGCCGAGCTCATCGCTTACGCCATAGGTTTTAACCTCTTCCTACTTGGGGCGGAGATGTTCAAGGAGTTCTACTCTCAAACGATCCATATGGCCCCCCTTCAGTACATGTATTTCGGTCTACATGGACATTCCAGCCTTGTTCCCTACATGTGGATAGCCCTGATCTTCAACCTGATAGCTTTCTTTATCTTCCTGTCCCCGCGGGGAAGGGAGAATCTCGTAACACTGAATCTGGCCTGTGTGCTGGTAATAATCGGTGTACATATTGAGAAGGGAATGGGTCTTGTAATTCCTGGTTTTATCCCGGGAACCCTTGGCGAGATCTATGAATACCTTCCAACGAATACGGAGTTTATCATTGCCATAGGAATATGGGCTTTCGGGGTGCTCCTGTATACTCTGATGCTCAAATTCGTCATACCCATATACCTGGGTGAACTCAGGTTTGACAGAGGAAAGGCTGTCGGACCTGAAGAGATGGTGTACCATGGATCAGAGCTCGGCGGGCCCGAATCCCGGATCCGAAGGGAAGTCGATAGCTCCTCAATCTGAAGATATTGTAATACTTTCTCGTGATTTTCCTGCTTGTACGTCCATAGACAGTGGCTGTTTCCACGTTTGAAGGTCTTCACAACTAACCAGTAACCGACTATGCGGAAAGTGTCTAACTAAATGCAATATAGGGATAATATGGTATGTTGTGAATGTGAACACTTCCACATTGACCCTTCGAAAAAAAGGTACTTGACCTTGGTTATAACTTGTTATAGACATTATTTCGCTCCCTATTGAGAAAGGTTGCAAGACAGGTCCAGAATTGAGAAAGATACTACTCCCGCTAAAGATTTTCAGTGCCATAAAGTGGCTGCTCACATCCTCACCCCTTGAGGAGGAGCCTGTAGAGGCCCGGAAGGGGTCCCGTTTTGGGGATAGAAAGTTCCTTGGCTGGTTCTTTTCAGCGGAATCTCTGGACGAGGAGCCTGAAATGCAGCCCGCACCTTCAGAACTCGGCAGTCAGGGTATTCTGGGTATGCTCTTTACAAATGACAGGCTGGAAACCGAAGCGTTACAGGATGCGTCTGAATCACGGTTTGGGAAAAAGGGTTTTCTCGGCTGGCTCCTTTCAGCGGAATCTCTGGACGAGGAGCCTGAAATGCAGCCCGCACCTTCAGAACTCGGCAGTCAGGGTATTCTGGGTATGCTCTTTACAAACGACAGGCTGGAAACCGAAGCGTTACAGGATGCGTCTGAATCACGGTTTGGGAAAAAGGGTTTTGCCGGCTGGTTCATTTCCGGTGAAAAGCTGCATGAAGAACCTGAACTGGGCCGCTCCAGATCCAGGCTAGGCGACAAGGGATTTACGGGCTGGCTTTTTTCGTTTGACTCACTGATAGAGGAGCCGGTACCTGAGGGAGTCAGGTCGAGATTCGGACGTGGCCGGTTTTTGGGCTGGCTTTTTTCATCTGACAGTCTCATAGACACCAAAGAAGAAATGGAAGATAAGGAAAAGGAAGAAAGCGTTTAATATTGATATGGTCGTAAAAAGCCCATCCATGGCTTTTTACTCGGCGGAAAGTGAAAAGTGTCATTTTCACTTTCCTCACAGGATTTTGTTATTGTCGCAAAAAGTCCATGAGCGGCTTTTTGCTCCTCGGGAAGGGAAAAGCGTCGTTTTCCCTTCCCTCACGAATCCATAACTATATATTAAGGTTATGGA
>SDBU01000571.1_pt1 | contig 51546 bp, 46 predicted proteins | sample 2277071 | NCBI WGS metagenome assembly SDBU01 (sample SAMN10397929, study PRJNA504765) | marine sediment metagenome | isolation source: marine sediment core GS08_GC12, 126 cmbsf | place: Arctic Ocean: Gakkel Ridge, Loki's castle | collected 2008
TCGTTGATTCAGATAGATTCCCGCCTGCGCGGGAATGACTTGCAACACAAGGAAACTGCTTTTCTGTCTCCTGTTCCGAGTTTTTCAACAGCCTGCTAGCGCAGCAGTACCATTTTGCGAGAGGCTCTCTGGTCGCCGGCGTCAAGTCGATAGAAGTACACTCCGCTGGCTAACGGTTGCTCGTTGTCGTCGCAGCCATCCCAGGTAACAGTGTGTTCGCGGGCGGAAAGGAAACCATCGACCAGCGTCGCCACCTTTCGTCCGGTGACATTGTACACCTCGAGCACGGTATGCCCGCCTGCGGCCAGTGTAAAGCGAATGCTGGTTTCGGGGTTGAAGGGATTGGGGTAATTCTGTTTCAAGTTGAAGCCGTTAGGCAGGGAGGAAGGCTGGTCCGGGTCAACATCCAGCACCAGGCTCCAGCCGGCCAGAGTAGACAGCAACCACCAAAACGCCTTGCCCTTCTGATAGCAGTTGAAATCGTGGGAATGAGAACAACCAATTACTTCACAATAAGGACAATCATGTGAACCACCTGGTGTGCACCAGTTGTAGCACCACCCACAAGAATCGGTTTCACCGGGGTAGTAAGTGCCGTCAGGGTCCCAGCTTTCGATGTCGGCAAAGTCGAACAAGACCTTGTTGTTGGCGGCGCAGAAGTCGCGTAGTTGATTGTTGCGTTGGTTCAGGTTGCCGCTGGGACCAGTGCCGTCAACGTGACCCGTTTGGTAAATGAAAGTCACATCTTCATATTCGGTCTCCAGCAGGCTCATGGAATCACACAGATGGTTGACGCCTGCTTCAGTCTGCCATGACATACCCCCGCACCAGGACCACATGACGATATTACGATCACACCCAAGCTGATTGAGGCGGTCTCGCGTCTCGTTCATCCACCAGAAGTCCATGTAGTAACCAAGGTCGCTGACGATATCGTCGTAGTTGAAGGTTCCTGGTAGGGTTCCACTGCCGTTGTTGAAATCGTACAGCGAGTTCTCGATTCGCAGAATATTCATACCCGCTATGATCTGATTCCCGTGGGAAGTATGCCCATAGAACATTCTGAAGTTATCTTTGGCCTGCTCTATATAGGAAGCCGGTATCGATTCAAACTCCGACACCACCGTATGGTCAGCTACAATCGCAGCGGCCTGAACGGCCGGCGCCGCCACAAGCATACCGAGGCACAGGAGAACGGTTAGACTGACAAGGAACTGAGTTTTCATAGTCACCTCATTTGGGTGGTGTGCGCAAGAACCTATTTGTACGGTACGTATTATAGATCGGATCAGTCCCCTGTCAACTTTAATTATCGCTGCCTTGAAGAGGAAATTTGAGCACCGTCAGCCCGGCGTAGATTGGCTGCCGGCCAGATGGTGGCTATTGGTTGTGCAATCGTCGCTCAGTTGGGCAGCCCCGACTGTGCAGTCCTCGATCATCTCTACCATCGCAATGATGTTGTTGTTCTTATCTCTAATGGGCGAAGAAGTGACCTTGAATGTGTGCAGGCAACCCTCGAATTCTCGCCGGACCAACGAGTCGTGAGCCCCGCCGTCTTCGAGGGTTTGGCGAGCCGGGCAGTGAGCGCATTCTTCCCCGGGTGCGGAACTGTTGAAAACTTCAAAACAAGCGTGTCCTGAGGCAAGATCGACCCCGGGATACCACTCCTTCAACTGCCGGTTCATGTAGAGCAGCTTCAAGCGAGGGCTGATCACCGCGATTCCGCGAGATGTGTTATCGGCAAAGTTCGGAAAACTGCAAAGGCTCGTATCCGGCTCGCTGTGGACCTGTTCCCGCTCCGATATGTCGCGGGCGTAGGCGCAGTTGTACTTGTGACCCTCAAACTCGACCAGATTGACGGCAATCTCCACCGGAAAGGTCTTGCCGTCTTTGGTCCGGTGGATCGACTTGATCGTAAACGACCGAAACTGCTCGAGATCCTTCCAGTGTTTGAGCCACACTTCCTTGGGGAAGTTGGGATCGATATCGTGGACGGTCATAGTCAGCAGCTCTTCCTTCGTGTAGCCGAGAGAGCGGCAGGCCGCATCGTTGACGTATATAAACCGAGCATCGGGACCCATCCAGTAGGCAGCGTCGGCTGCCTTGTCGACGGCAAACTGGGTGAGTCTCAGATCATGTTCGGTTTTCTTACGCTCGAACATATCCTGTTCCAGTTTATCCATAGCTGTCTGAAGCTGAACTGTGACTTTGCGAATGCGAGCCGAGTGGCGCAGGGAAATGATCGCTCCCAAAGCCAGCAGCAGCGACATAAGGGCACCGGCAACAAACACGGTAACCGCCATATCGGTAGTCTGGCTGCGCAGGAATGACTCAGACGGCAGGTAGCGCACACTCCAGAGTCGATCGGCCAGATTCAAGACAGCTGAGTGAGTAATCAGATCAGCATCGCCAATCTCTTCGTCGGATTCGAACTTCGGAGCAACGACCCCATCACTGGTGCCGGTTCGATAAAAGAGTCGCTCTCGGGCCGGCGCCATCATGTCATAGACGAAGATATCGAACTGCTCTTTATCCTGAGACGATAGCGTTTGGCTTACAATGTCTTCAACTCGATAGGTGGCTGCAACGTATCCTTGGAGTTGGTCACGACGTTCCCTCACCGTACCGGGAGAGCTGTCCGACTGGTACACCGGCATCAGGACAAACATGACCGCACCGGGGTCAGGGCGCTGCGCCATCGTTATCATCTGAGTTGCTGCAACGGCATTCTGATCACGCGACCAGACCAGAGCCTCCTGAAGTCCGGGGTGAGACGCCAGGTCGATCCCCAGCAGGTCTGCATTTTCGTCTATCGGCTCGACTACATAGATGGGAAACCTGGTGGCATCGTCGCCGGCTTTTTCGTCACCTTTCGGACCCGACCACACTTGTATTTCAAAACCGACGATGCCTTCCCTTCGCGCCGTCCGTTCGTAGGCCGACTCCTGAGCGAGCGTTACTTTGGGGATCCACTGCAGAGACTGAATCTCCGCGTGTTGAGCCAGGAGAGGCTCCACGAAAGAACTGAACTCGTCACGGTAGACGGAATCTGACGACCGATAGAAAGCCTGAAGCGTTGCCAGGGGCGATATGCTGCTTTGTATTGTCCGCTCCAGCAAACTGTGGTGCTTGAGGGCCACCAACTGGAAATTGTCTCTCAAGCGGTTGTTTTCAAGACGGTTGACCGTAGAAAAAAGAGCATAACAGATTATACTCCCGACAGCGAGGACGGCCAACGCCGTCAGGTAAGGGTGACGGATCAGTCTCCCCATCATGCCACCGGATGGTTCCTCGTGGAAATTACCGATTTCAGTCACAGCCAGGCACCTCGTCTCCCAAGCGAATCAGGTTTGGGTTATTAGACGTTACCGATTTGGAGACCGAACTATAGTAGTATTGTCGGCACTGCCGGCAGTGGGCTTCACCTGGATGGCGCCGTTCGGTCGATACCGATTCTGCCGGCCGCTCATCGCTACAGCCGAATCAAACACAAAAGAAAGGGCCGGACAAAGCCGGCCCCAGGTCAGAACATTTTGAATCCACTGACCATGCCTGCGGTGGGTTAACCACCATGGAACTACCTGAGACATCATCAAACTGCATGCCCACTGCGAACCGCTTGGCAGGCTGCGACTTGCAGGTCGATGATCGATGAAACCACTGGCGACTGTCCCATAGCTATAGAACCAACCCGCCGCTGAAAGTTTTAGGTTGATAATGACCGGCAGCACCAATAGCTTGGCGCAACTTATGAGAGAAAGGGAATCCCATGTCTGACTTTGCTTATATTCACGCTCGCCAAATCCTCGACAGCCGGGGAACACCGACAGTTGAAGTCGATACATGTCTGACTGACGGTACTCTGGGTCGGGCGGCAGTGCCGTCGGGCGCCTCCACTGGTGCCCATGAAGCAGTCGAGTTGCGCGATGGTGACAAGAACATCTTCTTCGGCAAAGGTGTCACCAAAGCTGTGGCCAATGTTAACGACAAGATCGGTCCGGCCCTGATTAACGCCGGGGTCGATCCGTTTGACCAGGTTACGCTCGACAATTTCATGATCGACCTGGACGGCACTGAGAATAAGTCCAAACTGGGCGCCAACGCCATACTAGGCGTATCGTTGGCCACGGCCAAAGCGGCCGCCGAGTCGCGCGGGCGGTTTTTGTATGAGTACATCGGTGGCTGCAACTGCAAGCTGATGCCGGTACCGATGATGAATATCCTCAATGGCGGCAAACATGCCGACAACAATGTCGATTTGCAGGAGTTTATGATAATGCCGGTGGGCGCCCGGGACATTCGTCACGCCTTGCAGATGGGGGCCGAGGTTTTCGGGCACCTCAAAAAAGCACTCAAGGCCAAAGGGTACAACACCTCGGTCGGTGACGAAGGTGGGTTCGCGCCGGATCTGAAATCGAACGAAGAAGCGCTTGAAATCATTATGGAAGCCATCGACTCGTCCGGCTACAAGGCGGGTGAGGATATCATGTTAGCTTTGGACCCGGCCTCAACCGAGTTCTACGATGCTGATAATAAGACTTACAACCTGGACGCCGAGGGCCGGAAGCTGTCATCCGATGAGATGATCGACTTCTACGCCGACTTGGTCGAGAAGTATCCGATCATTTCCATTGAGGACGGCCTGGCCGAGGACGACTGGGACGGCTGGCAGAAGTTCACCGCCAAAATGGGGGGTATCATCCAGATCGTCGGCGATGACCTTTATGTCACCAACCCAAAGCGTCTGGCCCGCGGCATCGAAGAGAAATCATCCAACTCGATACTCATTAAACTAAACCAGATCGGTACCCTGACTGAGACGATGGACGCCATCAAGATGGCTCAGAAAGCAGGCTTCACGGCTGTAGTGTCGCATCGTAGTGGTGAAACCGAAGACGCCACTATCGCCGACGTAGTGGTGGCCTCGGCAGCCGGGCAGATCAAGACCGGGTCCATGTGCCGCACCGACCGCATTGCCAAGTATAACCAGTTGATCCGGATCGAGGAGACGATCGGCGAAAACGCCGTCTACCCCGGCATGTCGACGTTTTACAATCTGAAGACTTGACAGGGTCCAATAGTAGGTCAGGTTCCCTGGAACCTGACGAAATTCAAGTGGGCGTCGTATGTCCACATGCGACGACGTGAAATCGGGTCTAGCCCAGCGGCAGATGTGGACATCTGCCGTGCACAAATATCTGAAGACTTGACAGGGTCCGACAGTAGATACCGGCTTTCAAGTCAATGGTCGATAGTCAGGGTTGAACGGTTTCTTGGTACAGTAGGTCAGGTTCCTTGCGAACCTGACGCAATGTCGAAACCGCAGGGGTTTCGACCTACGATTCTAACCTCATCCTGATACTATGAAAAGGTCAAGAACCAAGACAGGTTCCACTACTTCATCCTGAGCGGACCACTAACCTCATCCTGAGCTGACCACTAACCTCATCCTGAGCGGAGTCGAAGGATGCCCCTACAGCAGTAACTCAAATTCGATTTCGTCCCGGAGAGGGATGCCGAAGTTGCCGATCTCGGGGATAGATGGTTTCATCTTACGAGACTCGGCCAGAGCGTTGACATGCACGGCGGCGATTGTCCAGCCGCGACGTTGGTAGAAACGGATAGCGTCGAGGTTGTCGTTGGTCGTAGTCAGCCAGAGGCGGCGGCAACCATGCGCTCTTACATCTTCGTGCACGCGCTCCAGTAGCGCCGTACCGATCCCCTGAAACTTCGCGAAAGCATCAAGCGTCACTACCTCGCACTGATCGCCGGTGGTTTCAAACGTAACGAGACCGACCCGTTCACCGGATTCATCAACGGCGATGAATCCTTCGATCTCAGCGGGATAGATCTTGCGACCACGGCTGACGATGAAGTCCGCCCCCCAGCCGCGCGCGATCTGAAGAACCCATCCACGGTCACGGTCGGTCACACTCTTGATACTGAATTTCATTTCAGTGCTCCGATAATCGCCAGAGCCTCGTCCATACTCCCGGTCAGTTCGCCACCAAGGCCGTCGGACACAAATACGATGCCCAGATAGATCAAGAAGGCGGCGCATACCAGGATGAGAACTCTCAGACCCCACCCCACAAGAAGCCTCTTGCCCTGCCACAGAAGCAGCGATACGACTGTGTACCAGACAAAGTCCGACATGATATGCCCGAAGTAAAACACCACCGGCCCGACCACACCAAACTTCATTGACTTCACCAGAAAGGCCAGCCCGGTGGTGGCCCACCAGACGAACCAGTACGGGTTGGACAGGGTAGCCGTGATCCCTTTGCCGGCCAGCCGGTGATGACTCGAAGGCTCGGAGCTTTGGCTATTGTATGATATGCGGCTTCTTAGAATGCTGTATGCCATATTGCCGCCCATCAAAATTAGTGCGGCGCCGCCGACAACACCGATCACGCTTGCCACCAGCGGGTTGTGCGCTAAAGCCGCTACCCCCAATGACAACACGACCACTATGGCAACTTCTGCGACCGCATGACCAACCGACAGGATCGGCCCCGCTCGCCAACCATGCCGCGGTGTCTCGGCGATATCGACGGCCAGCAATGGTCCCGGCATCATGGCGCCGGAGAACCCGACCACGAACGAATTGAAAAACAAAGCAAACAGTTCCATAGTCACCTATAATACGCCCAAAGCACCTTTGTTCCAAGCGGGTTAAGACATAACAGGGTTGCTGAACCGCAAACGTGTCGAGCTTTGCCTAAACGACCTCAGTCAAGAGGCGAGCTATCGTTTGAGGGATCTCTGATTTTCGGAGCCGGTGTGACGATACCGTTCCCGCAGCGGGATGTGCATCTGTTGCAGGAGAAGGTTGGGTAAGGCGTTTATCTCGGCGACGTATGACCACATGCATCGCCGCGGCAGATGTGGACATCGGCCGCGCACCAGAAGGGGTTCCTTGTGAACCTGACGCCGACGATGAGACTCCGCTCATCCTTCGACTCCGCTCAGGATGAAGTCTCTGGTGTGCTCTGAGTGAAAGCGTGCTAAGCGCGAAGATATGATTTATCACCGGCTTGCCGCTCACCGGTCGATTTGGAGGGCGGCCAGGAAAGCTTCCTGAGGTATCTCGACACTGCCGAACTGTTTCATCCGCTTCTTGCCTTCCTTCTGCTTCTCCAGAAGTTTGCGCTTGCGGGTGATGTCGCCGCCGTAACATCGGGCCGTGACGTTCTTGCGCAATGGGCGGATGGTGGCGCGGCTGATAATGCGACTGCCGATGGTGGCCTGGATTATCACCTCGTACATCTGCCGCGGGATCAGGGTGCGCAATTTTTCATTGAGTTCCTTACCCCAGCGGTAGGCCTTGTCACGGTGGATGATGACCGAGAGGGCGTCTACCGACTCACCGTTAAGTAGGATCTCCAGCTTAACCACAGCCGAACGACGATAGTAGGGCTGATCATAGTCGAGCGAGGCATAACCACGAGTGGCTGATTTTAGTTTGTCGTAGAAATCGAATATGATCTCAGACAGAGGAAAGCGGTATGACAGGCTGACGCGTTCGGTCGTTAAGTACTCGGTGTCCTTGTACTCACCCCGTCGGTCCATCGACAACCTCATAATAGCGCCAATGTACTCAGCCGGCGCGATTATTTGGGCGTCAACATACGGCTCCTCGATGAATTCCGTTTCTCCCGGTAGCGGCATATCGGCCGGGTTGTCAACCGTGGCTATGGATCCATCGGACTTGTGCACGTGGTATTCGACATTGGGAACCGTGTTGATAATGGTCTGCCCGTATTCGCGCGATAACCGCTCACTTATGATCTCCATGTGCAACAGGCCGAGAAAGCCCACGCGGAATCCGAAGCCGAGGGCGGTTGATGATTCCGGTGTGAAAGTCAGAGAGGAGTCATTGAGTTTCAGTTTCTCCAGCGATTCTCGCAGCAGAACGAAATCCTCGGCAATGGCCGGATAGAGTCCGGAGAAAACCATTGGCTTGACATCGACGAATCCTGCCAGCGCTGTTTTGGCCGGGTGAGCGGCGGTGGTGATAGTATCGCCGATTCGAGTGTCGGCCACCTCCTTGATAGACGCGAACAGATAACCGACCTCGCCGGCAGTGAGGGATTCCTGAGGTATGGTAGCCAGTATCATGTGACCGAGTTCGTCTACTTCGTAAGTCTTGTGCGTAGAAAAGAACTTCACGCGGTCACCTTTGCGCAGGGTGCCGTTCATTATCCTCACAAACGGCATGGCTCCCCGGTAGCTGTCGAACACCGAATCGAAGACCATTGCTTGAAGAGGAGCTTCGGGGTCTCCCGTTGGTGGTGGGATCTTCTCAACAATGGCCTTTAACAGATCGTTGATTCCGTAACCCGTCTTGGCAGAACATCGAACGACGTCGTCTTTGTCACAACCAAGCAATGCCACAATCTCGGATACCACCCGTTCGGTCTCGGCGTTGGGCAGATCGATTTTGTTGACCACCGGCAGGATTCCGAGGTCATTCTCCATTGCCAGATAGAGGTTGGAGAGAGTCTGGGCCTCAATCCCCTGAGAGGCGTCGACCACCAGAATCGCGCCCTCGCAGGCGGCCAGGGAGCGGCTGACCTCGTATGTAAAATCGACGTGGCCGGGCGTATCGATCAGGTTGAGTTGGTACTCCTGGCCGTTACCGGCTGTATACAGCAACCGAATGGCGTGGGCTTTGATGGTGATCCCGCGCTCCCGTTCGAGGTCCATGGTGTCGAGCACCTGGGCCTTCATCTGGCGGCCGGGCAAGGTGTGGGTAGCCATCAGCAGGCGGTCGGCCAGGGTCGATTTGCCGTGATCGATGTGGGCGATTATCGAGAAGTTTCTTATGTGTTTAAGGTCTATCACCGCTCAGTATTCTCCGCTACAAAAATCCCCGCGCTGACGGATAGATTGCCGCGTATATACCCTGTTTTCGGGCGACTCAGCGCTTGGTCCAGCAGTGGGGAAGATAGGGGTTGTCGATGGGTTTGTCAAATACGCCGGAGTGGTTCCGTTACCGCGCCATGTACTCGGTCAACTTGTCGCGGAACTCCGGTTTGGGGATATCGGTCTGGAGAAGTCCATTGTAGGCAACCGATACCTGGCTGGTCTCCTCGGAGACCACTACCACGACTGCGTCGGATACTTCGGAGACTCCGATAGCAGCCTTGTGGCGCATCCCGAACAACTTGCGGTAGCGCAGGTTGATGGTCAGCGGCAGCGAGGTGGCGGCCGCTATGATATGATCACCGGAAACAATTACCGCGCCATCATGCAGCGGTGTGTAGGGAGTAAACAGGGTGACCAGCAGCTCCGAGGACAGTTCGGCGTTTATGGCTTTGCCGGACTCGGCGAAGTTTCGCAGGCCGGTGTTCCGTTCCATGACGATCAGTCCGCCGTAATTCAGTTCGCTTAGTCGCAGCACCGCGCGGGTTACCTCTTCGACCGTCTTGCGTTGCTGCACGGTAAAAAATCGCCGGAGAAAACGGTTTTGCCCCATCTGCGCCAGTACACCGCGCAACTCCGGTTGAAATACCACCACCAGCACAATCAAGCCGAACGGCGCCAGGATCGAGAACATCCAGGTCAAGCCCTCCAGTTGAAACCAGAAGGCAACCGAAGCCAGACCGGCGATCAACGTCAACCCGATCACGATCTGCGCCGAGCGGGTGCCCCTCACTAACTTCAATATCTGGTAAATGATGAAACCGACGATCAGGATATCGACAACGTCCTTAAGCCCGAAACTGAGAAAGTCAAACTGAAACAGGGTCATGCGCTGTTCCTCACCGCCTGCAGGACCTTGAGGGCCTCGGTTGTTTCGGAAACATCATGAGTTCGGACAATGGCGGCGCCTTTCAGTATGCTCAGAATGGCAGCCGAAAGCGACCCGCCCAGCCGCTGGTCGGCCGGCTTGTCGCCGTCGTGAAGCATGCCGATGAATGACTTACGCGAGGCCGCCACCATCACCGGCACCCCCAGTTTGGTAAACTCCTCGAACTGGTTCAGAATCTGGAGATTGTCGCTGAGTCGCTTGCCGAAGCCGATACCGGGATCGATAATGATCTTGGATTTGTCGATTCCCTGAGCGGCACAAAGCGCGATCCGCCGCTGGAAGAATACTACTATTTCGGTAACACAATCCTCGTAATGGGGATCGACCTGCATATCGCGCGGTGAACCCTGCATGTGCATCATCACTACCGGCACTTGCCGCTGCGCGATCAGCGATGCCATATTGGTATCGAATCGGAGTGCGGAAATATCGTTGACCATGTCGGCCCCGGCGTCCAGCCCGGCTTCGGCTACGCGCGCTTTGTAGGTGTCAATGGAGACCGGGATGTCACTTAGGTTGCGCAGTCGTTCGATGACCGGGATGACCCTCTTCAGCTCTTTTTCTTCCTCGACCGGTTTGGCTCCGGGGCGGGTTGACTCGCCGCCGATATCGATAATGTCCGCGCCGAACTGCTCCATGCGCAGAGCGTGCTCAACGGCGCTGTCGATGGTGGGATACCGTCCGCCGTCGGAAAACGAGTCGGGAGTAACATTCAGGATACCCATCACCAGCGGTCGGCTCAGGGTCAACTGCCGACCCGGAGTTAACTGGATGACCTTCTTGATCTCTTCTGCTCTATGAAATGTCTGTTTCTGCATCGGGATACCTCATTAGCATATAAAGACATTTGAGGATCAAAAACAAGAGTGAAAAAGAGAGACTTTCAGACTCGGCGCGGCATCTGTCAGCCGAAGAGATTGACAACCGGTGAGCGGGCCACTACCTTGTCGGTAGCGAATGGTGCTCCGGAGCCCATTGGCTGCATTGAAACGATAGAATGCGGGAAATCGCTCCGCCTTTAGAAAAGGAAAGCTGCTGCTATGAAAAGTGTGAGACCTGCAACCGTAATGCTAATTGGTGTTGTCGCTCTACTGGCTGGGTTAGCCTGCGAGAGCGCCCCTCCCGGTCAGTTTACGGCTGACGTTACCATCGGTGATGTCGGCAAGGTCACTAAGGGGAGGCTGTATGTGCGAGACAGCAGATACAGAATGGATTTCAGTGACGGTGGGACGGAGTGGTTTATTGTCGTCGATGAGAAGGCCAACCTGAGTCGTTCGTTTTCACCGGAGCACAAGACTTATATCGAGAGACCGGCCGATGATCCTCAGAGTATGATGACCGATCAAATCCAGGGGCTGAGAATGTTGCAGCGGATAGGAGAGGTTTCAGTTGAGGGTACCGAGGAGATTGCCGGCTACAAATGCGAGCGCAGCCTGATCCGGGTTCAAGGTCAGCTTGTGATAACCCAGTATGTAGCGAATGAACTCAACTTCCCGGTCAAGGTCGTCAATCACATTTCGGAGGAAGTATTCTTCGAGTTGAGCAATATCAAGCGGCAGGCGGTCAATGATTCTCTCTTCCGGATACCACTAGGTTACAACCTCAAGTCCGTCGCCGGGCAAGGACCGGTTGAAATACCGAACTGGATCCTTGGTATCGAGTCTGTGGAACCGATGTCGCCTCCTTTCGAGATTACCGTTGCGACCGGAGAGTTGTTTCGAGTGCCGGTTGAGCCGGGTTACGGCCTCAAGGTGCATGGCAGGAACGTCGGCGAGGGGAACGCCTCGTATGCCGCCGTGCCGTTTATCAACGGCCTGCCGCTGAAGGATGTCTCCATGTACACCCTGAACCTGCCAAGCAAAGGGACCGGTGGTGGCTGGACTTTTGAGGAGACGCCGCTGGAGGCGGATCAGGTGGTGGTACGCGTCAACGAGGGAACGGTTGCTTTCACGATCGAACCGATAGAGTTGGGTTTCGGGAAGACGATTGCAGCCGGAAGGCAATACGGCATGTCGATTAAGCCGGGCCGTGAGGTTGTCGTGCGACTACTCAACACCCACGATGGCGAGTCGGTCTGCGTGGTGAAGTTGTCGAAAAGCGGCACGCTGCTGGAAGGTGACACTGTTGGTCCGTTGAGCTTCCGGACGGTCTCTCTCAAAACCACCCACGCCAGCGAACGACGCAGCTACGATGTTGACGCCGACGAGATTGTGGTTGAGGTCCAGAAAGGCCAGATGCTGATCAACATCCGGCAGCCTCTATAGGGTTAGTTTCTCCTTTAGCACTAATGGCTGTAATAGCTGCCGCCAATCCTTGCCAGACGCCATCGTTTGGGCTATACTTGGAGCCGCGAAAACAGCAAACTCTTCCTAAGGAGATATCAGCGTGACGACGACGACTATCCCCCCCGCACCCACTTGGGATCTTGAATCGATTTTCCCCGGCGGGAGCAAATCAGAACAATTCAAAACACACCGTCAAAAAAGTTCATCCGATCTGGAGCAGGTGGCCGCCGTTCTCAAGGCGTTACCGGAAACGATCACTGACGCAACGTTAGCTCAGTGGGTTGAGTTTGTAAGCAAACTGCAATCGCTATTGGAAGATATCGATCTGACCTATTCGATGGCCGGATGCTTAAGTTCTCAGAACGTCGATGATACGCCGGCCCAGGCGATTGAGGCGGAAGCCGATGTGCAAGTGGCGCAGTGGCAGAAGTTGCTGACCGGGTTGGAAGCCCGTGCCATGAAAGTGCCGGATGATCAGTGGGGGTTGTTGCTTAAGCAACCGGCGATGGCCGAGGTTCGATTCTACCTGGACGAGCGGCGCACCATTGCCAAAAGCAAGATGCCTCTCGAACAGGAGACGCTGGCGCTGGATTTGGCCGTAAACGGTCTGCACGCCTGGAGTCGTCTCTACGATAAGGTCGCCGGCGGCATCAAAGTCGATTTCACTGAAAACGGCGAGACCAGGAAGATCTCTATGGGTCAGATCGCGACCAAGATGTCCGATCCGGACCGCGCTATTAGACAGCAGGCGTTTGCCGGGATGGTCGAGGGCTGGGAACAGCAGGCTGATATTACAGCTATGGCACTCAACAATCTGGCCGGGTTTCGGCTCTCAATGAACCAACATCGTAACTGGGAATCTCCCCTCTATGAGCCGCTGGTAATGGCCCGCTTGCAGCAGAAGACGCTCGATACCATGTGGGAGGTGATCCGTCGTGAGACCGGGCGGCTCAAACCATACATTGATGCCAAGAAAAAACTGCTCGGTATCGACAAGTTCTGCTGGTACGATGAGTTTGCCCCTTGTGGCAAGGTGGACAAACTGTACAGTTTCGAGGAAGCCGGGAAGTTTATCGTTGAGCAGGCCGGGCGATTCTCACCTGACATGGCTGAGTTCATGCGGATGGCGCTGGACAACCGCTGGGTTGAAGCGGAGGATCGCGCCGGCAAGCGGGCCGGTGGATATTGTACCTCGCTGGGACCGATCAAACAGTCGCGCATTTTCATGACCTACGCCGGTTCTTTCGAGAACCTTCTGACCCTGGCTCACGAGTTGGGTCACGCCTATCATCAGTGGGTGCTGAAGGACCGACCTCCGTTTGCCGCCGGCTATCCGATGAACCTGGCCGAGACGGCGTCGATCTTCACGGAGACGCTGGTGGTCGATGCAGCGCTGGAGGCGGCGGACGATCCGCAGGAGAAACTGATGCTGCTGGAGCAAAAACTGCAGGGCGCTTACGTTATGTACACCGACCTTCACAGTCGCTATCTGTTTGAAAAGAATTTCTACAGCGAGCGCAAGGAGGGTGTTGTGTCACGTGAGCGTTTGAACGAGTTGATGATCGACGCGCAACGTCGCGCCTTTGCCGGATTGCTGGATGAGTCCGGGTACCATCCGCTCTTCTGGTGTTCGAAGTTACACTTCTATTATACTGAGGTGCCGTTCTACAACTTCCCGTACACTTTCGGCTTCCTTTTTGCCGGTGGCGTTTACGACCGCGCCCAACGCGAGGGCTCCTCTTTCGCCGATAAGTACAGCGCGCTGCTGGCCGACACCGGCAGCATGACCACAGAGGATGTTGCGCAGAAACACCTCGGAGTTGACTTAACGACGGAGAGCTTCTGGGCGGATGCCGTCAGCCGTTCCCTGGCGGATGTTGATGCCTTCGTGAAGCTGGCCGACGAGGTGTAATGTATGTACTGCGCCCGGCGTACGTTTTCGGGCGCTGACTTAATCGACAAACGCGGTAGACGAGGACGTCCACCGCGCACGGTAATTGCACAAGTTCTTTGTTGACAGCATTGTTGATATGGAATAGCTTGGCGTCCGATGTTGATTGCCCAACCAGGGAAGGAGATCGTTGCAACTGGAAATCACGTTAGACGGACAAAGTTTTAGGGAAGGGACCAATAGCAGCCTTCACACTAACACAGGAGAAACGATGATGAAACGAGCAGTACTATTGATGTTGGCACTGTGCCTGGTGTTGAGCGTCTCGGCGGTCGCTGAAAACGGCAATGGCATGAAAGGTTGGATGCTTGTCAGCGGCTACGGCGGCTACACGATCGGTATGGGCGATGCTTTTGAGGACTGGGAAGTGGCGGGCAACAAGCACTCCCGGGATGCCGGGATATCTTTTGGTGGTGCTTTCCACTACGGTGTCACCGATATGTTCCTGGTCGGAGGCGAACTCGGCTTTCAATCTTATAAGGCTGAAGGCCCCGGATACTCTAACACTGAAACCGAAATGAACATTCTAGCCACCGGCCTCTATGCTTTGAACTACGTAGAGAATGAACAAGCGTTCTTCGTCGCCTTTGGGGTAGGGCACTATGCTGGATGGGACGAATTCGGGTTTAACGTCGGAGTCCTGTACACCAGAATGATCACCGACAAGTTACCCGCGTTCATTATGCCCAGGTTCCACTATGTGATGGCTGACCCCGATGCGGCACTGATGTTTCAGGTGGTCGTCGGCATCACATTCCCGGTCGCGGGATACGAGGGTCCGTAGCCTGGTCGTGACCACGCAGGCTGAGACTGAAAAACGACAAATGCCGACTCCTCAACAAGGGGAGTCGGTTTCTTATTGGTGTCTTACAGTACACATCCGAACTACGCTTATGGCGACCTGCGCAGTTCCGAATCGTCATTGCCAGGAGTCCGTTGCGGCGCACGACGTGGACATCCGTCCGAGTGTTCTCCAATTCTATATTTCACAAGAAAGCCGGACCCTCGAAGATCCGGCTCGTTTATCAACTGATTCATTCAATCTTAGAAGGCGACGGCGCTGATCAGAATGTTGAAATGTGTGTGGTCAAAGTCAACGTCAACAATTGGGTCTTTGGTTTTACCCTTTGAGAAATAAGCCGCTACCTGAATGTGGCGCGCGAATTCATAGCCGCCTCCAAGAAGCAAACCAAACCCGGGGTCGTTGTCATCATAGGTTTCAACCTTGAACACATAAAAGCCAATTCCTGCGGCGGTAAAGAACGATTTACCCACCGGACCGAAGTAATGATACCATGATGCACCGTTGAAACCCTGGGCTACGGTCTCATCGATCAAGTCTGATTTCCAACTCGCCACATTGCCCTCATAGACGATCATGTTCTGTTCGTCCCAGGCGTAGCCGATTACCAGATTCAGCCCCAACCCGGAACCATCTTCACCAACGGATACACCCATGAAATCCACGTCCCAATCGGCCGTAGCTGCCAGTCCCAGTCCTCCGCCGAGGACGAAGCCCTTGCGCATTCCATCGAACGCGCAGGCGGTTGCGGCCATAAACAATACGGCCACCAGTGTGATCAATACCAAACGTTTCATCATACCTCCAGTGATTGTTAGATCGTTCTTACCTCAGTTAGGGTGAAACTAAAAACGCTGGTCGAGTAAGGCAAGTAAAATCGTAGGGATTATTCCAGGTGCCTTTCGTGGGCACTCCGCGTTTTGCTGCGGCGCAGAGCGCCTGGAGCTTCATCTGGGGGTTCTCTCAGCAGTTGGGGGCTAAGATGGCCGATAGTTCTGCCGAAAATCCAAGTAGAAGGAACATCTGCCCCCAAGGGGAATACAAACTGATAAAAGGAGCATAGATCATGGCAACGGAACGTCTTTACAGCGAATTCGGGATCGAAAATCACGGCCTCACCAACGTCGGCCGGGTGCATTGGAACTACAACACGCCAATGCTCTACGAAGAGATTATCCGCAACAATGAAGGACACCTCGCGCACCTGGGTCCGATAGTGGTGCGGACCGGATTGCATACCGGGCGAGCGGCCAAAGACAAATTCATCGTCAGGGAACCGGAGAGCCGGGACAAGGTCTGGTGGGGCAAGGTCAACAAGTCGTTTACCATAGAGAAATTCGAAATGATGTTCCGCCGCTTGCAAGCCTATTTGCAGGGACGCGATCTCTACATTCAGGACTGCGTGGCTGGGGCCGATCAAAAGTACCAACTGCCGGTGCGGATAATCACCGAGACAGCGTGGCACAGTCTCTTTGCCCGCAACATGTTCATCCAGGCGCGCTGGGAAGACCTGGCCGATCATGTGCCGCAGTTCACCGTTCTGCACGTGCCGAACTTCCAGGCGATCCCAGAACTCGACGGCACCAACTCCGAGGCGTTTATCCTGCTCAACCTCAGACGTAAGCTGGTCTTGATTGGCGGCACATCCTATGGCGGTGAGATCAAGAAGTCGATCTTCACCGTGCTCAACTACCTGCTGCCGTTGGAGAATGTGCTCTCTATGCATTGCTCGGCCAATGTCGGCCCGAACGACGACGTTGCACTGTTCTTCGGTCTCTCCGGCACCGGCAAGACCACGCTGTCGGCCGACCCCAACCGCAAGCTGATCGGCGACGATGAGCACGGCTGGAGCAATAACGGCGTGTTCAACTTCGAGGGGGGCTGTTACGCCAAAGTGATCAAGCTTTCGCCGGAGTCGGAACCGGAGATCTACGCCACCACCCGGCGCTTCGGTACTATCCTCGAGAACGTCGGCTTCGACCCGGTGACCTGCCGGCTCGATCTCGACGACGCTTCGCTGACCGAAAACACGCGTGCCGCCTATCCACTGCGGCACATCCCCAATATGCTCAAGGGGAGTAAGGCCGGTCATCCTGACAATGTTATGATGCTGACCGCCGATGCTTTCGGCGTACTGCCGCCGATCTCCAGACTGACGCCGGAGCAGGCCATGTATCACTTCATCTCCGGCTACACCGCCAAAGTGGCCGGGACCGAAGCGGGCATCACCGAGCCGCAGGCGACTTTCTCGGCCTGTTTTGGCGCGCCGTTCATGGTGCTGCATCCGTCGCGCTACGCCAAACTGCTGGCCGACAAGATTCGCAAGCACAAAGTTGATTGTTGGCTGGTCAACACCGGTTGGAGCGGCGGTCCCTACGGTGTCGGCGAACGGATGCCGATCAAACACACCCGCGCCCTTTTGAATGCGGCGCTCGATGGCACGTTGAACAAGGTTTCCTTCAAAGAAGACCCGGTCTTCGGCGTGCAGGTGCCGACCTCATGCCCCGGCGTACCCGAGGAGATTCTGAATCCGCGCAACACCTGGTCTGACAAGGAAGCTTACGATCAGAAAGCTGTGCATCTGGCGAAACTCTTCGAGGAGAATTTCCGTCAGTTCGAGGACGACACGCCCGAAGAAGTGAAAGCGGCCGGACCGAGGGCGACAGCAAAAGTCTGAGAAAATAGCCCGCACTGCCACTTAAGGGCTGGTTGAAAAGGCCGTCTGTCCGGCCTCAGGGCCGTCAGCCGAGTTACCTGACGGCACCGGCGCCATTGAATGATCCACGAAAAGACTTTGACATCGGGAACCGAAGTGCCTATACATATAGTTATATCTACATATGACGACGTCTGCCGTCAATAGAGGATGACCATCATGGCCCGTAGTATGAATGAAAGAACCTACAGCAAATACTTCAAGGCGTTCGGCGATCCGACGCGACTGAGAATCCTGTCGTTGTTGGCCTCAAAAGAGATGACTGTCAACGAAATTGTCAAGGCTATCGGTCTCTCGCAACCCACTATCAGCCGACATCTGGCTATCCTGAGGGAAGCCGAGGTCGTCGTCGACCGCCGCGATGGACAGCAAGTCTTCTACAGCCTCAACAGATCCTCAGTTGAGAACTGCTGCTCAGGCTTTTGTGACTGCCTGGCCATCACTATCAAGATTCCGAAAAAACATAGAAAAAAATGAGAATAATCTCTTTTTTTTGAAACATATATCGATATATTGACATATACAGATATGTAGATGCCATTAACCGAAAGGAGAAAGTCAGGATGGAAAAGGAAGTTGGACAGATCAAGTTCACCGAGACCGATGACGGCCTAAGGATCGACATCAAGGGCAAGGACCTGAGTCAATTATGCGGCTGTTGCTGTGGGGTCATGGCGGTCGCCGGCAAGATGAAGATGGCGGACTGTTGCCAGGGCGAAGAAGACAAGGATAACAAGAAGTAAACAAGGTAACGGAGGGCTCTTTGGGGCCTCCAGTGGATTTCAACCCAACAAAGGAGTTCGCCATGACGCGTTTCAACATACCCCGAGTGGCTCATTGCAGCGAGGGCTGCAAAGGCCTGTCCCGGGCATGACGTGAAAAGGCCCAGCAGATTGGAAGACCCAGTGGGTCAGGATCTCTCTGATCCTGACCTATTTGGGAGGTCTCGGAGAGACCTGCCCCACAAGACCGACTCAAGCGCCGGTGACTTCCTGCACCGAGTTATGCGCCTACCCTACCATCCAAACGTCAGACCCTTACGGTGCGACACGCCGAGGCATACATGGCAATCCGGGCAGAAGTAGAGACAGCGTTTGCCCAGGTCACCCTTGATCTCGCGGTACCAGACTCTGATGATTTCTTTCTTGCAGTGTGGACAAACGGGCGACACATCATCTTTTCTCTCAAACAGGATCATGACAGCACCTCCTTCAACGGCGGCCGGACGAAGCTCAAGTATCATTGTTCGGCCAATCGGCATATTCGGTTTTCAAGAATACATACTCTCGACAAGAAGGAGTATTCAATCTTTTCTGCCGGTGACTCGGGGGTCGGCAGCGCCAAGATCAGAGGAAGCCGTTACTTTTTAGCCAGTCAAGAGACTGATGCATCCTGGCCGGGTCGACCTCCAGTGCCCAGACGGCGTCTGGAGAATACTCGAGAAGAGCATGGCATATATCAACCATTGGAATCGTACCACATCCCAAACCAAGATGCTCGTCTTCATCGCCATGGTTGTCATGCAGGTGGACGTAACCTATCCGCCCGGCCAACCGTTCAATCCACACGGTCACATCTGTTTTCGAATTGCAGTGAGCATGGCCGATATCCAGACAGACATCCACGCGCGGATCGTCGATGGTGGCCATGACCTCGGCAATGAGGTCTGGATGCCACTCCAGCAGATTCTCTACATGGAAACGAAGTGACTTCGGTTTACCCTTCAAGAAGTCGCTCCAGAAAGCGGAACAACGCTTGAGCCAATTGCTCGGCCGGCTGGTCCGAGGCACGTATCCGTTATGCAGTACTATTCGCGAAATACCGAGCTTACCGGCAACGCTCACGGCCGACTCGAAGCGACGGCGCGTCACCTCCCTGATCATGGCATCAAAACTGCCCGGATTAAGATCGCCGAACGGACCGTGGAGGGAACGCAGATCTATTCCCGCGATCGCTCGAAGATGTGTTTCGATCGCGTCCTTGTTCTTCTCAAAGTACTTCGGGTCATAAAACGACTGGACCTCGATTCCATAGCCACTCTCCCGACAGATAGCTGTGGCCTCGGCCGGATTACAATCGTCACAGATAACGAGCGCTTTCATGCTGTCTGCCCTTCTCGGTGTGACCGGTTCGCTGTTGTTCAGGTCAGGTTTTTGGGTCATACTCTACAGCGTCTCAAGCACAATGTACATATCCCTGTCTATCTGTCAAAGTTAGAAAGCGGCATACGAAGAGGTCGAGACCGCAGGGGTCTGACATCTTCCGGCAACTTGAGCAACCGGGCGCCGATAATGAACCCAAACGGCGGAAACCCAGGCTTGACTATTACCGTAGATGGAGTACAATGTCGACGACAAAGATAGTCTGTCGAACAGGGACGGTGAGTTCTTGTTGGTCGAAACCCCTGTGGTTTCGACTGTAATGTCAGGATCGCAGAGGTCCGGACCTACAACTGACGCCGTGCTTTTTGGGCACGATTGAGGTAGTCTTTGAGAGTTGTCTCGTCGCCTTCGTCGATCAGTTGTTTCAGAGATTCAAGTTCAGCGATAAGCTCGTCGATCAGTTCCTTGTCATGTTCGCTGTTGGTCAAAAACATGTCCAGCATCAACTCCACCGATGATGCGGTCACTCGAGTAGCACTCATGAAACTGCCGCCGATGGTCTTGAACGAACGATCATCCTCCGCCTGATACTTCAATGCAAGATTCATCAGCGCCACGCCCAAGATATGCGGCAGATGAGAGGCCATCCCGACCAACCGGTCGTGTTTGTCGGGTGCCAGCATCAATGGGTTCCCACCCAGCCCGATGACCAGTTCTGAAATCGATTCCAGCCAGCCCTCTCCAAGTTTGGATGACGGCGTGATGGCAAAACTGGCCCCCTCGAACAGTCCGGTGATCGCCGCCTCGAGACCAATCCCTTCACTTCCCGCCATTGGATGCACACCGATGTAATTGATCGGCTCTACAAGCGACTCCACCGCCTGCAGGATACCTGTCCGAATGCCGGCGACATCGACGACACAATTGTTGTTGTTCAAAGATCGCACCAGCATCATAAGAACATCGATGGTCTTGCGGATGGGAACTGCGAGGATGATAAGATCAGCGTCCGCTGCCGCCTCGACAGGATCTTCAACTGTCCGGTGAACGGCACGGCGCTCAACAGCCAGCTTCCGAGTGGCGTTGTCAAGATCGTATCCGATTACCTCGGCGACCAGTTTGCGTTCGACTAGATCAAGACCGATCGAGCCGCCGATCTGTCCGAGTCCGACAATCAACAACCTCCACTGAGAGACAGGCTTCACATCTTTCTCCCGATCGCCTCGACGATATTGCGAAGTCTATCCATCAGCCGGGCAAAATCGGCCGGATACAACGACTGAGCGCCGTCACAGAGTGCCTCATCCGGGTTGGGGTGTACTTCGATAATCAACCCATCAGCCCCGGCGGCGATAGCAGCCTTGGCCATCGGTTCGATCAGCGAACGCTGACCGGTGGCGTGGCTGGGGTCGATTATCACCGGCAGATGGCTGAGGCTCTTGATCACCGGCACGGCCGAGATATCCAGAGTGTTGCGGGTGGCTGTTTCAAAGGTGCGGATACCCCGTTCGCACAAGATGACATTCGGGTTACCGTTAGACAGAATATACTCGGCCGACATCAGTAGCTCCTCGATAGTCGACATCATCCCGCGTTTCAAAAGAACCGGTTTGCCGGTCCGTCCGACTGCCTCAAGCAGGGCGAAGTTCTGCATGTTGCGCGCGCCGACCTGGAGCATGTCGGCGTACGACGCGACCAGTTCGACCACCGTGGGTGTGGTGACTTCGGTGACCACCGGTAGACCGGTTTTTTGTTTGGCGGCGCTCAATATTTGCAGTCCTTCTTCACCCAGTCCCTGAAAACTGTAGGGGGAAGTGCGTGGCTTAAAAGCACCGCCGCGCAGGATAGTGGCACCTGCTTCGGCGACCGCATCAGCAGCCTTCAACATTTGCTCACGACTTTCGACCGCGCAGGGACCGGCCATCACCACAACATTGTCACCGCCGACCTTGACCGTGCCGACTTCGACAACCGTAGGCTCTTTCTTGAATTCCCGCCCGGCCAGCTTGTACGGTTTCATTATCCGCACCACGCTGTCGACCCCGTCGAGCATGGTGAACTGCTCCTGATCAACCATCTTGCCGTTGCCGACCACGCCGACAATCGTCTTTTTTTCTCCGCGGGAGAGATGAGGTTTGAAACCGAGCTTTTCGACTTTGCCGAGCACCGCCTTGAGTTGTTCTTCGCTTGAATCAGCTTTCATTACGACGATCATCGTTGTCTCCTTCGGCCAGGTCCGGCCGGAACGATTTGGTTTCCCCAAGGTAGCAATGCCTAATCTGATCGGGCGGGAGGTCGCTGTTGACATGCAGCAGCACCCGCACCACGCGGGTCATGACGCCGGGGACATCAATCTCCTGCGCACCCAGGAGCGGCACATACTTCCAGCCCAGTTCGCGCACGGCATAAGCGGGGAAGTCGGCGTTAAGATCAGGCGTGGTAGTGAGGAAGATACTGGCGATATCGTCCGGGTTCAGGTTGTTGGCCTCGACGATGGTCTCCAGCAGCTTGCGGGTGGCCGTATGGATGGACTCGCGGTTGTTTTCAGCGACTCGAATAGCGCCTCTGATACCTCGGACTGGTGTCATCGTTCGGTCCTTTCCTGGGGGATACCAAATGCTTCTGGTAATGTTATCGAGTGAGTTGTTCATTTGCTGTATCTGTCTCACAAAAAAAACCCGCCACCTTTCAGGTAGCGGGCCGGGGTCAGTTTCTACAATTTGGTTAAGGAGTCATAGATTCGCCATTCCCGCTACCTGTCAAGCCGGTATAGCCGAAATAATATCGGTAATAATAGTAGCTGAGGTTTTTGGTCGCGGCGGGTATGCTTTTTGTGTTTTTCACAGTTGTGGTTCCTTAGGGCCAAATATACAATAATAGTCCATTTTGTCAAGATGAAAGTGGGGGGAATGGAAAGGTCCGTACGATCAATCGCACCCAAACAGCCGATTCTCCAGGTCTTCTTGGGTCGGAATTCTGTTCTCGTCAACAATCCGGACCAGCGCATTCCTCGCCAATACCCAGGGTTCAGTGAGTGCATGCATGCCGACGTCATGTGCAGTGTGAGCTGCGTTGGACCTTTCGTCGTAGAGTTTCAGTATTCGCTTGTAAAGATCTAACCTCGCCTTGCCAGCCGGTTCAAGGTATGCCGCCAGTAACGAAGCGACGCGGTAGCGAAGCTCTCTCCGCGAAGGTGAGAAGAGCTGCTCAAGTGCTCCCCAAAGTGCAAGAAGTGAAGATGATGCCTTGCCGTAAACGGTTGCGGAGTCGAACGCCTTCATTACCTCATAGAAGTTCTCGTTTGAACCCGCCAACATGCCGCTGTCATACCACTTATCTCTTACCCATTCCAGTGTTTCTTCATCGAGGCATGGTCGAAGTTCATCAGGTGGCCGCGTGATTCTGTGCGTGGTCTCAAATGGCTGAAGCAATGGCTCCACATCGGTACCGGCGGCTTCATCAAAGGGATGATCTGACACAACGGGAACCATAAGGAATGGATACTGCGCCAGTCTGAATAATGCAGCAATCCACCAGATCGTCTCACGTGCTTCAATATGACTACCTAGAAGAGGTGCCTTCGGTACTCTTAGCTCAATGTGTATATCGAAACCGAATCCACCTTTGGCAGCTTTCCACGGTGCCGGGTGGTGTCCCTCGGGACCGGCAGGTGAGAAAGCCATAAGGTGCACGGACATTAAGTGCGCATATGTTTTTCTCAAAATGACATTCTCACCTAGGTCGAATGAATCGGCAGATAACTCCACACCTGAGAGACCGCCGTAGAGATATTGCTCACTGTCGCCCAATCGTCCTCCTGCCTGTTTACTGGCTTACTACACCTAATATAGCCGAAGCAAATCAATCAGCAAGCAGCAATTGCGGGCATCGTTAGAGCGAGTAGCCGACCTCCCCAAATTCCCTGTTGCTAAAAGTGTCGTAATCGCTACTTCGGGGCGTGCGTATGAAGGGGCAGATGTGGACATCTGCCGCGCACGTGGACCCTTCGACTCCGCTCAGGGTGACGTACGGGAAGCCGCTTTGGTTTTGATTATCGAAAGTCCGGTCGAAGGAGATAGATTTCTGGCCTACAGCAACTGTCCTTGTCGCACCCGTTCGTCCATCAGGCGGCAGCCTTCCATCAGGAGGGCTTCATTCGGCGCGCAGTTGTTTGGTATGGGAAGTTCGTCGGGGGAGACCGGCTCGACAGACCACGATCCCTCCGACCAGGTGATGCCCTCATATACCGCTTGGGCGCTTATCAGCTCACCTAGCTCGGCGTAAGCGATTGCCCCCTGGTCAAGACACATGATCAGTTTCTTGTCATCGGTAGAGGAGGTAATTGTTATCTTCACTGTGCGGCGACTGGGTCCCAGCGCCTGTAACAGATCGACCACGTTCATATCGGCGAGTCGTCCGTGACTACCGGACGACGGCTGCGTGACCGACATCAACTGGCTGTCCAGAAGCCGTGCTCTGGTCTGGACCTTGCGCAGCTTGGAGACGAGCATATCAAGATTGACGTCGATAGGTATGATATCCTCCAAACCGCGATCCAGAAGGGCCGTCATCTCCGAGGCGTGGGCACTCTCAACCATCAGGAAAACAGGCACCCTGGCCAGGTTGACGCCTTCGTTCTCAAGGTCGTTCACAAATGATCCGACCACGCTGCTGTTGCCTTTAAGGATCAGCACCATCATGTCCGGTTCGCTGCGTCTGCATAGTTCCACAAAGGATTGCCTGGACAATTGCGAAACGGTGCGGAAACCCTCGTTCTGCAAGCGCCGCTCGATCGGATACAGGATGCTGGGATTGTCCGTAAACAGCATCACCTGTCCGTGCTTCTCGGTCGTCTGGGCGTGCAGAACCTCGTTTTGCATCATGGCGATGAATGCCTCCACCACCTCTGCCAGAAACAGCCGGCCAATGAGATCGCGGCACTTTTTCTTGATAGCATCAAACTTGTCGAGAGGCAGCTTGTCGTTTGGGTCCACCGTCTCGCAATACAGATCGACAATCGTCAGGATGTTGCCGCCCAGGATCTCGACCGGCAGACGCTTGGTGTATTTGCCCTTCAGATCTTTGTACATCGAGCGCAGCATCTCCACCACCACCGGTGGATACTGCAAAGACGACAGCAACCTGGCTGTCAGACCGATCCAGGAACGCTGGTCCGTTCCTTCTTCGGGCTGGTAGTAGTGACGCGACAGATCATGAAGGTAGGCGGCGTTGATGATGATCAAACGTTCTTTGTCCGGCAGTTGCATCTGGCGGCAGAGTTTGTCAACGTAGGCCCCCACAGCGCCGCTATGATTATCCGGCTGACCGCTCTTGAGCGCCAACAGCGAGGTGAACAGTTCCATGTTTTTGGACAACAGATCGCCTTCGGAAATCAATGTATCCTGGTCCAGTATCAGCGATGACGCCGTCTCGTAATAGCGAATGGACGTTCGGGGCGAACTTTTGCGCAGGCGGTCGATCAGGTCGATGTAATCGCCGGGCACGGTATCTTTGATGAGCACCGAGTTGAAAACACGATCGCCGATAATGTCGATCGCTTCATCCGCCGAGTCGGCGGTGCTCACCCCAAAGCCATCACGCTCCAGCAGGGATGCCACCAGCGGTCCGGAGTACTCTTCATCGGTCACCAGCAGCACCGTCGGTTGGGCCGGCGATGATAGTTCCGCCTGGTCACCCGGCCAGGTCGCTGATTCGTCGGTCAACTCGGTGGCGTCATCAGGGATATCCAGAAGCAGCCGATCTTCCAGATTGACCTTTTGGCCCATGTAATACTTGTTGATGGCGGTGTTGAGCGCCAGTTCGGCGGCTACGTACAGCTTGATCTCCTTGCCACGGGCGACGAAGTTCAGTTCGTTGATCAAGCTCTGATCGGTGGGCGTCTCGCAGGCCACTTTGAGCAGGTTACACTCCGGATCATAGTCGAACGGCATGACCTTGCGAGCAATGGCCACTTTGGAGGGGATAAGCTTGGTTACTATCTCCGGAATCTCCAAACCTGACAGCACCACACCCTCGCAGCCCAGTTGGATGGCCAGCGCTCGCACCAGACCGGCTTCATCGATGGCGCGATGATACAACAGTTGCGAACCAAGTTTGCCGCCGTGTGCTTTTTGACGGATTAGCGCTTCCTTGATCTGTTCTTCGGAGATCAGCCCCTCGCGAACGAGGATTTCATCGAGGCGAATATGTTGCGAACTGTCGTTCATCAAGCCTCCACCAATTCGGTGCGCTTTTCATTCACACGATCATAGAACTCGACCGGGTTGACAGCCACGCGGACGGCTTCGTCAGCCGTCACGATACTGGAGTCAACCAGCGCTTTGAGGTGATTGTCCAAAAGGCGCATCCCCTTCTTGCGGCTGGTCTGGATAACCGACGTAATCTGGTAGGTGCGTTCCTCGCGGATCATCGCCTGGATCGACGATGAGCGCGTCATAACCTCGTAGGCAGCCACGCGACCGTTGCCGTCGGCCCGCTTCAAGAGCTGCTGGGAGATAACCCCGATCAGGGTGTCGGCCAACATGACACGAATCTGCTGCTGCTGATCCGGTGGGAATACATCGATAATGCGGTCAATCGAACTGGTCGCGCTGCATGTGTGCAAGGTGCCGAGTACCAGAAGGCCTATTTCCGCCGCCGTGATAGCCAGCGAGATAGTCTCCGTATCGCGCATTTCCCCCACCAGAACAACATCGGGGTCTTCACGTAGCGCCGCGCGCAGAGCCGAGGCGAACGATTCCGAATGCAAGCCGATCTGCCGTTGACTAATCAGCGAGTTCTTGTTGGCATGGAGATACTCGATCGGGTCCTCAAGCGTGATGATGTGACGCGACTCGTGGGTGTTGATATGGTCGACCATGGCCGCCAGGGTGGTGGACTTTCCGGAGTTGGTCGGCCCGGTCACCAAAAGCATTCCGGATTTTGAGCGAACCAGATCACCGATAATTTCCGAGAAACCCAGCGCGGCCAGGTCAGGAGTGTCGTCCGGGATCAACCTGACGGCGGCGGCCAGGCCGGAGTGCATTTTGTACAGATTGATACGAAAGCGAGCTACATCTTCGATACTGTATGCGAAATCCAGATCACCCGATTTTTCAAAGATGCGAATTTGTTCGTCGGATAGGATCTCATATACCAATTGCCTGATGTTTTTGCTGGTGAGTTTCTTATGTCGGGTTTTGGCCAGCACGCCGTCGACCCGAATCATCGGCACACTGCCGGCGCCGAGATGCAGATCGGAAGCGCTGGCTTCTTTGACTATTTTCAACAGGTCATCAATCTTGGGCACAAGTGATCCTTACGTGATTTTACCGCTATCTTTCAATATATCGGCTGGTATAACGGGAAGTTTACGGGCGGTGTATTGGGGGGCTGGTGTGCAGTTTTTGAACAGGGGGAGATGATCACAGGCCGGATATGGGAATGCCGCCGGCCCCGGCCATCCCCCCACTTTTAACCTTGCCCCCTCATTCTACACCCGCTTCCTTCCCACCATGCCGAGGCGTGTGAGGAAAACCAGGTCACGACTTCCGTCGCTGACGGAGAGTTTCGTCAAAAAACTCTCCACCGCCGATGCGCGCCTCAGACGGAAAGTTGTGCACTACGCTTTTTGGGGCGTGGGGATTCTATTTTTCTACTCGCTCATGGTCGGCACCTACAGCATCCCCCGCATCATCCGGCTGGAACTGCAAAAGAGCGCGTTGGTCGAAACCAATCAGCGGTTGCTGATCAATCTGATCGACAATGACCGCGTCCGCAAGATGCTCGAGTCCGACCGGATTTATCTCGAACATATCGCCCGCACCCGTTTTCACATGGCCCGCCCCGATGAGACCATCTATCTCTACCGCGGCCGGTAGATGTTATGTCACTTGAGAAAACCGAAGCAGTCGTTCTGAAGGCCTTCAACTGGTCCGAGTCCTCACGCACGGTAATCTTTTTCAGTCGCCGGTTCGGAAAGATCGCGCTAGTCGACAAAGGAGGGCGGAGTTTCAAGTCGAAGCGCGGTCGTATCGTCGGATTTGCCGTTCTGGAACTGACTTTCTATGACTCTCAGAAAGAGTCCTCCGGCTATATTCGCGATGTTGACCTGCTCGAAACCTTTTCGTTCGAGAAGGACGGCACGATGGGGCGGTTGGCCTATGGTTCCGCCGCTTGCGAACTGCTGCACTTACTCCTCCCGGAAGAAGAGTCTCAAGTGGCTCTCTATGATTATTTCGTGAGTTACCTCAAGTGTGTAGAGGCAGCCGACAAGAGGTCGTTGCCGGCGTTGTTTTTGGCCTTTTTCCTGAGATGTTTGTCGCATCTCGGCTACCACCCTGCCCTCACCCACTGCGCTTCCTGCGGCCAGGCCAGTCAAGCCGGCTCTCAGGGCGCTACGCGCACGGCGGAGTACGTACAGTTCTATACGGAGCGGGGTGGCGTGTTATGTAGTTCTTGCCAAACAGCGGCGGATCAGTATATTCGTCTGTCTTCAGCCGGCTTTGAGCAGTTGGTAACCCTCCAGAGCGCCTCTTTGACCGAGGCGGCCGCGCTGCCGATAACTTACGCTGACACCGAGTTGTTGCTGGAGGCGTTGACACGATTTGTAAGCTGCCAGACCGGTGTGTCGGGCGAATTGAAGTCGCTGGAGTTTCTCCAGAAGTTGAAAAAGACGAAACTGTCTTAGAAAGAACGATATGACCAAGAAGAATAGCAACGACCTGATGGACAAACTGGTGTCGCTGTGCAAGCGGCGCGGCTACATTTTTCAATCTTCGGAAATCTACGGCGGTTTGACTTCCTGCTGGGACTATGGTCCGCTGGGCGCCGAACTCAAGCGCAACCTCAAGAACTACTGGTGGGACGCCATGACCAACCGTCGTGACGATATCGAGGGTCTCGACGCCGCCATCCTGATGCACCCCCAGGTCTGGCACACCTCCGGCCACGTCGCCGAGTTCAACGATCCGATGGTCGATTGTCGTACCTGCAAAGCACGCTTCCGCGCCGACAAACTGGAAGAAGCACGCTGCCCCCAAAAACCGTCCAGGAACCCGGTGGAACACGGCTGCGATCTGACCGAGGTGAAGCAGTTCAACCTGATGTTCAAGACTTTCATGGGGCCGGTCGAGGATTCCTCGAACGTAGTCTACTTGCGACCGGAGACAGCGCAGGGGATCTACGTCAATTTCCTCAACGTCAAGAACTCATCGCGGCAGAAGATACCATTCGGTATCGCCCAGATCGGCAAAGCGTTTCGTAATGAAATCACACCCGGCAACTTCATCTTTCGCACTCGCGAGTTCGAGCAGATGGAGATGCAGTTTTTCGTGCATCCTTCCGAGGACGAAAAGTGGTTCGAGTACTGGCGACAGCAGCGCTGGGAATGGTACGAGTCCCTCGGCCTCAATATGGACAAACTGCGATGGCGCGAACATGGACCGGATGAGTTGGCGTTCTATGCCAAAGCGGCCTACGACGTCGAGTACGAATTCCCGTTTGGCTGGCAGGAACTTGAAGGCGTGCACAACCGGACCGATTTCGACCTGAGTCGGCACATGGAGGCGACCGGCAAGGACATGGGCTACAAAGATGAGCGGTTCGACGAGAAATTCGTGCCCTACATCGTGGAAACATCAGCCGGATGCGAACGAACGCTGTTAACGCTGTTGCTGGATGCATACGACGAGGTAGAGATCAAGGGTGAGAAGCGGGTCTTCCTGCGTTTGTCGCCGAAGGTCGCTCCGATCAAGGCGGCCATTTTTCCGCTGGTGAAGAAAGACGGCATGCCGGAGTTCGCCGAGAAGGTCTATCACAATCTCAAAAAGCAGTTCAAGGTGTTCTACGATGTATCCGGTGCGGTTGGTCGGCGTTATGCCCGCATGGACGAGGCCGGCACACCGTTCTGTATCACTATCGACGGCCAGACTTTGGAAGACGAGACGATGACTTTGCGCGACCGCGACACGATGGAACAGACGCGCCTGAAAGCCCCCGAGATCGTCGAGTTTCTGGAGAGGAAGTGCAGGTAGGGGGGGCAGGAGCTTGGCACAATCCGACCAGCGTTTATCCACCTAGAAAGCAAGACTATCGGATATCACAATTAACTCCCTCCCCTTGCGGGCATCGCGAGCACTGTAATTGAGACGGAAGCTGGAAGTCTGGTGTCCGGCATACAAGGAGCGAATCTCGCTGTGATCGTCGTACGTGAGAATCCAATTGGCTTTGCTATTCTTCCTCAGTTTTGTAGCCAGTCTTTTGTGATCATCGTCCGCGTAATGGTTCATATACAAGGTTGCACCCTTCTCATAGTAGGGCGGATCTAGATAGATCAGAGTATTATCATAACCCATATAGGAGTCAATTAACTCAATCCCATCTCGATTGCTGACTTCGATCCTGTTGGCGTAGTCAGCTATGACCCGTATCCTCTTTGCGAGGGTTTCCTTATAGAATCGGGCATCAAGCTTCCACTTCCCGTGTTGATTCACACCGCCGATTGGTCCTCCATCCAAAATGCCGGAAACATTAGTTCTGTTGAGAAAGAAGGCTGCAAAACCAAGATCAAATCTTCGAGAACGACGGTCACGATAGATCGACCGCTGTTTCGTCCATTCGTCGACAGTCACTGGGATCATAAGCAGCTTATCGAGAAACTTCTCAGTTTCTATCAAGATTGATCGCCAGAATGAATAGACTGCTCTGTCGAGATCGTTGATCACGATTCTGTCTACTCGCTCAAGAAGAAGCAATGCTAGCGCCGCCCCAGCACCACCAGCGAAGGGTTCCACGTAAGTAAGGCCCGACATATTATTCTTCTCAATAATCCTGTCAAAGAGTGTGAAGAGGAAGCTCTTCCCGCCGGGATATCTCAGCGGACTGAAGTGATACTTCTGGTTTCTCTTGCTAGGAATTTTCATCTTAGCTCTTTTCGACCGGATTCAGAATATGCCTGAAGATACCTTCCATCATGTCCCAAGCATCTTTCACGTCTTGAGCTTTTGCAAATACATCTGGGTTATGGTTAGACGCGTTCAGAAACTGAGCAGAATACGATGCCATCTTGTCATTGGAGATGATACGCTGAGTCGCCTGTGAGAGGCGTCTATTACTCGTATCGTCCATTTCGATCCTGAATTTCTGTAGCACATCATCGAGTGTCACATATTGCTTACCTTTGCCCCGAAAAATCTCCACGCCCTTCTGAATGAAGTATGATTTTAGGGCACACTCCAAGAAACTGCGCAGAAGATCGTATGTCGCGTTAGGGAACTTTTGATAATTGATGTTTTGTAACTCTAGGAGCATACGGTATACTCCCTGAGCCTGTAACGTGAAGACTATGTCCCTGGGCACTAATTTCGTACTGCTCCGCTCTCTCGGTTTCTCGCGCTCCTTGAAATGTCTGCTCTTTAATGTCCGGCCGCTCTTTGATGTGTTCGGTACTGCCGACTCAGGAAAGCTGTCGAGGTATTTTCGTCGGTCGTCTTCACTGTTTAGCGAACGTGAATCTTTCACTTTCTCAACAATGTCTTGAACAATCTTCTTGAACCCCTTTTCAAACTCTCGCTTCGCAATTCTAATGCTTACGTCTCCGTCCTTGTCGAAATCGAATCCGAGAAAGCCCCGCACATATTCGTCATCGTAGAGTCTTTCTAAAGTCGTAACCGGAAAGCTTCGCTCGCTGTGGACACTCTTGGTTATCTGTTCATTGTTGTAGTCTATGGCTTTTGCAATTCTGTGTACGTTAATGTAGCGAAGAAACCTATCGACATCGATGCCAGGATATTCGTTACGAAGATCTTGGGCGGTCTTCCCTCTATCTAATTCCGCTTTGTAAAAGTAGGCTTGTCTGAGTGGTCGCCATGGGCGACGCATGTTTTGAGTGTGTTTGCTTGCCAAGAGGTGGAGTACAGATTCTCGATCAGGTGCAACCACAACGTCAATCTCCTTTGGGAAAGCTCTGAGTCCCTTAAGGAGTTGCTTCGCGGCCTGCTCTTTAGGTGGATAGAGCGCTGGCCTTAGTATCACTTTCAGTGCGGCGACACGGCGGTTTCCGTCGATGACCACATACTTCTTGCCCTCTTTTACAACCACAGGCATTTCATCGGGGAAAAACCTATTACTCACAATGCTTTCCAATAATTGCATCGCCTTTTCGTTTGCAAACAGGTCGTTGATGAGGGCTGCCTGAGAGAACTTGGTTTCAATCACCAGCCTGATATTCTTTGGATCGAGATAGAGATCAGCCACCTTGACGCGCTTTCTCGGCCACGATTCATACTTTGGTAATGTCGGTTTCCTCTTCATATTTGTCCTCGACGTAATGTTGCCCGTCCAGTTGACCTTCGATACAATTATGTATGTGCCTTCTAGTAACTCGTTTCTTGTGCCACCTTTGGCCGTTGAAGGTTCGCTGCTTTGCCTCTCTCTAGCAATATGGTATCTTATCACTATCTTCGCAAGCCAAAAGCACTCGGTACCCCACCAAGAGCGAAGTCTGGTGGGTTCTTCAGTGAGTTCTCGTAAGTCGAAACCCCTGGTCCGAGGGACCGTCCTGAGCGGAGTCGAGGGCGGCTTTCGACACTCTCGACTTCAGCCGCCACAGAAACACTACCAATTCCACGCAAAATACGCCTGTACCCTGGTTAATAAAGGACCATCCCCATGGCCACCAGCGCAAACCAGATCGCCGCCAACCGGCGCCACGCCGGAAAACCTACCGACCCCCGGAACCATCCCCAACTCATGCCGGGCACTGAATCAACATCGATTCTATTACGCTAATATGAAAATACACAAAACGAACCCATTTGGACACCAGCAGGGTGGCGGCCTAAAACCTTGTTTGGGGCGGACATGCGGCTGACGAGGGCATCTGACGCCCACAGAAAACAAAAATACACAAAACGAACCCATTTCCGCGCCGTGCCCGAGGCATGCCCTCAGAATTCAGAACTACCCTCCGCCCCGTCTGTGCGGGAATGACAGTGCGGAGGGGCAGACCAAGACATCTGCCGCCCGCGGACACTCTTCGTCTTGTTCTGTCAGGTCTTGGCCCGCCGGAGGCAGGGTGTGACCTGACAGTCGCGAGCGATGCCTAAAATAAACACCCGCCGCTCATGCAGCCGCGTTTCTCGCCCTTTTCAAGTTTGCGCGACACGCCGATCGATATGCCAAACTGATGCGATGAATTGCCCGACTCGATAAAAACGTCTGAGAAAACGATCGTGTACTTCGCTTCAACAGCCAGGCGGAAATCATAAGATTGGAAACCGTACATGCCGCCGGCCAGATGAAAGGCGAAGGCCTGGTCATTATCCACAATTATGGTCCCGGCATATTCCTGGGACCCGATAAAATGAAGCCCCAACCCGCCGCCCAAGAATGGCGTAAAGTCTGATTCACGATTGAACACGTATCTCATCCCGATATCCCACGGGACGACGGTAACTTCTGTGGAGTTCGTGACCACACCTCCGACCGTGTCCTTGTCACCCCCACTGCCCCAGGTGCCGCCAATCGAGTTCTCGATCACCCAATTGCCCGCCTCATAGCGCATCATCCAGGCGACGGTGGTGAGATTATCAACTCCGGAATAGGAGTCGCCCAAAGGAAAGCCAAACCCCAATGACACACCGCTGGTTATATACGATTTCTTCCGGCGTTGGTCCAGAGTCTCCTCCTCTGTTATCGCATAGCGCCCAACCTCGGATACGATCTTCTTGCCCGAGGCGGCAGCTTCGGCGAGTTTTCGAAGAGTGACATCCAGATCATCCAACGAAGTTGACGAAAAGCGGTCGGTGAAAATGACCTCTTTCTTGACCACACTCACCACCCTGATCTCGGCCGTGATCTTGTTGCCAAGCTTGGTCAGCGATCCGATGATCGCCTTCTCGGCTCCGGCGATATACCCGAATTCGGAGGCGCAGGCGACATCGTGGCAGGTGAAGTCGGTAATATGCTTCTCAGACAAAGCGGCTTCGACCTGTTCCCTGGCGATGACAGTGAACTTGCCCGTGGCATTGAGCTCATTTCTGAGAATGTGGGTACCTGCTTCAAGGGTCTGGGCATTGACACCAATACCCTGCAATTCAAAAACGGCTGTCGATTCCTGAGCCATCGCGGAGCCGGCCAAAAGCATCAGGCAGAGCATACTAAGAGCAAACTTGCGGCACATAGGTCCCTCCTTCAGGGAATGTCTTTTTCAGATAATCTTTATCAATGAATGTATAGCCACCGTTGAATTGTCAAGCCATTTGTTGGTGATTAGAAGCCGGGGCCGCCCCATGCGTTTATCGCCCACGCAGCCAGGGGGCACACGACATCGGATGGATTCCCGCCTTCCGCGGAAATGACAGGATGGGTACGGACCAGCAGTTCACAGGCACCAGATGCACTTTTCGAGGGCGCGAGCGATTTCCTTGGTGGAGGGGAAGTGAGTGGTCAGGCCGTTCCTTTTGGGTTGAACGACGCCGGAGCCGACCACGGTACAGCCGTCGATAGTAATGCTCGGCACCTTCACCGGCTGCTCCGATTCAACGATGCGCGCCAGGATGCCGCGCTCACGCACGAAGCGTTTGACGAAATCGCGCGTCTTTGCCTGCTTCGGGTCCTTGCTTGAATAGATCAATCCGATTTCCATAGGGACCTCCTGATCCCATTCTACAGTATACCCGCTCCGTCTAATCGGTCAACCTAAAAAACAGCCTGCCTGTTGCTATATTATACGAAAGAATGAGGAGTCAGTTGAGTTACTTGTCCAGAAATAGTCAGGCCGCCCGGCCGGGGCGGTTTAAGATGCCGGGAACCACGGGAGTCAGCCGGAGGTTTAGTTACATAGTAGCCGCCGGCTGGGTGGCTGCCAAAGCAAAGATAGTAATTGGCGAATATGATTCGACGTGTAATGAAGGAGCAATTGAGATGGAACACAAACTGCCGGAACTTCCGTATGCCAAAGATGCGTTAGCCCCGAACATCTCGGCCGAGACGCTTGACTATCACTACGGCAAACATCACCAGACATACGTAACCAATCTGAACAAGTTGATCGTGGATACTGAGTTTGTCGATGCCACGCTTGAGGAGATCATCAAGAAAGCCTCGGGGGGTCTGTTCAACAACGCCGCCCAGGTCTTCAACCACAGCTTCTACTGGAACTGTCTGAGCCCCCAGGGGGGCGGCGAACCGACCGGTGCGTTGGCTGATGCGATCAACAAAGCGTTCGGTTCGTTCGAGGCGTTCAAGGAGAAATTCACTCAGACCGCTATCACTACATTCGGTTCCGGCTGGGCCTGGTTGGTGAGAAACGGCGGCGGCGAACTTGAGATCATCAGCACCGGCAACGCCGGCACGCCGCTGACCGAGGGCAAGACGCCGCTGTTGACCTGCGATGTTTGGGAGCATGCGTACTATGTCGATTACCGCAACGCCCGACCCAAATACGTTGAGGCGTTCTGGAACCTGGTCAACTGGGAGTTTGCTGCGAAGAATCTCGCCGGTTAAACGGCAGCGCGACAGGCAAACACCGGACCCCGAACATCGGGGCAGGGCCGAGATGGTCCTGCCCTTCTTCTATGCTCGAACTAAGGGGTCTGGCCGGGCGCCGGTTGCTGTTGCTGCCTGCGCTGCATCGTCTCCTGCACGAGTTTGGTGGCGTAACCGGCCTTGAAACGGTTCACCTTCACGCCGCGGTCGATATACTTGTACGCCTGTGGCATCAGCGTCTGGTTCTCACTTTTCGACGCCAACAACAGATAGACCTTCCCGCACATCATCTGCACGCTGAAATCGGTGGGGTACTTCTCAGCCATCGTGGTTACCAGCCTGAGCGCATTGTCGTACTGGCCGGTGCGCAGACTGATGTCAGCCAGCAGCCGGCCGGATGATTTGGTCATCCGATGTTCGGTCAGGTAGAAATCGATTTCGCTTTGGGCGCTATCGAGTTGAGATTCGTTCAGGTAGGCCACCGCCTTCTCGTAGTGCGATAGCTGGTAGCGAGCTGCCTGTGGATTCTCGAACCGTTCGCTGATGCGAAAGAGCTTTACTTCGGTGTCACGAATCCACCAGGAGGTCACTGGCGCAAGACGGTCCAGTTGCGGATAACCCATGACAGCCTCACTCAGGTTGGAAGCGTCCACGGCGATATGCGTGATCGGGTGGCGGTCGAACAGTGTCGAGTCGATATCTGCGACTCCGAAAAGATGTATGAACGCTTTGAGGTCGGTGTCAATTGTCAGCGCCGGACCATAAGGTCCCGACACGACAGCGTCCAGCCCAAGAATCTCGCGGATATCCTCGTTGGCTTCCTTCAGATTGAAATTGTGCTCCAGGTAGTGGTAACGTCGGATACGAAAACCGTTGGCCAGAACCGATAGTCCGATCATCACCAGAACCCCGAGAACAACTGTCGATCGTCCCAGACGAAGGCGCAACTTGCCGAGAGCATAGCGCACCACCAGGGCCAATACGGCCGCGCCCGGCAGGCAGCCCCAGGTCAGCGCGCGATAGGGCGCGTTGTTGAAATAGAAAACATTGCCCACCAAGTGATACAAAGCGAACCAGAATAATAGACCGAGGAACACTGTTGCCCACCAGTCCGGCATCACCGACGCAATCTTCCTCTTCAAGAGCAGTTTGTCCATCAGCGCAAAAGAGAGAACAATGACCGCCGGAATCAGAAACAAGGTGTACCGCAACGGTGAGTAGTTCAACGGCATCAAGCCGAGCACGACAACTCCGACCCATGATGCGGTAAGGACAGTCACCGGTGATAGTTTCTGTTCGCCGCCTGCTCCGCGGATGAATAGAACCAAAACGCCACCGGCCACCAGTAGAAACATGTACAGGTCGGGACCGAGGTAGTACATGCGATTTTGAAAGCCGTAGCCGATCAGATGTTCAAAGAAGCCCCAGGGTGAACTGAGTCCAGCGGGAAAGCCGCGCAAACCGTACGACTGCTCGCCGACATAGCGGAAAGCAGCGGAGAAATCGGTGCCGTAGAGTGCCATGATCAACACTGCCGAAAAAGCCGCGTACACACCGACCGCCATCGCCATCAATCGCCAGCGGTTCTGTCGTTCGGAAACGAAGACAGCTACCAGTAAGGTGGGCAACAAGAGCGCCCCGAACAGTTTGCCGGTGAACGTCGCCAGCGCCACGAGAACCGCCGACAACAAAATCCCCCACACGCGGTCACCGAACCAGCAATACACGAAAAAGAACAGCGAGGCCAAGAAGACGAGGCCGTTTTCCAGGTACGAAAGTCGTCCGTAGGTCAGGAGGGTAACGTTGATGACATAACACAGCGCCACCACTGGAAGCACCCAGGTTCGACAATGTCTGGACAGGCCCAGGAGAAAAAACAAGAGTCCACCGAGGGACAAAATCAATCCGACAGCACCGGCGCTGGTTGCCGACACGCCCCAAAGGGAGAATAGACCCCACCCGACCAGCGAGGTCAGTGAATGCTGATAGACGGTCCAGCGCGGATAGTCAAACGGATCACAGTTGTCAAAGAGGATACTGTTGCGGGCATGGTGAACGTACTGCGCCGGATCAGTGGCCAGCGACTGCCCCAACCCGGAGTAGTACATAGGCGGGTCGGAAGTCAAGTCCGACGCCCAAAAGAACACACCACCGATCACGATCAGCAGAGTGAGGACGTACAACAGCAGGTCGGTTCTTGTCAAAGATGTTTTCATAGAGACGTCGCAGCTTCACTACCCTGGTGCCAGGCAACCCAAACCGAAATCAGTTGGACGGACAGGTTCAGACTACTCAACAACGATACTATGCTTCCCTCGTGTTTCCACCTCCCCTATCCTCCAGCCGAAGAGGCTCGCCCGCTCGAGATCGGCGGCAAACTGATCGGCGTCGTCTTCAGCTATCGCGATCAACAGTCCGCCCGACGTTTGCGGGTCAAACAGTACCGCTTCGACGTTCTCGGGGACATCCCGACTGACCATCAAGTGGCCCTTAAGAAACTCGCGGTTGGCCAGAGCCCCGGCCGGTATCATTTTGGCGTCGGCCAATTCCAGCGCCTGCGGCATCAGGGGTACCAGTCGCGAATCGAAGTGAATCGTCACCTCCGAGGCCAGCGCCATTTCCAGGGCATGCCCCAGCAAGCCATAACCGGTGATGTCGGTGGCGGCAAGTGCGTTGTGTTGAACCATCAACTCAGCCGGTCCACGATTTAACTGCGCCATCTGAGTCGCCACGATCCTCTCCAACTCCGGAGGTGCGGCGCGGCGCTTGATGGCGGTAGTGATCAACCCGGTGCCGAGCGGTTTGGTAAGGAACAGACGGTCGCCCGGACGCGCACCGCCGTTAGTGATAATGCGTCGCGGATCAACCACCCCGGTCACCGCGATGCCATACTTCAGTTCCTTGTCCTTGATCGAGTGCCCCCCTACCACCACCGCTCCCGCTTCGGCGACTTTGTTACCGCCCCCGCGCAGGATCTCGGTGAGATAGCTGTCCGGCATGTCTCCCACCGGGAAGGCGACAATGTTCAACGCCGTTAGCGGTCGTCCGCCCATAGCGTAAACATCGGACAGCGCATTGGCAGCGGCAATCTGACCGAACTGATAGGGATCATCGACGATCGGCGGAAAGAAGTCGACCGTCTGGACCAGCGCCTGCTGCTCGTTGATTCGGAAGACACCGGCGTCGTCCGCATGATTGAAGCCGACCAGCATATCCGGATGCGACCATTCGGGAAGTCCCTCGAGTGCCTGCGCCAAAAACTTTGGCGCCAGTTTCGACGCTCATCCGGCGCAACTGACTTCGGCGGTCAGCTTGATTGTAGTTTCTTTACGTTTGTCTTCCATACTTGCATCACATTAGAATGATATTCTCAAGGCCGAACCGACGCCAATCGCGCGCGGCGCCAATTGTGGACCCAAACACACTCCGATTGACAACCGCTTCTGATCCCGATTGTAAACCCGCACCGCTTCCTTGAGATGGTTAGTAGCTGAATTATTGTATAGATTCGATATGACCCCGACACCTATCGCTGCTATCAGAGGGTATTGGTATTCGTCCCGCCAACGATCGAAGACGGACACGATTAACAACCCCCCAACCATGGCGCCACAGGTGTAGCCCGCGTAGGCGGCCAGGATCTTCCGCTTACCGTAACGCTCCATTTCAAACACGGCCCGTTCATTGCCGGTCATCAGTTCTCGCAAGGATCTGCCGGTGACGCCTACATCTTGATAGGTATCGCCGCTGTCGACAGAGTACTTCCATCCCTGGAGGATCTCTTTCTTGAGTATGAGCTCATCGGCTGAGACACTCCCGCCAATGGCGAGAACAAGTGATGTAAGCAATACGGACAGAACCAGTTTCGACACACCTATCTCCTTCAAGTGCAATTGCAGCCTCAAGAATAGCCCAATCATGGCGTGATGTCAACTGTGGTGTCGGCAGGGACTGACGCACTTGACACAACGTAGACCCTGCTATATTTTGCGGAATGTGTAGAGAAGGTCAAAAACAACACCGGATTAGAGAAATCCTGACGCACTGCGCTGATCTGTTCAGTAGGAACATACAATTCTCCCTGTCCGATAGCGTAATCGCAGCTGCGATTGAGAGATTCGAGGGGAATGATAGTATTCAAAGTGTTCTTCCGAAAGTCATCCTCATCAATTCGTTCTATTCCACACAGATTTATGATACGGGAAGGATTGCGAGGCACATTCTCAAGACGGATGCCGACAAACGTTTGACAGACGGCGACCTCTCGCTGGTTGATGATATTCGACGCGGACATGGTATAAGGACTAAGAAAACAGATAAGGGAATAGATTTCTATTCCTTCGCTACAAAGTACGCTGCTCTTCACGAACCCACCAAATTCCCGATTTATGATGGTCTCGTGAAGAGGCTACTCACTGCGCTCAACAAACAACTCAGATTCTGTCCGCGCTTCACGCAGGAAGACCTTCGTGACTATCAGCGATACGTCTCAGTCATTGATACTCTTCATGATTACGCGGGTCTTGAGTTCCTCGACTACAAGCGCCTCGATCAGGGTCTGTGGGTCTACGCGAAGTATCTTTACGAGCAATCGAATCTTATGCTCAGCGAGCGACAAAGGATATACGAACTGGACTTCTTGAGTAGCGACGTAAGTGCGCGTGAGTAAAAGCGAAAACGACCGCGGGGTCCCCTCAGCTTGCTGTTGGATGCGAAGGACCACAACAAAGATCGTATGGAGAACTGATTAGCTGAAGGGATTTCCGTGGTCGTGGATCTATTCACACTGGAAAGGCATCGTTGGTACGCGTGGGAGATGTTGCCGGGATACTCTGGGAATCGATACTACTCTCCAATCCGTGTTGAAAACGTGCAACCATTGCAAACAGGCCGGGGGATTCTCCAACTCCATTTTTGGAATGCGTGTTACGCTGAGGGCGTGCAGGATTTTGCCCTGAGACTCATGGTTCTTCATCGAGGCCAAGAGTACATGATCGTGAGACTCCTTTATGGCGACGATTCGGAGGGCGATCGCTGTGGAATCATTAGCCCGATTACAAGTTCGTGGTTGCAATGTCATTTTCCGGAAGTTCTGAAAAAACTGAGCACCTCAGGCTTGGTTGGTGAAGTCGACTTGGAGTTGCATCTTGAGAGGGTTCTAAATTCTTGACGATCAGTTTGCTGGCGGCGGGTTCGAAGACGGACCCGCCCTACGAGACTGCGCACGAGGTACCACATATGGGGGGCAGCCTTGCGTTGTCCCAATGGAAGCCGCTTCCAGTTCTCATCTCTCTGTCATACCGGCGAAAGCCAGTATCCAGTCTTAGAATCCGAAACTGGATGCCGGATCAAGTCCGGCATGACAAGTCGTTCCACTTCCCGAAAACACCGACGCCTTGATTCAATCTACATTAGCAGGAATCTTCAACCACTTCTGGGGAAGGTCCTGGGCTGTTGTTCTCAATCTCCAAACCGTTCCTGCCCCAGCAAGGCTTCGTGCAGGCGGTCGTAGATGGGTCCCTTCGGCGTGAGCGTCGACTTGAACAGAACGAGTCGGTCGAGGGTCAACAGTTGTGGTTCTAACGCGAACGATTCCAGGTGGGCAATGAGTTGCTCCAAACCCTGTGGCTTGCGTATGCGCGCCAGCGTAAGATGTGGTTTGAAACCTTTAGTCTCCTTCTCGAAGCGCAGTTTGCGCACGCCCAACTCCACCTGTCGCGCGAGCTTTTCGAGATGGTCGACGTTGTCGTGAATGCCGGCCCAGACGACACGCGGTCGTCTGAGATTTGGAAAAGCGCCGAGGCAATCGATTGTTGTAGCAACGGTTGGATGTTCAGACGCGACTTTGTCGAGCAGTTGCTTGATCTTCGGCACGCGGTGTTCCTCGGTGTCGCCGAGGAAACGAACGGTCAGATGAACATTCTGCGGCGCGACCCACTTTACCGATCCGCCGTGTGGCCTCAACTCGTCGATGATGCTACTCAGGTAGCGTTCTACTTGAAGCCCCAACGGCAGGGCGATAAACAGTCGCATCATTTGATATCGAGAATCTCCCGTCGCAACAACTCCAGCGCAGCGTAGGAAGCTCGTGAGCGTCCGGTATCGCGCCTCGCACCGAAGTTGAACTTCCGAGCATACGATGCGTGCGCGGAGGCCAGGCCGATATAGGTCGTGCCTACCGGTTTGTCGTCGGTGCCGCCGGTCGGTCCGGCGATACCGGTGATCGAAAGAGCGTAGCTACTTTTCAACAGTTTGCGGCAACCGACGGCCATCGCTATCGCGCACGGTTCGGAGACGGCGCCGTGTTCTTCAAGGATCGCTGCCTCTACCCCGAGTTGCTCGATTTTCACATCGTTGGCATAAGCGATAACACCACCGAGGAAGTAGTTCGACGAACCGCTCACCGACGTGATCAGCATACCCAGTTCTCCGCCGGTACAGGATTCCGCGACGACCAGCGTCTTGTCGTTGTCGGCCAGGAGTTGTCCGACCACCGCTTCCAGGCTGTCGTCATCACGCCCATAGATGTAGCGGCCGCAGGTATCTTCCAGATGCCGGACTAATAGCAGTGCCTTGTCCCCGGCCGCCTCTGCGTTCTCGGCGGTGGCCATGATGCGCAGATCAACACCACTGTACGATGGCAGGTAAGCCAGTTTGACGCCGGGTTCGAGCTTGAGATCATGACCGATCTTCTCGGCCAGCCCGGACTCATAGATGCCGGTCGTACGCAGTTTCACGATCCGAGTCGCCTGCGCTGTCTGAATCCCTCGAAGGTAAGGCATCACTTCATCGACCATGATCTGATCCGCCTCAACCGGCACCCCCGGCAGGGAGATGAAGATGCGCCCTTCCTCGGCGATGCACAGCCCTACCGCGGAACCATGCTTGTTGGGAAACAAGGTAGCTCCCTGGGGTAACAACGCCTGGTTCTGATTGATGGCCGGCATCTCGACGCCGCGTTTGGCAAAGCGCGCTCGGATGTCATCGAGGATTTCCTGATGGAAGATGAGGTTACGTTTGAACAGGCGGACGATCGCCTTCTTGGTGATGTCGTCATGAGTCGGTCCCAGACCGCCGGTCGTTATCACCAGGCGCGCCCGTCTGAGGGCCAACCGGAAGGCCTCGTCCATAGACTCCAGCGAGTCACCGACCGACGTCTGGTAACGCACGCTGAACCCGAGATCGGTCACGTAACGAGCGATCATGGCGGCGTTGGTGTTGACCGTGTGGCCGGTAATCAACTCGTCGCCGATGGTGATTATTTCGGTGTCCATGATGCAACGTTTCCTTTGAGCAAACTCACCCTTGTCCTGACAGGTACTTCTCCAATCCGTAGATGATCAAACGAGTGACGATGTTCGCCTGCACACCGGCGACGATGTCGTCCACTGTTATTCCCCAACCACCGGGCAGTTTTTCCGACTGCGCCGCCGGGGGGATTTTGACGACATCGAAACCGCGAAATGCGAAAAAAGCAATCGCGTAATTGGTCAGCGAATACGGCACGAACAATAACGTTACGAACATCCCGGCCCACTCGTCGATTACGATCTTGCGCGCATCGTGGCCGAACATCTTCTCAGCGCCACCGGCACTCCATACCGATACGACGAAACAGACAACGACAGCTGGCGCCAGCACCCACTGGTTGCCAGCTATGAGGAAGTATGCTATGAGCCAGGCCGGAATCGTTCCCCAGGTGCCGGGATACGGCCAGCCATAACCGGAATACAAACCAGTGGCGATCAGCCTGATGAGGGAGTCTTTCATGACGATCTTACTTTAGCATCGATTTGATCATAAAGAAATATTTAACAACATAGTCGATACCGGTCCACACCGTTATCACGGCAGCCCCCCAGAGCATCAGGTTGAAGTAGAAGTAGTGGTCAAACTGAAAGAGTTGCAGAGCGGGACTGTTGAAATGTTCCAGTGCAGTCATCAGGCTGACATATCCGATCACCCCGCCGACCACTGTAAGCTGCAGAAAGGTCTTGACCTTGGCCCACCAGGTGGGCGGGATGACTACACCGCGATATGCGGCCAGAAGTCGCAGGCCGGTGATGGCGAACTCGCGCCCGATGATCAGCATCACCGGCAGCGGCGAGACGTATTTCAGGGCGATGAACGATACCAACGCGCACGACACCAGGATCTTGTCGGCCAGCGGATCCATGAACTTTCCAAAGCCGGTGATGATGCCGTACTTGCGCGCGTAATGCCCATCGGCCAGATCCGTAAGGGCCGCGATCACGAACAAGACCAGACCGGTCATTCGCATGTAGAAACTATCAAACAGAAAGAAGTACATGAATACTGGTGAAATGATAATCCGCAGGAGGGTGAGCTTATTCGGTGTATTCATGGGTTGGTAATTTAGGGCAGGCCGTAGGGAGTGTCAACCGGAAATGGGGCACGGTCATGCGGTGTCTCTCGCCGCTCCGCGGCGTTCTCCAATCAGTAATGTGGTGCCTATGCCCGGCGGAGCGGGAGGGGGGTACAAATTGTGCCGCCCTGTGCTCAGAGTATTTCCCAGCCGGTCAGACAGACCATCGGCACCGAGCCGGGGGGCTGGTTTGTTGCACGGTTTGCTTGAAACTAATGCAGGCTCATAATCAGCTCAATCACGGAGCTGTCATCCGGGAGCAACTCCGCTTTCACCAGGCGCGGTATGAGCTCGCGCCAACGGGCGTCCTGAGTGAAAATATCCTTGAATATCGGCAGGGCCCGTTCTGTCTCGCCGACACTGACCAACGTCACGGCCTGCCAGTAGCGCACTTCGAGGTTCCCGGGAGCAAGATCGGCGGCCATAGCGTATTCTTTTTCAGCCGTCTCGAAATCACCTATCTCGATGGCCAGATCACCCTGATCCATGTGATCGTAGGCTCGTGCAATCCCGACCAGACGCCGCAACTCTACCAACGGTTCCGGGGAGTCATCAACGCGCAGGTCGAACAACCGATCGCTCCAATCGCGTCCGGTGGGTTCGCCGGTGACCACCAGAAGCGCTGCCGACTGACGCCCACGGATATCACCACCCTCGGCTTCGGCAGCGTCCAGTGCGGCCAGCATTTTCTCGGCTAAGTCACCCTCGGTGCTCTCGAACGCTTTGGCCATGGCCGGCCAGACGGTAACATTTTCCATGAGATTAGCCTGCACCGAATAGTGGTGCCCAACGTGATGCCCCGCCTCGGCGATACAATGACTCCCGGTGTGTGCAACGGCCTGGCCGCTTCTATCGATCATGGCCACCTGCCGCACCCGACTTTGCGGATCGCTTGCGAGCAACCCTTCCAGCGCTTGGGTTGCACTCTTGCCGGCCTGCATCATCTCAATGCCGAGCGGACCATAATTGAAATCGACCAACGACTGGGTCGCCACCGCGCCCACACCGGCTTTGGCCCAGATTACATCAGCCACTCGAAAGTAATGCGACTGCACCGCCGCGCCGAACTGCCCGGTGGTGCTGTCATAGGCGATGATCGAGTAAGTGTGCACGGGACGCTGAAATTGGGGGGACTCCCCTGCTGACGCCGTGCAGCTTAACGCCAGGCTGATGGCAATGATTATTGTGAGAAGATGCATGATATGACCTCCGCAATGTTAGTGACCGGATGGGGCCGGTGGTTATTTCTCTATCGGATCAATACGCGTGGTGTAGTCGGTCTGTCAATGTTGAAAATGGGGGCGCGGTAGATACATCCAGCGAAAGGTAAGCCATGGATTAAGAGTTTGGATGTGCCTGTTTAGCTACAGCCACAATTGCATCGAGTTTTTCGGACACTTCGGGATCGATCTGGTCTGCCTCAACTAAGGTTGCCAAAACGTGGTAGTTGGTCTTCCGCATACTGTTCGGCAGTTTCAACGTTTTGAAGTACTCTATAAACAATGGCTCAAGAAAGTCGTCGCTCACCTTTAGGTCACCCGACCAAGGGCTCGGCTGGCTCAAGGTCTCAAGAGCCTTCTCCACCTCGTCAATGGCCTCGGTCATCGCTTTCACCCGACGGGTCGAATCACTTTGCTCAAACATGTCGCCTGCAGGTGTTCCCTCGGCGTACTTTAGAAGCACATCTCGCCGGCAGAGGTAATTCTCGATCTCAGTCTTCTTCCACTGAAGCTGAATTAACTGGTCGTGTGCTTTCGGCATGGTGTCCAGCCGATCATACAGAGCGATGCCAACCAGGTCGGATTTCGCTTCCTCCAGTCCGAAGAAATGATCTGCCGCCTTTGATGGCTGATTGAAGACATAATGAACGAACGGACGAACCAGATACTCTGCCGCCTTGTGCCCAAGTGTCTCGGCAAAGGCTTTCAATATAGCAAGATCGGTGGCACCCTCTAAGTATAGAACCCACCCGGTCTGCTCGGCCTGATAGTACTGGTCAAAGCCGATTTTTCTCAACGACTTGAGAACTTGGCTACCTCGATCGTCAATTCGGTGAGGCCTCCCAACAAACGCGATAACGACATCACGACTTGCGGCCTCCTGCAGGATCACCTCTGAATGGCTGGCTGAGACAACTTGTGAACCTCTATCTCTGGCAACACTTGTAATCAACTGGTAAATCTCCCGTTGACGGAGAATTTCCAGATGTGCGTCGGGCTCGTCCAGCAACAAGACAGTACCAGGTTTTGCATAGAGATGTGCCAGAAGCAAAAGGGTCTGCTGCAAACCACGGCCCGCACTCGAAAGATCCAGCTCAGTGCCATCAGGTTCTGAATAGGACATGCTAACTTCGCCCCGTTCCTGGATATAGTGAGGGGGCATCATTTTGACTCCGAACAGGGTCTGCATACTGGTGAAAAGATCAGTCCAGTTTTCGGCGTTTTCGTAGACCTGATAGCAGAGGTTCCTTAGCACCTCCGCGGTCCGCCCCTCACCGATCAACACGTCAATAGCCCCGGGTTCTAGCTTTCGCTCCATAGCCGCCAGTCCAGACATCGGTGGTAAGTATGTGATGTTTACGTCCGATGCCTCTTTTGGAATAATCATTCGCTGAGCCGATTTATCATCGCTGAGACGGAGCGGTCGACAGTAGAATGACTCCTGGTTCGCATAATCAAACTCCAAGCCGCATTCCCAAACCTTGCCTTCCGATTGACCTTCAACGATAATGTCGATTCGGATGTTCTTAGTCTCTTGCTTCCCTTTCACCTGCTTGACGTCACGCATATGGAGATTGCGCCAGAGTAGGTCAGCTCTTGGCGTTGGTAAGGCTATGAGGTCTCGCCGGTTTATGGTGACCCCAGGTCTTTTATCCGGTACCGCTTTCTTACCACGTTTCTCGTGCCAGCGCTTTAGTCCTACGTCCCAGAGCGAAAGCGCTTGTAGTGCAGAGGTCTTTCCAGAGTTGTTGGGCCCGATGAGGACGACTGCGTTGCCAAGTTCAAACTCGACATCTTCGAACCGCTTAAGATTGCGTATTCTTACGTTTGTTATCATTGCAAGTCTAAGTTTACCAAAAGAGCCTGTTGGTTGTCAACAATATCTCGCCCCCCCTACATCCGCTCCACGCAGCCGGCGATCAGGTCGCGAAGTTTCGGTTCGGCGTTGCCCGCGATTACCAGCACTTCCTCGATCTTCAAGGGATGCATGTTGTCCGGCAAACCCATGTCGGTCACGATCGAGAACCCCAGCACTTTGGTGCCCTGGTGACGCGCCACGATCGCCTCGGGAACTGTCGACATGCCGACGGCGTCACCGCCGAATCCGCGCAGCATCCGATACTCCGCCGCCGTCTCCAGGGTCGGGCCACTCAGACCGATATAGACGCCTTCCTGCAAGTGCAGTTTCTGCTCCAGCGCTACCTGACGCGCGATAGCCTGCAGCTTGAACTTGTACACTTCGTGCATATCCGGAAAGCGCGAGCCGAGATGGTCGTGGTTGGGACCGATCAGCGGGTTACCCGGGAAAAAGTTGATGTGGTCGGTGATCATCATGATGTCGCCCGATTTGAAATTCGGGTTCAGACCGCCGCAGGCGTTCGACACGATCAGCGTTTCGATCCCCAATGCCTTCATGACCCGGACGGGAAAAGTGATCTGTTTGAAACTATATCCTTCGTAATAATGAAACCGTCCCTGCATACAAATCACCGACTTACCTTTCAAATGACCGAACAGGAGGCGGCCGACGTGCGACTCCACGGTTGAGACCGGGAAATGCGGTATCTGGTCATAGTCGACACTGCCGGCCATCTCAATGCCGTCCACCAAAGAGCCCAGACCGGTACCGAGGATGATGCCGATAGTCGGTTCAAGACTCACCTTGCCGGTGATGAAGTTCACAGCCTCACTAATCATATTCTTCAGATCGTCCGGGTTGTTCATAGTCACTTTCCTTTCGTGCGCAAAGACAGTATTAGGAGGTTGCTGAAAAAGTGATAATTTGGTCATTGCGAGCGAAGCGCGGCAATCTCCAATTGTTATGGGGCAGCCACTTAGAGATTGCCACGGTCGCCAGCGGCGACCTCGCAATGACGATTGCAGCGTTTTTCAACAACCTGTTAGGGCCGGCGGACAACTTATCGCCTACACCGAAGATAGCAACTCGGCCGCTTTAGCTCAAGTGTTCAATGGCCGGTGTTATAGGATAGCGAAGTGAAATGCCGAGCGGCAGTCGTCAGAGGAGTGCCTTGATCCGTTGCCAACCTTTTTCCGGAATGACCGCCCCGACGACCCGGCAGACCTCGTAGCCGCAGGCAGAGGCAATCTTTCCGCACTGCTCCAGCGGCAAATCGCGGACCAGCCCGTACAGGAAACCGGCCGCCCAGAGATCACCGGCACCGGTGGTGTCGATGACGCCATCCGACCCGGCCGGGGCCACCCGCACGACTTCACCACCGCGAGCAATGATACTTCCGCGGGCGCCCAGCTTCAGCACTGCCGTATCGGATAGCTCAGCTAATCGCTCAAGCGCTATTTCTTCGTTTGTTTCGCCGGTGTAAGCACGCGCTTCATCTTCGTTGGCAATAAGGACGTCGACATATCTGTCGACCAGCACCTCAAGCAAACCGCGCGATTGCTCCACAACTGTAAAGCTGGCCAGATCGAGCGAGACCATCGCCCCAGCGTCCTGCGCGGCGGCCATGACCTTCGTTATCAACTCGGCGTTGAACAATAGATAGCCTTCCACGTGTACGACGGCAGATCCTTGAAGGCACTCGCTGGTAATTTCCTCCGGGTTCAACTCCGAAGCAGCTCCGAGAAATGTGAACATCGACCGTTGAGCGTCCGGCGTGATAATAGAGAGGACGCGCCCGGTGGGTGAGGATGATCGAAACAAACGCGTCTGCACCCCGCTCTTGGTGAGTTCCTGCTCAAGAAGATCGCCCAGAGCATCCTCGCCCCGCTTGCCGACAAAACGCGCCGCGCCGCCGAGTTGCCCGATCCCTACCACCGTGTTGCAGGCTGAACCACCCGGCACCATAATGGTGCGGCCGGTCAACTGTGAAACGACCGTTATTATGAAGGTCTCATCGACCAGCTTCATACCCCCCTTGGCAGCGTCGACCTTCTCAAGAAAAGCATCGTCCTCGTTGGCCAAAAGGTCGACCAGAGCCGATCCGACAGCGGTCACCAGCCTTTTGCGAGAACGATTCTCCGTTGCACCCATGATTACCTCACACGCAGTTCACGGTTATTGGTGTACAGTAAACACTGTACCCGCCAATGCCTAACGATGTCAACAATAAAGGTGCAACGCCCGGCCCTTAACCCTAACAGGTTGTTGAAAAAATGATATTTCGATCATTGCGAGGCCATGAATGGCTCCATCCGCTGCGCGGTAATCTCCAATTGTCATGGGGCAGCCACTCAGAGATTGCCACGGTCGCCCTTAGGAACTACCTGTGGCCGGCGACCTCGCAATGACGGTTGCAGCGTTTTTCAATAGCCTACCAGGGCTACTTCCTTTGGCAGGGCGAACGAATAGTTGAGAGAAAAAAACCGTCCGCGAGAAGTAGTGACGGCCGGTCTTATGTGTCGGGCAAGTATAGTTCTATGTTTTGGCGGCTTTGTCCATCTCTTCTTCGAACTTGGCCACAACTTTGTCGAGTTCCTGGGCCAGATCCTCCGGACTGGAGGAAGTGGGCATGGCCACATCACCATCAATCGGATCGTCGAAGGTTCTTGCTTGCGGTTCTTCATCGACCGCGAGCTTATCGGTGGCAACTTCATCTCCCGGTTCCGGTGTCTCGCTATCTCCCCTCGGCCCTACGATAAACCCAGGTGGGATACCCTCGGCCCGCGCCGTAGTTTCCACTATCTGTCCGGGTCGGGGAAGCGGCTCTTTGGGCCTCTCGGCAACGTCGGAATCAGCTGCGTCCGTTTCTTGAGTCTGATATCTCTCGAGAGCGGCGGCCAGTTCGGGGTCAATCGGTTTGGTCTCGTCGCTTGCAGAGTCCGACTGCTCGTCGTCACTACCGGTGGCTTTGGATTCGGCTTGCGGCCCACTTTGCGCCTCGACTATTCGCTCGGCGGCGTTGGCTTCCTCCGTCCTGATCGGTTCGCCCGATGACGAGGGCGTACCGACCGTCTCCATCTCCTTGCGATCGACCTCGGAAGACTGGGTTACCTCAATGTCGCTGCTTTCCTTGTCTCCAGCCTCGGGACCGATGAATTGATCGATAATCTCCAGATGCGAGGTAATAACGCTTCGCACCTTGTTGAGATACGATCTCTTGGTCATCTCCGCCGTGGAGATGCTGGTCTCGATTTCGCTAAGCTGCTGAGCGCGCGACCCGAGGATTTTGTCAGACTCCGCTTTGGCCTTGCTGAGGATCAGCTCCGCCTCTTGCTTGGCGTTGTTGACGGTCATGTCGGCGTTGCGGCGGGCGTCGATAGCCGCGCTCTTGATCGTGTCCTCGAACTGTCTGAGGCCGGCCAGTTGTGTCTTTAGTGAATCGACCTCCATCGACAACTTCAGATTCTCCTGCTTGACCGCTTCAAGCGAGGCCGCAACGTGTTCCAGGAGACTTTCGACCTCATCTTTGGAATAGCCCCGCATCTGAGTGGAAAACTCATAATTGCGGATATCGTTCGGTGACAAGTCCATAAATCACTCGCTTATCTAAAGGTTCCTTTGCTCAACTCATAATGGCTGACGACGCATTGACGGCTGTGCAAAATCCGAGTAGTCAACCGCCTTCGTCGCTCTAACCTTATTATCGTAACTTTTTGGGAAAAATTGAGCCCGTTTGAATACCACTCAAGCCGGTTGGCGGCTCACGGAGTCTACGCTCGGCGTGGTCCGAAAAGAGAACTGCCGACCCGGATCATAGTCGCGCCCTCGCCGATAGCTAAGGGGAAATCACTGGACATGCCCATTGACAGCGTATCGAACTGGTCGCCCAGGCGATCGCGGCCATGCTTGAACAGGTCGTGACAGAAGGCGAAGGCACTGCTAATAGCCTCTTCGTCATTGGCCAAGGGACCGATCGTCATCAACCCCACCAGATCGATATTGGAAAAGGTCGCGATCCTCATCACCAACTCATCGCATTCGTCGGGCGGTACGCCGAACTTTGCGCTCTCGCCGGAGCAGTTGACTTCGACCAGGCATTCGACGCTGCGTTCCAGTTTGTCCGCCTGCCGATTGATCTCCTCGGCCAGCTTCAGCGAATCGACCGACTGGATGACATCAAAAATCTCCAACGCCTTCCTGACTTTGTTGCTCTGAAGATGCCCGATCATATGATAGCGTGCAATCGGCCCGGCCTCTTTGATCTTGGCTTCAGCTTCCTGCACCCGACTCTCCCCGATATCGTGAATACCGGCAGCCACGGCCTGCTTGATAATTGCAGCCGGATGGGTCTTGGTGACGGCGACAATTTGGATGTCGTCCGTGTCGCGGTCATGCTCCTCGCAGGCGTCGGCGATCTGTCCACGCAACTGGAGGATGTTGTGGGCGATAAGATCCTTCATCATCGGACAATATCCACGAGGTCAGCCATCGGCGCAAGGGAAATCGGTGGCAGGCCACGTCGTCGCGCTTCGCGCGGATACAACCTTACACTAAGCGCGCTGCCTAACCCTGAGCACACTGCGTCACCCTGAGCGGAGTCGAAGGGCGGGACCAAGGTGCAGCATAAGACGGTCTGCCGCGCAAAAAGAAAACTCCCCTCCGGCGATCGCCGGAGGGAGTTCTCGGAACTTGATACATGTGTTGCAAGTACCTGCCATTTTGCCACTCTAAGTGGCTGCAGCCACTTGGCTGCCTTATACCGCTAGCAGGCCTTACACTACTAATATCGGACTTTATGGCGTTTTGTCAAGTAATAATATGGACTGTGTCAAGGCAAAATAGAAATGTCCGGTTTTTAGCAAGATAGAAATGTCCTATTTGGTTAATTGAGCTATCTTCTTTTGTTCAACTGACTTCAAG
>SDBU01000572.1_pt1 | contig 51543 bp, 69 predicted proteins | sample 2277071 | NCBI WGS metagenome assembly SDBU01 (sample SAMN10397929, study PRJNA504765) | marine sediment metagenome | isolation source: marine sediment core GS08_GC12, 126 cmbsf | place: Arctic Ocean: Gakkel Ridge, Loki's castle | collected 2008
CGTGGGGAGGCCCTGGTCGCCGCGCACTTTGCCGGCGACGAGGAATGAGCCGTACCGGTCTGGGTCCGGGACATGGATAGGCGATATATCTCCCAGGGACCATTCCGGCGTGTCGGCCCTGGCCAGGTTGTGGTAACCCGGCGCGTTGGTGGGGCCGGCCCGGAACGGGATTAGCCAGACGCGGGAGAACTGAGACTGCTGTATCTGCGCTGTCACCATTGGGCACCCTCCAGATGTAGCTTGGGCCTATCATACCTCATTCGTAGAGCGCGGTCACCGCCACCACGTCCACGCGGTAGGCCGCCTGCAGCGCGGCGAAGACCTCGGGCATCCGGCCGCGGAGATCTTGCTTTGTGATCAGGCGACGTGCGTGGAGTTGATTGTGCAGGCGTGCTGCCACATCCGCCGGCAGTCCAATCTCCGACACGTCGGGCGGCCCCACAGGAATGCCCCTGGCGCCATCGTCCTTCTGGTCTGCGGGGACGCGCACGACCCACCGCAGGCCGTCGTCGTCCTCCCAGTCAATCGTGACGAGCGGGACTACAGCGCGACCGCCTGGCCGATCTTCCGGTCGCTCATCGAGTTGGCGAGTTGCCATGCCATCAATGCTCCCCTCATGGTGCCCCACGGGCTGCTGGCCAACGAGTCGGGCAGATTGAAACTCACACCACCAGCCTCATTGCTGACCGATGCCGCCAGGTCCTCCGTCATGCGCCGGGAGAATGCCTGGACGTTGCTGCAGTTGCACACGACCCGCGTCATCTTGGTCAGCGACAGATAGGTGACCGCGCGCTCCCACTGGCCTTCCATCTCCAGCGTCGGGCTATCCCGCCGCTGGTCCTGGAGGCCGCTGTAGTACCACGCACGGACCTTGTCAGGCGTGCGGCCCACGGCCGCGATGGTCGCCGTGAACGTCTCGTCATCGCTGTCGAAGGTCGCCGGCTGGACCTGGAATATCCCCTGACGGTAGTCATAGGCCAGGAGGCAGCCAACCTGCGTGGAGTGGGCGCACGTGGGACATGTGGTGTCGGCGCAGTTGCAAAGCATCCCTTCACGTGGCGACCACATTAGCGTGGCCTGGGTCTGTGGATCGTTCCGCCTCCGGTAGACATCGACGGTGGCCAGGAAGTTGGCGTCGACGTTGCCGTCAATCTGGCCGGGGGCCAGGGCCGTTATCAGGTCGGGGTCGGCCAGCTGCTCGCGGGCCATGACGATCGTCACTACCCCGGCCGCGATGGTGACGTCCCGGCGCCGTGTAATGGGGTTGGCCAGCGGCCGGAACTCTGCGTCGTCGTGGGCACTCTCGCCAGGCACGAAGACCGCGATCTCGTCGGGATCGGTAACGGTGGTCGCGGCAGTAATCGTGGCCGTCTCAGGGTAGCCGTCGCCGTCTTCGTCGGTGTAGGCGACGGCCTCGCCGGCCGAGATCACCGCCTTGGTCTGGATGCCCCCGGATATGATGTGGCCACGTCCGACCTTGACCGTTGTCGGGAAGCGCCTGGCGGTCAGCAGGCTGACGTTGATGACCTCGGGGATGGCAGCTGGCGTCATGAAGATGCGCTCGTCCACCGTCCAGTCCGGCAGCAGGTTGTAGCCGACATAGTCCTCGATCAGACGCTCCGCGTCCTGGATGGCCAGCGCCACGTCCTCGCGGGATATAAGGTCGGCATCCTGCCAGGGGTACTGTTTCCAGACGGCGCTGCAGATCGTGGACGGCTTGGCGGCCGTGACCACCTGGGAGAAGTGCCTGGGGTCCAGGCCCATGATCTCGGCCCAGCGGGTGAGGGAGAGCTTAGTGCGGGTGGTCGCTCGCGGCATGGGTGTCTCCTATGGGAGGGGGAGCCGGCCTCTCAGAACCGGTCGAACTTGACCCTACCGCTACGGCAGGCTTTTGTTCAGCCGTCTCCCCCATGGTTGCGGGGCCTGGAGTCGAACCAGGGCGGTCGGGCTGATGGGACCCGCCCAGGGGGCGCCCTCCCCGCATTCTCTACCTTCCGGGCCGGTACGCCTCCAGTAGCGTCGCCGCTGCCCAGGTCGCCAGGCCCACCACCACGTAAGGTGCTGCCCACAGGATGCCGTAGACGAGCGGCGTTGTCCAGGCGGCCATGCACCAGGGACAACCGAAGACCGAGCCGGGCCACGTCTCCGGGACACCCGCCGGGACACCGAAGTCATCGTGCTCGATGCCTAGCCGCGACCGGAGACGTCGCACCAGGGCCCAGGGGCCAGCCTCGAATACGAGGAGCACGGCCAGTCGCCACGTTGCCAGGGCGGCCGCCACCAGCTGCAGTAGCGGCGCCGGGTGAATCAGCCAGTCCATCAGCCCGGTTGATCTTCGGGCGGCAGCCGCCCCTTCAGATGGGCTATCGCCGTCGCCCTTGGCGTTGGTTGGGCCATCTCAAGCGCCAGGTGTTGCCGGATCTGCTCCTCGCTCCAGTTACCGACGAGCGATCGGAGCTCCCGGGTGGAGTAGATTTGCACCTCCGGTGCCGGCGCAGACGTGTCAGGCTCCCGGACCGTGGCGTCAGGGCCGAAGACGGGCGGTGGCGGCTGTCCCGATGGGTCCGGCTCCGCGGGTGGCCCCCCATTTTCAGGGGGGGGTGCAGTGGCGACCGGCGGACCATCGAGGGGCGCCGGGGCCCCCGTCCGGTCTGGCGGACCAGTGGCTTCCATTGCCGGAGAGTGGTCATGCTCCTCGGCCAGCTCCGCGGTCGACTGTAGGAGGAACAGCGGCCGACCGCCGTCACTGAGCGCCATGAGCGCGGGCAGATCGGCCTCATAGACATATTTGATGCGCTGGGTTGGCGAGTTGCCGAACCGATACTGGGTATTGGTCGATGTGCCTTTGTACGTGCGGGTGCCCGTGCTGACGCCCTGGTACTCCAGGGCCGCGTATCCCTCCCGAGGCTGTAGGCGTGATGGACGCGCGCCACCATTGAGCTGTGTGGGCGGAGGTGCGGCATACCTCTGGCCGCCGCCACCACCACATCCCGTGCAGGCCATAAGTTCCTCCCCGCCGTCCCAGAGACGGCTCCACTTTGCGAGTATAGCATCCCGGCCCTCATTCCACGCAGCGCGGTTCTCCTCACGCCGCCAGCCGGTTCGCTTCCGGTAGGTCCACAGGGGCCGCGGCACCTTGGTCCCGCAGACCCCGATATCGGCCAGCAGGATCTGGAAGTCCCAGTCCTCCCAATGCGACAGGTCCTCGTCGAAGCCGCCCACCTTGCGCCAGGCGGACTTGGGATAGAGTGCCGTGACCGCGTGGATCGCGCCTTTCGACACCAGCAGCCGGGGATCGTAGTCGGGCGGATCATAGACCTCCGTTCCATCGGGGCCATGGTCGTCGTACCACTGGGAGTAGACGACACCACCGACCGCATCTGATACACCCACCCATTCCTCCAACGCGTCCGCTTGGAGGTAGTCGTCGGCGTCCAAGGCCACGAATAGGGGGGCCGTCGACACGGCGATTGCCGCGTTGCGCGCTGCAGCAGGACCGCGGCGAGCGGGCCCCAGGTCGATGACCTTGGCCCAGGTGTGGGGGATGTCCAACGGGTGGCCTGTGTCGTTGGCCACGATGCACTCCCACCGCTGGTATGTCTGGGCGTCGACGGAGTCCAGGGCATCGATCAGCAGCCCCTCGTGGCCCGGCCCGACTGGGATCACGACCGCTACCTTCGGCGGCTCATATGCCGGGACGTTCCACGCGATGCCCTTGTTGAGCCATTTGGGCGGCTTCTCGGCGACGCCAAAGGGCACCAGGTTCATTTGACGCGAGCCCGGATACCACGCCGTGTAGTCCCAGTCCGGTTCCACTGAGCTCATCGAATCCGGCCGCTGGCGGTAGATCAGCGTCACCTGGTTGGTGACCTTCTTTGGTACGAAGCCGAGGGCCGTGGCCCGCATCCACAGTTCGGGGTCCTCGCCAGTGCGGCACCGGCGCCGATAGCCTCCCGTGCGCTCCCACATCTCTCGTCGGAACATGCACGTAGAGGGTATCTGGTTCCGGTGCAGCTGCTGGCTTTTGAAATCGAACTCAGTGGGCCAGCTGGAAATGCCGTTGGCCGAAACTGACTTGTCGGGGGTCTTGCCGTCCTCGAGCACGAAGCGGCAGGCGCCATAGGTGATGTCGATCGTCCGGTCGTCGGTCAGGGCATCCGCCAGGATCGCCAGCGTCCCCGGGGCGATCATGTTGTCGGCGTCGAGGGCGCAGACGTACTGGCCGGTTGAGGCGGCGATACCGGCATTGAGGGCGCCGGCAACGTACAGGTTCGAGGCGTTGGTTATGACCTTGATGCGCGGGTCACGTGCGGCCCAGGCCGCGGCGACCTCGGCCGTGTCGTCGGGACTGGCGTCGTTGACCACGATGCACTCCCAGTCCTCCATCGTCTGCGCCTGGAGGCTCTGGAGGGTGTCCGGTAGGTAGCGGCCCAGGTTGTAGCAGGGGACGACCACCGATACGCGGGGCGCCGAGACGCGCGCCCGCTTGTCCTTGTAGACGCTTTCGTACAGCTCGGCGTACTGGGGCATGATCCGGTCCCATGTCCACCGTTCTGCGACCGCCTGGCGCGCATTGGCACCGATCTGGGCCCGGTGTTTCAGCGACCATCGGATGCCTTCCTCCAGGCCAGCGATGTCGCCAGGCTGGCAGAGCCACCCTGTCTCGCCGTGCTTGATGATCTCCCGCTGGCCACCCCAGGCCCAGCCGACCACTGGCACCCCGGCCGCCATGGCCTCCAGTGTCCCGATGCCGAATGTCTCCCGAACGGTGCACAGGTACACGCCGGCATTGCGTACCAGGTCCCACATCTCGCGGTAGCCTATGCGGCCGACGGTCTGGACGTTGTCGCCGCCCTCCCCGAACGTCGTTTTGAACTGGAGGTCGGGGGCCGCAGCCGCCACCTCGAGCATCGGCCCCGGATCGCAGACGGGATCGGGGCGGTTCTTGTTCCACAGGATGTAGTCCTGGGGCGACGGCGACGGCTCCCATGCCTCCAGATCGATGCCATGATGCAGGACCGTGGGGTCGAGCCACATGGCGCGCCGAAGGACCTGCGCCACCCACTCGGACGGCGCGGTCACGTGGTCGGCCTGGCGCATGGCGGCGATGACTTTGTAGTTGAGGTCGTGGGCCCAGACAGGCCAGTTGTATTCCTGCCAGTACAGGCCGTGCGTGTGGACAATCCACGGCATGTGATTCGGCGCCGGGACAGTGAGGCCGGCGTGGGTGACCACGAAGTCGGCCTGGTTCAGATCATCGACGACCTCGATGCCCAGCCGCGGGAGCCATTCCTGCTGCGCCTCGACGATCCGGCGGATGCCGCCGTCGCCGCTGTCGACGCCCCGGAATCGGGGCTGGATGTGGACTTTCATGGGTTACTCTCTAGTCGGCTTTTCCACGCATTCGGGACACGCTTCATACAGGCTGGCGGCGATCTCACCGCGGCTCCGGCCGTAGTAGACGCCGGCGATCATCCGGTGGCACCGCCGCCCGATCGTATGATAGTAGGGGTCGTGGAACCGGATCAGGTAGGCTAGCCGTGGGACGGTGCCGTTCATAATTCGTCAGTGATAAACTTGAAATGGAGGTAGAACATGTCAGATGCCTACGGCGAGCTGTTCGAGATCAACGAGGCTGGGACCACCATCAATATCCCGGTCGCCGGCATTTTCGTTAAGTGGGTGACTACCGCCGCCGGCCTTGGAGGCCCCACGGACCTTGTCCAGGTGGACGCAGCGAACAATCAGTTGGTCATCGGGGCCAACGGCGCCGGCGTCTACAGGGCCGCGTCCGGTGCATCCATATCCGGCAACGCGAACAGCCTCAAAGAAGGGGCCGTGCACCTGAACGGCGTCCGGCAGCAGAAGATTGAGTTCAATCGCGGGATCGGGGGAGCCTCGGACCAAGGATACTTTGGCATCCCGCCCGGCTACCTGGTGCTTGTCGCTGGCGACATAATCGACCTGCGGTTTACAGCCGATGCCAATGGAGACACCGTGGTCTTGCATCATGTGATTCTGTCCATCGAGGCTGCCGTCCGCTCGATATCGTAGGGGACTGTTCCCTTGAGGTGGTCGGCGCCCTGGGGGCCCGGGGCCGCGTGCAGCTGCACCGTCATCCCCAGCGCCCGGAGCACCGGGTCCGCAAGCGGACCGCCCCCGACCAGGCACACCTGGATACTCACAACGCGGTAGGGTCGCGTCATCCATTCCACGGCCGTTGCTCGAACAGGTCCGCGGCCGCCTCCGCGGTCATGCCGTGGCCCTCCATCTCGACCTTATACGAGTGCGAGTCCCCGATGTGTTGGAAGACCTCGCGGTCCGACAGCCACGCCGGCCAGACGATCGCCGGGCCCTCCTTCCCATTGAACCGCCCGCAGTAGTCCAGCTCGGTCTGGCCCGGCATCAGGTCCGTGGCATAGGGTCCGTACGCCTCGTGGAAGGCCCGCGACCGGAGCGACGGATTGCCAGTAAACACGTAGGTGTCACAGCCCCGGTGGAAGGCCCACCAGATGCGATTGGCCCCGGCCATGGTGTACGCCTGTAGGTGGGCTGACAGACGCCCCAGGCGCACCATGCCGACCGTCGGGTCGTCGACCAGCAGCGTGGCGCACGGCTCAAGGTCCAGTGGCCCGGGGAGCACCCAGTCGTCCTCCAGGTGCAGCCACAGGTCGGCGCGCTCCAGGACAGCCGCGATGCCCAGGTTCTGGCTGACACCAACGCCCTGCCTCGCTGCGTCGGAGACGGTGACCTCGTAGGTGTCCCCGATCTCCTCCACCAGCCGCGCGACGTATTCGGGGCCGCTACCGTCGTCGGCAATATGCCAACCCAGGTTTGGGTAGCGCAGGTGCTCTTTGACCGCCCGGATGGTGGCGAGGGCCAGCGGCAGCCGCCGGTAGGTCACGAGCAGGACGATGACGGGGGGCAAGTCGGTCATGGCGACTCCTCGAACAGCCACGGGTATGTCTTGAACATCCAGTCCTCCGTGCACAGGTAGTCCTGGGCGCAGTGGTAGTTGTGGGCGACGGCGTCCCGGCGCCGGGCATACTCGGCCTCACCTGCGGCCAGCACCTCGACTACCGCTTCATGTAAGTCGCCCAGATCGTTGCACACGATCATGCCCCCGGTGTCGAAGAGGTGCCCGATGGACGGGCAACCCCAGTAGATCGGGATCGTGCACGTCAGGAACGCATCGATCAGCTTCTCGGAGAAGATCATATCCCGGCGGCAGTTTTCCGTTACGACAGTGAACATGAATGGTCGAAGAGCCGGCACCTTATCCGACCCGCCACGTGGCAGCTGGCGATACTCGGGGCCGAAGGATTTCAGGCGGGGACCAACGAGTCGAATCAGGTCGTGGCGCAGCCGGTGACCCTCCATGCCGCGCTTGGCCGACGCGATGATGCTCAGCAGGTGGTCCTTGCGGGGCAGCATCTGACGATCTGCGGGTGGGAGCCGGGTGCCACCAGGCCGGTACAGGTAGTGGCGCGTCCCTTTGGGCTTCCAGCCCGACACAAACGACACCACGGCCTCGAAGACGCCCGGGTGATCCTCGATGTACTGATAGGGATCAGGGCGCAGGTCCGGCGGCTCCAGTATCCAGGCGATCCGGCGTGCGACCCCCGAGTCCGCAGCCAGGTCCAGACAGCTGTCGGTGAACCACGCGACGTCGGCGGGGCCCTCCCGGCGCCAGACCACGTGCTCGGGGTCCTGGCCGACGGTGTTGAGGCACGTCTGAGTGGGGAACGATCGGTCGTACAGCCGGGTCATGCCGTCCCCCACCGCTCTTTCATCTGCTCGCACCAGATGTCCCGCACGGTGCCCCACACTGACCCATAGCGCACGTTGACTGTCGCCTGGTCCTGCTCCGGGTGCAGGCGGAACCAGTAGGGCGGCGCGTCAGTCTTGAGGCGGTACAGGTGGCCGGCCTTGTAGTCGCTGGCGTGGAGGCCGCTGGTGAACATGTTGTCGCCACCGCCAACCGTACCCACGATCGGATAGCCGCCGCTGTGTTCCCAAAGGGTCTTCGTGACCATCGACGGCCCGGACGGCGTGGACTGGTGTTTGCCGTCAGAGTACTCGACGTCCATCCAGTAGTAGCCCAGGGGGTCCTGGATGCGCTCCCAGGCCGCGATGCCATCGGCCACGGCCCAGGGCAGCAGCCGGTCGTCGGAGCCGAGGGTGATGACCAGGGGCGACCGGGCGAGCCCGACGCCGAAGTTGGTGCAGTGCAGTCCACCGGCCACCCAGGGCGTGCACCATACGCGAATCGGGAAGGGCCAGTCTTCCGCCGTGATTAGTCTCGTCCCATGCTTTACGTCGTCTAGCTGCGAAAAGACTCTCATTCCTGAATCTGGCACCTCATGGACTTCAGCCATAATGGTGTCGAGTTTCCATCGCTCCCCGCTCCCATCCACCAGCCCGGCGCCGTCGTCGATGATCAGCACCTCGTCGGGGGCCCACGTCTGCTCTCGCAGGCTCTGCAGCGCCTCACCCAGCCAGCGGGTGTGTTGCTCCTTCGGCCCCACGGGGATCACTACCGTCAGTCCTGCGCTCATGTTCGCTCCATCCCTCGCCGTCCTTTACCTTCCCCATTCGCCCCTCACCATCGCGACCAGGGACCTGGCGGTCGTGCTGCCGGTAATCGTGTTCAAGCTGCGCCAGCATCTGATCCCAGCTGACGCCCATCGGCTCCCGACGCGTAGACGCCAGGATCATCTTCTTCTGCCGCGCGGCTCTGGCCTCCACCACTGTCACGTCCGGCCGTAACCGGCGGGCGATCAGATCGAGGACTCGATGCAGTGACAAGGTCGCTGGTCCCGGTAAGTGGAGCAGCCCGGTGACCTCCCGCGACATGGCCACGGCCACCAGGTACTCGGCAAAGGTGCCCACGTAGCTGCCGTTCCAGTACGAGTTGACGAAGCCCAGGACCTGTGCGCCCCGCGGCTGATCCAGGAGCCACTGAATACGGCCCCGCTTGCCCAGGCCCACGAACGATCCCCGGACGGTCAGGTGCGGCCCATCGGTTACCTCGCCCGCCAGCTTGGTGGTGCTGTATCGGTCCTGCGGCAGCGTGACGGACGACTCGGTATATGCCCCGACGTGCGACGGTGGACGACCATCGAACACGCAGTCGGTCGACACCTGTACCAGACGGCCGGCGTATCGCGCCAGGATGTGTGGACCGCCTGCGTTGACATTCTGCATCACTTCGTCGCTGACGATCCGCTCGGGGAGGATCCCGGCGCAGTTGATGACGATGGCCCCAGGGTGCGGGCACAACCACTTTTCCACTTGTCTGACGTTGGTGATGTCGCACGCCTCATGGCCAAGGCGCACAACGCCCAGGTTCTGACGCTGCGCGGCGCGGACTACTTGGCGACCCAGCATGCCGCCGGCGCCCATCACGACGATGGTATCGGTTTCGGTGGTCATTCCCCGGATTCCTGGATCAGGTCCACCAGGTTGTCAACACTCAGGCCGTGCAGTGGCGCCTCACTGGAGTAGGCATCTGGCCACTGACCTTCCCGTGGCCCCTGGGTGACCGGGTACAGCCGGATCACATCGTCGCGAGGGCCACATGCGGCGTAAGGCCGCTCCTGGGGGCCCAGCAGGTCCTCGTGGGTCTTCTCGCCGAAGCGGGGTCCTGTGATCTTAAAGTATATGTCCTTGTGGTCGTCTCCAAGCTCGACATCGATGGCGGCGTCTGCCACGTCACGCATGATCGCTGAGTCCAATAGCGGGATGAGGACCGTGCCGCCCTCTGGCTCGCGTAGGGCCTCGGCGATTAACTCGACGGCGTTGTCGACCGACAACCAGAACCGGGTCATGTAGGGATCGGTCAGGGTGATGGTCCCCTGCTGCGCCTGCTGCCGAAACATGGGGATGACGGAACCGGTCGACGCCACCACGTTGCCGTAGCGCACCAGGTTGAACTTTGTCCCCGTCTCCCAGCCAGCGGCCTCCTGGAACATCCGCTCCATGACCAGCTTGGACATGCCATAGACGTTGACCGGCCGGCACGCCTTGTCGGTGGAGATACCGACCACCTGGCTGACGCCGTTGGCCGCCGCGGTGAGAGCCACGTTCGCCGACCCGTCGACGTTGACCGCCATGACCTCCCACACGTTGGATTCGCCCTGGGGCACGTATTTCATGGCCGCCAAGTGCAACACCACGTCATGCCCCGCCATGGCCAAATTCAGCCGGTCGTAGTCGCGCACATCGCCCAGGATGTAGGTCGCGTCGGGGAACTCGGTACGGGCTGCAGACTGCTTCGCCTCGTCGCGTGAATAGACGGTGAACTGGATAGGGTCCGGGGAGAACAGGGAGGCCCGGCGCATGATGGCACGGCCGAGGAAACCGGCGCCGCCGGTGAGGAAAATGTGCATGGCTACCTCCTGTCGTAACCCCTGGTATGTCAGTGAAGGGGCAGGCAGGCGGCCCAGGATGTGCCGCTGTTCGGGTGCTACCCTAGCCTGCCCCTTTGGCTACTGCCGGCGGTGGTGGCCTAGCCCCTACACCACCACCGCCGGTATGTGCCGCCGCCGTTGCTACGCCGGCAGGTTCCAGTCCGAGAAGTGGCTCGGGCCGCTCCGGCTCGTCTCGCCGCCGTCGACGAAATAGTTGTCGGCGGGGAACGGATCCCTCGTATGCTGCAGAGGCGCGTAGCGGACGTTCTGGATACGTCCCGCCAACTGCGGCGTCTTCAGGATCACTCTAGGCTCGATCTTCGTGAGCCACTGGTTGCACCAGTTGGTGGGCGGCTTGGCGTGCCACAAAAATCTGCCGCCGTCAGTCCAGAAGAAGTTGCCCAGGCGCCCGTCCTGGACCGCCTGCATCGCGCCCTGGGAGTAGTCCAGATACTCCATCCAGGTGACCGCCCTGCCGCCCAGGACCGTCAGAGGAATGAAGTAGATGTCCGAGGCGAACTGTCCCGCCTCTATTAGGACGTTGTCGGCGTCCGTCTCCTCCGCGATGCCGTCGTCGGTGACGACGGGCCACTGCACGCCGTCGATCAGCAGCCAGTTCTCCCGGCGCATCTGGTCGCGCATGGCGATCTGGTCGGACGCGTTGACCACCTGGCGGTCCTGGTTCGCGTCCCTGGTCACGCACCGATAGGTCAGGTAGCTGCAGGGCCACACCGCGGTCAACTCGTAGAAAAGCTCCTCGCGCATCGTGATGACCCAGGTCGTGGGGTCAAAGCCCATCCGGCTGGCGTTGTGCTTCAAGAACCGCGCCATGTAGGTGACGGTCTGCACAATGTCGTTGCCCGCCACGACGGTGTCGACCAACCCGTAATTGAAATCCTTGATGTCCGAGTCCAGGCTCGGGCAGTTGATCCCCGTGATGGCGTCGACCTTGCCCGTGCCGATCAGGATGTCCAGGCCAGGGAACTCTTTGGACCCGCCGCCCGCGCTGTTATTGGCCGGGTTGCCAACGTACAGCTGGGGCATGATCAGGTTCTGGATGCTGACCCCGACCTCGACAAACGCCATCAGGACCTCACGCATGAGGTTGGGTGTACCGGCGATATTCTGGGAGAGGAGGCCGCTCTGGTCCATCAGCAGCGGGTCGTTCATGATCCGCAAGTCCAGGAACTCGCCCCGGTTGGTCTGCTGACCGACCCGGTTGATCTCGATTTCCTTGGTCATCCGGGAGTATCGGCCGAACTGCGCCGTCTGGATACAGCTCTTGGTCGGACCGGCGACAGGCGGGTCGTCGCACACGCCGTCCGCCTCGCTCCCGACCGCAGCCTGGAAGCCCGTCAGGTACGCATAGAGGGGGTCGGTCTGTATCGACCCAATGGCCGGCAGCGTCGAGACCAGGCCCCGCGGCTGGACCCGCGTGCTGATGACGTCCTGATCGAGGCCCGCGACTCCGAAAATGCCGCCTGGACCGTGCATGTAGTTCGTGGTCGGGTTGCCGGCGGGGCTGGTGTGTTTGCGACCAAGGGCCTTGGCGACCGCTTCCTCGATCGATTTTTCCATCAGCTCGGCCATGGATTGGGAAATGTCTTTCGTAACCATCAGGGCCCTCCTACGCGGGGGTGGTGTGTTGTGCTGCCGTGCCTACGAGGACGCCGGAGGCCGGGGCCCGAGGCCGGGGCCGCCCAACATCTGCTCGACCGCCTGCGCGATGATGTTGGCCTCTGGGATCGCGGGCCCAGGCGCGTCCTCGCCGTCTTTGGCATCCTTCACGTTGCCGGCCGACTGGCTGGCGACGTGACCATTGGGGACAGGCACCCGGCCGCGGACGGCTGCCGCGATCTTGGCGTCGTCGGTCTTCTCCAGTGCGTCCAGGCGATCGGCCAGGCCCTTGATCGCCTTCACCTGGTCCGCCTGTCCGATCACCAGGTCCTTGAAGGTGGTCGACTCCAGCATGGCCTTGACGGTGGCCTCCGCGACCTGGTCGACGTCCGCGACGACAGCCGGGGTCCCGGTGCCGGCATCGGCCGCGGGCGGTGCCGCTTCGGGCACGTCCTCCAGGGCCTTCCACTCGACGCCCTTGGCCTCCAGGGCAGCCTTCATGGCCTCAGTGTTACCCTCCAGACCTGCCACCGTGGACTCGCCCAGGTGACCAACCAGGAACGCGCGCTTTTGGGTGCTGAACATCAGGAGCTCCTTTGCGATGACGTCGATCGCGGTCCATGCGTTGGCTGCCACGGCTATGGGCAGGGGTGAGACTTCAAAGCTCTTATACCAGCCGATAATACCACGTTTCTTGTCGGAGTGAGTAAACTGGAACCCGTGGGAGACGCCAAGGTCCCCGCCAGCTGCCAGGCTGTCGGCCACGTGCTCCATGCCCTTGTCGACCGTCCCGGACACGATCAGGAAGCCGTCGGCGTAGTCCACCATGTCGGCCTGCCCCCACCGGGTCCCGGGCGTGTGCCACAGCCACGCCTCGGGGTAGTCGCCGGTCCGATCGACGTAGTCCACGAAGTCAAGGTGCGCTTTCTCTGTCAGTATCTCGGGTGGGTTGTCATGATCACGCCAGCGGTTGCTGGCCCACATGACCCAGCGGATGTCCCCGGCGGCGTCTTTATAGAACTGGACGGTTTGGTGGTCGTCGTCACCGTGGATGCCAACGAGAGCCGCCAGGGCGTCCTTCGCCCGTTGCAGGAGCCCCACTGGCACCTCCGCCTGGATGGTGCGAGTCTTGACCTTATCCAGCCGCTCGCGCAGGCCCTTCTTCTGTTCGGGGCTGGCGCCGCTGATGCGGCCGATCGCCCCGCTGATCTTGCTAATGGCGGACTTGCGATCGCTGCTACTCAGCTGGACGCGCCGGCCGCGGAACCCGCTGGGCTGCAGCGCAGTGATCGCGCGCCCCACCTGGGCGACGGTCACATTGCCCGGGCTGGTTTCAGCCAGGCGCAGCTTCCACGTGCTGGGCTTGGCGGCGTCGGGGACGCTCGCGAAGTCGGCCGGTGGGAAGTCCACGCCACCCTCGCGTTTGGTTTCGGCCTTGTCGGCGTCGGAGGCCTCAGCGCTCGCCTCCTCCACGATCACTACCTCCAGCGGGTCGCTGGTCCGCTCGGGGCGTACCTCGTAGCGGTTGGATATGCCGTTGGGGTTGATCGGCTCGGGATCGTTGCGGACGATGATGCAGCCGTTGGGGGTGACGAACCACCGGCAGTTACCGCAGGCGCGCTCGGCCGTACCACCAATCGAATCGTAGGCCGCCTCGGTCTGACTGATCTGCTTCCCCCACACGGCCCAGCCGATGCCATCAGACAGCATATCCTTGTCGACCGGATCGGGGTCGTCCGCGGCCCCGTCGGCAGGTGGGGCAGCTGGCACCGCGGGCACCGGTGTATCCATCGCCTTGACCGCGCCGTTGGCCGCGGCGATCGCGTAAGTCTCGCAGTCGTCCGCCACGAGGCCCTCGTCCTGACTGACCTCGTACTGGGTGTTCCAGGCATGAGCCCACGCGGCGCGCTGGGCAGCTTTGAGCTGGAGCACGTGGGATGGCAGACTCTTGTCCTCGGACCCCCGGTATCGGCGCGTGTCAGATGTCGTCATCGCTTTACCTCGCGGATCGGGTGGCCCGCTCGATGATTGCGTCGGCCTCGCGTTCCACCCTAGTCTGGAGCATCTTGCTCAAGTCGTCAACACCCTGCCACCCAGCAGCCCGGAATCGGAGCACCTGACGCTTCCCTGTGCCCTTGTTCGGTCCCTGCACCCATATGTTGTATGGGGCGATCCGGTCGCTCGATCCCACTGTGCCCTCGATCTTCGTCAGGCCAGCCCTGGTCGTGTTAGACCAGCTGCGTTTGAGGGTGCCGGTGCGGACGTATCCACTCGCCGTGAGTCGCTGGGCCGGATACTTGGCGATGAACCGCTTGCCGTCTGCGCCGGTGTTGCGGACCATCCGCACCAGCTGACGCCGGATCGCTGGCCCGTCGACGTTGGCGCCGACCGGCTTGATCGGCGTGATGCGTATGCGTGGTCCTTGTGTCATTAAAAGCTTTCTGGCGGGTCAGTCAAACCAGCGTGGCGCGCAAGGACTGCCAGCTTCTGTGTAGTCGTGGCAGCTAGCGCATAGTCATCCCTTGCGGTCGGAGGGCTGGGCGCCCGTTCTTGCGGTACAAAGGTTGTGCCCTGCAGGAGGTCCCCAATATTCGCGATCTTAGACCGGCGTAGCTTATATCCTGGCTCGGCCTTCCAGCTGGCGGGCGCCTCAATGACGTTGACCACTATTCCCGTGGTTTCGTCTATGATTGCGTACCTCATACTGTCCACACCCTTGCCTCTCCGATGCCGCCTACGGCTCCTGCACCGCCTACCGTGGTCCCACCACCACCACCGCCGCCGCCGCCGCCGGGTGCGGCACCTGCTCCCCCCGCACCCCCTGTGCCTGCGTTGTTGCCGCCGCCGCCGCCGCCGCCGCCGCCTGCCTTTCCGGTGACTGCAGAGCCGGCCGTCCCAGCTCCACCTGCAACGCCCCCAGCTGCACCACCGCCCGACGTATAGCTGCCACTTTCCCCGCCAACTCCACCGCTAGACGCTCCGTCAGCAGAATTAACGCCGCCGCCCCCGGCAGCGCCGGCGCCAGCTTCTATCGAACTGCCCCCTACCTTGCCTGTGCCTGCGCCGTTGCCAGGAGTCCCACCACCGGCAGCGCCCCCCCGTTCGGCATCTCCACCTATCCCATTTGAGACGCCATTGCCCCCCTGGAGGCCCAAACCATCAGGACCACCGACATTGTTATCGTCCCAACCGGCTCCATCACCCCCAGCTAGATCAGCTCCTGCGCCACCTGGCCCTAATTTGCCACCGTGTCCCGTGGCTAGGGCGCCGAAAGTCGTGTTGCCACCATCGCCACCATTACCGCCATCAGCCAATGACCCACCGACGCCCGCTGCGCCCGCTGCTCCTATCGTGACGTCTTCGGTGGCCCCTAGATCATTTACATCAAACTGGGCCAAGACTCGTGCGGCCCCACCGCCTCCAGCACCGGCTGTCCGGGATTCCCCAGCTGCGCGTCCTTCACCACCACCACCGCCGCCGCCGCCGCCAATGACCTCTACGATCACCAGCTTGCCCCGCGATGGCTTTGTCCACGTACCAGACGAATTGAATTCCTGGTAGTCAGATAGCGCCGCCAGACTGCGCACCCGCCAACGGGACGTAGTGCTGTCGTACAGGAGCAGCGCCTCATCATCAGGCCCCAGGGTAATGTTCTCGCCCTCGACCATAAGGAAGCGGTTAGCGGCTGCGCTCGCGGCGTCCTGGTGTGTGAGCACCAGCGGGTTGGCGCCGACGTTGGTGATAAATACGATCTTGCCATCGCGGCCGTTGGCGAGCCCCGTCAGATTGCGACTGGCGTCCGTGTCGGCGCGGATAAACGACGCATCGATGTTCCAGTCGTCCTGGTTGGCAACAAGCTGAGCCGGGGTGTTCTCGCGGGCTTCGAGGCCCGTCGTAGCTGCGACGCTGCCCGGTAGCTCAATGTCGTCCGTCCACTCAACACCGGTCCCCGCCGCGTCCGTCTGTAGGACCTGGCGCGCGGCGCCGTCGCCCAGCTTGCTGACCTGTATCTCGGCCACAGCATTGATGTCGGCGTCGACGATCACACCAGGGTTGATAGAAACGAGGCCGCCGGCCGTAATGGCCACAGCCCCGGTGACCGGCTGGTTGTCCCAGCTGTCACCGTCATAGATCAGTATTTCACCTGCGATGGGACCGACGATGTCTACATCGAGGACGTCATCGAGCTCGATCTGGACCCGGGCGATGGGCTGGCCGTATTGAGGGAAAGGCGGGTTGACCATCGTCTAGCTGGCCTTTCGCTTGATCGGCTGGCCGTACTGGGGCGGTCGCACGATCACGGGCCTGATGATCCGGGAGCCGAAGCGGGGACCTGCCATGCTATGTGCCTCCTACCACCGCGCCGTCGTCGCCTACTGGTAGGCGCGCACAGCGGCAATTATGTACAATGGCACCGGGAGTCTGGTACAATGAGCTATCTGTTTGGAGGTCGTAGACATGACCCGCATACTGACGCCGAGTGACCGAGACGAGCTTATTCAAGCGTACTGTGAAGGGGACTCGGCGCAGGACTTGCGTAAGCGATTCCCCATCTCGCAGACTCAATTCTACCGCATCCTCCGGGATGCTGGCGTGATTGTGCGCGGCTCCCGGAAGGATATTGAAGCCGATGTCCTTGTCTCTCGGTACAAGGCCGGGGAATCCGAACTGGCGTTGGGTCGGGCTTTCGGAGTCTCCCGGCGCCTGGTACGCAAGCGCCTGGTGGAGGCTGGCGTCGCTCCCCGCAATCGTTCGGAGGCTATGTACCAACGCATGAGTAAGATGTCGGCCCCTGCCCGTAAGAGCCTGGCCCAAGCGGCCAATCAGGCGTCGATAGGGCGCAAGTTGGGTGCGGAGGAGCAAGCCAAGCATGCCGCTACCTACCAGGCCAGCCTGGGGTACAGCACGTCCGATGAGATGCTGCTCATGGAGTGGTTGGAGGCCCGCGGCGCCACATGCACAGCGCAGCTGGCCGTCGGCGCCTACAATGTCGATGTCGCCATCCATGAGCCGCCCATCGCCGTGGAACTCCGAAGCCGTAATGAGTACCCGCCGAACCATCGGGAGCGCAGCGAATACCTGTTCGATCAAGGGTGGTCCATCTGCTATGTGTTCGCGCCCGAGCGTGATTTCCCCCTCAGCGAAGGGGCCGCGGACTATATCACTGCCTGGGCTCAGGAACTCGGCAGGCAGCCACCCATCAGGGGTCAGTACCGGGTGATTGGGGGTAACGGTAAGTCGCTGCCCCCCCTGGAGCGCCAGTTCTAGGACGGGGCCATCGTACCACGCCCGATAGGCGCGCTCGATCCCCGTGGCCACGACCCGCGTTCCCGGGAGCACACAACCGATATGCGTCCCCGTGACCGGTCGGGGACCTGAGTTCGTGGGGAACCGCTGACCGTTCAGAGGGATGCAGATCGACTCGACTTTGCTGTCCTCCACCGTCTGCCACTCCTCGATCATGATACCAGCACTATTGTGAGCCAGGCGGTTGCCCTCGTCAAATATCTGCGTGACCTCGTTGACGGCGATGCGCTTGGCCCGGGCCCGTCCGAAGGTGGGCTCCAGGGCTTTGGAGAGGTCCGGCAGGCCCGCGTTGCCGAGGCCGGTCTCCTGCCAGGTCACGATCGCTTTCCTGAGTGAGTTGCGGGTCGATACCTCCAGCTGGTCCCACCACGCGGAGGTGTACCGCTTGGAGAAGTCCAGCACCTGCTGGTTGACAAGCTCCAGATCGATCGATAGCCCCAGGTCCACGTTGACGGTCACCGCTTCCTTTGCGCCCTGGTCGGCCAGGGGCTCCATCGCCCGCACTGCGCTGGCCCGGAACTCGTCCCAGTAGGCCGCGTCCCGCAGGATGTCATCGGGGACGGCCTTGGCGCGGAATAGCCGGGCCTTGGGTTTCGGGAGGCCCATGATCGTGCGGGCCTTGCGGAAGGCGGTGGCCAGGACCGCGGCCATGCGCTCCTCGACGACGGCCTCCAGGTCCAGCCGTTCAGGATCGCCGAAGGCCTCCGGTAGGTCCGGGTCCGGGGTGCGGTCGGGCTCCTCGTCCTGTTTTTTTGCTGGAAGGGAACTAAGCCGGTCATAGTTCTGGTCATAATTACGCGCCGTCTGGACACCGGGGCGCGCGTACCTGCCGCGGGCCTTGGCCGTGTAGCCAGGGGGATGCCGACGGCGCCGGGGCTTCTTCCTCGGCTTGCGACGGGCAGCTGTCCTGACGCCGCCCGTGTGGTCGCTGGTGGTGGTGTCGTCGACCGGGTCGTCGTCCTGGGCCACTATGTCGGTCGTCAGGTCCGTTCCGCCCTGGGCCTCGAAAACCTCCTGGCTGATGATCCCCTTGTCGAGCAGCTGCTGCCGTGCGGCCTCAGGCGTCAGGACGTTGGTGTTGATCATCCGTTCCAGCATCGCCGCCACCAGGTCATCAAGCTCGGCCTGCTCCAGATCGGCCTCCACGTCCTGCTCGTCGTACTCAAACGTGACGTTGCGGGGCAGGATGCCGCGGAAATTGAACGTGCCCTCCACCATCTGCATAAACGTCGCCGGGCCCTTGCCGCGAGACTTGGAGTGCAGGACGTTGGACTGGGCGCTGGTGCCCAGGTTGCCGCCGGGCAGCGGCGCCAGATCCTGGTAGTCGGCGCCGAAGCCCAGCGCCAGCTGGTTGATGTACCACTTCATGGCGGCATCGACGTCGAAGCCGTCGGGGAGAGATTTGAGGTCCAGCGTGTCGACGCTGACCGTAGCCGTCGGGTCCAGGCTGGCCACTATCAGGGGGATGACGAACCGCGTCATCCCCCGCTCGGACTGCACCGCCTTGTGCTGGACCATGGCGTCCGTGATCGTCGAAGATGGGACCCCGCCGACCAGGTGGATGGCGTTCGGGTTGTCCCCGCTGATCTTCTCCCGCTGGTAGACGCTGATGTCGCGCAGCAATTGCGCGGCCCGCAGGACGCGGGACACGGCGCATAGCTGAATGCCGTGCATCGTCTCGATCGGGCTGGGGAATTCCGACAGCGGTACGACGGTCCACCAGTCCATCACGTGTTGCCGGCTCTTGCGGTCGGTGTAGATCACCGGGCGCAGGGGGTCGGCCGTCCTGAGGCACCGGGCGGCGTCCAGCTGGGCCAGCCCGACAACGGGCGCATCGGCCGAGTTGGCTGACCTGATCACCTCGATGAAGGCGCCGTTGTCCTGGCTGAGGAGGTCGGTCACGATCCTGATCATGAACTCGCGCCACCCGGCGCCGAAGTGGGCGGCCTGGAGCATGTCCTGGGTCGCCTCGACCGTCAGAGGCGGTCCCTGGAGCGTCCAGTTGAAGGCGGCGTTGCGGACCGTGATGCTATAGACGGTGCTGGCCAGGATCGGCTCGGTGGGCCAGAACTGACGGAGCTCGTTATCGCGGATGCGAGGGTTACGGCCCCAGGCGGTGAAGCTGTCGGCGACGGTGGCCAGGGCGAACACCTGGCTGCTGCCCAGCGTCTCCAGTCCTGACCCGGAGCCTGTCTCCTGGACTGATTCCCGGATCGCCTCGGTGGGCGGGTTCACCATGGGCGGGGCCCCTTTGTGTCGAGTTGAAGGGGGCCGACCACTTGCGGCCGGGGCGGCAGGGTCGACACTGGAGCCCGGGCCAGACAGCTCCCTGGCGCAATAGTACCACAGGGGCACTCGTCGCATAACTTAACCACGACGACGATGTTAAGTTATCGGGTGAGTTTTGGCGATGTTGCCGCGCCGTCGGGCGACCACGTGCGGTGCCCCAGCTGCCGGGCCCGCGACAGGGAGTGGGCATTCTTCGCGTCCTGACACGACCGGCACGATCAGAGTGCCGGCGCCCTACCACAGTGTGTACACAGGCCGAGGGCATGGAGGAGCTGGCGGCGGCTGCGGCTCCGCTCCCGTAGGTCCGCGCGCCTAGCCTCGCGCTTGGCCGGCGGCAGGACATCCGGTGCCCTCACCTCGCCGTCGATCGCCCCGTCCCAGCAGCTGACGCAAACACCGTCAGCCAGGTCGCTGGGGTGGGCCTGGCGCCGGCACTGCTGGCACCGGGCGCCCTTGGCAACGACCATCATTGCATCACCCGGCGCGCCACGGCCTCGGGCCACTGGAGCGAGACGCCGCCGTCGACCACGATGTCCTGGCCCGTGATGTACGACGCCCCAACGCCGCACAGGAACTCGATCACGCTGGCCACTTCCTCGGCCGTGCCCATCCGGCGCAGTGGCGTGATCGCATCGTGGAGGCGCAGCAGGTCCTCGCGCCCATCGTAGAAGGCCCGGTTCTCGTCCTTGACCACCGACCCAGGCGAGACGGAGTTCACCCGGATGCCCTGCGGACCCAGCTTGACGGCGTAATACCGCACCATCTGGCGCAGGCCGGCCTTGACCACGTGATAGCCGAGGGGCTGGTCATCGACGACCAGGCGGCCGGCGATCGAACCTACCATGACGATGGAGGCAGCCAGGTGTGATTTGATGGCGTCCGTGCTGATCAGATGATCGATAACCCCCATGGTCGCCGTCAGGGTCGTCGCGATCTCCCCGTGCCACTCCTCGCTGTCTCCACGGTATCGCTGGAGGAACACGAGCGAGTCCAGGCACCCGTTCGCGACGATAATCTCGTCCAGGATGATGTTCAGACGCTCCGGGTTGCGCAGGTCCACCGCCCAGTAGAGCGTATTCGGAACGTCAGTGAGCACCCCGGACGCAGTCGGCACGCCAGACGGCAGCCCTCTGGCGATCACCGACACACGGCCGCCCTGAGCCATTCTGACCACCACCGCGCGGCCGATGCCCTTGGTGCCCCCGATGACGAGGCAATGCCTGTCTTTGTACATCCCATCCCTCCTGTTAGTCGTATCCCAGGGCCATGCACGCGGCGCCCGTCCCACGTGCCGCCACGGCGTAGCGATCCAGGTCCCCGATCGTCAGGGCCGTCAGCATGTCGGTCGCGTTGAGGCGCAGGTTCCGGTCGGCCGCCCAGCGGACGTGCTCGTGGACGGCCTTGACCGCCTCCCGCAGCTCCTCCTCCGTCATCAGGCCCTGGGCGTAGTCGCCCCAGGCTGGCCAGAACAAGTCACACGCCACCTCGTCGCTGGTGGTGGCGGGGGGTGGCGTGTCGAAGGCGCTCCGCCTTGCCGCCAAGGCACTGGCGAACACGGACGCTAGCACCGCGACGACGACCGCCGCAAGGAACAACACCTTGATCACATCACCCATACCGTGTCTCCTACAGATTCAACCGCAATACCTCCTGGGAACACATGGAAAGGCAGACGCAAAGGTCGATTTTTCTGCTGTCTGACTTCTTTACGATCCGCAGCCGCGTGTCCTCGTGGGCCGCCTGCTTCGCGTTGGCGTTGGTCAGGTGCTCGCGCAAGTCCAGGTTGCCGTCGTGCCGAATGCGCCGGTGGGACAGGAGATCGTACAGCGCCTTGTCACTCGTTAGCCGTTCCTGGACCTGACCGAAGGGACGGAACCAGGCGACGCCGGCCTTCATCAAGCGGGTTGCGAAGTCGTGCAGCTGATACGGGTCATAGGCCACCTCCACGATGTTATACGCAGCGGACAACTCTCGGATCGCCAGCTCAGGCCCAGCGAAGTCGATGGCGCCGCCGGGCGGCGGGTCCCACTTGTGTACCAGCCGCACGACCAGCCCAGGCGGGTCGCCGGCGTGGCGCGGGTCCAGCGTCATTAGCACCAGGCCGAAACAGTCGCCGCTCACAGCTGCGTCGATGGCAATCACGGCCGGAATCTTGTCGCCTGGCTCCAGCGGCAAGGGGTCCTTCGCCGCATCCCACCACTCTATCGGGATGAACGCCGACTCGGCGCTGACCCATTCGTTGTTATGGAGTCGGGTCATCTGCGATGCCGTCTGCCGGCCGGCCTCAGTGGCGTAGTAGCGGGCGCCCGCCTCGCCCATCTGCCAGGGCATCCGGCGCGCTACCTCGCCGCTATCCCAGTAGGCGAAGGCCCGGGCCCGCTCGTTTACATAGCACGGCACCAGGTCGCCGGCCTCAGGCGCCTCGGCAAAGGCCCCCGGGTCCCCCAGCTCGCCGGCGGTCAGCTGCCGGCCCTCCAGGACGATGTTCTCATACTGGCCGTACAGCAGCTCCGATTCCCCTTCGTACCCGGCGTAAGTCTCGATCAACTGCACACTGTCGGGGCGCGTCGGCGACGGAGCCATTTCAGCCCAAAACCGGAGGTCCGAGGTGTGGATGAATCCCCACAGCTCGGTCCAGACAACTAATATCGGGTTGGCGCCGGCCTCCCCCCGGTAGTCGGTGGCGATTGCCTTGACGATCGACCCAGTGGCCAGACACCTGGACTCCCGTGACAGGACGCGCCACCGATCCGGCAACGTCTGCCGCCCGGGGTTGTAGCCAGGCGTCAGCTCGATGCTGGTGCACGCCTGCCGGTAGGCACGTTCCTGGGCCTGCTTCGCATCGTTCCCAACACACAGGACTTCACCAAAGCGGCCCCACGTCTCAGCAGCCCAGCGGGTGACGGCGCCCGCCACCGCCGTTTTGCCACTTTTTTTCGGCGCGCTGTAGATGATCGTACTGTACGGCAGGCGGCCGTCATCGTCGCGTGTGAGAGCATACCGCAGGACGGCCTTCTGGTGGCGCATCAGCCGGATCGGCTGCTGGGTGTCCTCGATGTAGTAGTTGTCCTCCATCCAGGTGACGATATCCCGGCGCCCCTTTTCAGCCCGGAGCGCCTCCAGGTCCAGCAGGCGCCTCGCCGCCGGGGATGGCTTGCTTTTCCGCGATCGCGAGGAGCGCGTCGAGGTCTGCGTCGCTGAGTCCTTGGATGTCAACTCGTATGTCCCCTTCCACGTTGATCGGGCGGTCGGCATCGCCGAGTTCGGTGTCCAGTCCGTACATGGCCCGCATGTCCTCGATGAGTCGCCGGCACATCTCCACGGAGGCCAGGACGGGCCTCGATGCGGTTGCGGGAATCCACTGGCCCATGAACAGGCGCTCCAGCCGTGCCGCCATGAGCGTCCGCAACCGCTTGGCTTCTTCCTGTTCCTCGGTGACTAGTTCCTTGAGAGCCCGGTGCCAGTCCAGATTGACGGTCTTGGCCGTAACCTTGATCGATTGCTCGGGGTCCTCCTCGAGCTGGCGCACGATGTCCCGGTCTGACGCCCCGGCCATCTTTAACCGGAGTACTTTCACCCGCCTGACGGCCGCAGAGACTCGCCTTGTCACAACCTTTCGGCTCTTATCGCGCGCGCTACCTGCCATCTGCTACCGCTTGGCCTTGGACTTGGCCCGGCGTCCACGACGCCCCCGGCTGCCCGGTCCACCCGTGAGCTTGGCCTTCTGGCCGGTGTAGTCCTCCCACCGCCGGATGGAGACGTCGACGTAGCGAGGCTCGATCTCCATGGCGTAGCAGCGGCGGCCTTGGCGCTCGGCGGCAATTAGGGTGGTCCCTGAGCCCAGGAAGGGATCATACACATCGCCCTCATGGTTGCGTATCGGGATCTCCATGCACTCGATCGGCTTAATGGCTGATAGCCCACCTTCGACGTTCTGGTCAAGTCTCACATCCCATACGCTGGAGGCGTTGGCAGGGCCTATCCACGCTGCCTCCTTCCCCTTCCGAACAGCGTACCAGCACGGCTCATGCTGGAATGTGTAGTGCCCTCTCGATATCGGGAAGTGGGGTTTACGCCAGATGATTGAAGCGCGGATTTCAAATCCTACCGCCTCCAATGCCAAACCAGAAGGAATCTGTAACGCCCCGGGCGCACACCAACAATAGACAACGTCCGATGGTGCGAGCGCCCAGGCGTCTGACCAGTCGGCCCTATCATCATTTGTGACTCGACCAGAACGGCGTCCATCTGCGTGCGATAATTTCTCGCGCCACACCGCTCTATAGTCCACGCCGTAGGGCGGGTCGGTGACCATGAGTTTAGGCTTCTGACCGTCCAGTACGCGCTTGGCGTCTTGCTCTACCGTCGCATCTCCGCACATCAGCCGGTGACGCCCGAGCGTCCACACCTGGCCACGCTTGGTCGTTGCCACGTAGTCCTCGGCCTCGGCCTCCTCGAGCGCCGCCTCTGTGTCGTATGTCTCCTCGACAGGTTCCTCGGCGCCCAGGACCAGCTGGTGATCGTCGGCCATGACAGCGGCCATCAGACGCCCGACAGCACTGTCCTCGTCGGGGTCGGCGACCGCCGCATACTCCTCGGTCGCCTTGGCCGCCATTTGCGCCACCGGATCGAAGGTGGCGAGCGTCAGGCGCTGCTCCTCGGGCGACAGGTCCACCACGGCCACCGGGATCTGGTCATCCTGGCCGATCTCGGCCCGGAGATGTCCATCGATCAGCATGAGGCCGTTGGGCGTCTCCACGGCGATCGCCTCAGAGACGTACCCCACGCGGTCCAGCAGCGCGGCCATAACGTCGCGCTGGTCGTCCGGATGGACCCGCCAGTTCTCCGGGTTGGGGATGAGATCGGCGCCCTTAACAACCCTGTGGTCGATGATCCGGTTAGCTCGTGGCATATGGCTCCTCCGGCCTCGTGGCCCTGTATACTGTCTGCACTATGCGATCCTCAATGACGGCACCGAAGCGCGAGGTCAGGCCTGCGCACTACATCCTCCAGCTGTGGGATGCCCGGCTGATGGGCTGGACGGACTACCCACGCCGGTTTCCGACACCTGAGGCGGCTCTGACCCATGGGGAGCAGCAGGACAGCGCCGCGTATCGCGTGATTGTGGTAGACGGACACTGCCACCGCCTCTACCTTCCAGGCCGGTTGTCCACCCCAACGATCTCATCGAAGCCGGCCCGGTGGTAGCCCATGGCGGCGCCCCCTGCGCCACAGAACAGGTCCAGTAGCCGCTTCAAGTTGGCACTCCTGGTGGTCTGAAAATCACGATCGCGCTCGGGAATGGTGCGTTGTGAGAAGCGCCACTGAACTTGATGCGCCCACGGATGAACCGGATCTCGCCTTTCATACAGTAATCGTGCCACCAGCTGGTATCTGTCCGCGCTGGCAGCAGGCATACCACCGTCGCACCACCCTGGGCCTCATTGTGGGCTTTGCGGATCCACGACCCTATCTCGCGACCGTAGGGGGGATTCATCCAGACGGTGCCTTTCCACCTCTGCCACAACGCCTCGTCTGCCGGTGAGTAGTAGTTGACGTGCTTGGCGTTATCGGCGTTTGCGCATGAGTCCAACTGGAAATGGAACTCGGCATCGAGTTCGTCGTACAGGGCCTGGGGCGTTTCCCAGTCGTGGCGCCCGCTACTCTTTAATCCCGGGCTGATCAAGCTGCCGCCGCCAAGAGCCACCTGACCAGATCGTCCTGGTCGGGCGCCGGCTCGGCCAGCCACGCCTCGACGCCCCTGGTCACGCACGCAGGCGCCCCGGCCACCGTCAGGGCCTGCGGGACCTCATCCAGGACGATAAACGACGCCAGCTGGTCGCCGGCTGACCACCTGGTCAGCAACTCCTTGATCAGTGCGCTGGTCGATGCGTCCGTGAGGTCAGGGAATAGCTCGTCCATCATGTCCTTCTCCTCCCATGGACCCTTGGGCCCATGTTCATGGGCTGCCCCTTCTATGGGCGCCTGGTTGCATGTTCACTGCGCTCAGTCCCAGCCTTACCTCAGGCGCGCGCTTGCCTTTGCCGCGTCGCTCTGCCCGGTTGGGCGTGGGCGCCGGCTCCTCGTCGGTCACATCCACGGCGCCGAAGGCCCGATCGGCGAACTGACGGAAGCACCAGGGGCAAAGCGGCCCCGTCTCCATGATCTGGCGCCCGTCCTCCTCGCCCAGCGACAGCGTCATCGCCCTCGTCGCCTCGTAGCTGTGGCCTTTGTGGCAACGGAACGTGCGGAGCGGCGGTCCGGGGTCCTTGTAGTCCTGCCCGACGATCAGCCCACTGTTCCTGCGCTTCATTGTCATCTGTTTGGCCTCCGGTCGATGGGAAATCTACCGGGATGTTGGCTGCCCGTCTCCAGCCGGTCCCAGTATTTTCCGGGGGGCATGGGCGCGTGGCTACGGCGCCGGCATTCGTCGGTCATCCGCCGGGGACTGGCAGCTGTCAGGCTGCAGCTCTGGCACAGTGGGTCCAGCATGTTGACCTCCATCATGGCCGGTAGCCGATTCTGCGCCCGCGGCCGCGGGTGCGCCGTAGCTGACGGCCCTTGTAGTCGGGCGTCCGCTCAAAGTAGCAGCCGCCACACACGTAGGCCCGATGCCGCGGCGGGAAACTCTCCAGCTGCAGCCGCGTGATGTCGGGAGCCATTAGCCCGGCGATCACCATCAGCTCCCCTGACCGCCACCGCATATCGGACGAGACGGGTTCCTGCACCCCGCATATCTGGCATTCGGGCGGTCGCCTCGGGACTGGGTTGTTCATGTATTCCGCATTGAACTCGTCAGATGACATCTGCGGTGTAGTCATCGGGCGCGGGCCCGAGGCGGCCGGCTGACGGGGAACTGGTCGATGAACCTACCAGTTGCGCCATCATGGCCCAATGGGTGTTGCCGGTTGTGGTCAGCACGAGACAGCACCTGGAGATTTTCAATCCTGTTATCGGTCCGGTCACCGTTTTTGTGGTAAACCACCGCACCCGGGTTCAATGCAAGTAGATGGGTGCTCACCACGACAAGCGAGTGCTCATAGGCGTAGCCATTGGCGTCGGCCAGGCGATGGCTCAATCCGACACGGACCTTGACGTATCCATCTTTCGTGATCATACGGCCATTATTCCACCGGCCCGTGCGTGGCCCCTTTGCATGGCGCCCGTGCCTACCACGACCATCCGGTAGCTCGTCAATCGCGACGCCCAATTGTTTCGCTCGCCGTTCGCGCGTTGGCATTAGTCCTGTCGTTTCTGCTTCGTAAGTCTGATCTCTGCCATCCGGGCAGCGGCGCAGGGATCGCACAGCCCGTGCGACGTCCCGGTGACACCGTCGCCGTCCTTCCAGCGAACCAGGACCCCGCAATCCATACACACGACCTTGATCCTGGTCATCGGCCCAGTCCTCGGACCACCCAGTCGCCGAACCGCAGGCGCCTGGTGCCGTGCCTCTCGGCATAGGTCCGGTAATTGCGGCGGCGGTCCTTGGCGTGGAAACCGACGCCCAGGACGTTCACCCACCAGCCGCCGTCCCAGCTGTACGCTTGCATCCATCGCCCCCGGTCAATCCTCACGGCGCCACCCCCAGGCCAGCCACCTCGTGGAAGATCGGTTCGCCGGCGTAGGCCAGGGCCGCGGCCAGGGCATCCGTCTCGTCCAGGCCCATGTCCCGGTCGCCGACGTCCAGCAGCTGCCGGACCATGTGGGCCACGGCCGCCTTGCCGCTGGCGCCGTAGCCCGTCGCCGCCCGCTTGACCTCGCCAGGCGTGTACGCCTTGATTGTCCGCACCCCCAACCTGTGGGCCACCATCAGCGCCACGCCCTGGGCCTGCCCGATGGCCAGTGCCGTCCGCGCATTTTTGCCCACGAACGGCTGCTCGATGGCCACGACTTCCGGCTGCATCATTTCCACGGCTGACGTCAGGCGATCGTGCAGGTTGCACAGCCGCTGCGCCAGCGGCAAGCGCTGGGGCATGCTTATCACCTCGCTCAGCACGTATTTGAAGGTCGTCCCGTCGTAGTCGATGACGCCCCAGCCCATGTGTATGGTCCCTGGGTCCACCCCCATGATCCTCATGCTTCCCTCCAGCGGTGATCCTTTTTGCGCCGCACGGCAGCGAGCAGCTCCTCATACGTCCTCTTGTTGTCGCCCATCTGGTAGACCAGGGCGGCCGCGAGCCTGTCCGACAGGTGGTCCCGGTACGGCGCGTGCCGGGCCTCCCAGTCGGCGACGGTCCAGCCGGGGAACCACAGCATCACGCACTCCAGGCACAGCTGGACGACCTGGCCGCTGGGCATCTGCACGTACTCGATCGGGACGCCTACCTCGCAATGGTCGCACCCCTGGCCCTCCCGGGCGTCCAGCATCATCGGGCGCGCCGGCTGGCCGTCTGTCTCGCCGACATGATCGCGTCCCGCTCGTGGTTGCCGTAGGGCCTGAGGCGTCCGTGCCAATCCTCATCAGTCCAGCCGGGCACGAATCGATGCAGACATTCCCGACAAACCCTGATTGCCTTACCTCGGACCTCAAATCGCACCCTACCTCCCTCGCGGCAGTACCAACATTGCCCCCAAACCTCTCGGACGGTCCTGCGAAGACGGCTCATGCCGTGATTTCGATCGCCACCGACAGGTCGGAGCGCCCGGCCGCCGCCTGGACCGCACGGTCCATGAGCGAGCCGATGTTTTGTTCCAGGTAGTCCCGCATCGCCTCACTGTCAACGCCCACCACCAGACAGGTGCCGGCGAACCCCATGCCGACCGTTGGCGACAACCAAGTCTTGTGCGCCGGACCGGGCACCTCGTCGGCCAGCAGGTCCAACGCCTGCTCCCATATCCCCTCATCGCCCCGATCGATGGCCAGCGTCGGCCGATCGACCGGGGGTGGCGCCGCGGGCAGCTGGACGCCTGGGGCCACATCGTAGCCCTTGAGCAGCCGGTTCTGGAACGCCCGGGACAGGTTGCTGTAGCGGGATAGCGTGGTGGTCTTTGTCTTGGCCAGGCCGATCGCCGATCGCTCCAGGTCGTCCTCGCTGTAGCCCTTGTCCTGGACCCACGTCAGCAGCGGCCCCTCAGACTTTCTCCCTTTGGCCTTCCATCCGGCAATCTCCCGGAGGATGTGTAGCCAGCCCCCGGCTGGCGCCGCGCGCGCGCTCGCGCGGGACGGTTCACCTGACGGTTCCAATGATGGTTCTTGATGGTTCAATGACGGTTGGGCGGTCCTAGCTAAGTCCGCGTTGCCGGACTCTACGGTCCGCGTTGCCGGACCGTCAGGTCCCCCTTGGTCGGGCTCCACGGTCACCCTTGCTTGGACCGGGTAGTCCTCAGCGGAGGCCGATGATTCATAGGGTGACGTTTTGACACCCTTGTCGAGATGAAGCCAATACTCAGTGGCGTAGCCGGTACCCTTCGAGTTTCGACCACCGAGACGATGACGCACGGGTTCAATCAACCCCCTGGCCCTGAGCCGAGCCATGATGCGCCGAATCTGGCGTTTCCCATAGCCTGTTTTATGAGCTGTGTACGCAACACTGGGGTAAACACGCTTGCCGTCATCGTCAGCGTGGTCCGTGAGGGCAAGTAGGACAAATTTCTCATTGTGAGGCAACTCCAACTTCCAAGCTTCGGCCGTCTGTCGGACGCTCATCTGGCGCCCTTCCTCCCGTTGCATGACCGGCAAAACGTCTGGAGATTGGCCAGCGTTGTGGGGCCACCTTTGGACTCCGCGATCACGTGGTCGATCTGCAGATCGTCCTGGATTCCGCACGCCTGGCACGTGAAGTCATCCCGACGCCAGACCTGCCATCGCAGCTGCGGGGGGATCGTCGCCTTTGGACGCTGCGCGCGGCGCCGGTATCCCTGGAGCCGCTTAGGAGCGACCACCAGGAACTCTGGCCAGCGTGGCCAATCAGAGGTTGCCACCCTGCGGCCGTCAAGATGGCTGCGTTCCCAGGCACGCAGGTCTGCCAAATCGGCAGGCTCCATCATCGCAGCCGCTTGGATCATCGACGCGTAGTGTGCTATTTTTTCCGGTCTATCCGACATCGGCCACCTCCACAGAGCGCCCGCCGGGGGCCTTCGGACCAGCTACGGACCGCACTATCTTCATCGCAGCCCCGGGGGCGACGAGCGGGTCCAGCACCTGGAAGGTGCGCCAGTTGAACAGGAGAAAGATCGTCCGATGATGAGGGGGTGTGTGCTCGCTGCACACCTCGTAAGCTACCGCCGGCGCCCACGGGCCAATATCGGGGTCGAAGGGTGGTCGGGGGAAGGGACCGTCGCCGCGGCGCCAGCCTGTGCATTTTCCTGTGTCCATGTCCTGTCCTTCCTTCCATCGTCGTCTTATGTCGCGTTGGTCCTATCCCGTGTCGTCGGCCCATGCCTCGGTGGCCACGGCGTATGCCGCCGGGAGGTCCCCGATCTCGCGCGGCGCCTTGACGCCGAGCAGCTGACAGAGATCCCCGGCAGTGCGGTCTGGATGCTCCTGTAGCAACTGGGTCAGCAGCTCGCCGACGTTGGCGAATGGACCGGCGGGCGCCGTGCCGTTGGCGCCAGGCTGCTCGGGTTCGGGTGCGTCAGCCTCGGGCTCGTCCGCTGGGGGCGCCTCCAGATCGACCGCCGGCTCGGACGGTACAGGGTCCTGGGCCTGGGCCTGGGCTATGTCCGCCCAGCCGCTGGCCACGACCGGATCGGCGTCGACGCGCCGGCTGTAGTGCGCCTCGATCTTGGCTGCGGCGGCCAGGACCTTGTCAAGCACGTCGCCGGCGAGCTCGTCCAGGCTGTATCCTAGTTCCATCAGCTGGATCACCTTGCCGACCGATCCCTGGCGCTCGAAGCTGCGCCGCTCGATGATCACCTGGTGGTCCGACTTGCCGCGGGCGCCCCCGTTGCCGGCGGGGCCCCCGTTATCCTCGGCCTTGACCGCGCCCTTCGGTTGGGGCACTGGCGCCCCGATCTTGTCAAGGTTGTGCCAGACGCCGCCGCCCTTGTCCTGGGGGGGCGTCGATACCTCGAACTGATACCAGCCGCCGATTTTGAGGGAGGCGGCCTGTTTGCCCCAGGCGCGCCAGGTGTTGATCTCGCCGGCAGCGTCAGCGATCTTGACGGCCGCCATATCACGCCCGTTCTTGGTCTGCGATATGCTTACCTCAAGCACCTTGCCCTTGAGGCTGCGTGCGTTGTCCTGTGCCATGTCCTACCTCCCCGTTGGTTCGTGTCGCTCTATCGCCACCCTCGTTTTGGATTGCCGCGTAAACTCGACGTCCGTAGCCGGGGGTCCAGGCCGGGTCAGGATGACGTACTGCACGGGCGGGTCGATCGTTTCGTCAATGAACGTGAAGCGGTGTTCCTTGTTTTGGTCGAACGACGGCAGCAGCTCGCGGACACGGTCGCGGGCCTTGGCCACATTGCGGAGCATCCCCGAGGCGCTGATGCCATTGCCCACGTCGGACGCGCGCAGCCTGTGTTCGTACCACGACTTGATCGCCCCTTGGAGCCCCGCGTCCGAGATGACCTCGTCCAGGAGCCCGGCTTGCTTATCCTGGCTGACCAACGCCTACCTCCTCCTGGGCCCCGTTGGGCTCAGCGATGTCCGTGGGCTTGCAGTGCAGGGCCCCGGCCAACGCCACTATGGTTTGGGACCGCAGGTTGCGCTGGCGCCCCCGCTCGATTCCCTGCACCGTCGATCGATTGACCCCGGCCTTGTCGGCCAGCTGCTGCTGGGTCATGAACTTGGCCAGGCGCAGCCGTTCCAGTGGGTGCATACTCCACCTCCTGGCTCCAGCATACCAGGCTGGACATGGGCTGTCTAGGTGCTGGATATTGGTCGCCGAATTGCCCCGTTCAGGAGTATACAAGGCTGGATAAGGGCTGTATAATATATGTGTACCGAGGAAATAGGGACACACAAACACAGGAGGGCCAGACCAGACAGACGACAGCGGTGGTGACGACAACCAACCCCAACACCAGAACCCCAAAGGTGGCGACACCGTAAGCGGGGGGCGCGAGCCCACCGTGGACACCAGCGGAAGGGGGGCCGAGATGGGTACGCGGCGCATGGTCTAGTGAATTGACACTACTGACGAGGCCCCGGTCAGGGATACGGGGGCTAGAAACCATGGAGGACAACGATGGACATGGACGTGAGGATGCGGGTCGCAATCAAGGCGGCACACGACGCAGCGCACAACGCCCGGGCGATCGCACAAAACTACCAGCTGGAGATGGCCGCATTTAACACCACGCATCCCGGCCTGGGGACTGACCCCGCCTTTGACGGCAGCCTGGCCGCCATCTGCGAAAGCCTGGATGACAACGTCCAGGCCCTGACCGAGAGCCTGGACGCAGCCGCCAACCTGTAGACACAACCAACGACACCAGACGCGGAGGAAGGATAAATGCCCTGCTACAACACGACCACGACCACCATCGCGATCAGCGCGACCGACCCCCAGTTGCTGGCCCAGGCCCTACGCGATTCGGGCGCTTACCCCGATGCGGTAATGGCCCAGCTGGATGCCTTGGCTGAGCTGTTTATTGCCCGCGGGAAGATCACCGTCCCGGATCGATACGCGGATCGCGCGGCTAGGGTAATGCAGCTGTACGCAGAGAAGGCGGTCGCGAAGGTCGGTGCCCGTTACGGCTGGCGGATGCGCCAGACGGGCCAGCGGCGGATGCAGCTACAGCGGAGGTGACCTATGAGATTGCAGCGGGTGACGGGGGGCCACCGGCACCTATGCACCGCCTGCCAGGTGGTCCAGCAGCTGTGCTACCGCCTGCGGTGCGGACCGGGGGCCAAACGAGAGCGGAATCATCAGTGGCGCTGTAGCTTGTGCTACGGCGGCCGGCGGGGAGGCGTCAATGGACGTGATAAATATCGAAATCCTGGAGGACGGCACGGTCAAGGTCCTGACGGACCAGATCAGTGCCGCGAATCACCGGAACGCCGACGAGGCCCTGCAGATGTTGCGTGGCCTCCTGGGCGGCGAGTCTACATCGGAGCCCCGCCGGCAGGGCCACGGGCATAGCCACGCACACGGCGACCGCCGGGTGCAGCAGTAATCCCCACGGGGGAGGAGGTAATCATGGCCAGGAAAGCCAAGGCGATCACCGAGGAACCACCTGCCAACGGGACGCCGGACATCACCCAGTCCAGCGTACTGCTAACGGTCAAGCTGAGGAAGCCGGGCAACCGGCGCCGCGTCTCGTCCAGCCGCGTCGAGGTCGACGCCGACAAGGATGCGATCGCGGTCAGTAAGGAGCTGCTGAACAGCCCCGAGCTGAAATCCCTGGAGCAGTTTGACAGCGGCCTGCGGCGCTGGTTGTACGCCAGGGCGCTGCCGGCATCGGGGACATTGCGCGAGGGTGTCTACCGGCTGCCGATCGCGCTGGTTGAGGAAGTGGACGAGTGGCTTACGGATCAGGCGGATCGCCGGGAACGGCTGGCCGACAACTTCATGGCCGTCTACACGCAGCGCGTGACCGAGGCCAAGACGCGCCTCCGGGCGCTGTACTCCGAGGATGATTACCCCCGGCCGTTGCAGGTCCGGGAGGCGTTTAGCTTTGAGTGGCGCTACATGGTCATGGGCGTGCCTGACCAGCTGGAGGGCATCAGCGCGGCGATGTTCCAGCGGGAGAAGATCAAGGCGAAGGCATCGATCCAGGCCGAGGTTGACCAGATCAAGGATGCACTGCGGACGAGCTTTGCGGAGCTGATGGAGCGGGCGGCCCAACGACTGGCGATCGGCCAGGACGGGAAGCCCCTGGTGTTCCGCGACACCCTGGTCGGCAACCTGGAGACGTTCCTGCAGTACTTCGCTGCCAGGAACGTGGTCAACGACGACGACCTGGCCGCGATGGTCGACAGGGCCCGCGAGGTACTGAAAGGCGTCAGCAACGCCCAGGTCCTGCGGGACGATATGGCACTGCGGGAGAAGGTCCGGGAGTCGTTTGGGACGATCAGGGCCGAGATGGACGAGGGAGCGATGCTGCTGCCGAAGCGGCAGATCACGTTGGAAGATGAGTAGCTAGTAAGGGCGCAGGGCCGGCGGTGGACAAAACCGGCGGCCCCTCCCCTGGAAAGAAGGACACACACATTATGAACACCATGCTGACAAACTTCAAGGCCGCCCGCCGGGTGTCGACGCCGCTACTGGCCATCCAGACCCCGGACCCCGCGGCGACCATTGCGGCGATCACGTCCGTTGACGACGAGGTGCCGGCGATCCAGTGGGACATCCTGGCCGGCCTGTCCAGGGCCAACCAGGCCGGGGCCGCTGTCGTTGACGCGATCCTGGGCGAGGTCGAAAACATGATGCTAACGGGCCCCGCCGGCGCGTCCGCGATCCTGGACGTCGCCCGTGACAAGACGCCCGAGCGCACGATCCTGATCATACATAACGCCCACCGCTACCTGGACGATCCCAGCGTATCGCAGGGGCTGTGGAACCTCCGGGACGTGTTCAGCACCGACGGCCGGATGGTCGTGCTGCTGGGCCCGTCGATCACGCTGCCCCCGGAGCTGGGCCAGGACGTCCTGGTCCTCGAGGAGCCGCTGCCGGACACGGCGCAGCTGGAGCAGATCGTCACTGCCACCTACGCGGCGGTAGAGGACGGTCCGGACGTGGACGAGGCGAAAATGGCGCCCATCGTCGATGCGCTGGTGGGCCTGGCGGCCTTCCCCGCGGAGCAGGCCGCGGCCATGTCCCTCAAGCGCGCGGGCATGGACGTCGACAGCCTGTGGGATCGCAAGCGCGCGATGATCGAGCAGACGCCCGGCCTGACGGTATGGCGCGGGTCCGAGACGATGGACCAGGTCGGTGGCCTGGACAACGTCAAGACCTTCCTCGGACGCCTGCTGAATGGTAACTCGCCCCCGCGGTGCATCGTCTTTATCGACGAGATCGAAAAGGCGCTGGCCGGCAGCACCGGGGCGGCCGGCGACAGCAGCGGCGTATCGCAGGACTACCTGGGTCAGCTGCTAACGCACATGCAGGACACCGCGGCCGAGGGACTGATCGCGGTAGGCCCCCCGGGGTCGGGGAAGTCGATGATCGCCAAGGTCGCCGGCAGCATCGCTGGCATCCCCACGATCCAGATGGACCTGGGCGGCATGAAGGGCAGCCTGGTGGGCCAGTCGGAGCAGGCCCTACGCACGGCGCTGCGGGTCGTGACCGCCATCAGCGGGGGCGACGCCCTGTTCCTGGCCACGTGCAACAAAATAGCGGTGCTGCCCCCGGAGCTGAAACGCCGGTTTGGCCTGGGCACGTTCTTTTTTGACCTGCCCAACGACGATGAGCGGCGGGCCATATGGCCCCTGTACGACATGTACGGCAACCGTGGGACGCGCCCGGCTGACGACGGCTGGACCGGCGCCGAGATACGCAAGTGCTGCGAGATCGCCTACCGCCTGGACTGCACGCTGGATGAGGCGGCGGCCTACATCGTGCCGGTGGCCCAGTCAGCACGGGAACAGATCGAGGACCTGCGCTCGCAGGCCAGCGGTAAGTTCATATCCGCCAGCTATGCCGGCACCTACCGGCGCCAGACGGCCGAGCGGGCGCCAGGCGGCCGTAACCTGCAGCTGGAGGACTGAGGGCAACTACCAAGCCCCACTTGGTAGTTGCCCCGCGCCCCAGGCTGTACGAGGGCTGGAGTTAGGCTGGATAGAACGGTATAATGATCCCGGAAAGGAGGGCGACATGCCACGACGGGAAAGACTGCCAGGGGAGTTCAGGACCACGTTCACCGCGCGGGTGCGGGCGCCGAGCCCCAAGATACTGAAGGGCGACGACGGCCGGCCTGTCCAGGACTGGATGCGGACCGGCGACATGAGCCCGGAGGTCACTTACGTGGGCACCCTGATCCGGCTCGACGGCCGGATGACGATGGAAATCCAGTGGGTGGACCTGGACAACAATGGTCATCGGTTCGCGGTGCCCCACGAGGTCGTGATCGGGATGCAGAACGCCATCGACAGGGTGATGAAGCAGTCCAAATCCGACAGCGCCAAGCGGGCGGCCGCCACACGGCGGGAGCAGGGCGTCGTGCCCTTCCAGCCGCGGGACGCAGAAAAGACCGCCTGACAGCGGCAGGGACACGTCGCGGGGCATCTGGCCACCAGGTCGGGTGTCCCGTGACCGGACAGGAAGGAAGGACAGGACAATGGTGCAAACGAGCACCCAACCAACGACACGCCCGTGCGCTTGCCCGGGCGACGATCACCAGCCGGTCCAGCGGCGCATAGCGCGCGTGCTGGTTACGGCCGACGGTTTCCCCGACGATGCCCACGATGAGGCTCGCGCCTGGAAGGACATCCACAACACGATCCAGCAGTTCACGCTGGGTCACGGCGCCTACCAGTTCCGCGTCCGCCTGATCGGATGGGAGGACGAGGATGCCTGAACACGAGTCCTGGTGCATGTGCGATTGCGATTGCCTGGCCCATAAGCCGGGCTGGAAGGGGCCCGGGTGGCCCATCCACCACCTGCCCCACACGTGCCACCGATGGGAGCACGACAAGCTCACCTTCAAGGTCTGCGGCTACTGCAAACCGAGCCCCAACCATATCGGGATATGCCGCGATCATCTTTACAACCGAACAGGGCATCCGCTGCCCTCCGACGAGGATGTCAGTCACGACCTGGCCGGGCGCCTGCCCCTGAGCACGGCGTCCAAGAGGGCGCTGGCCGACTGGGAGGATGACAAGTACCGGGCGAAGCCCACATACGATCTATAGGCCACCCCAGAGTCACCACAGGAGGACGTCCAGTGCGTGAGTTATTCGTAGACACCGATTTCAGGGCCGCATCCCTGCAGATGATCGCCCAGTGTAATGACGTGATCGCCCGCTACACGGCGATGGGATACCGCCTCACCCTTCGGCAGCTGTACTACCAGCTGGTATCCGCCAACATCGTGCCCAACACGGAGCGCAGCTACAAAAACCTGGGCGCGCTGATTAGTAAGGCCCGCCTGGCCGGCCTGGTGGACTGGGCCGCGATCGAGGACCGGGGCCGCGAGCCTAAAGACCTCCCCGACTTTGAGGACCTGCGCGAGCTGATCGAATGGGCCGTCGGCTACTACCGACTGCCCCGCTGGTCAGATCAGCCGTACTACGCGGAGCTGTGGGTCGAGAAGGATGCCCTGGCCGGCGTCCTGCTGCCACTGGCCCAGGCCAATCACGTCACGCTGATGGTCAACCGGGGATACTCGTCTCAGTCAGCCATGTACGACGCCAGCAAGCGATTCATTGACGGCGCCAACAACGACCAGGACTGCGTGCTGTTCTACCTGGGCGACCAGGACCCCAGCGGGGAGGACATGGTGAGGGACATTGCCTACCGCCTCGACCTGATGGGGAGTAGCCTGGACGTCCGCAAGATCGCCATTACCCCCGACCAGATCACGACCTATGCGCCGCCGCCGAACCCGGCCAAGATGACGGACAGCCGGGCCGCCAAATATGTGGAAAAGTTCGGATACGAGAGCTACGAGGTGGACGCGCTGCCGCCAGACGTGCTGCAGGGCATCATCCAGGATGCGTTCGACGAGATCATCGATCGCGATGCGATGGATGCGTGGCTTGCCCGGGAGGCTGCCGACAAGGCCCAGTTGCGCGGCGCAGTCGATCAGATTGTGGACGCCCAGGACGACACAGAGCAGGAAGATGAGGATGACGACAATGAATGACGCGACCCTTGACAAGATCGTGGAGCTGGTGGACCAGGCCAAGAAAGTCAACTCTGGCCAAGGACCTGGGACAACCCAGGAGACTTGTGCTATCGCAGCTTACAGCGCGTTAATAGCCCGGGCCGAGCAAGCCACGGACGCGGTCGTCGGTTTCGATATCCAGGCCGTATGGAGGCGCAATTCGGCTGTGATCGCCATACTCCGTGACCCGAACATACTGGCCGACAGCTTTGAGGTCAGCACGACATGGTCGGATACGATGTTGATTCCCGATGCCGCCGGGCTGCGGGATCAACTCCACGAGCAACTCCAGTTTGATCACGAAACGGCACACCGGATGGCTGCTGCTGGGGCTGCTGAAATAGCATGGCAGACGGAACGCCTATTCGCCTACCTAGAAGACGCGGAGCCGCAGCCATGACGACACTAGAGGACAACGGGAAGCCCGAGGCGGAAGACCTCCTAGAGCGGGCCAAGGAGTTCCTTGCTGGGACAGTAGATATAGGGATGCGGATTTCCAGCGCAACAGACCTAGCTGGCCTAACGGCCGTAGCCTCTCAAGCCCAGGCCGCCGCCCTCATCGACATCGCCCAGTCCCTGCGGGGGATCAACGAGAAGCTGCGGTCCCTCAATACTGTCGATGAGTGGCTTCTTGAGAATTGGAGGCCGGCCCGATGACCACCGAGCCCAACGCCCTCAACCGAGACGACGACACGGGCCACACCTGCGGCTACCAGTGCCACCGGCTCGTGCCAGCGGGCCACACCCCCGACTGCCCCCGTAGCCTGCCGCCCAACCAGCGGTACGCCCGCGTCCTGGTGACGATCGACTTGAGCCTGACCATTGACGACGAGGACCGCCCCTGGACAGCCCAGGAAATCGACGGTTTCTTTGACTGTGCCGCCCGCGACCGCCTGACCACGCCCCCCGGCTGGCCGGGTGGCACACCACCGAATCGCACCGAGTTCATCTCGTGGATGGAGGACAGCCCATGACCAATCCCCACGAATCCTGGTGCGCCGAGTGCCGGCACCACCTGCCCGAGGACGAGATCAGCCTGTACTTCGATCGAGCCGACTACTTGGAACACCAACGAGAGGATCACGGGGCGTAGCGCCCCAACCCATGGCCCCGCGCATCGGGACAGAGCCCGCTGTAAACGAAGGATTCCAAGCCTAACCCCCTTGCCTTCACCCGGTGCCGGGGCCTCCCGCCAGCACGCATTCGAACGTGATGGCGCCGACTTAGGAGACAGGAGACGACATCCATGGCGAAACCACGGATTAGCGACGAGGAACTGGAGGAAGCCAGAGCAAAAGAGTGGTTCTATGGAGCTTGGGTATGCGCCCTGATCGACGACCTCCGGGACGCCCGCCGGGAGCGAGACGAGGCGCGTACCGAATGCCGACACGCTTTGGGCAAGTATCAGGGTGCGAGTCTAGTAGTTGATGAGCTTAAGAGGTCACGGGACGAGGCGCGGGCACGCGAGATAGGGGCGATGAAAGAGCTAGTGGACCCACCTGGGATAGTCCGGTGCGACTTGTGTGGTTTCGGCTACTCGGATGAACACCACACCCCGGAGATGTGTACCACCGATCCCTGTGAGGGAGGCCGACCCTGCTGTCCGATGTGCGATACAGAAGGGCTAACGCTGGAGCGCGACGAGGCGAGGGAAGAATCGGCGGATGTACGGGCCACCTACCGCAGCCTAGCAGACCAGACGGCGACTGCCGAGGCACAGGTGGTCCGGCTCCGGGAGACGCTGCTGCGCGTATTGCCAGAGTGCTTCGTATGTCCGACCTGCGGCCCTCTCGTCAAGGCAGACGAGGACGGCCTTTGCGCCTCGTGTGGTGCGGATACGACGTTGCAGGATACAGCCCAAGCCCTGGAAGCAGCCACCGAGCCGGCCTCGTGACCGCGCTCCACCGTATCTTCCGCCTCCAGGACGCGATACCGGCGACCCGCACCCAGGCACGTAGCGACTGGATCGCCCGGCACCTGGACGAGATACGGTCCCTGGCCGCGACCCCGGGGCGCAACGCGTCGATGCTGGCCGACTTGCTGGGCCTGGACCACGCGGTGCTGGCACGGATACTGAAGGAGGCCCCCGATGACCACTGACACCGACCGGCAGCGGGTCTACGTGGGCCGCTGTCGCACTTGCCTGGAGATACAGGCTGCCGTGATTGTAGCTGCGGGGAAAGAAACCATAGGGGAGACCTTGAAAGACATGCTGGACAAACACCTAAGTGTAGAGATAGAGGACGGACCGATCTATTTAGGAGGCAGATGTGACCACTGACAGCAACCGGCAGCCGGACCTATCGAAAGAAGAACAGGCTGCAATCCGGGCACTAAAGCGACTCGCCAAGAAATGGCCTAAAAGTCTCTGGCTATTCGTTACAGGGACAGTCCATGTCATGCGGTGTGGCGAGGATGGGGAGCGGGTATACATACCTATCGAGGATGGGTATTTGAGAGGCCCTGGAGAAAGTAGTCAAGGTGGGGGTGTTGACCCCGACTACATGGTGACAACCATCAAAATGCCATCTGATGGCGGTGACTGGTGACCACTAACACACAGCCCGACGTCAGCACCTCGATCCGTTTAGAGTGGAAGCCTACCGATACCTGGCTTGGCGCATTCTGGCGCTTCAGTGTATGTGGGCAGCGAGAGGTGTGGGTTTGCATACTGCCATGCCTCCCAATACACATCATGTGGAGAAAGTGCAATGACCACAACCACTGACATCAGCACCCCGGAGGCGGCTAAGGCGTACCTGGCGGCGGTGACGATGGTGTGCCCCGGATGCAAAGGCCATGGAAGATATGAGTTTCACAACCATCGCACCGGTAAAGGTGGTTCAAGCCCATGCCCCGACTGTGGCGGAATGGAAGACCGGAACATAAACGGCACCGGCGTCGTGCCCCGCTGGTCGGAGTTCCGGCGGAAGTGTCTGAGCCCCACACATCTCTATGCCCCTGGAGAGACTGTTCGGTGTTACGACTGCCACGGCCTCGGCTACCTCCCCGACATCCCCCTGGACTCGCTGCTGGCGGTGGCCGAGCGGGAGGGGTATGCAGGCGAGTGGACTATGGCAATACGGGACGCTGGGGAAAGTGATGACTTTGAGATTCACTGGGCCTTTTGGCCTTGGGATTCTGAGGACTATTTCGGAGCCAAAGACCCCCACGTCGCCTTCGCCAGGGCCTGGCTGGCGCGGGAGGCGGCGGATGCGGCTGACTAGAGACATCTTTATTTCCATTCTCGATGATTGGGTAGTGCAAGCCGAAGCAGAGGTGGATGTGGCTAGGAAGGCATTGGTCGTAGCGAAAAAGAGGCATGCCCTCTCTTTGCAGAGGCTCCAGGAGATGGCGCGGGCACCGGAGGGCGAGGATGTCTGAGCGACTGCCAGCCGAGAGGTTCCCGCCAGGGGGCTACATACGAGAGAGACTGGAAGCCCGCAGGTGGACCCCGCCGGACCTGGCGGCCACCATGGGGGTTCACGTGATCCACGTCCGGGAGATCATCGCAGGGGAGGCCGAGATCACGCCCGATATCGCCGAGGCCCTGGCGAAGGCCCTGGGGACGAGCGCCGAGTTCTGGCTGAATCTGGAAGCAGCGTACCAGGAGACCCCGGATGCCTAAGCCGCTGGGAGCACGAGGGCCAACGGGCACGGAAGGTTGGATCGTCATTCAGGGCGGGGTCGAAGATGTTGGCCGCCAGGGTAATCACTCCCGAGGCGAACACTCGCGGACAGACGGGGAACGGTGCTGGGCCGTGGTCGAAGCCCCTAGCCGGGACGCTAGCAGCCCGAGCAACTACGCGTAGGCTCAATCGACCAGACAGCCTGCATCGAAGGCCCCGTCCTGAATTGCGATACAACTAGGAACACTAGCGGAGGGAGCGAGATGAAGTTTGAGTTATGTGATTATAGCACCGACGACCAGATGGCCGACATGCAGGCGGTCAAGAGCCAGCTGCAGATCATTATGCACATCATCGCCGAGACGCCCCTGGGCGACATCCTGGACGCGATAGGCCGGATGCATACGTTCGCACCGTTTGTGGACCCCACAGGCTATCGGACCGTGATTGAGGATGGCAACACCAAGCGGTGGGAAGGAGTGTTCCGGGCAGCCTTGACCTTCCAGAAGGCGGTTGCTGCATTTCTGCCCCCGGCGGATGGTCCTGAGGACACGGAGGCCCACGCATGACCCCAACACACGCCCTATCGATCCGCCAGCCGTGGGCGTCGCTGATTGTCCAGGGCGCCAAGGACGTCGAGAACCGCACCTGGGCGCCCCGACGGCGCATACCCTTCCGGATGTACGTCCACGCCGCCCTGAGGCGCGATGGCTTGAGCGTGCCCGACCAGGAGTGGATATTGGACCGGCTGGACCCGAAACAGCGGCATCGCTACCTGGACGCGGTTCAGCCGCTGGGCGCCATCATCGGCGAGGTCAGTGTGATCGGCATCGCCAGGGACACGGTGAACGCAGAGAGCCCGTGGTACGAGAGCGGCATCGGTTGGATGCTGGATGACGCGATCGCCTACACCGAATGGCCACGGGTAACGGGACAGCTGGGGCTGTTCAAGGTCCCGGCCTGGGTACGCGAGGCGACATGGGGGAAGGAGTCAGATGATGGAAATCAGTAGTCGGGCATGGCACCTGCGCCTGGTGCGCAGCCTCGCCGGGGAACGATGATCAGGTTGCTGCGTGCCTGGCACGCAGTCTTCGGCCACCCCAGGGATCAACTGGTCACGACCGTCATGCCGGCCCACGGCTTCAAGGTCGCTCGACACGTGCGGGAGTGTGACTGCGGGCGCCGGTGGCGATTGGGCATGAGCGCAGGCCAGTAGCTTAGATCGACCATGCGCCGCGGCCCTCGGATTGCCCCAGAACGGGCGCCGGGGGCCATCTTGTGTAATGCGGCCTCCGGGCGCCTAAACGTGCGGCCTCGGGCGACGAGGGCCTACCAGTGCCGCAATCAGGGGACGGTGACCCCCAGCTGCTGGAGGAGGACCAGCACAACGGCCAGGATGCCGGCGCCCGTGGTCCCGGGGATGGCCATTCGCGCAGCACGCTGCCGGCGCGTGGTGTTCCCGCTCCCACCCCCGTTGCCGTCGCGTATGGCCCTGGTCAGCTCGCCCAGGGCGTCCACCAGGTGACCATTACGCGCAGCTGCACGCTGGTCCTGTCGGTCGAGGCCCGCCAGGAGGATATGTTGGATGGGCGCATCTTGGCCGCGATCCTGCACTGACTTGATCGCGTGCTCAGTGATACGGTCCATCTGGCTGGGGGGTGTAATCACGGGAGCCTCCTAGTTCAGCACTACGGTGTCATCGGACGGTCGCCGCCACGCGGGCCCCGGCGGCCCATCGTATGCCGGAACGCCAGTGCCGGCCCCAGGTCCCTCGCCCATCTTACGACCATCAGTGACATAGCGCCACCGGCCACCTTCGCCGGGCGTCGGCAGGTCGGCAAACGCGACGTTGATCATGGCGTTGGCCGTCTCCGATCGCTCGTTGCGCTCCAGGTCCTGGAGGCGCTCGCGCAGGTTCTGCAGCGGATCTGTAGTGGTCATGTGACGTCCGACACGCCGATGCTGATCTCCTCGCTGCCCTGGCTGACGCGGACCGTGGCCGAGACGATCTGCAGGTTACTCTCGGTCGTCTTGTACCTAGCGGTCACCAGGTCCCCCACGAAGTAATCCCGGCCGTACAAGGTGGACGGTATCTGCATTACATCGAAGGTGAACACCTCACGGGCCTGCAGCTGCTGGAGCATGGCGTCGCCGACATCGTTGAGGCCGTCGGTGGTCGGCACCTGGTTGGCGTTTTTGATTCCCTCGATCCTGTTCAGCGGGCTGTCGGAGATCCCGCTACCCTGCCGCTCGACGACCTGCCGGTTGGTTCCGCCGCCCGGACCCAGCACCAGGGCCGCGGTGATCTCGCCGATGCGGGCCGTGGTCAGGGCCGGCGTCTGCATGTTCCCCAGGCTGAGACTGAATATTACCGGGGGGTTGCCGGCGGCGTTCAGGCCGGAGCCCGGGTCAAGGCCGATTACCGATCGATCGGTGCCCAGGGGCTTGGCGCTGGCCACGAATTGGAACGCCAGTGGGCTGGCCTCGTTCGGCACGATGACATCGAAGTCGACACCCGTCGCATCCCCGATCTCGCGCACGGTGGCCAGCAGGGGCCGATAAGGCTTGGCGCCGGCCCACGACGTGCCGCCGAATGCATCGACCTGTATCGTCAGCCCGGGCGTCACGCCGTCCACGATGCGCGGACCAGCTGTCGCGCCGGGTCCCGCGTTCTCATCGACGTAGTCCTTGATCACCGCCTCGCCCCCGCCCGCCTTGATGGCCCCGTCGGTGCTATCCCGGAACATGATGGCCCGGCGCTCGAGGAGATGCACCAGGCCGACGCCCACCGACGTGAATACAGAGCGGCCCTGGTCGTCAGTCGCCTCCCGGGACGTGCGGTGGAATGCCCGGAAGTCGGTGTACCAGTCGATCGCGGGGCTGGCGTCCTGGTCCCGACGCCTGATCTCCACCTGGCCGTCGACCACAAAGGCACTCGCCGCCGCCAACTCGCCGTCCAGGACGAGCGTATATTGGCCGATATCGTTGAGGCGGATCGTGTACTCCAACGACGTCCACTCGGTGATGGTGGCGGCTATGGCACCTGACTGGTCCCTGACGATTACTTGATAACGCGCTGCCACGTGCTACCTGATCCCGGTCAGTTTTGTGGTATCGACGTGCAGGTAATCGGCCGCGGCTACCGCGCCACCGTCGTCGAAGATGCCGAAGCCCAGCAGCAGGGCGACGTCGCTGGGGATGTTGGCCTGGATGGTGGCCACGACCACGGCGTCGATCAAAAACTCCACCACGTCCGTCGACGTCTGCCGTATCTGGAACTCCCGCCAGACGTCGTCCTGCGCCTGGCCGGTGTCGACAGCAGTCTCAACCGCGGCCGTCCGGCACACCGCGAACCAGTTGCCGGCGCTGTCGGCCCGGAAGAACACCCCGTCGTTGGGCGTCAGGTCCGCATAGTCGACCGAGTAGCCCACCACGACGTCCAGGTTGGCATCGGTGTTGGGGGACTTGAGCCGCATCCTGGTCCGAGCGTCGATCAGGTCGGGCTTGTATATCCTGGACACCAGCTGGGCGGTGCGTCCAACGCCACCGCCATCGTGCGCGAACCTGACGGCCCCCGACCCGAAGCCTGCCAGCGTCAGCGGTCCGATTGTGGTATTGAGGATCGACGCCTCAAAGCTGTTCAGCTGGTCGCCGGTGGCCAAGTCCGATCCGAAGTAGAATTCCTCGTCGAGGTAGACCTGTGTGAGCGTCACGCCCACGGGCTCCATCTGGCCGATCCACTCACGTTCGTCGGCGTAGATCGTGATCACGCCGCCCGTCGTTATGTGTATCTGCCACAGCGGCAGGTCCCACGTGGTGCCGTCAATCTGCGTGATGGCTGGGGGCACCGGCGGGGCGGCCTCGGCGCCGGTGATGACGGCAGCGCGTATCGTCTGCAGCGCCCAGTCCTTGCGCAGCACGATCCGATCAATGCGGGGGTTGACCGCCGGCGAACCGATCGCGAACGACAGGGCCGCGTCCGTCTGATACCAGCTACCGTCTACCAGCGCACGGCCGGTCCCGATGCTGATGGGCGTGGCCGCCAGGCCTCCCAGGACGAGCTCGTTCAGCTGGTCCCAGAACACACCGTCGGTCGCCACGTCAGGGCCGAGTAGCGTCTTCCAGACGTCCGTCCACTGGTCATCGGAATAGGGCCCGGCGTCCCCTGTGACTGTGCCGCTCCAGGGTCGTGATGTCTCTGCCATTGTCTACTCCTAGAAGCCGAAGTATCTGACCAGGTACGCCAGGCTGACGGCCGTCGCCGCCGTTGGGTTGGAGCCCCGGAGCCGGATGACGTTCACGCCCGCAGGCGCCTCGGGGTCTGCGGCCAGGTGCCAGGTGCCCAGGTCGCTGTCCGGCGTCACGGTGCCGATCAGGTTGTTGCCCAGGTCGTCAACGACCGTCTTGACGCCGTAGGCCAAGTCGATGGTGACCGTGCGACCAGGGCCGATGTTGCTATCAAGGGCGATCGTCTCGCCCGTCGATTCGTTCTCCAGGCTGGGCCGCTCTATGGGGCCTGTAATGATGATCGTGGGCAAGCTGAACCATGTCCCAGGATAGGTGATGTTGAGCGTCTCGTCCACGTCGCCGGCGCCGAACGTAATGGGGAACGTGATCGGGAACACCAGGTCTGCGTCCAGTGTGATGGCGAAACTGGCCGTCGCCGTCGCCGGGTCATAGATCGTGGGGTCCGGCGCCACAAAGCGCACCATCTCCTGGAAGCTCCACTCGTCCCACTGGGTGGGCACCCGCGGGTTGAATAGGGGCCCCGACTCGATGAACACGTCCAGGGACCGGATCGTGCCGCCCGTCTGCACCAGGCGCAACGTGCCGGGGTTTACCCCCGTCACAGTCGTCTGGCGGTTGGGCCGTATCTCGTTGAGCAGCGCCGCGCGTCCGGCCCACCACGCCTGCCGATCGCAGAAGTTCTGGCGGATCAGCAGCTGCAGGACGCGGGGGCGCAGGAAAAACCGCTTGAGGGCGACACCATCGGCGAAGGCGTTGCGCTGGACGATGTAGTCGATGGACGGCGTGCCATATCCCTGCCAGCTGAGCACCCAGCGGCCCGGGTCGTGGGGCGTGTGCAGCTCGTACTCGCGGCCGTCGGGCGTGATGTACGTCAGGAAGCCCTGGTTCTTACTCACCGAAGTACCGCACGTTCCACACCAGGCTGACGGCCGTCGCCGGCGTAATCCCGCCCCCCCGCAGGCGCAGGGCGTTTACGCCAAGGGCTGCCTCGGGATCGGGCGCCAGGTGCCAGGTCCCCAGGTCGCTGTCGTTGGTGATCAGGCCGATGCGGTTGGCCCCCAGGTCGTCGATCATGGTCTTAGCCCCCTGGGCCAGATCGATGGTCACCGTGCGCCCGGCCTCGATCAGCGCGGACAGCTCGATCTTCTCCCCTGTCGTCACGTTGTCCAGGCGCATGTCCCTGATCGGCCCAACCACGGTGATGACCGGGAAGGCATGCCATGTGCCGGGATACGTGGCGTTGCCAGACTCGTCAACGGAGCCCGATCGGAAGGAGATCGGGAACGTAATGGGGAACACCAGCTGGGCGCCCGCTGCGATGACTTCAAAGGTGAACGTCACCGTGGCCGGATCGTACAGCGTGGGATCGTGGGCCACAAACCGCAGGACCTCCTGGAAGCTGAACTCGTCCCAGCGCCCTGACACCCGCGGCTCGAAGATCGGCCCCTCGGTAATGAACACGTCCAGGTCCCGCAGGGTGCCATCCGTCTGGACGAAGCGCAGGGTGCCCGGCACCACGCCATCGGGCGTCGCCTGGCGGTTGGGCCTGATCTCGTTCAGCAGGTCCTCGCGACCCTGCCACCAGGCCTCCCGGTCACAGAAGTTCTGGCGCAGGGCCAGCTGGACCACCCGCGGACGGAGCGATCGGTCCTTGATCGTGTTGCCGTGCTGGAGCGGCCCGCGCTGGGTGATGTACTCGATCGGCGGCGTGCCAAGTCCCGACCAGCTGAGGACCCACCGGCCGGGGTCGTGGGGCGTTACTAGCGGATACTCCCGCCCGTCCGGCGTGATGTAGACGATGCTCCCCGCCTCAGCTTCCACCGTCTGGATCGGCGACGGCGTGGGCGGCGTGGGCGGCGGCTCGTAGACGATGGTCAGCATGGGATGCCACGCGGCGGTCACATCGGCCGACGACGAGTAGACGTGCCCAGCATTTGGGGCACTGCCTTCATTCTCGATCCGCAGGCTGAAGCCGTTATTGACCACAACGCCCAGGGCCCACTGCTGGACGATGTCCCTTACATCCAAGCTTCTTGTGCCACCGATCCCAGGCCATGGCCCCGTCGTCCCCAGGAGGTCCCCGATCCCAGGCTGTGAACCAGACGTAACAGACTCATCCCACGGGCTGGTCACGAAGTAGAGCTCGACACTGCGGGGGTCCCCCGAGCCGGCTGCGCTCCCGGTAATGGTCAGGACGGCCGAAACGATACCAGCGCCGGCTGGCACATTGCCGGGGCCCAGGACGTCGAACTCCAAGAAGGCGCGGAAGCGCCAGTTGCCCCCCTCACGGCGCGCGCGCAGAGTGGTGTTGTTGAAGTTGCTGCCGGGGGCCAGACGGTCGACGTAGGCGTCTTTGCTATTGGCCTCGTCGGGCTGCAAAACGAGCGTAACTTCCGCCACCGGCTACGACCTCGTCATCATGCTGATCGCCTGCAGGTCCAGGCCGATGCTCGATGGCGTCTGCGGGTTGGTGTAATTCGCGTTGACGTTGAAATTGGTCGTCTGGCTGATGGGCGACACCTGGGCCCCTGCCGGCAGGTTGACGACCTCGGGGCCCCTCTCGCCAACGAGCGCGGCGCCCGTGCGGCCGGCGGTGCCGCCGGTGGCAAAGCCCGGGATGTTGGGGATGCTGACGTCGAAGCCGAACAGCTTGGGCAGCAGCGCCAGGCCCTCGGCCAGGACGTTGATCAGCGAGATGATGGCATTCAAAACGACCTTGATGCCCTTGAGCACCGTCTCCCAGTTTTTCCAGATGATGAGGACGGCGGCCGTTATGAGGCCTATGGCCAGGATGGCCACGCCGATAGGGCCGAGGACCACCAGGAGCGCGCCGACGGCGCCGGTCAAAGCCGAGACGGCGCCCGTAAGAAGGCCCACGCCGGCTATCACACCTGGCAACGCGAGGCCCACGATCAGCAGCGCAGCGCCCAGGACCCCGACAGCCGTGCCGAGAACCACTACGGTGACCGTGAGCTCCGGGTTCTTCTCGATCCATTCGGCCAGCCCGATCAGGATCGGGCTTACGGCCTCCAACAACTCCACCAGGACGGGGATCAGCGCCGTGCCGATGGCGACCTTGAGCTCTGTCATGGCGGACTGGAGGAGGATGGCCTGGCTCTCCGTGCTGCCGTATCGCAGCTCGGCCTCGCGCATGAGGGCAATGTTGTCGTCCCACGCCGATGTCCCCAGGTCGATGCTGGTGCGGAGGAGGTCGCCGGCGCCGGCCAGCGACAGGAAGCCGCGGATCAGTCGCTGGTCCTGGAGCCCCAACTCCTCCAGGATGACGAAGGCATCCTGACCCGCGGCGCCCAGGCCCTCGACAAAGGCCGTGAAGGCACCCGCCGCATCCTGTCGGAATAGGTCCTCAAATTGCGCCACGGTCAGGCCGGCGGTGGCCGCGAAGACCTCCAGCTCTGTGCCACCCTGGGCTGCGGCCGCCGTGATGGCCAGCAGTACCTTCTGTATCGCGGTGCCGCCGGCCTCAGCTGCCACGCCCACGGAGGACATCGCGGCGCCAATGGCCAGGATCTCGGCTTCGGTGATGCCGGCGATGCGCCCGGCGCCCGCGATGCGCAGGCCGAAGGTCGTGATCTCGGCCTCGGTCGTCGCCAGGTTGTTGCCCAGGGCCACGATGGTGGAGCCCATCCGGTCGAACTGGTCCTGAGCCAGCCCCGTGATGTTGGCGATACGGGCCAGGGCCGTCGCCGCCTCCTCCGCTGCCAGGTTGGTGGTGACACCCAGGTCGGCCATGACGCGAACGAAGCTGGAGATGTTGTCAGTCTCGATGCCCAGCTGTCCGGCGACCTCTGCCAGGCGCGCGAGCTCGACGGCGGCAATGGGGACGACGAGGGCAGTATCGCGGAACTGGCGTTCGAGGTCCGCAAACTGCTGTTCGGTGGCGTCGACCGTCTTCCGCACGCCGATCATGGCGCTTTCCAGTTGGATGGCGGATTTGGCGGATATGGCAGCCACGGCGACGAAGGCCGCGCCGATCGCCGCTAGGGGGGCGCCGGCGCGCGTGGCGGTTGCGCTGAACCTAGCGGTGCGTTGCTCGGCACGGGCGATCGCCGCGTTGTAGCGGTCCATGCCACTGAGGAAGGCACCGAGGTTTTCTACGACTGTGCGGACGCCGATCTCTTTGAGGGCCATCTAACTCGCTCCGGGCCGTTTGCTGCGCCGGGTGACCTCTCGAGAGACGGCGGCCTGCTGGTGCATCTCTACAGCAGCATGTATGCGGTAATGGGCGACCGCCGTGCCTCGCTCAGACCAGCGGAGGCGCTGCCAGTCTGTCCAGTTGAAGGCGGCGAAGCGCGCGGCCTCGCGCTCCTCATACTGCGGGACCAGCCCCGGCATCAGGACCCGGTATGTTATCCCCGTCGCCACTGTGTCGGCCAGGGGCGCTGCTAAGATCGGCGATCCGTCCTTGCTGACGCCGAAACGTTTCCGCCGCAGCTAAGGCGTCCTCCTCTGGTACCCCGAGCTCCCGGACCATACGCTGGCTTAGCTGCGCGACGTCGGCCACATCACAGGCCACCACCTTGACCCACTGAACGTAGCGGGTAAACTTCCCAGTCGCCGGCACGATCCCCTGAGCCTCAAGCAAGTCGGCGTAGTCAGCGTCCTCGGGACCCACCATGTCGTCGGGCGTCGATTCGATGACCGTGCCACTTGAAATCACGGCGTCGAGCATACGTAAGCCGCTCTCAGCCTGCCACGTCAGGTGCGCTTGGAGATAGTCGGGATCGTTGGGGTTCTCCTCCTCGCGACCCTTGTCATGGTTCATGACCCGCGGGGCCTTCGGCTCGTCTTTCGCGGCAGCTTGGCGTATCTGGTCTAACACCGTCTCTGACGGTTTCCGAATCCGTAGTTTCACCCCAGTGCTCATCTCAAGGATGTCCTGGTCATCCTTCATCGTTCCCTCCTGGTTAGAAGATGCCGCCGCCGCCACTGCCCTTGAACAGAATCCCGTCGGTCGCGTTGCTGTGCAGGCCGCCGGCCCACAGGATGTTGGGGTCGGACAGGCACGGAGCGATCATGTTGATCGCGGTATTCGTCGGTAGCGAGATGTTGGCCTCGGGGGCCACGTACCAAGAAAACCCACCGTCAATCGTGCGCAGGATGCGGCCCAGGGGCGCCGCCGTGATATGGGCCATGTAGCCCACGCTGTCGGTCGCGAAGTGGACGTCCTGGACACCACCAGCACCACTGCCGGGGAAGGTCTTCTCGGTCCAGTTGAGTCCGGCATCCAGGGTGTACCAGAGCTGGCCGCCAGCGTCACCGATCCACCACTGATTGGGGCCACTCATCCAGATCGTATTCAGGCCGACGCCCGCGCTTGGACCTGGTATAGAGACCCAGACGGTGCCGCCGTCTCTGGTCAAGACCACGGTATTCAGTGCGCCCACGGCGACCACGTTGTTGATATCGAAGGCATGGACCGATTGCAGGTCCTGCGTGACAACCACACCAGCGTCTTGGACCACTACGCCGGCCGTCGGGTCCTCGCTGAAATAGATGTAGCCGTTCTCGCCCACAATCCACGTATGCCGCGGTCCCTCGCTGTGTATGGCGAGCGGCCCGTTGCCCACCACGAAGCCCGTTGCGACCTCGACCCATGTCTCGGTCCCTTCGAGGATGTCGGCCAGGGGCGCGTAGTGGAGGGATTCGCTGTCCTCCGATACGACAACCAGATTGGGGCCAACGCAGGCAAACTCGTTCGGGTCCTCACCCGCCCCCAGGGTGTCAATGGTCGTGTCGGCATAGGTCGTGCCGCCATCGGAGGTAAAGATGATCTCAGCCGGCAGTCCAGGCGAACCGACGCCCGAGCTGATCTCAAGGGCCAGCGCGACGTCACACCCGTTGCCCGGCAGCCCGCAGGCGCCGCACGTCACCTCGTCACATATCAGGACGTCGACGACCTGCTGCACGACCTCGGCGGGTGCCTGCTCCTCGAACAGAATGCGGTAGATGTGATAGATGCGCTCGCCGGTGAACGGCACGTCCTCGTTGACCAGGGCCTTCTCGTCGGGCTGCAGTGCGCCCAGGGCCGTGGTCGACCAGTTGGTGGGCGTTGCGCCCTCCAGCACCATGATTTTATCCCAGCCCAGGTTGAAGTCCGTGGGGTTCTGGCATACGCCCATGTGGATTTGCAGGTCATGCTCGCACATGCTGCGGACGATCCGGTCAAGCGCGCTGGCCTGATCGGCCTGGTAGCGCCAGAGGATGCTGAGCGTGGGGAGGCCCTGGTCGCCGCGCACTTTGCCGGCGACGAGGAATGAGCCGTACCGGTCTGGGTCCGGGACATGGATAGGCGATATATCTCCCAGGGA
>SDBU01000573.1_pt1 | contig 51520 bp, 48 predicted proteins | sample 2277071 | NCBI WGS metagenome assembly SDBU01 (sample SAMN10397929, study PRJNA504765) | marine sediment metagenome | isolation source: marine sediment core GS08_GC12, 126 cmbsf | place: Arctic Ocean: Gakkel Ridge, Loki's castle | collected 2008
CTACAGGTTCAGGGAATATCTGGGACAGGAAGCACTTCATCAGATGGTGAGGAGGACGGCACAGAAGGAAAAGGTGGGGGAAGGACTGGTGAGAAGATGAGTTGCTGAGGAGATAGGGAGAAGGCTAGGGGCAAGAGAGGTGATAGCAACCTTCGGGTTCATAGGGCTGGACGAGTTTTCGGTGAGCGGGTGTTGCTTATACCACACTGCCATCTGTAATCTGGCTGAGCATATCGGTAACTAATTCCAAAGGAGTAGGGTCACAATTTCCACACTTATTGACGTAGAACCCTATAACGCAGTGTCTAAAATAGACCCAGATACCAGTTGAGGATGCTGCTTCCCCACAACAAAGTAACTATGGTGGCTAAAGAAAGAAAGGGAGCAAAGGGAATACCTTCCTTCCGTTTCCTTATCTTGAGCAGGAGTAGAATCACAGCTACCAAACCGCCGAAAATTACAGCCAGAAGTAAGGCAACAAATATCAAGTAGCCAGTAATCAAGCCTATTAAGGCTGCCATTTTAACATCTCCCCAACCCATTCCGCCTCTGGAAATAAGGACTATTAGTAAGAACAGTACCAAACCAATACTACCACCGATAGCCGCCTGAGCAATTCCCGGCTCAGGTAAGCTGCTCAGGAGCAAGGCTACTGTCCCATCAAGCTGAGTCACCTTAGACGGAGGTAAAAAGAGGCTGATAATTATAGCCACCAACGCTGCCGGATAGACTATTTTGTTGAGTATAAGCCCATGTTCCAAATCAATAACCATAAGGGTAATAAACAGGCAGCAGTAGAAGGCGGTAACTGCTAATTCAATACTCAAGCCATAGTGCCAATAGAGGTAGCCAAACAGAACCCCGGTGCCAATCTCCATCCAGAGTAAGCGCCTGGAAATATGAGCTTGGCAGTAGCGACAGCGACCTCGCAACCATAGGTAACTGAAAACAGGAACGAGGTCTTTTACCGTCAGACGATGATGGCAAGAAGCACAATGAGAGGCCGGGGAGAGAAGCGACTCATTATTAGGCAAACGGTCAATACAAACATTGAGAAAGCTAGCTACAATCACCCCCAATAAGGTGAAAACGACTATCCAGATACCTTCCATCTCAGTGTCTATTGTGGGCGTTTTTGCCAATCTAGTCAATAGGAGATTACTTATTAACCTTGCCCCCTTTACCCCCCTCTCCTGCAAAGGAGGGGGGAAAATATTTTATATAAAGAGGGGCGTAAACCCCTCTTTAACACCCTGTTAGGTCAATCTTAATGAAGTTAAAACACCATTTCTATGAATACTCAATCTTGGTGGTGCTGGATAAAAAGAGTAGCTATAAAATAACTTAAGTAATATTGACATTTGGCATCTGGCGGCTTATATTTTACTCAGATAGTTGATTATTAGGTTGGATGGAGGGAAGGCATGACGCAAGTTAACAAAGAAGAAGAACTAACAAAAATTCCACAAACTCTGAGCAGCGTAGAGCGAAATGAAAAAGCCATGAAATTGGTGTCTGAGATGTTGGCCGGGCATATCGTTGATGTTAGACCACAGCTTGATTTCACCAGTGAGCTGGGTTTCGTCTACCCAGCCATTGAGCAAACATTAAAAGTCAAAAGTGAGGAAGTAGTATACATCTTGGAATCCTTGGCTAGTAAGGGTATATTGAAAATGGATTTCTTTGATAGGCTTCTCCGTTGTCCTCAGTGTCAGTCGATGAATTTGAGGCCAAGTACCCACTGCCCCAAATGCGGCTCAGCAAATGTTGCCCGTGGCAGAGTCCTTGAGCACCTTGTCTGTAAATATATTGGGCTTGAAGACGAATTTGTATCTAACGGTAGATATATATGCCCCAAGTGTAAAGCGGAGCTACGGACCATTGGCACCGACTACCAGAGCCTGGGACTACTGCGCAAGTGCCGTGACTGCGATGAGATATTCAATACGCCGTTGATAAAGTGGCATTGTCTGAAATGTTCATTGTTTACAGCTGAGGATAAGGTTACCGAGGTAAATATCTATTCTTATAGTCTTGACGAGACGAAAAGGGGCTGGCTGGAGTTTGAACTCCAGCCCAAATCACAGCTCATAGAATTCTTGAAGCAACGAGGTTATGAAGTAGTTGAAAATACTACAATGAAGGGAAGGTCAGGGGCGGAACATAGCATAGATATACTGGCTACTAGAGATGATGGCATTGTTATCTATAATATCGCTATCGGTGTTGAGGTAGCCGGAGACAAGGTAGGACTGGACAAGATATTTGACTTTGATGATAAAGCCTACGATATCGGTATTCGCGATAAAATCTTGATTGTCATCCCTGGTTTGGGTAAGGAAGCGGAGACATTTGCCAGCCAGCAGAGGATAAAGGTGCTTGAAGTCAGGGACCTGGAGACAGCGCTCGCCAGTGGTGCCCCCCAGCTAGGTAAGGAAACAGAGAAGGAGCCCTTTGAATTCAAGTCCAAATCACAACTTATAGAATACTTGAAGCGGCATGCCTACCAAGTAGAGGAAAATGCTGAAGTCAAAGGTAGGTCTGGCGCCAAGCATAACATAGATATACTGGCTACTAGAGATGATGGTATTGTTATTCACCATATCAGTATCGGCATCGAGGTGGATGAGAAGCCGGTGGAATTGGGTAAGGTATTTGCTTTTGATGACAAGGCTTATGATATCGGTATTCAGGATAAGGTATTTATTGCCGTTCCTGGACTGGCAAAAGAAGCCAGGCAGTTTGCAAACAGGCAGCGAATAAGGGTCTTTGAGGTTAAGGAACTCGAGCCATCTGACTCGAAGACCGAGAACGTCTAATAATTCAAACAGTCATTGCCAGGAGCGCTAGCGACGAAGCAATCTGGAACACAACTGTGAGATTGCTTCACTTCCTCTTCGCTTCGCTCGGAGCTTCGGCTCGCAATGACGGCACAAACCAATAAATAACCTGCAGAGTCATATTTCCGCTATCAAATAGGACTATATTGCTATTACTAATGGACTATTGACTCAAAAAACCACTATACCATACAATAAGTTACTGAAACTAAATTCAAGTAACTTTTAGAAAGGAGGGAAAAAGGGAAAATGAAGAAGCTTATGAGAAAGCTGAGGAAATCGTTTCACTATGGGGAGAAGGGCTTCACCCTGATCGAGCTGCTGATAGTGGTTGCCATTCTCGGTATCCTGGCGGCGGTGGTTATCCCTAATGTTGGTACATTCCTGGAGTCGGGTAAGGTAGGGGCAGGCCGGGCTGAGTTGGGTACCCTTCAGGTAGCCGTAGACGGCATGATGGCTGATGCCGGCGCCTCAGCGCTGTCTGGCAATATAACAGGGTGGAAGGGAGAGGCAACTACGGTTACATCAGGCACTTACGATGCCAACGACTATCTAAGAAGGTTTCCTACCGAGGGGACATTTAGTGTCGCTCCAGATGGAATAGTTCTCTGTACTGACTATACAGGTTTAGATGCGACTGGTGTGGCCAGGATTAACGAATAATAGCAGTCTTGTAGCTTTAGTCAAAACCAAAATCATTTAAGAAAAGCTCATCGGCAAGGTGAAAACAACATAACCTTGCCGATGAGCTTTTTGTATTCCCGGATATTCATTACCAGAGTGAAAGTGCTGTCTATCAGGACAAGATTAAAGGGCTTCCTCACCCTTAAAGAAATGCTAGCCGGGAAAGTTTAAGAGGGGCTGATGCTCCTCTTTATTATTTATCCCCTTCCCATTATTAAGGGGAAGGGGATAAAGGGGATAGGGTTGATAAACAACCTCAAAGCGGAGGATTCTTACAAATAAGTGATCTTAGTACTGGTTATAATAGGGATGCACTGTGAGCGAAGATTAAGAGCAGATAAAAACCAGCCAAGATACTTGGGGGGAATTGTAAGGAACTACTCTACCTGCACCTTACCGATGAGTTTTTCCACTTCCTGGCGGTCGTTGCAGAACTCAAGCAGGCTTTCGCCAGTGATGACTTTGGCCAAATAAAGATTAACCAAGGCTTCGTCAAGCGAAATCATACCCATTTCCCGGTGAGTGCGGATTACATTGGGTAACTGGTAGGTTTTGCCCTCACGAATAAGGTTCCTTACCGGCGGATTAGCCAGCATAATCTCTACGGCGGCTATTCTCCCTAAGCCATCAGCTCTAGGCACAAGCACCTGGCACAGTACAGCAACAAGTAAAGAAGCCAACCGTGACTGAGCCAAGTGGCGCTCATGAGGCGGGAATATGTCTATTATTCTTTCCATTGCCTGGGTGGCGCTGGGAGCATGACCGGTAGTCAATATCAAATGCCCAGTCTCAGCTAGGGTAAGCACTGCTGCCGCCGTATCTAAATCCCTCATTTCACCCACCAGAATCGCATCTGGGTCTTGTCTCAAGATATGCTTGAGGGCTGCGTCAAAAGATAGGGTATCATGACCTAGCTCGCGCTGGGTCACAGCACACTTAAGGCTGGGGTGAATATATTCTATAGGGTCTTCAATAGTAACTATATGGTGAGTTTGATTAGCATTCAAATAGTTAAGCATACTGGCTAAGGTAGTAGTCTTACCGCTACCAGTAGGTCCGGTAACTATTACTAGTCCTCTCGGCTTCAGGATAAGGTCCTTACACATCGAAGGCAGCTCCAGCTCATCTATAGTCGGGATTTTTGGTGGCAACAGACGTAAGGCAAGACTGGTGGCACCACGCTGTTGAGCGGCATTGCATCGGAGACGGCCAACATCAGGTAGGGTATAGGCAAAATCAAGCTCCAGCTGGTTATAGAAACGTTCTCTCTCCTCAGGTGTGGTTATCTGGAGAAAAGCCTGATTTATGTCCTCACCAGTTAGCGGCGCGACACCATTGACTGTCTCCAGAGAACCATTGACACGGATTAATGGTGGGCTAGCGGCAACCAGGTGTAAATCAGAGGCTGCCTTTGTCTTAGCTACACGAAGCAATGCGAAAATATCCATATCTTTTCCCCTACTTACTTAAGTAAAAACGTAAAATTAAACCCCTTCTCAATATCACCATCTTTTTCTTGTTCATAAGCCTCTATAGAACTGATAATAACTGCGGAGAATCGGCGGCTACTTCTTAAAGCCTTGGCATATTCAAAAATAGCTTTATAACCTTCCGTACCTGGAGCTACGCCTTTTATCGTTGCTTGCTCAGTATCATGATTAATCTCAGCCTGGCTTAGGCGTCCAGCAGGCATAGTGACCTTATCACCACCATAGAGCAGAGCTATATCCTCTGGTACCAGGACGGCAATCTTGTTCAAATCCCCGTCAACCTGCTCACGCCCTTCCTTCAGGCTGGCAAATGTATCCTTAAAAACGCCCGTAGTAGCTGCTACCTGCTCAATCTGCGCTTCTACTGGCTCAATCTGAGGTTCCACCTGTGTAATCTGCCCTTTCAGAGCAGCTAGTTCTTCATACTGTTGGCCACTAGAGCTCTCAATAAGTGACAGTTGAGAACGTAATACGACGGTATGAGCAGCACTATTCTGAACAATAAAGCCGGCGTAGACAAGTAAACCAATACCAACTACGATACCAACCGGGGCCAGGATTTTGGCCACTGGGAAAGCCTTAGGCAGGTAAACCTCAGGCAAGGTGTTAAGATTCACTATTGAAAAGTTAGCTTCTCCTTTTTCAGGCAATAGCTCCTTAAGCGCCAGCCCTATATTGACCATAAATTCATTAGCCGGAAAGCCTTCAGGGTATTCCACAGGCCATGCCAATGGTGAAACGGAATAGTTCAACCTGCCAACTAGTGATTGCCAGGTTTCCGGCGCCTCTGCCAGCTCACCACAGACAAATAGCGGCACAGCTGAATCTAGAGGCTGTTCCAGATGGTTGGAATCATAGAAGGCAACGGTTCTACTAAGCTCTTCAATGATAGTTGGTAATTTTTCCGATAACGATTCAGCCTCACTGGGCAGGGATACCCTGCGGATTACTTCGGGGAGCCTATTGGCTATAACGATAACTTCAAGGTGGTCTAACCTGGCATTTACAATGATAGCTCTTGGTTCATCCGGGATGCGGCACAGGGCTAAGGGAGCCAAGTCCATAAGATATGGCTCAACATTTGCCTTATGCAGCGTCCTGATTAAAGCATCAACTACATTGCGAGGGAAAGCAGCTAAGAAAAGTCGCTGTTCTCCCTTTGTTGGGGCAGGCATTAGCTGATACGAAAGGTAAACCTCGTCCAGAGATACCGGTACTACCCTTCCTGCCTCATGCCTTATTGCCTCGTCCAGTATAGCTTCAGGCAGTTCAGGCAGGGTAATCAGGCGATACAGGGAGTCGAGCCCGCTTAAACCGGCAATGACCTTCCTTGTCGTTACCTTTGCCAGCTTAAACAGCTCTCTAACCTGACCAGCTACCAGGGTTTCATCAAGGACGACCCCATGACTCACCAGACCCGGCTCCAGTGGTAAGTTAGCCCACTTTTGCACCTGGTCGCCCTTCATAACCAGCAGGTTAATGCTATTGTCTCTAATAAATAAGGTTGTAACTTTTCTAGCCATACTTATTCACCTTGATAATTTTGATAACCGTAAATAATAAGCTTAATAGTAGCCGATGGTATCAACGCTTTGTCTATCTCCGCTTGTGTTTTCCCCGCTTTTTCTTGCTCAGTCAGAGGTTCCGGAACCTGGATATTTACCAGTTCCACACCGGTGGTATTAAAACTCTCATCCATGGTTAATCTAGTAATGAATTCCAGTATATCAACCACCTCACCCTTGACATCCACTGTGAAAGAGGTAACCAAGAAGTTAATACCCTCTACCTCTATGCTGCTCGGCTCTGACGCAGTGAGCCTGATTATGTCCAGTTTCCAGTCACCAGCGAGCTTAAATAACCTTTCATCGTATTCAATGCTTTCCACTGGCCTGAGGAAATTCGCCCTGGTCTTGTCGAGTAATGATTCAGCTTGAGCTAGTTCACTTTCCACTTCGGCTAGTCGGCCCTGCAATTGAGTTAGTTGGCTTTCCCAATCTTCCTTTTCCGAAACAATCCCAGGTAAAGTAGCTTGAGCTGCCCCTATGCTATCATTTAGCTGGCGCTGCTCACTCTCTTGCTGGGAATAGAGCGCATACAGGCTACCAGAGGCAATAACGAAAATGCCAATTCCCAACATTAACCAGGCTGTTCTACTTAACCTTATCCTTAATCTCATTAACTACTCCTGTTATGGGCTAATATCCCAGGTCATAACCATCACTGGGTATGGCGGTGCTACGCCTTGAGTGGAGACATAGGCAGCAGCTTCAGTCTGTTTGCCCGTAGTGTTATCAGTGGCGGTAGTGGTAACTTTCCATATATCAAATGTTTGGGACCCAGGGACAACCCCAATGTCCATTGAGCCACCTATTAACCAGCTAAAGTAGAGGTCAGGGATTTCTGCAGGCGTGAATTCAAATGTCAGCTGCCTGACATAGACACCTGTTGACGTGCCAAACGACGGCCTGTTTACCGCTGTCCACTCCCAGATAAAAGCTGTCCCCCCTCTAAATAACTGAGTATCAAAAGTGAACACCGGGTAATCATCAGTCATGTTACTCGATGAATTTTCCGAATAGTCCCACCCCGTCCCGGACATCCACGCTCCAACTCCATTGATGCGCTTATTACTGGCCGTTCCGTTGTAGGTGACAGTAATTTCATACGTACCTGCCCCCACCACCTCTTCAATCACCGTCCACTCATCATGGGGACCAGCACTCTCACCTAACAAATCCTCCAAAAAACTCTCGACATCCTGTTCCAGCGTAATGACCACCTCTACATCTTGGGCATTAACAGCAGCTATGCCGTATGTCAGATTATCCCCCAGATTTTGAGGTAGTGATGCATTACCTTTCAGCAATTTCCACAATCCATCCTCTACCCCAGCATCAGCGGCATAAAACCGCTCCATCAACTGCTCTTTGGATTGCCCCACCTTTAGTCCGGTGCCCATAAAGCCCAGCAGAGGACCGATGATAAGCCCGCCCACAAGCATCAGAAGCAGGACTAAAACCATCAACTGTCCCTTCTCATCTCTTATCAATTTACCTGATATCCTTTTCACTAACCTCTCCATTATGTTGCTCCTGCCGGCTATTGGCTTGGCCGGGGGATAACTTCATATACCCTGGTCTCCTCACTTTGCACCCGCGAGCCGGAGCCTAGAGTGGCTGTTACCGTGAAAATTAGCTTACCGTCGGTAAAGTTGCAGCTCGTCAACGTGGGACTGGAGTTGATGTACTGAGCCACAACACTAGTCTCATTATCGGTTACTGTACCGTCGGCAGTATAGCTTACATACCCTCGCTGGAGTTGATTACTTACTAACCTATAAACAACCTCGTGCCCAGTACCGTCCCATTCAGTCCAGGTCAGTTCCAGAATTTCGGGGGGTGTCACATTATCAGTATCAACACTCTGAGCCATCTGAGTATCGCGGCTAACCCAGTAACCAGCGTTCTGCACCTGTCTGATAGCCGTCATATGGTTACCACTACGGGCGCTACCATCAAATATCTGGAAAACAGCCGTAGTAATGCCGCCAGCAACAAGGCCGGTAACAGTGAAAACTATTAGTAGCTCAAGCACCGTAAAACCTTTCTGGCTCTTGTTTAGCAATCCCAATCTGCGAAATATCATCGGTCTACCTTATAGCCCTCTAATGTAAAATTCCCCGATGTAATTACCGGTTTATCATTATGCTTAACCGTAACCGTTATCTTCTGTATACCATCGTCAGGAGCACTTAAGGGCTCAGCGATAACATTAGCGGTATAGTCATTGTAGTCAGTGGATAAAGCATGACTACTACCCCACGGCGTAGTGGTTGGGTTGGTTGAGACGTTATAAGACCATGGAGCAATAGTATAGTTATCCGAGCTCTTAACATATTCCATTTCACTTCTAGCCAGGCTTTCCGCAGTAGCCCGCTCATCAGCCACGAAAAGAGCCTTGGAGGCACCGGATAAGCTACTAAAAAAGGCAATTCCTATCATGCCCAGGATACCCAGAGCTATTATTACCTCAACTAGGGTCCAGCCCTTTTCGTTTCCCATTAACCTCACCATTTTAGAAACCAATCTGACCATACACAGAATACATAGCTGAGACCAGAGATAAAGCGACGAAGGCAATTATCAAGCCTATAACTACGGTCATTATCGGCTGAATAAGCGCCACAGCAGAGCTGGTCTTATCATCAACTTCAGCCTCAAAGCTCTGAGCCACAGTAGTTAGCGTGTTGTCAAGGTTACCGGTTTCCTCACCGACTCCAACCATTTGCACCATCATAGGTAGGAAGATGGCTCTCTTTGCCATAGGTTTAGACAAGCCTTCGCCTCTAATCAACTCCTCTTGAACCTCAGCCAGAGCCTCAGCCATGACCTTATTGTTACTGCCGTAAATAACCTGAGACATGATTTCGGGCAAGGGTAAGCCAACCTTGAATAGTAGCGCCATAGTTCGGCAACAGCGGCTAAGCTCGCTAAGCTGACTAATACGCCCAAGTATGGGTAACCTGAGTAATAATTTATCCCATTGGTATTTCCCCGCTGGGGTTCTGATGTAAACAACGCCTAGACCAACAGCCGCTAATATCAGCACTATGATAAAAACCCCATATTTACTAAACCAATCAACAAAAGCAATAAGCATCTTTGTTGGCAAAGGTAATTCAGTCCCAAATGAAGCGTATAGGCTAACGAAAGTGGGCAAAACAAAGGTAACAAGTAGGGCTATCACTACAACAGCTACAATAGCTACAACAAAGGGATAGGTCAGGGCGTTTTTCACCTTCTTTTCAGTGGTGGCTCCTCTCTCGATATAATCAGCCATTTGCCTAAATACCACTTCCAGATTACCACTCTGTTCACCGGCAGCTATTGCTCGATAATACATTCGAGAGAAAGCCCGGGGGTGTTTACTTAGAGCCCCTGATAGCGAACTACCACCCCGAATATCATTAGCTATCTCACCAATCGCTTTCGCCAGGGTACGATTGGTCGCCTGGCTTTGTAATAGCTCTAGAGAGGTAACAATATCAGTGCCAGATTCAAGCAATAATGCTAGCTGGCGGGAAAACATTATTATTTCCCTCGGCCGTATTCGGGAAAAAACAGCAGCCAGCCTTTCCGTATCAAAAAAGGGAGTAACTTGCTTGAGGCTAACCACTTGATAGCCACCATAGCTAAGTAGAGTGGTCGCTGTTTCATCACTGGTAGCTGAAAGCTTGCCCTTAACCAGTTTTTTATCTTGTGTGTAGGCTATATAATAGTAATTCATCTAGAACCTCAAACCGCTAACTTAGAGAATAGGCACTACGTAATACTTCAGAGGGAGTGGTAATACCTGCCTTTACTTTATGCATACCGTCGTTCATCATGGATACCATACCCTCTTTAAGTGCCTGGGCTCGGATTTCGCTGCTGCTAGTTCGATTGATGACCATCATTCTTATCGTATCACTCATAGTTAGAATCTCGAAGATTCCTATCCGACCCAGATAACCGGTATAAGCACACGACTTGCAGCCGGTACCATACAGGAATTTACTCTGCTTCTCCTCTATTTCCTGCGTGTAAGCCATTTGCTCCACCGTAGGTGCTTCAATGGGCTGGCAGCAATCAGGGCAAATGCGACGCACCATCCGCTGAGCTACAATGCCAATAATCGATGAGGCTATCAAGAAGGGCTCTATCTTCAGGTCAAGGAGGCGGAAGAGCACCCCCGCAGTATCGTTAGCGTGGATAGAAGACATCATCAGGTGGCCGGTTAATGCTGCCTGAACAGCTATGTTAGCTGTTTCGGCATCGCGTATTTCACCGACCAATATTATATCAGGGTCAAGACGAAGTATAGACCTCAAGCCCGAAGCAAAAGTAATGCCAGCTTGAGGGTTAACCTGAATCTGGTTAATGTCCTTAAACCGATACTCGGCAGGGTCTTCAATAGTAATGATGTTCCTGCCCATCTTATCAAGGGCATTGAGTGAGGCATATAGAGTGGTAGTTTTGCCAGCCCCGGTAGGACCGCTAATCAGAATCATGCCATAGGCAACCTTGAGCATATCTTCATACTTTGCCAGGCCATCATTTCGCAGACCAAGCTCAGCTAATCCCAAGATAGCCAGTGACTTGTCCAGGAGTCGCAACACTGCCATCTCACCCCAGACTGAGGGAGCAATAGCTACTCGAACATCTATTTCTCGCCCTTTAGCCTCAGTGGAGAATTGACCATCCTGGGGGCGCTGATGGTCAGCAATATTCAAATCAGATAGGATTTTAATTCGAGAAATCAAAGACCGATGTATATTTAGAGGTAGAGACATCATATCCTGAAGGGTACCATCAATTCGGTAGCGTATTCTCAACCTATCCTCTTCTGGCTCAATATGGACATCGGATGAGCGAGCCTTGACTGCCTCTTCAACAATAAGTTTGAGAGACTGAGTTAGAGGCGTATCAAGAGCACTACTAATGGCAAGCCCCTCATCAGTTACCTCAGTAGGGATAGAGATACTAGAAATCTGCTTTTCAATTTCGGTAAAGTCTTTATAATTGAAGTCAATGGCTTCCCTGACTTCCTTGGCACTGGCAGCTATAGGCTCAATCCTCATTCGGCTCTGGGATGCGAAAGCTTCTAAGGCAAAGATGTCAGTCAGGTCTGCCATAGCTACTTGTAAGGTATTACCAGATATAGTCAGGGGTATGGCATTATATCTTCTCGCTGTTACCTCAGGGATCAATTGCACTGCCTCAGATTGAGGCATGTGCTTGACCAGTGTGATCTTAGCCTTAGTGGCTGCAACCTCTGCCTTTTCTAATTTAATCGGCTTCCCCTCTAGTGAGGCAGGTTTTTCTCCGACCACCGCAGGTTCAGAAACTGGTTTCTGACCTAACTCAAAGACTTTTATCCGCTGATGTTGGGAAAATTGCCTTGCTTCAGGGCTAAGACCGGGTGATGCAACAATAGCTTTATCATCAATGCTAGCATCATAGGCTTTAGTATCAAATAGGGATACCTGTTCTAGATTTACTTCTTTCTCCCCACTTAGGAAATCTACACCTAGGTTGTGACCAACCTCGTCAATGTCAATATGGGCCAATATATCAAAGTTATACTTAACCCCTGACCTGCCCTGAACTTTGGCATTTTCCTCAACTCTATAGCCCAAATCAGCTAAAGATTTCGCTAATTGCTCACTTGTCTCAAAACTGAAGGGCTTCCCTCGCTTAGTTGGTTTCCTAGGCTTCAAGTCTAATAATGCCTCTATTTTCCCTCCATCAATGACCTTTATTCGCTGCTTTTGAGCCAATTGTCTTGCCTCTGGACTAAGCTCAGGGACGGTAACAAGAACCCGATCATGGATACCAGTATCGTAGGCTTTGTTGGCAAAGCTGAAAATGGTATTCATTTCTAGTTCACTGTCACCACTAGTGGTAATGCAGATAGCAATAGTGTGGCTAATGATGCCATCGTCCCTTTGGGCCAGCAAATCAAAGGTTTGCTCAATCCCCGATTTCCCATGGAGTTTAGCCCCCTCGGTTATTTCATAACCCTGCTTCTGCAAAACCTCACTAACCCGGGCTTTTAGCTCCACATTAATTTCTAATTCATCCACTTTACCCTCCTCCCTCGACCCTTCAGGTAAAATGTAGTTTGGCGACTGGTAAAAGTTAACAGAGTTACCCATATTTCAAATTCCTTCTTCAACAAGGTATCTATACCCACACTTTAATCTTAGGCTATTGAAATTAAATGCCTATAAAACTGGCGTTTAGATTTCATTAAAATTTTTGTAATACACCTCTCATGGTTTTTCTTCTATTGAAATCCAGCCATGGCGTATAGCTAAGACCACAGCGTGGGCTCTATCATTAGCATTTAGCTTACGGAGGATAGCACTAATATGATTCTTAATCGTCTGTTCGCTGATTCCCAGGATGGAGGCGATTTCCTTATTTGTATTGCCTTCAGCAACGTAGCTTAGAATCTGTGTCTCTCTGGAGGTAAGGGGAGCAACTACGGCTTCCATAGTTCTCCCCATATGCTGAAATTGGTTTAATACATGCTTGGCAACCGTAGGTCTAGTTATAAGGCTGTCATTTATAGGATATTCACCATTACGGGCTCGTCTTATGGTGCTAGCTAGCTCTTCAGTAGTGGTGTTCTTACTCAAGCAGGCTACAGCTGCCGTCCTAATAACCTCAAAAAGTTCCTCGTCATTAGGGTCAGGGCTTAGCACTATCACCTTAGTATTTGGATAGTGTCGTACAATCTCTCTACCCAGTTCAAGCCCGCCGGGTGTACCAAGGTCAGAACCTAATAGGGCAACATCAGGGAGATTGGCTTCAATTAGCCCTAAAGTGTCCTGATTTGGGGCGCAATCCAATACCTCCAAATCAGATTGTTGAGACAGCGCCTGGCGCACACCAACCCTGAAAAACGCCTGTTCATCAATTATTATCACCTTGATTTTATCCACTCCGCTACCTCCTGGTTTAGTCCTATATCTTACGGTCAGCTAATAGGTTATTAGCACCCTTGAGAGTTTGGTCTATCAGAGGAAGAGTTTCCCTTTTTCTTACTTTTGTCATCTTTGATTCTAGTGAAAGGAAGCTAGTGATATCATCCTGCCGAAATCTCCGGTCGCCCCGAGAGCCGATACGGTATGACTTTAATGTTCCCTGATTACTCCACCGTCTTACCGTGTTGATATGGACATTAAGAAGACGAGCTACATCACTTGTTGTCAGCATAGGGTCAATCTCTTTATGAGTTGCCATACCCCGATTCCTCTCTTAAGCTATCTTAAACTTACTCTTACTACTATAATTTATCTTGCTTCTCAACACAATGGCCCAAATGGGCTATAGGTTGTAATAATTAGTACTAGGACTATTATATCTTAATAGTGAGTGGTTGTATTTGGGTCAACCTAGCTATGGTTCTAATTACTAGCCCTCTTCCTGAGTGTAATGCCCCATACACAGTGACACTTGTCACCAATATAGAGGATGTGACTATCACTGTAGACCCTACACTCGGGGGAGCTAAAGGGGGAATGAGGTTCTCTTTGTAATAAGATGGGGTAACTAGCGTTATTTTGTATGGTGTTTTCGACCTTGAAGGGCGGCCGGCAATAGCCTTTTAATGTGAAAGAGAGGATGACACCTTAGTAGCCAGAATAGTACTAGTAGGGATAAGACTACCTGAGATAGGTAAGGGCACAGGGTAGAATTAGCCCCGTGTTTATAGGCATACCTCTGCACACAGGCCCCTAAGTGTATAGGAGATGGTATTAAGGCAATAAGGTAGCTAGGTGCTTATAGAGGCAAGTATCTCAACGCTGGATCACTCTTCTTCGTACCCAGAAGCCGAGGAGCCCGAGTAGTAATGCACCGAGCCCATAAAAGATATATTGAGCCCAATCGGGTATGGAAGTCTGGGAAAAGCTAACATAAAATACCCCCGGGGGTGTCCACGCACTCTCATTGAAAGCCCCATCTATGGCCTTTACCCTCCAATAATAGAGGGGTTCCTTTTCAGTTAAGTTTAGCTTCTCTTCCTCAGAAATCGTGTATTCTGAATAAGATAAGCCTTCCTTCTCCAGCACTGTAGTAGTAAAATCGGCATCAGTCCCTATCTGGAGGATGTAGGATATACCACTAGGGTCAGTAACATCCTCCCAATCAAAGTATGCCTTTGCCTCTACCTTGCTGGCAGCTCTTGGCAGCAAGGGCACTGGCATTGGTGGTGATTCTGATTCCATAGTAAAGACGGATATTACAGCATTGGTACCATCTATAGCGGTTACAGTATGACTCCCAGCGATACTGGGTGGTACAGCAAAGGTTACCGAGAAATTTCCGCTAGCATCAGTGGTGGCTGTGGCCACAGTGATGTCCTCGCTATTGCTATAAGTAATAGTAACCATAGTGTTAGCTATGAATTCAGTACCATCAACGTTAAGTTCCATGCCGACATGACCCGGAGAAGTCAAGCTAATAATTGGTCTTAGACTGATACCAGCCGGGGTAGCCGAAATAGCTAAAATAGCCAACTGTGCTTCAGCCACACTTAAGCTATCAACGCTGGCAACTACTTTACTGGTGCCAGTTCTGGCATAAGAAGGCACAACGAAGTATCCCTCAAAGCTACCAAGACGATTACCATATATGACTGGCGGCGTGGTGAGAACCTCATTACCATCAAAGGTAATGGTGACGTATTCCCTTTCCCCAAACCCGGTACCACTAACCTGCACTGCGTTACCTGCGGTTTCTGATGTTGGGGCTATGGTTATTTGGCGTACAACACTGAACTCAGCCTTGGGCTTATTACCAGATTCATCAACAACGGTGATGGTATGGCCACCAGTAAGGCTCTCTGGAATGATAATGGTGCAGCTAAATTTGCCATCACTATCAGTTGCACTATCACCACTGGCCACGTCAATATTATCCTCATCATATTTAACGGTAATTTTTTGACCTTGGCGAAGACCCTCGCCGCTAATCTCGACTTCACTACCTACTGGACTCTCTTCAGGCTCGAGGGCGATTTCACCGTTGAGCACAGTGAATTTAGCAACAGCTTGTATGCGTTTCTTAAGGAAATAAGTGACGTAGATATAGTAGTTGCCTTCGTGTACATCCTCTTTATCTCTACCATCGGTAAGTGCATCGGGTATGGTGAAACGGTATGGGGCATCGAAATCACCTTCGGCGTTAGTAAAGACTAGCTCTTCGCATTTGTAATAAGTGGTAACTTCAGTGTCAATGTTATCATCTGCAAAGGCACTACCACTGGAAAAGTAGATACGTAGTTCTTTATTGGCATCGAAACTGCGACCTTCAACGCGAACCCAGTCGCCGATTCTACCCTCTTCGGGGTCTAGCTCGATTTTAATTTTAGCGACGAAGAACCGCCCTGATGTTAGTGTTATGCCGTATTCGTTCTTAATGGTAACATTATAATATGTTCCCGGTGTATAATAACTAGGAACATAGAAATAAGTGGTGAAAGCGCCAGTCTGAGAAACTTCAACGCTTTTGGGCTGCTCATCACCGAAGTAAAGGTAAACATCACTCTCTTTATAGTCATAAAAAGCCCTTCCTGTTACTGTAACCTTGGTACCTACGAAGCCAGAGATAGGGGACAGGGTAATTGATTGTGCCAGTGCTGGTTTCGCCGGTATAGCTACCAGTACCAGGAGAGACAAGCTCACAGCTAATGCTAAAATGAGAGAAATTTTACTATATTTCATTCCATTTCTTGATTAATTCCTAAATATTATGAAAATTATTTGTCGACTTGGCCTCTTAATTTCCTTTCTTAAAGGAAGAAGAAGTTTTACTTATTAGGGCACCCCTAAGACACCACCCTACACCACCCCCTCATTTTATTAACAGGAAGCTCTTTACGTTACAAAATCAATTTAATAATAAGCTTCAATATGGTATCTGTCAATCGCTCGTTTTTCACTAAACGAGGCTAAACCCTCCGCTATGATTGACAGTGCTTCCAACTCTATTTATACTAAAAGGCAAGCGCAGCGGCCTTGTTGTTCTATAGAGAGTTAGTTTATGCTATGTTTGATAAATCCAAGCTAGGTTCACAACCAGGCTGAGAATAAGATGGCAAAGTGTCCTAACTGTGGTCAAAAAGCTAAAGGCGACTTCTGTGAATGGTGCGGCTATCCTCTAATGAGAGGTAGGCCGGTTAGGAAATCCGAGGAGGAGAGGCATTCTAAAGAGCTTGCTAAGGAAAAGGAAGGGACTGATAAAGTGAACAAGAAAACCGAGCAGGCAGCTAAAGAGAAAGCCAAGAGAGAGGCTGAGGAGGCCAAAGCCACAGCAAAAAGGGAAGCTGCGGAGGCCCAAAAAGCTAAACAAGCTGTAGAGAAAGCTAAGAAAGAAGCCGAGCAGGCAGCTAAAGAGAAAGCCAAGAAAGAGGCTGAAGAAGCTAAAGCCACAGCAAAAAGGGAAGCTGCGGAGGCCAATGAAAAGGCTAAGAGAGAGGCCGAAGAGACCCAAAAAGCTAAACAAGCTGTAGAGAAAGCTAAGAAAGAAGCCGAGCAGGCATCTAAAGAGAAAGCCAAGAGAGAGGTTGAGGAGGCTAAAGCCACAGCAAAAAGAGAAGCTGAGGAAGCCAATGAAAAGGCTAAGAGAGAGGCCGAAGAGACCCAAAAAGCTAAACAAGCTGTAGAGAAAGCTAGGAAAGAAGCCGAGCAGGCATCTAAAGAGAAAGCCAAGAGAGAGGGTGAAGAAGCTAAAGCCACAGCAACAAGGGAAACTGAGGAAGCCAATGAAAAGGCTAAGAGAGAGGCCGAAGAGACCCAAAAAGCTAAACAAGCTGTAGAGAAAGCTAAGAAAGAAGCCGAGCAGGCAGCTAAAGAGAAAGCCAAGAAAGAGACTGAAGAGGCCAAAGCCACAGCAAAAGGGGAAGCTGAGGAAGCTAATGAAAAGGCTAAGAGAGAGGCCGAAGAGACCCAAAAAACTAAACAAGCTGTAGAGAAAGCTAAGAAAGAAGCCGAGCAGGCAGCTAAAGAGTTAGCCAAGAGAGAGGCCGAAGAGGCCCAAAAAGCTAAACAAGCTGAGGAAAAGACAAGGAGAGAAGCCGAAGAGAAGGTAAGTGCTGAGCTTTACGAGGGAACGGTGAAACTGGCGATAGCGTCACCAGTAGATTATGAGCAGATGAGGAAATTGGAGGAATATTTACGTCAGGTTGAAAATCTACGCCTGGTATTAATTGGAGGCTCAATTGAGGAAGGCATCAAGATTGTTGTATCCGCAGAGAAACCCATCCCTTTACTCAATGTCTTGAGAGAAATGCCCCCTGTAGAACAGGTAATTAAGATAGGTAAAGAAATTCAGGTTACGTTAAGATCTAAACAGTAATGGGCGAAAACCTTCCCCTCTATGCCCTCGGTTAAAAGAGAGGGAGACAAAGGGGATCAATAAACAATCTCACCAAATGGAACAGGAGAAGCAACAATGGGAAAAATGACTAACTGGCAAGAGCTTGAGCACAAATACCTGATGCACACTGTAGAACGTATACCGCTAACCCTAGTTAGAGGAGAGGGGGCACAGGTGTGGGATGAAGATGGACGGGAGTACCTGGACTTTGTTGGTGGCTGGGCAGTCAATAGTTTGGGGCACTGTCACCCAGTGGTGGCTGAGGCAGTAACGGAGCAGGCACATACCCTTATTCAGACGTCAAACCAATTCTATACTATCCCCCAGCTTCAACTGGCCGAGCTTTTAGTTCAAAACAGCTGTTTGGATAAAGTCTTTTTCAGCAATAGCGGAGCAGAGGCTAATGAGGGAGCAGTGAAGCTAGCCCGACGCTACGGGAAGCGCTATCTGGGCGAAGCCTACGAAGTTATTACCACGATGGGTTCCTTTCATGGTCGCACTCTGGCTATGGTGGCAGCCAGCGGTCAGGCTAAATTCCAACAACCATATCTTCCTCTGCCTTCTGGGTTTATCAATGTGGAACATAATAATATAGAGGCGATAAAAACGGCTACCACCAATCAAACCTGTGCTGTGATGTTGGAACCAGTACAAGGGGAAGGAGGGGTCACCCTGCCTGACGATGATTATTTAAGAGCAGTGCGGGCGTGGTGTGACCAAAAGGGTATTCTGCTTATCCTGGATGAAATCCAGACCGGCATAGGTCGGACGGGAACACTCTTTGCCTACGAGCAGTATGGAATTGAACCTGATATAATGACACTGGCTAAAGGTATGGCTAGCGGCGTGCCAATTGGGGCTATCTTAGCTAAAGAGGAGGCATCCGTTTTTACTCCCGGGGAACATGGTTCTACCTTCGGAGGTAACCCCTTAGCCTGTGCTGCCGGTTACGCTACATTAAAGTTTGTTATTAACCATGATATTGCCGGGAATGCCAAGAGAGTCGGGGAACATCTCACTAAAGGGCTGGAAAACTTGAAACAAAAATTTCAGTTCATCACTGAGGTGCGGGGGCGTGGCTTGCTGGTAGCCATGGAATTTAGCTCCGATATTGCTCAGTCAATAGTAATGGCTTGCCTTGATAGAGGCTTATTGGTTAATCGGGTAAAGCCCAATGCCCTGCGCTTTATGCCCCCACTCGTTATTGACTACAAAGAGGTTGATGAGGCACTAGGCATTCTAGATAAAGCACTATCCGATATAACTCCAAAGGGGGTGATTTAAAATGTCAGACAAGGTAGTGCTGGCTTACAGTGGTGGGTTGGATACATCGGTAGCCATCAAATGGCTTAAAGAGAAATATAACCTGGATATTATTGCCGTTACTATTGATGTGGGCAATGAGCGTGATTTTACAACGATTCGACAAAAGGCGCTCGATGTCGGTGCCGTAAAGGCGGTGGTTCTGGATGCCAAGGAGGCATTTGTCAAGCATTTTGTTTTCCCGGCTTTACAGGCAGATGCTAGCTATGAGGGACAATACCCGTTGGCTACTGCCCTAGCTCGTCCGCTAATGGCTAAGTTGCTGGTGGACATAGCCCTCAAAGAGAGAGCTTCAGCAGTAGCTCACGGTTGCACGGGCAAGGGGAACGACCAAGTGAGGTTTGAGGTAAGTATTAACGCCTTAGCCCCTGGTCTCGAGATACTTGCCCCGGCTCGGGAATGGGGCATGAGCCGAGAAGAAAGTATTAACTATGCTCAGCGTCATGATATCCCGATTCCCGTCACTGTCGCCAGTCCATATTCAACCGATGAGAACCTGTGGGGGAAGAGCATTGAGTGCGGCGTTCTGGAAGACCCATGGACAGAACCGCCCGAGGAGGTCTTTATCTGGACACGGTCGCCTGCCGAGGCTCCAGATAAGCCAAGTTATGTGGAAATTGGCTTTGAGGAAGGTATCCCGATTACCATTGATGGGCAGGAACTGGACGGGGTTAGCTTAATTCAGCAACTAAATAACTTAGCCGGTAAGCATGGGGTAGGTAGGATTGACCATGTGGAGAATAGGCTGGTGGGAATAAAGTCAAGGGAGATTTACGAAGCGCCGGCGGCAACAGTATTACTGCAAGCGCACCAGGCGTTGGAGGCTTTAACTCTGTCAAAAGACCAGCTACGGTTTAAGCAAAGGGTGGCTGTAGAATACGCTGACCTTATATATAATGGTCTATGGTTCACCCGACTTCATCAAGATTTGGCTGCCTACGTTAAAAGCTCGCAGTGTTTTGTTACTGGAACAGTGCGACTCAAGCTCTTTAAGGGAAGCTCTAGCGTAGTCGGGCGAAAATCACCGTTTTCGCTGTACAACTTTGGGCTGGCTACCTACGATAAGGGCGACCAGTTTGACCAGAGTGCCTCCCCCGGTTTTATTCACATCTGGGGATTACCAGTGAGAAACCAGGCACAAGCACAGCCGACCGATGAAACTAAGGTTTAGTTAAGCAATATACCGCTAAAAAGAACCGAGGAAGATAGTAAATGAGCCTTATTCGTGGTCGCTTTGACAAAGATGCCGATAAGCTGGCAACCGAATATACCGCCTCAATCCCCTATGACTGGCGACTCTATCCTTATGATATTACTGGCAGTATTGCTCACGCCAGGATGCTGGCAAAACAGGGCATAATTTCACCAGAAGAAGCAGAAGTTATTAGTAATGGATTAGCTTCCATCAGAGAGGAAATAGAGCAGGGTAAATTCGAGTTTAAGCCGGAACTGGAAGACATCCATATGAGTATTGAGGCTAGACTCATTGAGAAGGTGGGAGAGGTAGGAGGTAAACTCCACACCGCTCGCTCCAGAAATGACCAGGTAGCTCTTGACGTACGCCTCTTTGCCAAAGAAGCCATCAACAATACTTTGCTCAGCTTGAAAGAGTTTCAGCAGGCTTTAATTAACCTGGCTGAAGCCAATAAGAGCGTGGTCATACCAGGCTATACCCATTTGCAGCGGGCGCAGCCAGTTTTGTTGGCTCACCACCTCCTAGCCTATTTTGAGATGCTCCAACGGGACATCGAGCGATTTAACGACTGTCTAAAGCGAACCGATGTCATGCCATTGGGCAGCGGGGCTCTAGCCGGTGTAACCTACGATATTAACCAGGAGTTCCTGGCTAAGGAACTGGGCTTCAGCCAAATAAGTCAAAACAGTATGGATGCTGTTTCAGATAGAGATTTTGTAGTGGAGTACGAAGCTACTGCCAGTATTTGTATGATGCACCTCTCCCGACTGGCTGAGGAGATTATCCTGTGGTCTTCAGCCGAATTTGATTTCATTGAGTTAGATGAAGCTTATACCACTAGCAGCAGTATCATGCCCCAGAAGAAAAATCCTGATGTTGCCGAACTCATTCGTGGTAAGACAGGTCGAGTCTATGGCAAACTTATGGCACTGCTAGTGACTATGAAAGCCCTTCCCCTTTCCTACAATAGAGATATGCAGGAGGATAAGGAGGGCTTCTTTGACAGCGTAGATACGTTGCTATCTACCATAGAAGTATTTGCTGGTATGCTTAAAACCCTGCGGGTTAAAGCTGAAAATACCGGGAAAGCAGCTAAGCAGGGCTATATTTTAGCCACTGACCTGGCTGACTATCTGGTCAAGAAGGGGGAAGCCTTTCGCACCGCCCATGATATAGTAGCCAGGCTGGTGAGTTCTGCTATGGAAAAGGGTAAATCGTTTAGTGAGCTCAGCCTTACTGAATATAAAGGGTTTTCTCCCTTATTTGGAGAAGATGTTTACTCAATCACAGTAGAGTCGTCTCTCGCGGCCAGAGATAGCATCGGTGGCACCGCCCCTAAAAGGGTAACAGAGGCACTGTCCCGTGCCAAAGATATTATCGAAGGAAATAAAGAGCGCCTTGATACCTAGCTCAAAAAGAATTAATTCTATGAAGAAGAAGTGGTATTGGTGGGTTGGTTTAATAATATTAATCTATATGTTTACTATTGGAATATCTACAGTTTGGTTTGCTTTACCTCTTGAGATTGCTAAAGATCCGTATTTTGGAATTGGTAGGGCGATTGGTGCAGTAGGAATTGTTGTATTTAGTATTTGGTTAATGAAGAAGGGATCCAAGAAAGTATCGGATTCCAAAGAAGAATAATATGGGATTACTAAATCAGTGATTAAAAGTAAACCCGAGGTCAAGCTTGCCCCTTCCATTCTATCAGCCGATTTTGGTCGTCTTGGTGAGCAGGTAGCCGAAGCCACCAAGGCCGGTGCTGACTATATCCACGTGGATGTTATGGACGGGCATTTTGTGCCTCAGATAACCATCGGGGCAGCGGTAGTGGCAGCTATTCGTTCTTATACTAACCTGCCTTTGGATGTCCACCTTATGATTAAGGCACCAGAGCATCAAATCAAGCAATTTGTCGATGCCGGGGCTGACATTATTACCGTTCACATAGAAACCTGCCCCCATATTCACCGTACAGTACAGACAATTAGAGAATTGGGGGTTAAAGCAGGGGTTGCCCTCAATCCAGGCACCCCTATAGCCACGCTTAATGAAACTCTTACCTCTCTGGATTTAATCCTGGTAATGACAGTTAATCCTGGTTTTGGTGGGCAGACGTTTATTGAAGGTACGCTGGATAAGATAGCCCACCTACGGGCTGACCTGGACAACAAAGGTTTAGCTGCTGAGCTAGAGGTAGATGGTGGCATTAATGCTGAAGTTGCCCCCAGGGTAGTGCAGGCCGGGGCCAGGGTATTAGTAGCTGGAGCAGCAGTTTTTCATTCAGGAGAAACGGTGGCCGAAGCCTTGCAAAAGATACGAGCTAGCTTAGACTAGAGACAATACTAAAATAGCTTGTTGCGAAATGGATTTTTGAAGGCGTATCCCTTTCTTGACTCCGCTGTAAACCCACCTATATAATCCGGGAACAAAAGCTACCGTTCAATAAAAGGAGGAAGAATGGATTTAATGCTGATACTTGGATGGGGATCACCTATTGGAACTGGCATTTTTCTCCTGTGTCTAGCCAGTATGATTTATATACTAACCAAGGCTTCAAGGATTGAGAAAAAGGGGAAAAAGGAACAGGCACCTCCAACGAAAGTATATTGCTAAATTCAGAGTAAAGACGCTGTCTATAGCATTTCGCAAGAAACTACAAGAGATGCGAGACAAATTAGGCTAGAAGACACCAATGGATTACGGACTAGCTTAAGCTAGTAGGCAGCTTTTTAGCCGCTTTATGCTGAGTGCGCAAGCATCTGGTGCACAGGTTGAGACGTTTTTGCTTACCATCTATAGTGATAGTAGCCGGGTGAATATTAGGCACCCAGCGGCGATTAGTATGACGTTTGGAATGACTCACATTATGACCAAATTGGGGTATTTTACCACATAAATCACACTTCAATATTGTTTCCCCTTGACCGTTAGGTTAAATTTGCTATAAAATTATGTCTATAATGGTATCACAGCCAAGTCAACTTAGCAAGGATGGGATGAAATGAGACAGGTTAACTCTATTAATGGACAAGAGTTAAGGGAAATGTTAGCTACTGCCACTAACTGGCTGGAGAAGAGCGCTTCAGATATTGATGCTTTAAACGTCTTCCCGGTACCTGATGGTGATACTGGGACCAATATGCTGCTTACCATGCGTTCCAGTATAGAGGAAGCCCAGGAGGCTGGTGACTCCAGCGCCTCGGCAGTAGCCCAAGCTATAGCCAGGGGGGCACTGATGGGAGCCAGGGGTAACAGTGGGGTAATCCTATCGCAAATCTGGCGTGGCTTGGCACAGGGTTTACAAGATAAGCAATCATTCACCGGCAGTGACTTGGCCGATGCCCTAGAACAAGCATCAACCATGGCTTACAAAGGAATGAGCAACCCCGTTGAGGGAACTATTCTTACTGTAATCAGAGAAGCCTCATCAGCTAGCCAAGCGCAGGCGGCCAGTGGCAATAACGACTTGCTCTCGGTTATGGAGTCTCTAGTTAGCGCCGCCAATGAATCGGTGGCTAATACTCCTACCCTTCTCCCTGTGCTGAGGGAAGCTGGAGTGGTGGATGCCGGTGGGCAAGGTCTGTATACCATTCTGGAGGGTGCCCTCCGCTACCTTAGAGGTGAGGCAGAACAGATGCAATTCCGCAAGCCCCAGATGATTGCCAGTAATATACCCCAACCGATCAGATTACCACAGATGGCAGCAGCAGATGAGGTGCCCTACGGATATTGCACTGAGTTTCTACTTAAAGGGGAGGAACTTAACCCAGATAAGATTAGGACGAGATTGCAGAAGAAGGGGGAGTCTCTAATTGTAGTCGGTGATGAAACTACGGTCAGGGTTCATATTCACACCGAAAAACCGGGTAATATCATTAGCTATGCTATCTCCTTAGGCACCATGCATCAGGTAAATATACGGAATATGGATGAGCAGCACCAAGACTATTTGGAGATGCAGAAGGAAAGGTCACCAGCGGTTGATATAGCTACCATCGCTGTTGTCTCCGGGGATGGGCTTGCTGAAGTTTTTACCAGTTTAGGGGCAACAGCTATCGTTCCCGGTGGACAGACAATGAACCCCAGCACTAAAGATTTGCTCCAGGCGGTAAAAGTGATGGCATCAGATAAGGTTATTATTTTGCCTAATAATAAAAATATAGTGCTTACTGCCGAGCAGGTTCAGCCTTTGACTGAGAAAAGAATCGAGGTAGTGCCTACAAAAACAATACCACAGGGTGTGGCCGCCCTTTTAACCTTTGACTACGAGGCTGATTTTGAAACAAACACCCAGCTTATGAGAGAGGCAACATCAAAAGTAAAGACAATTGAAATTACTCGAGCCACACGCTCAGCTCAGCTAGACGGTCTGAGTATTAAGAAGAAACAGGCTATCGGTCTTCTGGATGGAGAACTTCTAGCGGCCGGTAATAATACTATTGATATTCTTAGCAAGATGCTGACAAAGCTAGATTTAAAGAAAACTGAAATAATTACCATCTACTACGGAGCGGATACCGAGTTAATTGAGGCAGAGCAGGTTAGTGCTAGTATTCGTGAACAGCACCCTCAACTTCAAGTTGAAGTAGTTCGGGGTGGTCAGCCTCACTACAACTATATCGTTTCCATAGAATAATAAGGGGGACTTTAACGATGACAGTCAAGATTGTTACCGATAGTCTATCTGATGTCACCAGTGACATAGCCCAAGGGTTAGGGGTAACTGTGGTACCGCTAACCGTAATTTTCGGTCACGAAACCTATCTTGACCGGGTTACCATAACCACGGACGAATTCTACCATAGACTGATTCACGGGAATATCTGGCCCACTACTACACAGCCCCCTCCCGGTGATTTCGTTAATGTCTATAATAAGCTGGCTGAGGAAACCGATGAAATTCTAGTTGTTACCTTGTCTTCTAAAATCAGTGGCACCTATGAATCAGCGCTGAATGCTAAGGGTTTGATAGAGAAGGAGTGCCGTATTGAGGTAATTGACTCGCGAACGGTAGCTATGGGTCTGGGACTGATTGTCATTGCTGCCGCCAAGGCAGCCCAGACTGGGGCAAGCCTGGATGAGCTTACTGACTTGGTGCGCAGGGCTATGTCCCGGTCACACATTATCATCTATTTTGATACCCTTAAATACCTGGCCAAGGGAGGTCGCATCGGTAAGGCACAAGGGTTACTAGGCTCACTATTATCAGTAAAACCAATACTGACTGTAAAGGATGGTGAGATGGCTCCTTTAACCAGGGTGCGGGCTCAAGCAGCAGGTATGGATTATCTCTATAATTTTGTAGCTGGCTTTTCCAACATTGAGGAATTGGCTGTGGAGCATACCACCGTACTTGATGAAGCCGATAAGCTGGTTGAGCGCCTCGGTTCGCTTTTCCCTAAGGAACGTATCTACAGGTCAACAGTCAGCCCAGTGCTGGGAACATATTCAGGTCCCAATGCCCTGGCAGTAACTGTTCTGGAGGCAGAGAAAGAATAGTTAATGACGGTTAAAATCGTTACCGGTGCCCAGGCAGCTCAGGCTGGAGCTAGCTTGGATGAGGTGCTGAATATAGTCTATCGCAATGTTCCCCGTGTAGATATGCGTGCTACTTTTGATACTCTGGAATATCTCCAACGGGGTGGGCGTATTGGCAAGGCGCAGGCTTTGCTAGGGTCAATGCTGAGGATAAACCCTATCATTGGGATAAAGGACGGTGAGGTCTTTCCTTTCGACAGGGAACGCTCTCGAGCTAAGGCAATAGACCACTTATATAACTTTGCTATAAGCTATCCTCATATCGAAGGTTTGGCTATAGAGTATGCTACCGCCCTTGATGAGGCTGAAATGCTGGCTGAGCGGCTTGATTCTAAGTTTCCTAAAGAGCGTATCTACCGCTCAAGGGCAAGTCCAGTAATCGGTACACACACTGGTCCTGGCCTCTTGCTGATAGCCATATTGGGGGATAAGAAATAGTTATTAGGTTGAGGCAGAACTTTGTTGCTAAATGCTGACCCCCTGCGCAAAATTCTTGAGCTTGAGTGTAAAAAGGGTTATCTAGATTCAGCGGTAATCGGTGGTTTAGATAGATTCCTCCGTAACTGGGCCGATCAGGCCAGAAAGTCAATAACTAGTCCTCAACTCTTAAACCGCTTTAGTAAGCTTCACCTGGTCGATTCTAACTATGCCTCGTTGACCAAAGAGCAGCGTAAAGAATGGGTAAATAGTGTGCTTGATTTTTTGGTTGATACAGAGTGCGGGGAAAGAGAAAAGGGTGAAGCCAATCTAGTTCCAGTAGCCATCAAAGCACCTTCAGGAGCAAAAAAACAAAGAACAGTAGTTAATCAATCCATCGATTCACCCATTACCGTTGTTAAAGGTGTTAGCTCAAATCTAGCAACAAAGTTCAACAAGCTGGGTGTGAAAACGGTTCGAGACCTGCTCTATTTCTTTCCTCACCGCCACCTTGACTATAGCCAGAGGAAGCCTGTCTCACAGCTTGCCGAGGGGAAGGAAGAGACAATCATTGCTAACGTGTGGCAAGCTCAAGAGATTAGGCTGGGCGGTAGACGGAGTACCGAGGCTATCGTCGGTGATGAGACAGGTAATGTTAGGGTAGTCTGGTTCAATAACCCCTACCTGGCTAAGAAACTAACTACCAATACCAGGCTGGTTATCAGTGGTCGGGTGGGCTTATTTAATGGGCGACATGTGTTTGAATCTCCAGAGTGGGAGCTAGCCGAGGATAAAGAGTTAATTCACGCCGGGCGTTTGGTTCCCCTCTATCCCCTCACTCAAGGATTGCGGCCCCGTCAGGTAAGAAAGCTGATGAAGGAGGCTGTAGACCAGTGGGCATGGCAGGTGGAAGATTTTCTGCCGTCAGAGTTGAAAGAGAGACAGAAGCTACTTGAGCTACCTCAGGCAATAAGTCAGGCTCATTATCCCGAAGACGAAGCATTAAATGATAGGGCAAGGGTTCGCCTGGCTTTTGATGAGCTTCTCCTCCTCCAGTTGGGTGTGTTGAGCAAGAAGCGCGCCTGGCAAGAAGGTCAGCCGGGTAATCCTATTAGCACCAAGCCATCGCTGCTGGAAGCCTTTCTACAGTCTTTACCCTTTGAGCTAACCCCAGCTCAACATAGAGTACTCAACGAATTGCTAGCTAATCTAGAGGAACCGCGACCAATGTCCCGATTGCTACAGGGAGAGGTGGGCAGTGGCAAGACGATAGTAGCTACCACAGCCTTGCTTATGGCGGCAGCTAATGCCTATCAAGGGGTATTCATGGCACCTACTGAAATTCTGGCTGAGCAGCATTTTTCGACTATCTGTCAACTGCTGTCTAGGGCAGGACATTTAGCAGGGCAGGAGGATTACCTGCATAGCTACTCCGGGCTTTTGTCTCATCCTCTTACTGTAGCGCTACTTATTGGTGATATTACCCAAATAAGAAAACGGGAACTACAGCAGCGTATTCTGGATGGAAATATAGATATTATTATTGGCACCCACGCCCTTATTCAGAAGGAAGTGGAGTTCCACAAACTGGGGTTAGCCGTGATAGATGAGCAACAGCGATTCGGGGTTGAACAGCGCTCAGCACTGCGACAAAAGGGGTTTAATCCTCATGTCTTGGTAATGACGGCTACACCTATCCCGCGAACTCTAGCCCTGACCTTATATGGTGACCTTGACCTGTCAGTTATCGACCAGCTTCCTCCGGGGAGACAGGTAGTGAAGACGAAGTGGCTTAAACCGGGGCAAAGAGCTAGCGCCTATGCTTTTATCAATCGTCAGGTAGCCGAGGGTCGTCAAGCCTTTATAATCTGCCCTTTAATCGAAGAATCAGAGGCTATTCAGGCCAGGGCAGCTATTGTTGAATATGAGCGCTTATCTCAAGAGGTCTTTCCTGAGTTAAGGTTAGGTTTGCTACACGGGCGTATGCCGTCAGCCGAGAAGGATAAGGCAATGCGTTACTTTCGCTCCGGCGAACTGGACATTCTGGTGGCAACCCCGGTGGTGGAGGTTGGTATAGATGTCCCTAACGCCACAGTAATGATGGTGGAGAGTGCCGACCGGTTTGGTCTATCACAATTGCACCAGTTCCGGGGCAGAGTAGGACGGGGACAGGAGCAAAGCTATTGCATGCTACTGGCGCAGAACCCTTCAGAAGTAGCTCGGGAGCGTCTAGACATAATAGAGAAGACTCACGATGGCTTTCAATTAGCTGAAGAAGACCTGAAATTGCGAGGACCGGGAGAATTCTTCGGCACGCGGCAGAGTGGCTTACCTGACTTACGCATGGCCAAACTCTCCGATGTAGGATTACTGGAGCTAGCCCGTACTGAGGCGATAAGACTTTTTGAAAAAGACTCAACACTAGAAAAACCCGAACACTCCCTCCTGGCTAAAGAGCTAGCTCGAGTCTGGCCAGAAGCCGGCGAGTGGAGCTAGGGCAAAAAAGGTTCAATCACTGCTGTATAGAGAGGTGAGTGATGAAGGAGGTAAAGGGGAGATGCTGGAGAGCGAAATTACAGTTGATGCAGACGGTACAAGATTAGCCGGTACTATATGTCTGCCTTCAGGAGAGGCTAATTTCCCGAGTGTACTAATGATACACGGCTCAGGTCCATTAGATAGGGATGAGAATACCAGGGGACAGAAGATGAATGTGTTTAACACCATAGCGCATTATCTTGCAGCAAAAGGTATAGCCAGTCTGAGATACGACAAGATAGGTTGTGGTAAGAGTCAGGGTAATTTCTGGGAGGCTGGTTTTTATGACCTTGTTCAGGACGCAAAGGCAGTGTATGAGCACCTTATCCTTCAGAAGTACATCAAAAAGGATTCGGTATTTCTTCTCGGACATAGTGAAGGAGCGTATATTGCACAAAGAATGTCCGTAGAATGTTCTACCGTCGCCGGTCTTATACTAATAGCTCCGGCAATACAAAAGCTGGAGTCGGTAATGATGTGGCAGGCTGATAAAGCCATAGAGGCTGTTGACAAGGGTAGAGGGTTGACCAACCTCCTGATAAAAATCATCTGGAAATTAACCGGTGATCCGAGAAAAGCGACGGGCACTATTCTCCAGAGAGCCAGAAACACGGACAGAGCTTCGGTTCGCTACTGGGGGCAGAAGATAAACGCGAAGTGGCTCCGAGAACTTTTAGAATACGATCCCGTAGACACAACTCGTAATGTCAGCTGCCCGATATTGGCAATCACTGGCGAGAAAGATGTGCAGGTTGATACTAAAGATTTAATTCAGATAGCTGAGCTTGCTACCGGTGAAGTCGAGTACCACATTGTTCCGAATTTAACACATATCTTAAGACTAGATGAGCAAGTACCCTCTGTATTAAGGTATAGGCAGTTATTGAAATCCAATATGGATCACTCGATTCTGGACATAATATACGAGTGGCTTTATAAAAGACTATAGGCGAATGCCTGACATTGGTTTGTAAATGATAAGCCCTGATTCCGTAGATGTTACTGCTCTTTAACCTGTTAATAATTTGATACCATGCAGATTATTCGGATTTAGTCAGTAACAAACTGCATGTCAAAAAAAGTTCGGATTTTCCTGCTGAGTGCGGGGAACCAAACCTGCTTGTAGGGGCGTCTAAGAGGGGCGAAAGCCCCTCTTTTTTATCTTCCCCCCTCTCCTTTCTAAGGAGAGGGGGATTAAGGGGGTGAGGTTCGCTGGAGACACAAAGGGTTGTCCTGCATACCAAGCTTTGTGCTATAATTTGGACGTAAAGGTGGTGGGGAAGAAACACTCAGACTCAATATCCTCGACTTTGCGCCGGCTAACTGAGGCACAGGGACACAATTCGTCAAATTGTTATCTATTTGCAATGCGAAATAGAAGCATTAATAATCTTAGTCTAACCAAGTGACTAAATACAGAGTCGGCAACTCAGCTAATTGTTCTGCTTGAGAAGGCAAGGTACAATGGGGAATCACAGTAGGACAATTAATACGGTAGAATCTGTGTTGAGACCTACGAAATCACCTTGAAAGGGAATCCTCATTAAGAAATCTGGTTATCGTTCGCTTTTTTCAGGGATGCTACTTGCCCTTATGCTGGCACACCTTACCCATCATCTGGTAAATTCATTGCTAATCCCACTTACGCCTTTTATCCGAGATAACTTGATGCTTGATTACACCCAGTCGGGGTTTCTGATTTCTGCATTCAGTCTAACATATGGGATTAGCCAGCTACCGGCAGGATGGGTTGCCGACCGTATTGGACCGCGTATACTAATCACCATCGCCATCAGCGGGATGGCGTTTGCTGGGCTTTTGGTTGGCCTTTCACAAACCTATATCATGGTGATTCCCTTCTTAGTACTGATGGGTGTACTGGGTGGTGGCTATCACCCAGCCTCTGCGCCCCTAGTTACAGCATCAGTTGCGCCAGAGAACCAAGGACGGGCACTAGGACTTCACATGGCTGCCGGGAGTTGCCCCTTCTGGATTGCCCCCCTCTTGGTTGGTGCCGTTGCTCCCATCTTGGGCTGGCGCGGCACATACATTGGACTGGCTATTCCCACTATTGTGTTTGGAATCGCACTTTATATAATGCTTGGGCGGAATACAGGCATAAAGAAAACCAGACATACGGCCATTAACACTGATAGCGAGGCACAACATAGTGAGGTACTAACTGGTGAAATAAAGAATGCGACGGGCTCTCTACGCAGCCTGGTACCGTTTATCATTCTAACCGCATCCGGCTCGGCCGTAATTGCCCCTGTAAGAGCATTTCTCCCACTATTTCTAGTTGACCAATTCGGCGTTAGCAACGAGGCAGCAGCGACTTCTTTAGTCCTTGTCTACACTGCTGGAATATGGGTAAGCCTTTTGGCGGGATACCTCTCCGACCGCATAGGTGCGCTATCGGTAGTATTGGTAGGAAGTTTTGCTGCTGGCCCTATTGTTTACCTGCTTAACCTGGCACCTATTGGGTTTGGTATCGGAGCTGTATTAGTTGCTCTCGGAATAGCCAGCTATGTCCGTTCCGCACCGTCAGAAGCTTACATCATCAGCCATACCTCGGAGCGTAACCGCTCGACGATACTTGGCATTTACTACTCCTCAAGTATAGAAGGCGGCGGCGTACTAACGCTCGTAATGGGGTATCTCATTGACCGGTTTGGCTTCTACCGCTCCTTCACTTTTGCCGGCGTTGCTCTGGGTGTGGTGACATTGGTCTGTTCTATATGGCTGTGGGTTAGCCGTGACCGATTAACCCCCGAATGATGAGTTAGCTGTATTTCGTTTTACATTATTCAATCTTCGCCCACCGTGCCCGCAGAGCTAATATAGGAATCCTTGTCTTTATTGAAATTAGTCTGCCTGCCTCTTGGCTAGCTACCTCCGCTCGCGAACTAGGCCGTAGGCCAATAGCACAAATGGACCACCAACCAAGGCTGCCAGACGCCAGAACCAGGGGCTAATGCCACGAAAGGCCGAATCTACGGCTACTACTATGAAACAGCCTACCCAGACATAAATAGCTAGAATACCCAAATCTATCATTGCTGTACCTCCTTATTCGCTTTCACTGCTCTCCTCAGCCTTTACCCACCGTGTCCTCAAAGCCAGCAAGGGGATAGTGATGGCTAATACTATTATGGCGATAACCTGAGCCTGATGTAAGCTAAAGAGAAAGGGTGTCCCCACTCGCATGAAATCAGTACTCAAACGCCACAAAGAGTATAGGCTGAGGTAGATAAGAAACAGCGAGCCATCGGGCTTAAACCGCCCCCTTAATTTGACCAATGCTCCGAAAACGAGCACATTATATATAAGCTCATAAACCGTAGTGGGATGAACGGTTATCCCAAGAGGGGCAAGACTATTAGGATGAGTGTAGACAATTCCCCAGGGCAGGGAGGTCGGCGTGCCATAGCAACAGCCATTTATAGTGCAGCCTACCCTGCCTATAGCCTGAGCCAGTATGATAGACGGGGCTACCACATCAGCCAGATAACCGAACTGGAGCTTGCTGAACCGGCTGTAAATCCAGACACCGAGGGCAGCACCGAGAATAGCACCGTAGGCACTCAGACCACCCCCGCCGATAATTTGTCCCGGGTTCTGGCTGTAGTGTTCCCACAGGTCAATAACATGGAACAACCTTGATAGCACTATTGCCGAGGGAATACCCACCAGAGCCGCCGTAAAAACGGTATCATACGAAATCTTGGCTCCTTTCCTTACCTGCCACAGTGTCCACAAGATTATGGCTACAATGGCCAGGGCAATAAAGATGCCATACCACCTGACATTAAAGAAAGCTATCGGATTTATGTTTATATCTATCATAATTCTCCTAATAACCCTTCCAGCAGCACCTGGGCTGCTTTTTTATCCAGCGGTTTATTATTATTGCCACATTTGGGCGACTGGATACAGCTAGGGCATCCCTCCTGACATGAGCACTCAGCAATCGTCTTCAGTGTAGCTTGCCACAGTTCCTCCACCAAGTCAAACCCCTTCTCGGCAATGCCGATGCCGCCGGGATGGGCATCATAGATAAATATCTGGGCTCTGCCGGTATCAGGGTGCAAGGGAGTAGACATACCACCAATATCATTACGGTCACACAGGGCAAATAAGGGAAGGATAGCGATAGCCGCATGCTCAGCAGCATGCAAGCCACCAGCAAAATCTAACTGAGCCTTATCCAGCCGGGCAACGGCTTCAGATGGCAAGTCAAACCAGAGGGCAACAGTGGGAAAATGCTGAGGTGGCAGGGCAAGTGGTTCCTCACCGATAACTTCCTCAGTGAATTGCGCCTTTTTCTTAAAACCAACTACCGTAGTGGTAACCTCTACCTCACCCAAGTACACCTTCACCGGCCCACAGCTTTTCCTACGAGTTAGCTTAATAATACGCAAATCCTCAATTTCTTTAGTCTGAGTATAGTAAGTGGCATTAGTCGGTATCGCATAGGCAGTACGGCCGGCCAGGTCAAGGTTAGTAACCAGATAGGCTTCTCCCTGGTGGAGGTAAATCGCACCAGGATGTATTTGAAAAATAGCAACACTGCCTTCCACTGTCTCCAGCAGAGAACCAGTGGAGGTATCAATGATGACAAAGTTCTCCCCAGAGGTAGCGCGAATATTGATTGCCTGAGCCGGGTAAGCAATAGCTGATGAAAGATACCACCTCCGGCGACGCTTCCTGAGCATATCCTGCCCTTCCAGCCCTGTTATTTCCTGAGAAGAGTGAGTACCGAAGAAGTTTTCATCATTGCTGGTTAGCGGTGATTCCCAGGCGGCACACAAAAGATGGGCTCTCAGAATATAGGGATTATCGGGGTTAATCAAGGCATTCTCAAAGTTTTTTTCAAAAAAGAATTCAGGGTGACGCATAAAGTACTGGTCAAGAGGATTGTCCAGACCGATAAGAAAACTTAATGACCCCCCTCTACCTCGCCCACTCCTACCCGCCTGCTGCCAAGTACTGGCAATACTTCCTGGATAGCCGTTAAGCACCGTTGCCTCCAGGTCACCAATATCTATACCTAACTCTAAAGCAACAGTAGCCACCACTCCTATGAGTTGACCACTAAATAGTTCCTGCTCTATTTGACGTCGCTCCTGGGGGAGATAGCCAGCACGATAAGCCTTGATCCTTTTGGCTAAGACTGGATTGATGCTGGCTAACCGGTCCCTTGAGTAGGTATAAATAAGTTCAGTTAGTCGGCGAGTACGGGCAAAGGTCAAGGTACGAATATCCTGGTTCACTAACTCAGTAAATAAGTTGGTTGCTTCACTATTAGAACTGCGGCGAGTGCTCTTTACCTCATCTATGATTGGAGGGTCCCAGAAGACAAAATCTTTTCTTCCATGAGGAGAGCCATCATTATCAACTACAGTGAAGGGTAAACCGACCAGTTTTTCGGCATGTTCACCGGAGTTAGCTATAGTAGCTGAACAGCAGAAGAACTGTGGATTCGAACCATACAGGTTACACAGACGGCGCAGGCGACGCAGTACACAGGCAACATGAGAGCCAAAAACACCACGATAGATATGAGCCTCATCTATTATCACATAACTCAAGTTTTGCAGCAGCCTTAACCAGGATTGATGATTCGGCAGTATGCCAACATGAAGCATGTCTGGGTTGGTAAGTATTATCCTGGCTTGCTTCCTTATCTCAGCCCGTTCAGTTTGTGGTGTATCGCCATCAAAGGTAGCGAACTTTTCTACCTTGAATAGCCCAGGACAAAATAACTTCCTTAGACCACGCAACTGGTCCTGAGCCAGGGCTTTGGTTGGGAAAAGGTAAATGGCACGAGCAGTTGGTTCAGTTAAAAGTGTCTGGAGGACGACAATATTATAGCATAGGCTCTTACCACTGGCGTTTGAGGTTGACACCATGACATTCCTGCCCTGTCGGGCATTATTCACCGCTTCAGCCTGGTGAGTATAAAGGGCCGATATGCCATGTTTCCTAAGGCACTCTTGAATGTTAGCTGCCAGAGGTTCATCTAATCCGGCACAGTTCGCCTCACGGGGTGGAATATGCTCAATATGAACAATCTGGCTGCTATAACTAGGTTGAGTTCTAAGATAGTTGAGGAAAGCAGATGTATCCATTACGGTTTATCGTCAGATTCCAGGGGAATCTTTACTCGCTAAACATTAAAAAACAGGCAGAATCTCAATCTCGTAGTCAAGTATCTCTACTTCAAACCGACTGTTGGTAACAAAGTCTACTATCTTAGACAGGGCTTCATTAACATGCCGCTTATCATTGCTAACACAACAGATGCCAAGAGTAGCCAGCTGCCATAAACCCTGGTCGTCAACCTCAGCTACGGAAACATTGAATTTGTTTCCCACTCGGGTGGTAATGGATTTCAATACCCGTCTTTTGCCCTTAAGAGACAGATTCTCAGGTAAGCGAAACCTGATACGACACACACCAACATGCATAACTTATATTGTTGCCAATATACACCCTGTAGCTTGTCAGGTCAAGCTCTGATAGAGTCTTAACTGCTCTCTAGAATGGTAGAAGAGGCGTCTTATTTCCGGACTGACGTAACTTGCCTACAATGACGGGTATGTATGGTATCAGCAATTACTGCTGAGCTTGATATTATAGGTCAAATCAATTAGCATTAAAGTTATTATTTGGGTAGATTATGGAACATATACCACTTTTGGTTGCCTTCAGTGCCGGGCTTCTATCTTTCCTATCACCCTGCGTGGTGCCTTTAGTGCCGGTGTATCTGGCTAGCTTAGCTGGTCCTGAGATACTTGATAGGGGGAGCAAGAGAAACCGCTTCTCTATATTTCTCCATTCCCTTAGCTTCGTGTTAAGTTTTTCGTTAGTCTTTACCATGATGGGAGCCCTTGTAGGGCTGGCCGGTATCGTTATCAGTCCTTATTCACCAGTGGTTCAAAAGTTATCCGGTAGTTTACTTATAGTGTTTGGTTTATTAATGCTGGCTGCCCTGAAGGTGCCATGGCTGAATTATGGAAAGCGACTAAATCCGTCATTGGGCAATACTACCGGGTATCTGCGCTCCTTCCTTCTTGGAGCTATTTTCCCTATAGCTTGGGTACCTTGCGCAAGTTGGGTATTGGGTGGAATCCTCACGCTGGCTGCGACATCAGATACAGTATGGCAAGGTGCTTACCTGCTGGCTGTCTATTCCCTGGGCTTGGGGCTTCCCTTCTTGATAGTAGGGGTTGCCTTTGATGCTATTGCTCCATTATTAAAGCGAATCTATAGATATTCTACCGCAATTTATATTGTTAGTGGTCTCTTGCTCATAGCCGTAGGCATACTTATCCTGACCAATAAGCTGGTTTGGTTTTTGGGAGCAGTTTAGAGTAAAATCATATTGGGTGATTTAATTTGTGAATAAAATGCTAAAGGCGATACTGCCAATACTACTGACCTTAGCGCTGGTAGTAGCCGGGTGTCAACCTCTATCTGAACCGTCTGATGAAACGAGCCCAACAGCTCCTGTTAAAGGCATCCATGTGGGCGACCTTGCGCCTGACTTTCAGCTTCAAAACCTGGATGGGCAAGTTATTTCCCTCAGTGGTCTACGGGGTAAGCCGGTATTGATAAACTTCTGGGCAACCTGGTGTCCCCCCTGTGTCTATGAGATGCCCTATATGCAGCAAATACACGAGGAATGGTCGGCCACGGGACTTGTAGTGCTGGCTGTTGACATAGGTGAGAGTCCTTCCACTGTAGAGAATTTTATGCAGAATAATAATCTTTCCCTGCCGGTGCTACTTGATACTAAACAGGACGTAGCTACAAGTTATGGTATCCGGAGCATACCTACAACCTTCTTCATTGATAAAAATGGTATAATCCAAGATAAGAAGATCGGTGCCTTCCAGAATAAGGCAGAGATAGAAAAACACCTTAGTAAAATTATACCGTAGTTGATTCGGCTGTAATTTCTCAAGCTAATAAGTAGTGAGGCAAAAGGAGTCTAGATATGAGCGATGTCTTAGATGAAGCCTATGGGATAGCCCAGTGTAAGGAGTGTCCATGGTACAAATCCTGCGTGGTGCCAATGAGATTCACCGCTGAGGACATCCGACGGCAGCTAGAATCATCGGCACCTGGGATGAGCACTTCGCCACAAGCTGACCTTAACATGCAAAACCTTCTGTCAAACATGGCAACTGCAGCTCAGAATTCACTGCTTGAAAGCTGCCCTGTCTTTATTAACCGCTTGCGCGCTAATCCTAGTCTTGCTCAGCGTATAAAGGAAATGATGCGAAATTGGAGCAAGGAAGAATAGCTAAATCTTTAGTATCATTGATAATCTTTTCAAACTGAAATCCCTTTTACTTACCGAGGGAACAAGAAGAGTATTAATGGAGTCGATGGAGAGTTAAATGTCCGAAGATAGTGAAGTAAAGGGAAGACAATTAGCTGACCTAGAGCAGCGTCGGGAGAGGATAAGGGGAATGGGTGGAAGAGAGCGCACGGCGGCGCAGAAAGATAAGGGTAAGCTAACGGCGCGAGAGCGAATAGATATGCTACTGGATAGAGGGACATTCCGTGAAATTGGAATGTTCTCCAAGAGCAAAGGCGCAGCTTCCTATGGAGAAGTACCAGCCGATGCGGTCATTACTGGCTATGGGAAAATTGACGGTAGAAAAGTATATATCTTCTCTCAGGACTTCACCAGCATGGGAGGGACTTTATCCGAAATACATTCAAAAAAGATTTGCCATGTAATAGATAGTGCGATGAAAATTGGTTGTCCAATTATAGGGCTGAATGACTCTGGAGGAGCTAGAATTCAAGATGGTGTAGATGCTCTATCAGGTTATGGCCAAATTTTTCGCAGAAATACATTAGCCTCCGGAGTAATCCCTCAGATATGTGCTATCCTGGGGCCAACTGCCGGGGGGGCAGTATATTCTCCGGCACTGATGGATTTCATATTTATGGTCAAGGGTATAAGCCACGCCTTTATCACCGGACCAAGGGTAATTAAGGCAGCAATGGGGCAGGAAATTAGTGAAGAGGAGCTTGGTGGCGCTGTTGTTGCCCAGAGAAAGGCTGGAGTTGCCTGTCGCTCCGAGAAGAGTGAAGATGAATGCTTCCAGAGTATAAGAGAGCTACTAAGTTATTTGCCATTGAATAATCGGGAAAAGCCAGAGAAGGTTGATTGGGGAGATGCTCCAGAGCGTAGAGATGCCTCCCTATTTGATATTGTTCCAGTGAATTCAAACCAGCCGTATGATATGCACAAGATAATTGAAAAGGTATTTGACCAGAGGAAAGACAGCAAGAAAAACTATTTCGAGCTATTTCCTCTATTTGCTACTAATATAATCACCTGTTTCTCCAGGCTGAATGGATGGTCGGTGGGTATAATAGCTAACCAACCGATGTCAAAGGCGGGATGCCTGGATATCGACGCCAGTGATAAGGCATCCAGGTTTATTAGGTTCTGTGATGCCTTTAATATCCCAATTATCAACCTGGTTGATGTGCCTGGATACCTACCTGGAACAGACCAGGAGTGGGGAGGAATAATCAGGCATGGAGCCAAGATGCTTTATGCCTATTCGGAAGCAACGGTACCAAAGCTGACCCTTACGATTAGAAAAGCGTATGGTGGCTCATATCTTGGAATGTGCAGTAAGGACCTGGGGGCTGATATTGTATTTTGCTGGCCTAGCACTGAGCTGGCGGTGATGGGGGCAGAGGGAGCCGCCCCAATAATATTCAGAAAAAAGCTGGAAAAAGCAGATGACCCAGACAAATTGTTACAAGAGAAGGTAAGAGAATATAGAGAAGAATTTGCCAACCCATATAGAGCCGCTGAGCACCTGCATATTGATGATGTGATTGACCCGGCAGAAACAAGACCGAGGTTGATAGAAGCTCTGGAGATGGTAATCAATAAAGTAGAAGACAGACCCAGCAAGAAGCACGGGATTATACCCACATGATTTTTGCGTCGCAAAGGATTATTTTCTAACCCATCCCCCTGACCCCCTTCCCTTAATAAGGGAAGGGGGTAATTTGTTTAAGAGGGGCTTCGCCCCTCTTAAACACCTGTTGTTTACTTCAAGATATTTGAGGCTGTTCTTCCTAATCTTTCTTGGTAGCCCTTTGGTCTGCTGTGTTGACTAGCTCGACCATAGCTTGCTCATAACCGATTTCGAGAATTCGCATGTTTCGAAGGATTGCTGTTACGTCTTTTATCAATGCAAAAATAGCTACCAAGAACAAATAAAACGGGGCTAATAGAATGGGGAGATTCAAACTCTCAGGAATGACTGACATACCGCCGATAATGGCGAACACCAATGTGAATATGACTATTATCACCCAAGTAATAATAAGCGGTGAAAATGTGGTTATGCTACGACCAGCTACCTCGACAACGTTAAGCTGAGTTAGTGTTTGAGTCATCTCTGTCATCTGCAAGCCTGCATCGAAAAGATGTTTTTCAAACGATTCATACGTATTTAAATTTCCGAAGTCAAATTTATTAGAACTGTTTTGTGCTCGCTCTTTAGCCCAATCACGGAATATCTTATCTGCCGACCGCATTTTCTCAATGTCCACTGACTGTCCAGGTATATAAAATGCAGATTGGAGATAAAGCTCAGTTAATCTCCTAGAAATCTCAGGGTGAAATTTAGCAGACCTTTCCATCTGTAGTGCTAGTCTATCTTGGTCTTTTCTCAATTTGGTTGTTAACCTATCTCTCCAGTCGGTTACGTGTCTAGCCCAGAAAGTGGCCAAGGCAAGCGATACGGCTAATAAAGCGCCTGATGCTGCGCTTGTGGAAGAAATAATGGCTACAAAGTTATTAATACTGACAGATAAGTAGTCGCCCAAAACGAAACCGAGTAGTGCAGATAAAAAGACTGCTACGAGGGAATGAACCAACAATTGTCTAAAGGTACGGACAGCGTATTCTTGCAATCTGTCGATTATATTGAGCTTCTTCCTAAGCTGCTTCTTAATTTCTGCATCTGTTACCATACAGGTGATTTTATCAATAGTTGAAGTTCTATGCAATAAGGCAAAGGGGGAACATGAAGCTTCCCTTCAAATCCAATTAGTAGCCTAAGTTGGATTCGAACTGGAAGGGGTGTTTAAGAGGGGCGAAGCCCCTCTTTCTTTTTCTTTCCCCTCTCCTTTTAAGGAGAGGGGGATACAGGGGGTGAGGCTTCGCCCTAGAGGGCTCAAGCCCGAAGGGTTAATAAAAAATCTCTGGCATAGTGATTTACTAGATAATCATTAAGTGTGCTAAAATTGGAGGAATTATAAGTAGGAAGGCAAGCCTTGTTGTATATATTATCAGGTCAGGATGATTTTTCCCTTTCCCAGTCGCTTGAGGAGATAAAAAGGGAGATAGGTGACCAGGCAGTTTTGGTGGGTAGTATCACCACGCTTGATGGCCAGCAGGTAAGCTTAGAGCAATTAAGACCTTTTTGTGAGACACTACCCTTTCTAGCTGAAAAACGCCTAGTCATCATCAAAGGGCTACTGGAGCGCTTTGATGCCAAAGGCAGAGCCAGCCGTCAGAAGAAAACCACACGAACTAGCCGGCAAGATGAGTATAAATCATTAGGCGCCTATATCGGTAAGATACCGGATAGCACGGTAGTAGTGTTACTCGAAAATAGAATAGCCAACAATAACCCTCTGTTCAGAGAACTTGCCGGTAAGGCAGTGGTAAAGTCCTTTCCTCTACTGAGAGATATCCAGCTGCGTCAATGGATTCAAAGGTGTGTGAAGGAGGAAAGTAGTAGCATATCTCCCCATGCGGTAGACTTACTGGCTAGACTTGTGGGCAGCAATCTATGGATTATGACCAGTGAGATTAATAAACTGGTCCTATTTACTTCAGGTCGCCGTATCGAGGAAGAGGATGTTAAGACGGTAGTAAGCTATTCTCAGCAGGTTAATGTTTTTGCTATGGTTGATGCTATTATTGAGTTCAAAGCTGAGTTAGCTGAGCAATTACTGCAGCAGTTATTGCAAAGGGGAGCCGCTCCAGCCTATCTCATGGTCATGCTATCACGGCAGATTCGGATGATAGTTAGAGCCAGAGAGTTGAGAAATCAGAGAAAACCTAAAACAGAGATTCAGAATAAGCTGGGTTTAACCTCAGAGTTTGTATTACGTAAGACATTAGAGCAAGCCGCCCATTATTCTTTACCACGGCTTAAGGGAGTGTATCACCAACTTTTAGAAACCGACCTCTCTATTAAGACCGGGAAATATGATGCTGAGCTTGCCCTTAATATTCTAGTTGCCGAGCTATGCCAGCGCCCCAAGACCTATGCAACTCACCCTAAGCCTGGACTAAACTGAAACACGAGGAAGAGTCTGAGACATCCACATGAGAAAACGCTCTACATCATTTACCCCATTTAGGGTAAAATCAGCTTCTGTCTCCAGCTCTTCAGGTGCTTCCGGATTGATGATGCCGATGGCAAAACCCTGAAAATCTAAATCATGGGAAGCATCACGTATGGCTCTAAAGGCATAGATATCAGTGATGTCATCACCCAGATAGATGCCACCATGCAAGTTATATTCCTTTATTAGGTTCAGTAGAGCCGTGCCCTTATCTACTTTCACTGGCGGTAAAAGGTTAACAGCGTATTTACTCTCCCGCATAATCCTGGGCATCTTTGATGAATTCAGAGTGCTCCTCAGTCCATCGCTCCAGCCCGTGATTGCCAATATAGACCATTCCGTCAATTCTTACCATATTCTTGACTTCCACGGCCGGTCTGCCTGAAATAGCAGCTACCAGGGCTAACTGGTTACAAAGGATGGAAAGATAGTGGCGACATACTGGAGAAACATCAGCCTGTGGTGGAGTAGGGGCAGTTGGACTTATAGTACCATCAACATCGGTAATAAGCCCAAAGGGGGAGCGCCTCAAAAGTTCTTCAATCAAATCGAGATGGTTAAAAACAAAGGCACAACCTCAATTTAGCAGGTGGCATGTCTTACGTCAACCTATTACTTTGAATTTAAACCAAGCTCGACAAATTAGCCGACATAGAGTAAAGTTGGTATTCAGTATGCAGGAAACTAAGAAATCTGAGCTACCGGTTCTAGCCATAGATTTGGGCGGTACCAAAATAATTACCGCTCTTATTTCTGGTAAAGGCGAGATGATAGCTAGGGAATATTGCCCCACCTTAGCTGCTGAAGGGCCAGAGTTGGTAATTAACCGGATACTTGCTACTGTAGACCACCTTCTTAATCTAAGAAGTCTAAGCTCGTCTCAATTAAATAGTATAAGTATTGCTGCTGCTGGAGCTATAGATATGAAGAAGGGGGTAATAACCTTATCGCCAAGACTTCCCGGTTGGATTGATATCCCGTTGAGAGATATTGTAGAAGAAAAATGCAAGGTTAATACCTTCCTAATCAATGATGCTAACGCTGCTGCTTTAGGTGAGCACCACTTTGGCGCTGGGAAGGAGGCAAACAACCTTATTTACATTACGGTGAGCACCGGTGTTGGCGGTGGGATTATCATCGATGGCAAGTTATATTTTGGTGCATCTGGTGGAGCTGGCGAGATAGGGCATACCACTATTGATGTGAATGGGCCAGAGTGCAGCTGCGGTAATATCGGCTGTTTGGAAATGCTGGCCTCGGGTACTGCTGTAGCCAGAGAAGCAATAAGGCGTGTCAGCCAAGGTGAAAAGTCTTCTCTTACTGAAATGGTGGAGGGTAAGATAGAAAATATCACTGCCGAAACAGTATCACTGGCAGCCCAAAATGGGGATTTTCTAGCCTTAGAGATTATCGGCAAAATTGCCAGCTATCTGGGGGCAGGCATGGTGAACTTAGTTAATATCTTTAACCCAGAAATAATCATTGTGGGTGGTGGTATGGCAAAGATGGGAGACCTTTTATTTGTTCCAGTCAGACGGATAGTAAAGGAAAGAGCTTTCCAATTGCTAGCTCAAACAGTGCGCATAGTTCCTGCCCAGCTTGGTGACGATGCTGGAGTATTTGGTGCCGCTATTTTTGCCTTTCAACAAGGGATAGGTTAGCAGAATAGGCTTGATCTTCTTATTTTACTAGGTCTTTGCTGATGCCTCTGAAAACCTTCTTAGTGAATCATCGTTCATTGACAGCCAGTATCACTTACACTAAAATCATATTGAATTATTGCTATTCGAGGGTAGGGAATAATAAGTGACTAGCGATGAAATTCGGACTGCATTCTTGAGCTTCTTTGAGAGTAAAGGGCATAAAATTATTCCCAGCTCTTCCTTGATACCCCAAGGTGACCCTACATTACTGCTCACTAGCGCCGGCATGGTCCAATTTAAGCCTTACTTTTTAGGTGAAGCCTTACCATCCAATCCCTGTCTGGCATCATGCCAGAAATGTTTCCGCACCACGGATATTGAATTGGTAGGTGATTCTACCCACCTTACTTTCTTTGAGATGCTGGGCAACTTTAGTATTGGTGATTACTTTAAGCAGGAAGCTATTAGCTGGGCATGGGAATTCGTTACCCAATGGTTAAAGCTACCACCTGAACGTTTGTGGATAAGTATCTATCTTGACGATGATGAATCTTTCCACTACTGGCAGCAGATAGGCGTTTCTGAGCAAAGAATACTAAGATTTGGCGAGGAAGATAACTTCTGGGGACCAGCCGGTGATTCTGGACCCTGCGGACCATGTAGTGAAATTTATTATGACTTTGGGGAGGAAGTTGGTTGTAAGCGGGCTTCCTGCACTCCAGGTTGCGATTGTGGCCGATTTTCTGAAATTTGGAACCTGGTATTCCCTCAGTATAATCAGGACAAAGACGGGCACCGCAACTTATTGCCGAATCCCGGTATTGATACCGGCATGGGCTTGGAGAGAACAACAGCCGTAATGCAGGGTAAAACCTCCGTCTATGAAACTAACCTCTTTGCTTCTTTACTAGAGTGCGTGTCTGGGTTAGCAGAAAAGAGATATGGTGTTGATGAGGACATAGATAATGCTATACGAGTAATAGCTGAGCATAGCCGGGGCATTGCCTTCCTTATTGCCGATGGCGTGATGCCCAGTAATGAAGGGCGGGGCTATGTATTGCGCCGTCTACTGCGCCGCGCCGCCCTCTTCGGCCGGAGATTAGGGCTAGATGAACCATTCCTTACTGAAACAGCTAAGACCACAATTGAACAGATGAGACATATCTATCCTGAATTAGAACAAAGACAGGACTTCATTTTTAATGTAATCGACCTTGAAGAGGCAAGATTTAGTGAAACACTTAATACCGGGCTGGAGCTGATTGAGAGTATTATTGCTGAAAGGAAGACCAAACGAGCAGGAGAGATCTCAGGTGAAGATGCCTTCCGATTATATGATACCTATGGCTTTCCTGTAGAGCTTACCAGGGAGATTGCTGCTGGGCGGAGCTTTTCTGTAGATTTAGAGGGTTTCGAAAAGGAAATGGAGAAACAGCGGGAGACAGCCCGGGAGGCTCATAAATTTGAATTGGACGATAGAGTGGATATCGCCAATAAACTTGACATAAAGGAGTCTTTTTTCGTTGGCTACAACGATCTCGAATATACAACAGTTATAGTTGGGCTCATTGCAGATAATGAAGGCGTAGCTACTGTCAGTGAAGGACAAGAAGCAGGCATACTTTTAGCATCTACTCCATTTTACGGGGAGATGGGGGGGCAGGTAGGCGATACCGGCGAAATACGGAGTTCCACCGGACGTTTTTCAGTTACCAATGCCCAACGAGTAGCGCATGCTATGACTATGCATTATGGCAAGGTTGTCGAGGGCAGTCTAGGCGTTAATGACGAGGTGGAAGCTGAGGTTGATAAGGAACGGCGGCTTGATATTGCCCGTAACCACACTGCCACCCATTTACTTCAAGGGGCCCTCCGCCAGGTGTTGGGTGACCATATTCAGCAAAGGGGCTCGCTGGTAGCTCCGGAGCGTCTGAGATTTGATTTCTCTCACCTGACTGCCATGACTAAAGAGGAAATGGGCCAAGTGCAGCACATTGTCAATGACAGAATTCGTCAGAATCTGGCAGTATATGGTGAGGATATTCCGTATAAAGAAGCTATAGAGGAAGGGGCGATAGCCCTGTTTGATGAGAAATATGGCGATGTGGTTCGTGTGCTTAGAATCGGCAGACCATCGATTAGCGTTGAGCTGTGTGGCGGTACTCATGTCACCACCACCGGAGAAATAGGTTTCCTTCATATTATCAGCGAAAGTAGCATTGGTGCTGGATTGCGCCGTATTGAAGCCGTTACTGGTAGGGGAGCCGAGGCATTTATTGGAAGGGTTTTTTCCGAGCAGCAAGAAATTGCGCAAATTGTAGGAGCTTCACTGGAAAATGTTGGTGACAAAGTATCCAGTACCGCTAGCGCGCTGGATATGGAACGCAGACGAGCACAAGCTCTGGAGAGAGAACTATCCAGGAAAATAACCGAGTCTTTACTAAAGCAGGCAGAGGTAGTTAATGGAGTACGGGTATTAGTAGCCAGTGTGCCATCTTCTCGACTGGAAATATTACGAGAAATGAGTGACCTGTTCAGGGAGCAACTAAAAAGCGTGGTAGTAGTTTTAGGCACAGTTTATGAAGGTAAGCCTGTTTTTCTAGCGGCAGTAACCTCTGATTTAGTGGCCAAAGGTTATAATGCTGGCGAAATAGTGAAGCAGGTGGCAAAAGTGGCTGGAGGTAGTGGTGGGGGTAAGGCGACATTAGCCCAAGCTGGCGGCAAGTATAAGGATAAACTAGACGAAGCTCTTCGTCTAGTGAAAAACTTGATTTGAATTATCCACTAAAAACTCTGTTTTTTCATGGGAGGTATTGTCACGCGTAGCTTAGGGCTTGATGTTGGTGATAAGAGAATAGGGGTGGCTCTCAGTGACCCGACGGGTATATTAGCTAGCCCGCTTACGATTATCGACCGTGGTAGTGATGAGAGACAAACTCTAGAGGCTATTATTGCTGTTATTAGTCAGTATCAGGTCAAGCAAATTGTGGTTGGCCTGCCACGCTCTATGAATGGCAGTATCGGTAAGCAAGCTGAGAAGGTAACATCTTTTGTTCAAAGCTTGTGTAGTCACACTGAAGTCCCGGTGGAGTTTAGGGATGAGCGTTTGACTACGGTATCGGCTAAACGCTTGATGCAATCTGCTAGGACTAAGAAGACTAGGAGAAAAGCCAGGGATGATGCCATAGCCGCTGCACTCATTCTGCAAGGTTATCTGGATGAAAAGCATTAAGCAAGGTTTCAACTGGTCATTTTCACTGGCTTAAAAGATGAAGGAGGAAATGGTTGAAAAATAAAGCTGGCTACCTTTGAGAAATAGCTAACACTCTGAGTTACCGAGGCCTGAATCAATTTAGAAACACAAAGCATATTTAGAGTCAAAAAAATGGCGGAACTGTTAATTGTCATCCTGGTAGTAATGATTGTCGCTCGCTTTGCCGGCGAATTAATGGAAAGGGTAGGGCAGATGGCAATCCTCGGCGAATTGCTTGCCGGTATAGTTTTAGGGATTATCATCGCTTATGGTCCTTTTCCTCAGTTCAGCGGACTTGTCGGGGGTGAGGTATTCAAAGCCATCTCCAGCCTGGGCATGTTCTTTCTCATGCTCATGGCGGGTATGGAAACGGATGTAAAGGAGCTAATAAGAGCCTCGAAGGCAGGTATAATGGTCGCCTTGGGGGGTGCTATCCTTCCCTTAGGCTTGGGCTATATCTTGGGTCTGGTTGTTCTCCCTGAATCCGACTATAAATTCATCCAATCCTTCCTTCTGGGGGTAGCTCTATCCATCACCGCCATTCCTGTCCTCAGCCGAGTGCTCAGCGATTTGAAGCAGCTTCACACGAAATTAGGGCACACTATCATGAGTGCCGCCATCGTGGATGACATCCTGGGATTTTTTTTACTCTCTGTCCTTATTACCATGGTAGTAGAAGGAGGCACGCCCTCAGCCGGTGAATTTATTTTCTCAATAGCTAAAATGGCAGGCTTTTTCGTGCTAGCCCTCACCGTCGGGCAATTCCTCATGCCTCGTCTCGGCAGGAGACTTCATCAATTAAAGAGCAAGGAGATAGAATTCAGCATCGCCTTAGTCATCGCTTTAGTCTTCGGGGTTGTTGCCGAATACTCGGGCATGCATTTCATCATTGGGGCTCTCGTTGCCGGGATGTTCCTGCGAGAAGGGACATTCGGAGCTGAGGTGGTAGCCGACCTGGAGAATAAGATTTCGGGGGTAACCCTGGGCTTTCTTGCCCCCATCTTCTTTGTCTCCATCGGGCTCCATGTTGACCTTTCCGCCCTGGGCAGCGCCCCACTCTTTGTCTTGGCATTGTTGGCAGCAGCGATAGTGGGCAAGTTGCTCGGTTGTGGGCTTCCAGCAAGGTTGGCAGGATTCTCCGTGAGGGAAAGCCTTGCTGTCGGGGTTGGAATGAACGGACGGGGGGCTGTAGAGATAATCGTGGCTGTAGTGGCGCTGGAGGCAGGGCTATTTGCTCAACCTGTGCCGACACCACCGCTCGTGACCGCTATTTTCTCCAGCATAGTCATTATGGCAATTGTTACCACCCTCATTGCCCCAATGGGGATGAAGCCATTATTAAGAAGCCAGGATTCAAATTTCAATAAATCAGCGCTTATACTAAAGCAGTAACGGGTAAGCATCGTCGTTAGGAAGTAGATGCAAGCTAGATATAAAACAATGAAAGACTACATTGAGGTACTCAAACCTCGCGCCAGCAGCTTATTAACCTTCATTGGTGTTAGCGCAGCTATCATAGCTGGTATGGAGGACGTTTACTAGGGAGTTGATGAACAATCTTAATACATTTCATTTGATAAAAACTTGCCCTGATAATAAAGCTCGCGTTGGGGAATTGATAACACCACACGGTGTCGTGCCTACACCAGTATTTTCGCCTGTAGCCAGCCAGGGTACAGTTAAAACACTGACCCCCGAAGAAGTTAAAGGTATCGGGATAGCTATGTTATTAGCTAACACCTACCACCTTTATCTCAGACCAGGCATTGCCGTAATTGAAAAGATGGGTGGTTTACATAAGTTCATGGGCTGGGATAAAACCATTCTTACTGATAGTGGTGGTTATCAAATATTCAGCTTGGCCCCGCTACGCCGAATCAGCGACGAGGGAGTTATATTCCGTTCCCATATTGATGGTAGTCAACACCTGATTACCCCTGAATTAACTATCCAGTTTCAGGAGATTCTTGGTGCGGATATTATTATGACCTTAGACGAGTGCCCAGCTTATGGTGATAGCTTTGAAAAGGTGCAGGAGGCAGTGAACCGAACACATCAGTGGGCAGAAAGATGCCAGAAAGCTCAAAAGCAGAGTGACCAGGCTCTATACGCTATTGTCCAAGGTGGGGTCTTCCCTGAACTCCTGCATCAGTCGGCTGAATACCTCACTTCCCTAGATTTCCCCGGCTATGCTATTGGCGGTTTGAGCCTTGGGGAACCCAAAGGAGTAACTCTAGCCATGATTGAAGAAACGGTAGCTTTGTTACCTGAGAATAAACCACGCTACCTCATGGGTGTGGGCTCACCAGAAGATATCGTTGAGAGCGTGGCTAGAGGAATTGACATATTAGACTGTGTCTTGCCTACTCGTATAGCTCGAAATGGCGCCCTCTTTACCCGTTTAGGACGGGTGAATATCCGAAATGCTGCCTATTGCCAGATGGAACAACCTATTGACCACGATTGTGATTGCTATACCTGCCGCACTTTCTCGGCAGCTTATCTACATCACCTGTTTAATTGTCAGGAGCTATTAGCCTATAGATTAGCCACTATTCACAATTTAACCTTCATTAGCCACCTAATGCATAAAATAAGAGGTACGATTGAGAATGGTACCTTCGACTCTTTCAAAAATGAGTTCTTGACAGATTACCAACCTACAGATGAGCAGATGCGGCTTGACCAAAAGCGAAAGTGGTTAAAATCACGGGACTTAGGCCGATAGCTCAGGTCATTCATCGGCTAATTGATGCCTCAAGCATTACAGACAAGCTGGCTTGTTTGAATATTAGACGTTGCTCTCGTTTTCATCAAGTCAAGGAGCTTGTTGACTCTCTTTCGCTTGATGGTTGCTGCCTTTAGTTTCTCCCCTTTTCAACTCTAGACTTCATCCCCGACGACTGGGTCGACTCTTACCCCCTTGCTAGTTACCCAGGCGATGCCATCCTCGATTTCTTTCTCTACTCCCTTCAGTTCGAGTACCATCCAGCTTTTACTCTGAGATACATCGGCGCGGCGAATATTAGTCACTACCTTAAACTGCTGACCAAGGTTATAAATAATAGGTTCTTTGACCAGATCTGGAGGAAAGGTGAATATTACTCGCCTTTTGACCATTTCATCCTCCGTCACCTACGTAGATATGTATAGTTCATCACCAACATAATCAAGCAACTCACCATTTTTAGCAAATAGCATCTTCTCAATACCAAGTACCTGTTTAACCAAATGGTTAAGACACCCGCTAACCGTACTTCCACTTGCTTCAACTGCTTCCATATTATTGGTAAAAGGTTGCAAATATGGAGGAATACCTATCTTTATGCTCATTTCCAGCCTCCGCTGTGTGTTTTTAGAACCAGCCGAGTCGAACAGGAGTACGGTACACTCGCCAGGCAAAGAGTGCTGCTGCTATTGTAAAGATTATTGCCAGCCACCATGCGTAGCCCCAGGTGACCCTTAGTCCCATAATCAGTGAGATCAGCACCAGGAAGAGACAGATACCGGCCAGGCGCTTGCGTCGGCCGCGCCAGGCAAGGAAGGCTGGTCTTTTCTCAGCGGGGACTTCTTCACCGGGCTTCCATCCGGTCAGGATACTCTCGATATGAGGCTGTATAGTGAAGTGGACATAGCTAAGCAGGCTCGCCAGTGCCGTAAAGGCTACCAGTTTGGTGATGAGCGCCCAGTCTGTCCAGATCCAGCCCTTAGACCAGGTCAACAGAATGCCGGTCACCAGGATAACGGCCAGATAAGCGTAACAGCGGAGAGGTTGATTCTTGAGGATGTTCTCCAGGTAACGGTCGGTATTATAGTTAGGTGGGACAGTAAAACGGCCCCGCTCACCAACGGCCAGGAGCGCATAGAGTGGGGCAGCCATAAATAGCATAGCCACCAGATGCAACAGCAAAACCACAATCCGTACTTCAGGCGACATAGAAAACCTCCTTATTTCTAGTTTCTAGTTTTATACTACAGGAACGGAGTCTTGTCAATAGCTAATGTCCGCTCTTGCTCTCATCGTGGAATTCCTCCATGCCGATGAAAAGGCCATGCCAGTCGTGGTACCAGACCCCTCCCTTGTAACCGCTAACACTTAGCATCCCTTCTATCTGCCCGTCCCTAAGCGTGTGTAGAGTGTAGTAGCCGTAGAAGGTATCGGCTTCGCCTATGGTAACTCCGGGCAAATTAGTATCCAGAAACCGCTGAGCCAGGGCCTTGGCCTGCTCAGGGGTTACCGGCATCTCGGTGGTAGCTGTGTAGCTGCTGTCCATCATCCCGTACTTGGTGTTCCACATCATATTGGGACCATACTCAGGGTAGACTTGCCCGGTATATTTATCAATCAAGAGCTCCATGGCATGGATGCCTGTGGACTCTTCCTCTACCTCGGCATAGAAGTTCCAGGCAAACTCCATGACCTCAGCCAGGGCTAAGTCATGTCCATAAGTATCCAGATAGCGCTCTATCGCTTCAGCGGCCTCATCAATGGTGATTTGTTCTGCGTTAGGGTTGTTTGTACCCCAACTCCCCATCATGCCCGGGCCCATCATACCACCACCTTGACCACCCATCATACCACCACCTTGACCGCCCATTATGCCGTCCCCTCCTGGCTGACCCCAACCGGGACCACAAGCCGCTAGGGTGAGCAATGCTACCACTACCACAGAAATGACTAGCAAATACATTCTTTTCATCAAAATTCTCCCAAAATAAATGTTAATCAGTCTCTTCACTCTAAGTCTTTCTTCTTCTCCTCATACTCCTCTTTGTTGATTTCGCCCCGGGCATACCTTCTTTTCAGCACCTCCAAAGCCGACTCTTCTTTTGAGGAGTCAGAACTTCTTGGTCCACTCAGACCGCGAACTAGGGCGACAATACCCCAAATGACTAGTCCCCAGAAGATAATAAAAAATATTGGCATAAACCACCCCCAGCCAAAGCCGCCCATCATACCCGGTCCCATCATACCCGGTCCCATCATACCCCAGCCTCCGCCTTGCCATCCCGAAACTGCCCCAAAGACCAGGGGCACAATGATAAGGATGGCTATAACTGTGCCGCCGATAATCAGGGCTGTCTTGGTATTTTTGTCCATAACCTGCCTCCTTTGGTGAAGTTTAGTAAATAGCATATCTTATCTGAGCCGTAGTTAACCAAGAGAAACCACTTTGTCTGAATCAGCAATCATCTCTACTAGCTGTGACATGGTAGAGATAGGGCACACGCTGGCCACCTGGTGTCTTACTTCGA